>Ga0315321_10000239_pt1 | contig 38196 bp, 41 predicted proteins | sample M180m21515metaG_FD_203464 | JGI IMG/M metagenome (GOLD analysis project Ga0315321, IMG submission 203464) | Ammonia-oxidizing marine archaeal communities from Monterey Bay, California, United States - M1 80m 21515 | ecosystem: Environmental > Aquatic > Marine > Intertidal zone | place: USA... | reverse complement strand
TCAAGACAAGAGTTGATGAGCACTTCAGGGCTGGAGCAGATCATGTATGTATTCAAGTGCTAGCGGACACTCCGGACCAGGTGGTTGAAGGCTGGCAGAGACTAGCGCCCTATTTAATCTCTTAGTTTTATGGCGTCTCGGCGGACAGAAGTAACCGAACTAGCAACCGCTGTTGGGATGTTGGGCTTTCTTTCTCCGATGCAAGCCCTAGAGAGAAAACCGAAAGCGTTAACAGAAGTGGAGGCAGTAACCTGGGAACGGTTTGTTGAGAGTGCTGATAAACCACAATTTCGAATCGATTTTGCGGGTGCATATCGTAACGGCCAGGTTTTTATGGCCGCCAAAGATGGGCTCCGGGGTCGACCTCCCTTAATTATAGAATGGAAAGGTAGTCACCGGAGTCCCGGACAAGACCAACTGCCGGTGGACCTTAGAGTTGATCACGTATACCTAGTATCTTGTAAATACGCATCAAAAATTTTATTGAACGCTTCTGCTTCAAGTCTGTTTGGCACAAACACGGAGATTCGTGATTGGTATGATCACGTTGCGCCCAAAGAACACCAGGCGCTTTATGACATTGTGCGCAAGGAACTCGGGCTCAAAGAATTTCTGCCGCCATTTGTGGGAGATCTTGCCCGACACCACAGAGATGAATTAAAAACGGGTCTTGCGAATCGAGACTGGAGCCAAGAATGCTCGGATGCGTATAGCCAACTCGTAGGAGCAGTAGGGAGAGGCACATCTGAAATTTGGAGAGAATCGTTGCGGTCGAAGCGACAAAAAGAAGCGATGCTATGGCGAATGTTGAGGATCGGTTCTGCCCCATATTTTGTTTTAGGGTCATCACGCTCTGGCTCAATTCGATTGCGAGTAACCACTCCGTGGGATTGGCGCCGACGTTTCGAATTCAGAGATATGGAAATATGGGCTGGAGATGCCGGACAACCAACGGTTAATTGGCGAGGAACGGTGAAAGATCACTTGTCATCGGTTGATATAGCGGTAGATGGTCACATAGAAATTCGTTGGAGCCACGGGAGGTTTGCTCAACCCCCAGAAGCTAAAGTTTACCTGGATACGCCTCATGGGGATGTACCCGGATATGTACATCTAAGCGGCACAACTTCAGAACGATTAACCTTATAAGTGCATAGACGTCGTTCTGAGCGCTTAGTCCGACTATCCTTTAATCGAAGCTTACATCTAGCCAGGAAGTGTTTTATGAGTGATATTGACGCCAAAGTGGCCGTTGACCTTGGTAAATACAAGTTGGGGTGGAGCGATAAAGAAGATTACGTCTACAAACCTCAGCGTGGGCTTAGCTCGGACATTATCCGAGAAATGTCGATGATGAAAAAAGAACCGGACTGGATGCTTGATTTTAGGCTTCGTTCGTACGACATATACAAAAAAAAGCCTATGCCTAATTGGGGCGGCGATACTTCAGAGATTTTTTTTGATGATATTTATTACTACATAAAACCTACGAATCACCAAGTAGATGCTTGGGAGGAACTTCCAGACTCGATTAAGGACACATACGAAAAACTTGGGATTCCGGAAGCTGAGCGAAAGTATTTAGCAGGCGTTACTGCTCAGTATGAGTCAGAAGTGGTTTACCACCGTAATCGTGAAGATCTTGAGGCTCAGGGCGTGATATTCACTGACATGGACACGGCTGTAAAAGAGCATCCAGAAGTCGTGCAGAAGTATTTCGCGTCAATTATTCCGCCCGGAGATAACAAATTTTCGGCTTTGAACTCGGCTGTGTGGTCTGGTGGTTCATTTATCTACGTGCCGCCTGGGGTGGAAGTAGAAATGCCTCTGCAGGCGTATTTCAGAATAAATACTGAAAACATGGGCCAGTTCGAACGCACCTTGATTATTGCTGACGAAGGCTCATCAGTGCACTACATCGAAGGTTGTTCTGCTCCTGTGTACAGCTCAGACTCTCTTCATTCTGCTGTAGTTGAACTTTGCGCTTTGCCTGGAGCTCGAATCACTTACACGACTATTCAGAATTGGTCCTCTAACGTTTTCAATCTAGTAACTAAGCGAGCTGCTGCTTACGAAGAGGCGCACGTTGAGTGGATCGACGGAAATATCGGTTCTCGTTTGACCATGAAGTATCCAGCAGTCTACCTAATGGGCCCTAAAGCTTCCGGTGAGGTGCTATCAGTTGCTTATGCTGGAAACGGACAGCACCAAGACGCAGGAGCTAAAATGGTGCATGCCGCTCCTGAAACTACCTCAAAGATTGTATCTAAATCCATTTCGAAAGATGGTGGAAGAACAACCTACAGAGGCCTAGTACGTGTTGAAGAAGGAATGGAAAATTGCAAAAGTCATGTTCAATGTGACGCTTTGCTTTTGGATCAAGAAAGTCGTTCCGACACGTACCCATATCAAGAAATCGGTTCAAGAAGCGCAGAGATAGGGCACGAAGCCACCGTATCTCGAGTTGCTGATGACCAACTATTTTATTTAATGAGTAGGGGTCTGTCAGAAGAGCAGGCCATGGGAATGGTGGTAAACGGTTTTATAGAACCAGTAACGCGAACTCTGCCCATGGAATATGCCGTAGAGTGGAGTCGTCTCATTGAGCTTCAGATGGAGGGATCGGTTGGCTGACTCTTTTGCGAGGGCTGTTTGGATAAAATCTATCTGAGTTGGCGCCAACTGGCTTTGGTCGCTACGGTCTCCTCGGTAAATGATTCTGGAGGTCCACAATGCGCAGTCCCAAAGACTTTTTCGCCCCGCTAGCTTTAGGGGCGCCTGCTCCTATAACGGAAGTACCGATCCGGCCTTCCAGGATGATTCATTTTTTTGACCCATCCAATGAAAAGATGAGAAGTAAAATCCCAGCGATCGCGCCGAGTGTCGACATATTGCTCGGAAATCTCGAAGATGCCGTAGCTGCGGACAACAAAGAAGCGGCTAGGAACGGATTGGTAGAAGTTGGGCGGAACTGGGTAAATGGTGAGACTCAATTGTGGACGAGAGTCAACAGCTTAGACTCTCCATGGTTTATTGATGACGTGTTTACCTTGGTTAGCGAAATAGGGGAAAAATTAGATGTTATTATGGTGCCGAAAGTGGAGGGCGCTGAAGATATTCACTATGTGGACCAGCTATTGGCGCAGCTTGAAGCCAAAGCTTCGTTAAGTCGACCAATTCTTATTCATGCGATCCTTGAGACGGCTCGAGGAGTAGCGAACGTGGAAGAAATTTGCGGAGCCAGCCCCAGGATGCAAGGCCTTTCTCTGGGTCCCGCTGATTTAGCGGCAGACAGAAGAATGAAAACAACGCGCGTTGGCGGTGGACATCCTGGTTACTTGGTTCGTCAAGACCCAGCAGAAGGTGTGGAAGATCGAGACCGCTTCACTTTCCAGCAAGACTTATGGCATTACACAATTTCCCGAATGGTAGATGCATGTGGTTCTTATGGCATTCTGCCTTTTTATGGGCCTTTCGGTGATATAGCAGATGTTTTGGCTTGTGAGGACCAGTTCAGGAATGCGTATTTGTTAGGTTGCGTCGGGGCTTGGAGTCTACACCCGGTGCAAATAGATATAGCAAAGAAAGTTTTCAGTCCGGAGCCCAGCGAAGTGGAATGGGCGATGCATGTAATTTCTGAAATGGGCGACGGAACTGGGGCAGTGATGATTGATGGGAAAATGCAAGATGATGCAACTGTAAAACAGTGTCATGTGATCGTGAACCTTGCTCGTGAGCTTTCGGCGAAGGATCCTGAGTTAGCTTCCAGTTACGGATTTTAGAAAGGTTTTTGAATGGATCCTTCTTATAGGCCCCGACGTTCAGTTCTCTACATGCCGGCGGCGAACGCTCGTGCTTTAGAAAAAGCTAGAGATATTAAAGCAGATTCTCTTATCTTTGATCTTGAAGATGCCGTTTCTCCCGATGGAAAAGACTTGGCACGCGACCAAGCTTGTGAAGCAGTCCGTTCAAAAAGTTATGGTAACCGCGAGGTGACCATAAGGTGCAATGGGCTAGATACCCCTTGGGGTAGAGATGATGTCTTGGCTGCTGCCGCAACAGCACCTGATGCTGTCGTGATCCCGAAGGTAAGGGATGCAAAGTATTTGGACGCTATCTCAAGTTTGCTAGATCAAGGCGGCGCTCCAGAAAGCACTCAGATTTGGGCAATGGTAGAGACACCAGCAGGTCTCTTAAACGTTAACGAAATAGCCCATCACAAACGGATGGCCGTTATGGTCATGGGAACTAATGACATGGCCAAAGAGCTAAGAGCCACAATTTCGATGGATCGAGCGGAACTGTTACCATATTTAGCGATGTGCTTACTTTCAGCTCGCGACGCCGGAATAGCTATCTTAGATGGCGTATATAACGACATAAAAGATGAGATCGGGTTTGAGTCAGTTAGTAAGCAAGGCGCCGGAATGGGTTTTGATGGCAAAACCTTGATACATCCGAGTCAGGTGGAGCTAGCTAACCGGATTTTTGCACCAAGTATCGATGAACTTGAATTCCATACACGTGTGATTAAGGAGTTCGAAATGGCGCAGCTAGATGGGCGAGGGGTGTTGACAGTAGATGGCAAAATGATTGAAAATTTGCATGTCGATGAAGCGAGAAGAGCGATCGCTATGGTCGAAGCTATTAACTCAATCTAAAGAGAGCTGGTCGGCGTATTTTTTGAGCTTATTGATGCCAGAATAGTTGTATGCCGATGAGAACCAACTGCCGCCATTACGAAAGCCGGTCGTACTCCAATGGTGACACCGTAAGAAAATGTAATTTAGATTTAGCTCCCGAAGCACCATGGCGCTGTCCTGATGATTGCCCAAAATACACACCACGTCGTTTAGACGCAGGTTGGCAACACGGTTCGTTGGGGGTTCAGAACTTTGCGAGTGAACCAGACAGCATTGGAACTGATGAATCGATTGGCGATTTACTTGATGCTGCTGAAGAAATAGTAAACGCCATCGCTTCTGACGTTCTTGCGGAAGTTGAAGCAGAAAAGCACAAAAAAACAGGAAGATTGCCCAGGCTAAGCAAAAAAGCTAGGGCTAAAAATCGTAAGAAAAAAAAGAAGCGTTAGTCGACCGTTGGGTTAATCGCGTATAGGGGTTTCTGAAGTGGCGATAGGTAGAATTAAAGACTGTGACTAACACCGACCTGACTCCGTTCAATCTAGCGGAGATTAATGTTGCGGATGATTCGAATGCTTTTCATAAACTTCAATATGGCGCACTGCAGCGCGCGAAAGCTCTTGAACTTCCATCGTTCGAAGAAGAGGTTTGGAGATATACACAAATTAATGATTTAGATCTGAGCAAGTACAGTATCGGGGCTCCTGGCGGTGAAATACACGCACGAGGACTTACGGCGGACGTAGTTGATGTAGCGGCTGTGTTGGAAGTGGTAAATGGGAAGTTAGTTACGTCTCAAATTAATGACCCAAACGTCTCGATATTTACCGCTCTAGATGATGAGAACGTTGCAAGTGGTGTCGGTTCAGTAATGACCGATGCGGTAGATATCTTTGCTGAGTACAATTTTGCCTTAAGCACCAGCCCGCTGGTTATACGTATAGCGAGAAACTCCGTAGTTGCAAAGCCAATCGTAATTCGTCATGCAACAAGTGAAAGTGATTTTGCGTGGTTCCCGCGCGTTGTTGTGATCGCTGAGGAAAATTCAGAAGCAACGATTTTAGAACACCAAGTAAGCACCGACGTGGAGGCATTAATATGTCCTGTCACAGAAATAACTGCAGGCCAATCAGCGCGGCTTAAGTATTTAACAGTTCAGGAGCTTGGACCTCGCGTTTGGCAACTCGCAAGTCAGATTTCAGATATAGGCCGTGATGCTCATGTTGCAGTCAGTCATGTCGCTTTCGGAGGAGGTTATGCGCGCGCCAGGATTGATACTCGCATGGTTGGTTCTGGGGCAACTGGAGATATAGGTGCAGTATATTTTGGGCGTAAAGACACAACGCTCGACTTTCGAACATTTCAAAAACATGATGCACCGCATACAAACTCGAATCTTCTTTTCAAAGGGGCAGTTGATGATCGTAGCCGGGCGATATATACGGGAATGATCCGTATAGAGCCTGATGCAGGTGACGTCGTAGCATATCAGACCAATCGAAATCTGAAGCTATCTGACGAGGCTTGGGCCGAGTCGGTGCCGAATCTTGAAATAGAAAATAATGATGTGAAATGCAGCCATGCATCGGCGGTGGGACCGGTAGATGCAGACCAGCGTTTTTACCTTGAAAGTCGCGGAGTGCCATCGGAGGTCGCAGAGGCACTTGTTGTTCGAGGTTTTTTTGCTGAGGTTCTTGAAGATCTTCCAATACCTTCTATCGGAATAAAGACTTTGGAAAGAATTTCTGAGCTTCTTTCTCTTGAAGGTGTTTCGTTGTGACTTCTCATATTTTGTGTGCCAGCGAAGAGTTAGGCGATGGGGAAGCCCGACGTTTTGATGTTGATGGCCATCGCATAGCGGTGGTTCGAATCGGAAATTCATACCATGCTATTGGCGACCGATGCAGTCATGCGAACTACAGTTTAGCTGAGGGGCAAGTATGGTCCGAGGATTGCGCTTTAGAATGCCCGAAACACTATTCGAAATTTAATTTACTAACGGGGTCGCCAGACTCGTTCCCCGCTACTCAACCTGTTCCGGTTTACGAAACTAAAATCGAAAGCGGTCAGCTAAAGGTCGTTATCTGATGGTGAATTTAGTTATAGATGGTCTTGAAGCATCTGTTGGAGGTAAGCAGATACTAAGGGGAATCAACCTTGAAGTGTCATCGGGTCAGGTGCACGCTGTGATGGGCCCCAATGGTGCAGGTAAAAGTACACTTTCGAATGTGATTATGGGTCGGCCAGGTTATGTCGCCACTGCTGGGTCTGTGTCAATCGATGGAACCGATATCTTGTCTCTTCCAACGTGGGAGCGAGCGCAGCTCGGACTTTTTTTAGCTATGCAATACCCAACGGAAGTTCCAGGCGTTTCAATTCGTGACACCTTGTCTTTAGCTCTTGCCAGCAGAGGAATAAGTTCGCAAAATGTCGCGGGAAAGCTTTTGGATGAGGCACGAGCGATTGGTCTGAACCCTGAACTTTTAGATAGATCGTTAAACGTTGATTTATCAGGAGGCGAAAAGAAGAGAAATGAAACTGCCCAGTTGGCAGTTCTCAAACCTGCAATAGCAATTCTAGATGAGCTAGATAGCGGTCTTGACATTGATGCCTTAAAGGCCTGTGCCGAACGTATCGAAGCGCTTACCAAAGATCAGCTGGGGGTTTTGTGCATTACTCATTATCACCGGTTACTTGATTATCTTCCGGCTGATACAGTTCACATCCTTGTGGATGGAAAAATAGTTGAGTCGGCAGGCCCGGAACTAGCTGTAGAACTTGAGGCGGAAGGCTATTCTCGTTTCCTTCCAGATAAGCAAGATGCCAGCGATGGGGTATCAGTTGCGATCGGTGGCTTAAGCTTACTTAAACCTACACTGGCAGATGAAGATCCATTTGCTGACCCGTTGGCGTAAATATTGCGTGTTAAGAGTTAAGGTTGCGAAGAGACAAACGTCAAGTCCAGCTGTGGCTAGGAGCTATGTATGCAACGTGGCCTACTCGGTAGTGTGCAGATCGAGGAATTGAAGTTAATGCTGCCCTCCTGGCAAGTGTCTAAAAATGAATTGTCGCGGACGTTCCAGTTCGGTACTTTCGTAGAAGCATTCGGTTTTATGACTAAGTGTGCCTTGATAGCCGAACGAATGGGTCATCATCCTGATTGGACCAATGTCTATGGTGAGGTCAAAGTTTGTTTGACGACACATGACAAAGGTGGAGTAACAGAACTAGATCGGGAAATGGCCCACAAACTGGATGTGTTGGCTGATGGAAGCCATTAAGCAAAAAATCTATCGTGTGTACCGACTATGGAATAAATTTCGCAGAGCGCGTCTCACTCTAGGTGTTCGTGCGATGGTGCTAGACGAGCAAGGACGTGTTTGCTTGGTTCGTCATAGCTACAGAGAGGGCTGGTTTTTGCCTGGCGGCAGTGTAAAAACGGGAGAGTCACTTGTTGAAGCCGTCCAGAGGGAACTTAAGGAAGAAACTGGAATAGCGCTGCCAGAAACGCCTCAAAAAGTGCACGGAGTTTTTTCTTCGTTTCACGAACATAAAAGCGATCATGTAGTTGTTTTCGTCATTTCTGATTGGACGATTGAGCAGACCATTTCGCCCGAGATAGCGGAAGTGGGATTTTTCGCACCGGGTGGTCTTCCTGAGGGAGCCTCATCTGCTACCACGCGACGGATTAAAGAATTCGTCACTGGTGTTCCGCCGGGGCACAGGTGGTAATTGATTAAGTGGTTTTTTAGCTAACTTCGTCTAAACCGCTAAGCAATGTGTTCCATGGAAGAGTTGCACACTTAATACGAACGGGAAACTTAACGACTCCACGCAGTGCTTCTAGATCGCCTAGTGAAAGGTCTATCTGCGGAAGTTTGGTGTTCTCAGTAGGCTCTTCCGCCATTCCACCCTCATGGATAGACATCATGGCTTTGAAAGTCTGTGTTATTTCTCGAATCTCTGCGGTGCTTTTACCAAGCACCGCAGCTGACATCATCGAAGCTGAAGCTTGGCTAATAGAACAACCATGCCCAGAGATTTTGACATCGGTGATGGTTGTTCCATCAGTAGTGAAGGTTAAGACTACTTCGTCACCACAAAGAGGATTGAATCCTTCACTTCGGTGAGCTGGAGGAGCTTCTAACTCGCCTTGATTACGCGGATTTCTGTAGTGGTCAAGGATTATTTCTCTGTATAGGTCTTCTAGGCCCGGCATGTTGATCTCTCGAGTTAAAAGGCGAAAAGTTCGCCTGCTTCGCCGAGGGCTTCGGCGAGAATATCGATATCGGATTCGGTGTTGTATAAGTAAAGCGAGGCACGAGCAGTAGCGCCTACGCCAAGTTCACGCATTAATGGTTTAGCGCAGTGGTGGCCAGCACGCACGCAAATTCCGTGTTGATCCAGAACCTGCGATAGGTCGTGAGGGTGCACGTCTTTATAAGCTATAGATAATACGCCACCTCTCTTGCTTATTTCAGATGGTCCATGTATCTGAATATCACCTCCGTGGCATTCTTTAAGTTTCATGAATGCGTATTTTGTTAAGGAGATCTCGTGTTCTCGAATATTTTTCATTCCGAGAGAATCTAAAAATCTGACGGCAGCTCCAAGTCCAATGATTTCTGCTATTGGAGGAGTTCCCGCTTCGAACTTATGAGGAATTTCATTTGCAACAAATCCACTTTTTTTGACATCGAGAATCATTTCTCCACCGCCAAGAAATGGAGGCATAGCGTCAAGTATCTCGGCTCGAGCCCACAGAACACCAATACCTGTAGGACCACACATTTTGTGGCCTGTAAAACACATAAAATCAACGTCTAAGTCAGCGACGTCGGTAGGAAGGTGCGGGACATATTGACTTCCGTCCATAAGCATCAACGCTCCGGCAGCATGCGCCGCATCAGATATTTTACGTATAGGATTTAAAGTTCCAAGGACGTTACTCATTGCCGTAACACTGCAAAGTTTGACGCCCTCTAAAAGTTCGTCAAGATTCGTAAGATCCAGAGTCCCATCGTCTCCTAATGGAATCCAACGAATCTCAAAGCCTAGACCCTCAGCAAGGATTTGCCAGGGAACAATGTTGGCATGATGTTCCATGTCCGTGATAAGAATCGCATCATCAGGTCCAAGGTTGCGCGCTCCCCAGGACCGAGCAACTAAGTTAAAAGCTTCGGTGGCATTTTTGGTAAAAATAATTTCGTTAGCTGAGTAAGCGTTAATAAACTTAGCGATATCAGAGCGAGCGGTTTCCATTTGCTCAGTGGCTTCTGCGGCAATTTCATAAGCTCCACGATGCACATTGGCGTTTACCTGCCGGTAGTAGGTGTCCATTGCCGATAGAACAGCGTCGGGTTTTTGTGATGATGCGGCAGAATCTAAATAAACAATAGGTTTGCCGTGGACTTTTCGGCTCAGCAGGGGGAATTGTTCTTTGATGTTCGCCGGTATGCTCATGTTTCGAACCGTTCGTAACCCTCTTTTTCAAGTTGTAAGGCGAGCTCTGAGCCCCCTGATTTAACTATCTGACCGTTAACGAGGATGTGAATGCGATCAGGCTTAAGTTCAGTCAGGAGGCGCTGATAATGGGTAATGATTACGACGCCCATATCTGGCTTCTCGGCTTTGACTTCTCGAACGCCTTTGGCAACAACCTTCAGTGCATCGATATCAAGTCCAGAGTCTGTTTCATCTAGAATTGCTAGTGCCGGCTCTAACATCGCAAGCTGAAGAATTTCATTTCGTTTTTTTTCTCCGCCAGAAAAACCTTCATTGAGGTACCTATCCATAAAAGATGGGTCCATCTCTAGACGTTCCATCCATTGCTGCATCGCTACGTAGACCTCAATAGTTGAGATCTCTACGCCCTTTCGAGCGGAAATAGCTTGGCGCAAAAAGTTACGTACCGAGACTCCTGAAATTTCTTGGGGGTATTGAAAAGCCAGAAACATGCCGGCCTTGGCGCGTATGTCAGGGCCCCACAGCGTTATGTCATCCCCTCTGAAAAGTAGTTTTCCTGAAGAAATTTCGTACTCAGGTGAGCCAAGAATTGTTGTTGCAAGCGTAGACTTGCCCGATCCATTGGGACCCATGATGGCGTGAATTTCGCCTGCGTTAACGGTGAGGTTGACTCCGCGAAGGATTTCTGGCCCGTCAGTTACATTGACCTTCAGATCCTGAATTTCGAACAGCGGGGAAGGTGCCATGCTATTGAGTTTATTGCCGCTGAAGCCCAATTAGTACCTGAGACATTGTGGTAATTCTCGAAATGTGACTTCTTTTAGCCTAGGAAGTCCTTTACGACATCAACCCAAAGTTGGGTGGAGAGGGCCAAAGACTCTGTGTCAATTCGTTCATTGTGGCCATGGAACCGAGCGCTGAAATCACCCGTCTTTAGATTTGGGCTAAAAAGGCCAGCTCCGTATGCGGTTGCGCCCATATTCCGGAAGACGCGTGCGTCAGTAAAACCAACAATTAGTTGGGGTGTAATTCGCGCCTTTGGAAATGGCTGATTAACGGATTTCTGCAATGTATCCCAAAGCGGTGTCTGCACACGACTGATGCTCGCTGGGTCATCCATAATAATCTCTACTTCGACTTGGTCCGCGAGATCTCCAAGGGCGATATTTAAGTGAGCTTGAACGTCCTCGGTTCGCTCGCCTGGCAAAGTCCGGATATCGACTTTTATGTCGATGTGGTCCGGGATGACGTTTGTTTTCATGTGGGCATCAGATGTTAAAACATTTGGAGAAAAAGTTGTATGTACGCAACTATAGAAATGTCGTGCGAGAGGCACTACCGGATGAGCATCTAAGTAGTCATCTATGAGGTCTGGATCCAACATAATGGCTTTAGTTTCCGGATCAATATTAAGAACGTCTACCTGTTCTCGCCAAAGCTCATGAAACTTAGGTGGAGGCCGATAATCTGCGAGCCGCTGCACGATAGCAGCGGCCGTTACCAGAGCATTGTCTGATTTGAAAGGGGTCGACCCATGTCCGGGTGTTCCTGAGACTCTTAAAAGCCGCCAAGCGACGCCTTTCTCTCCTACGTTCATGCCGATAAAAGGGGCTTCTTCAGAGCCAGTATGGAGCCCACCGTTTTCGGTTAATACGTAGTCAGATTGGATTGCTTCCGGGTGATTGTCAGCAATCCATTGAGCCCCGTGTGCTGAGCCGGATTCTTCATCAGCGACGGCAAAATAAATTAGATTGCCGCGTGGTCTAAAGTTTGTCTCGGCGAGGTGCTTAAAAGCGACTGCCATTGAGGAAGTTAAATTTAACATATCGACAGCGCCCCGTCCCCAAATTTCGCCGTCTATTAGGTCACCTCCGAATGGATCATGATTCCATCCATCTGAATTGGCGGGGACAACGTCGGTATGCCCCATTAGGCAAAGAGTAGGCGCAGAAGGGTCATAGCCTTCCATGCGCGCGACGAGTGATTTTCGGCCGAGAGTTGGTTCGAAAGTTTCAATTTCGACACCTGGTCCTTCTACGAAATTTTCAATTACATCACAGTTACGGACTTCTTGTCCTGATTCAGCGCGACCATCGTTGACGCATTCGTTACGAATCAGAGTTTGTAGAAGCTCAATAGTTTGATTGGTTCGGGTCTCGACATTTGAAGTCATAATGATAAGAGTAGATCCAACATGTACCTAGAAAGGGAGTATTGTCACCAGAGGCTGTGAAAGAGAGTCCGGTATTGATGCCACAAGCACCCTGGTTGGCACAAAAAATTCATTCTCGGTCGGAACTCCACTATGGCTGGTGGATAGTTGTCACGACCATGGCGCTTATGTTTGTGAGCGTAGGAGTTGGATATTACGGACTTGCTATCTTCATGAAGCAATTCGAAGATAGTTTCGAATGGTCATCGACTTTGGTGGGTTTGGCTACTGGCTCTTACTTCAGTATCGCAGGGTTAACTGGCTTACTTGTAGGTCCGCAAATAGATCGTCATGGCCCGAGATGGTTCATGACAGGTGGCGTAGCTATGTTGGGGCTAGGCATCATGAGTCTTGGAGCTATTAGCAGACCATGGCATTTGTTTTTGGTCTATTCGATTATGGCGGCTGGGTTTGGTGCAACGGCGGCGGTAAGTGTTAATAACATTCTGGGCAGGTGGTTTCTTACTCGACGTGCTCGAGCTATGAGTATCACTGCGACGGGTGTGTCACTAGGTGGGGTGGTTCTTTCGCCGCTAACGACATGGCTCATTAGCTCTCATAGCCTAGCCTTAGCCGGTTTATTGCTCGGCATAGTTGTTCTCTTCGTAGGATTGCCAATAGCTTCTGGAGTTCTTGTCTGGCGGCCTGAAGATCTAGGCACATCGCGCGATTTTGGTCAACCATTGAAAATCGCTAACAAAAACTTGTCAGACTCGGTCCAATATCGTGTTTGGACGAGGGCCCAAGCTTTGAGACAGCCTTCATTTTGGTATATTCTCCTTGCTTTTTTATTCGTGCTTACGGCACAGACTGGATATATGATTCACCAGTTCAGTTTTCTAGCAGACCGATTCGGTGACCTCAGATCTGCATCATTGACCATGTCGTTGGCTGCCGCCGGGAGTATTGTGGCACGTCTAATCGTTGGAAGGTTCGCTGATTACATAGACAAAAGGTTATTTACGGCTGTGCTATTTGCAGTTCAGGCCACAGCTGTGTTGGGGATTACCTTCACGAAAGATAACTTTTTGACCTGGGTATTAGTTTTGGTGATTGGTCTAACTATTGGGAATGTTTACATGATGCAGACGCTTCTAATAGCTGAAACTTTTGGGGTGGTCTCGCTAGCAACGGTTCAAGGAGCTATCACGGTAGCAGTCCAGATGGCGGCCGGTTTTGGGCCGTTTTTGGTTGGGTGGGCGAAGGAGTCCACTGGTGAATATACGGTTCCTTTTTTGGTGACGAGCTTAATGACTTACATTGCGGCTGTTGTGGTGTGTTTTGCTCGCCCGGTTGTGGTCAACTGTGGTGATGACAGATGAAACCCTTTGTGATCTAACGGCAGTCGAGCTTAGACGGTTGTTAGGCAACGCTGACGTCAGTGCGCGCGAGGTGCTTGAATCCCATCTTAGGCGGATAGATCGGGTTAACCCTCTAGTGAATGCATTAGTAACGATTGTTCCTGAACTTGCTGCGGAGCGGGCATTGGAAGCAGATGAAAAATTGGCGAGAGGAGAACCGCTTGGTTTACTGCATGGGCTTCCCGTCGCACATAAGGACCTTTTTGACACATCAGGTATCCGAACCACCAAGGGATCACCTATCTATTCTGACAACGTGCCGGATAAAAATGACTTGATTGTTGAGCGTCAAATGAACGAGGGAGCTGTGACGGTTGGAAAAACTAACACACCTGAATTTGGGGCTGGTTCTCAAACTTTTAACGAAGTGTTTGGGGTGACAAAGAACCCATATGACCTGTCTAAAACATGTGGGGGAAGTAGCGGCGGGGCTGCCGTAGCATTAAGCGCTCGAATGTTGCCGCTATGCGATGGCTCAGATCTCGGCGGATCGTTGCGTAATCCAGCGGCGTTTTGTAATGTGGTGGGCTTCCGCCCATCCGTCGGGCGAGTGCCGACAATCTCGCAAGATAATCTTGGGATGCCAATGGCGACAAGTGGCCCAATGGCGAGGACAGTGTCAGATGTGGCCTTATTTTTATCTGCGATATCTGGGCCACACCCACTAGTACCTAGCTCGGTTATGGAGACTCCGGATTCCTTTCTTGGACCTCTTCATAGAGATTTTTCTGGGACGCGAGTTGCTTGGTCGCCTGACTCAGGTGGTTTACCCATGGATGGAGCAATCAAAAAGGCTCTAAATACAGTGCCGAATATATTGAGTGATTTAGGTTGTGACGTTGTTGAGATATGGCCAGACCTATCGGAGGCTCGGGAAATTTTTCAAACGCTGCGTGCTTGGGTTTTCGAACTCGGATATGAACCTCTGCTTAATAGTCACCGAGATCACTTAAAAGAGACCGTGATTTGGAATATAGAGCTAGGGCGTAAGCTTTCACTTAAAGACCACGTAGACGCTTCGCGAAAACAAGCACGGATGTTTATGAGACTCCAAAACTTTATGGATGATTTTGAGTATTTGGTATCTCCGGTAACACAGGTCTTGCCCTTCGACCACAGCACGGAATTTATTACTGAAATAGATGGAGTCGAGTTAGAGACCTATATCGATTGGATGAGATCTTGCACTGATGTATCGACGACGATGCATCCAGCTATTTCGGTTCCTGCCGCATTCTCGGATGATAACTTGCCTGTCGGTGTTCAAATGGTGGGCCGCAATAGAGCAGATTTGTCGGTATTGCAATTAGCGTTCAGTTTTGAACAAGCCACACTCGTCGGTCAGCGGGCGCCCTTGCTTTAGATTGAGCGCTCTAGTTCGTTTCAGGCACATTAGGTATCGGATTGTCTCGGAGTGACTCCTTCCAAGACCTAAAACGCGTGTGTCTAAGTCGATCTGGACCCTGTCCCGAGTCATTTTTGTTTCCGTCTAAGTCGAAAATGTAGAAACGATCGTGATCACTTGGGTCAAGAGCTAGATACCGACAAGGTCCAAGAGTTGGGCCTGCTCGCCATAGAAGCCAACCATGAATTCGTCTTTTGAATACTGCCTCAGGTTTCCCGTCTAAGCTTTCCCCGAGTGTCTTCAAAATGTTCGGGGCTTGATCCCATGCGCTCGCCGCAATATTACGGTCTCTAGTGGGAGTTTCAGGAAGGTCAGTTAGAGATACAGGTGTATAGTCGACAGGCCTTTCATCGGATTTCAGAACTTTTGTGTGTTTTGACTTTGTCTCTGGTTGGGAAACTTTACCATCCACGATCGACCCACTCCTGGAGGCGTGGTGACTCGTCACCGATGGTCGTGTCGCCGCCGTGTCCAGGCAAAACAATTGTGTCTGGCGAAAATTTTGAAAACATTCGATCTTCTATGCTTCGAATTATTGTCTTGAAGTCACCACCTTCGAACCCAGTAGCTCCTGGGCCACCGGGAAACAACGTGTCGCCTGAGAACAATAGGGGCGTATTCTCGACGTGGAAACTCATGGATCCTGGGGTGTGACCAGGGTTTAAAATGGTGCGAATTCTGAGGCGACCGACCTCAATAACTGAGTCGTCTTCAAGTAAGTAGTCGTAGCTCGGCAGCATGCCGGCATCTTCGAGAGTGACTCCCACTTCGTAGCCAGCGTCTCTGATAGCTGGAATAGCTTGAATGTGATCAAAATGACCGTGTGTCTCGACGACGGTTCGAACGCCGAGGTTCTGACAAATCTCTAACAGCTGCTCGTGCTCATTGGCTGCATCAATAAGGATTGCTTCTCCTGTCTCGGTGCAGCGGATAGTGAAAACATTATTTTCGTAAGGACCGACGACGACTTTATGTACTTCGATACCGGTTGCGTGCCAATGTAGAGTCATAAGGTAGAGCTTACGCACCAAAAAGTAGATGCCTGCTAGTCCTCAACCACATGTTTGGTAAAAGAGCCAAGAGCTTCGTCCCATTTCGATGTGTCTAATGCGCCATCTGATGATAGTGAGTTGACTAAATGCTCACTCATTCGCATAACGTGGTGGAGATTGTCAGGAACCCCCAGGCCATGGCGCCCGAAAGAAACAACCCGATTAATAGACTGAGCAGCAAGTTGCGTTGTTGTCCTAGCTTCAGATGTTAAATGCTCAAATACTGGGTAGACGGATGGTAAATATTTAAGTTCAACATGAACATGTTGCGGATCAGGAAGCCCCATGGTTCGTAGATCTTCAGATACGAGTCCACCTAATTCACCCGGTGATGAATTCCAGATCGTGTCTCCATTCCAGCAAGGTACTTCAGCACACAGAACAGTCTGATTAGACGGATCGGGGCCATCTCGATAGTTCTTAGGTTCTGACAGTCGAGAGATAATTGTTTCTGTCGTGGGAATGTAGTGAGCATCGAATGGTGTGTACTGAGGCTTGGGAATCACTAGGTAGACCAGAACCATCGCCCTATTGCGTAATGACCTAGCGGCTTCGAGTGTCGCCGAGGGCGGTGAAGGCTTCGCAATGGCGAGAAGGTTCGGTGACGGAATCGTCGACCAAACCTGTTCGAACTCAAAAATTCTCCCGGCGCTGGTGATAGCGACGGAGTCCTTCTCGGCTTGCAATTTAGTGATGGGACTGTTGAAGCATAGTTCTGTTCCCGCTTCGTTTGCAGCGTCGGCGAGACGTTCGGAGATAGACCCGTATCCGCAGCGTGGGTACAAAAATACGCGTCCGGAAGTTCGCGTAGCCGTTGCTATCTTGCGAATTACGTCAAACCCTGAAGTAGCTGCGATTCGACGTTGTGCTATTTCTACACTTAGCTGATGAGGTTTAACGCCGTACAATTTCTCGGCGAATGGGCCATAGAATTCCTCAGCGACTGTTGGACCTAAGCGATGTTGAACGCTCTCGTAAAAGTTTGTTTCAATTGAATTTCGAAATGGCTTCGTCAAAGTTTCCCCAGCTATGCGAAGTGCCACATTTGTAGGTAGTTTCTTTATTAAGTCAGTTGCTCTCAGTGGGAATTTAACCCACCGGTCTCTCAAATTAATTCTGCCGTTACGCTCTCGTATCTGAAGGTCATCTCCCATGATCTGTTTAATAAGTGCAAGTAGGTGCGGCTCGGTTGCTGGGTGCAGGCGATGAGATCCTAGATCGACTCGCTGGCCTGCCACCACGAAACTGGCTGCCATGCCTCCGGGGTTTGACGCACTTTCGAAGACTGTGCAGTCATGCCCTTTTTGTGAGGCGAAAAGCGCGGCTGCTAGACCGGCAGGGCCTGCACCGATTATTCCGATTTGAGCCAACTAGTTTTCCTCCTTGTTTTAGATAAGGTAACCTTAACTATGAATGTTGGGTAGGCCTCTCTTATGGGAACTAAATTATTGCGTTCTGTTGTAACTGGAGCAGCAGGGTTCATTGGCTCGCATTTGGTTGAAGAGCAGCTGAACCGTGGACTATACGTTACAGGCATTGATTGTTTTGACTCATGGTATTCACCAGAGGTCAAGAGAGCCAATTTGTCAAAGGTGCTAAGCCATCCAAATTTTGACCTAATTGAAGCTGACTTGAATGAACTTAATCTAGTTGAGTTGCTAGACCCTGACTGCATAGTATTTCATTTGGCTGCGCGCGCAGGGGTCCAGGATTCTTGGGGCGAAGGTTTCGAATCCTCTGTTAACAATAATTTGTTAGCTACTCAAAAGCTTATGGAAGCATCATTGGAAAATAAGGTGAGTCGTTTTCTGTATGCCTCAAGTTCATCTGTGTATGGAAATGCTGATACTGCTAGAGGTCAACGAATTGAGTCCCCTATAAGTCCATATGGGGTGACAAAACTAGCGGTGGATCACTTAGGTCGTATCTATGGTGCGCGAGGGCTGCAAACTGTAGGTATGCGCTATTTCACGGTGTACGGACCGAGACAACGACCTGATATGGCCATGAATAGGCTATTTCAAGCAGCGCTACCTGGAGATTTTTACTTTTCACTGCGGGGCGACGGAACGCAGAAGCGAGAATTTACGTATGTGTCCGATGTGGTTGAAGCAACTTTGGCGCTATCAAAGTGTTCGGTTCCGGCTGGTTCAACATTTGATATTGGAGGTGGGAAAACCAATTCTGTCATAGGTGTGATTAGCAGTATCGAAAGGCTAGTTGGCTCGCCTTGTCGAATCACAAAAGAAATCGCTGCCCCAGGAGACCCAAAATCAACCGAAGCGGTACTAGGACCGATATCTGACGCAACTGGTTGGAAGCCTAAGGTCAGTCTAGAAGATGGTCTTTCAGCGCAGTATCTCTGGCAGGAGCATCAGCTTTCTTCGTTGAGGCAATCCAAGCTCGATGCGTAAGCCACCCAGTAGAAAGAATAGCTATTAGCCAAATTGCCGTGATTGCAATATCCAGAGAGTTCATTCTCTGGTGGTCAGGTAAGAGTAAACGCCATATTCTGAAAGCTGGATTTGAAGTTTGTTCAAAGTCGAAAATTAAAGTTCTGCGACCGGTGGAGGCTTCTAACACAAGCCAGAACCAAGAAAAAATGCTGTAGAGGCTTGCTAGTAAAATTGGCTTCATTAACTTTGCGTGTCGTTCTGCTAGCGAAGCGATTAGAGCGACGACGAGAGGCAGTACAACTACGACTTGTCTTCCAGGCCACCACCACCCATGCATAGTGAGCGCTACCCACGTAGCGTTTGCCCAGCCGACAGAAATTAGGCAAAGAACGAGAAAAGAGTCATGATGCTTTCTTGCATATGTAAGGACCAGAGCCGCTGGTGCAAACAGAAAAGCTGGAGCCCAGGCTGCGAGCCCAAACCCTCGATCTATTAATAGTCCAACAACTCGCCTTGTTCTACCAATAGGGTTCCAATGCTCGCCGACTACGTGGAACTCTTTTCCATTAACGAAGTGGTCACCGGAAGCATAAACAGTCCAACCGCCGTAAATTCTCTGGTGAACGATAAGAAATATTAGCCCGTTGATAGCCAAAAAAAGAGCGGTAGCTAAAGCTCTTGTTTTAGTGGAATGCCACGTTTGCCAAAGTATGAAGAGGGCGAGGATTGCTGCAATAGGAACGTATTTTACACTCAGCCAGGGAAGCGAAATTATAGAGGTTGAAGCGATAATAAGGTTTTTGATGTTCGTAGAGCCTGTGATAGCAAAGGTTCCAATTAAGACAGCCAGCGCTGCCGGCATTTCTGGGTACACCTGGCTGCCGTAGGAAACTAGGGGCGGCGAGCAAAAAAAAGCGGCTATGACGAATGCGGCAGGCAAGGTGCTGAGTCGCCAACGTTTGGTTACTAGAGCTAACGTCATGGCGGCTGAAGCACTTGAGATAATTGCAAGAAATATTTTTGCTGACGTCCACCCTCCGACAGCCATAGCTGGTGCCAAAAGAACCGGCAAAAGAGGATCATGTGGACTGATTCTTTGGTTGGTTTCGTTGAGCTCGATGGTTTGTTGGTTTAAGTTAACCTCGTGCCACGGTGCGAATCTTCGATCAGCAATCTCATCGCTGATATCTAAATCGAAATCTTCGGCAATGCTGAGAGCTGTTAGAAGGTATTGAGGCTCGTCCGCGGTGGTTTTGGCTCCATACGTAGCTCTCGCTCCGATTGCCGGGAGTGCCGCAAGAAATGTGATGATTATTAGAAACGCAAAGATGCTCTTGGGTGACTTCAATTTATTCCTTATCGATGTTCAGCATTGCTAAGGACAAGAAACCAAGTGAGGGCGAATGAGATAGATACGAGAACAACTGCCATGATTCCTGCTTCTGCTACAAAAGCATCTTCAAATGACATAAAGATCCGAGAAGTAAGATTAGTGAAACCCAGAGGTGAAACTAAGAGGCTGATCGGAAGTTCCTTAAGAACCGATAGCAAAACCAGTCCAGAGCCTGCCAAAAGGCTAGGAGCCATTATCGGTAAGTCTATTTTCCTAAACCTCCGTCGTTGAGATGCTCCTAAGGTAACGGCTGCCTCATGTAACTGTTTAGGGACGGCTATAACAGCCACGAGACAAACCCCTAATGCCAATGAACCAAAGCGTACAACGAAGGCGAATATTAAAAGGGCGCTGCTGTCACCAAGCCATTCATAAGCGAGTTCTGACCTGAGAGTCCAAAAACGAACTGAGAGAGCTATTAAGAGCCCGGGCATAGCAAAAGTGCTAAGAATAATTATTTGTCCAATTGTTCCTATTTTGGACCGGTGCCTTCCGGCTAGGAAAGCAATTGGTAAGACAACTGCGACGCTTATGAAAGCAGCTATAACCGACGTCCAGATTGAGCCCCAAGACGCAGACAAAATTTTCTCAAAATCGATAGTCAAGGAACTTTTGGGGCTAGTTGCTCGAATAATCCCGCCGAGTGCCCATTGTGATAGAGCTGCTAGGGGGGCCACTACTGCAAGTAAGCCAATTACCCACACAAAGAAATTAGCGATAAATCGAAAACGCCCAAGAGGGTACTGAACGGCGCGCGGCGAATGTTTTGTTTCTGGAGCGGTTGTTTTGCTTCTTAGCATTCTCTCACCACTAACCACTAGGGCGGCTAGAACCAGCAAGATCAAACTGATAGCTAGTGCGACGGCTGGTTGAGCGAGATGGTTGGTAGCTATTGCTCTAGCTAGCGTGTCATAGCGGACAAGTTGAACAACACCGAAGTCGCTGATCGTGTACAGCGTCACTAGAAGCGTTCCGGAGATTATGCTCGGCAGCAGTTGAGGCAGACAGATATTCCTAAAAGTTGCTAGCGGGCTATTGCCTAGAACTCTGGCACTCTCCTCTAGAGATACAGGAAGGTGCCGAAGCTTGGCCGCGACTGGTAGGTAAACGTACGGGTAGGTGAATAAAGTAAGAACAAACCAAGCTCCCCAAAAGCCTCTAAATTGAAAACCAGAGTGAAGTCCAAAGTTCTCAAGAAAATCTGCGAGAGAACCACCTTTACTCAAGGTTCGGTTGAAAGCAGCTGCTCCAATAAAACTTGGAAACACGAGTGGTATAGCGAGTGCTACTTGCCAAAATCTCCGAAAAAATAGATCGGTCCGAGTCACGAGCCAAGCAAGACTGCTCCCAATTAGCAGTGCGCAAATAGAAACAGCGACGGCGAGCACAAGGGTGCGTTGTAACGGTTCTAACGTACGAGAGCTGAAAATCAGCTCCCCTGGGCGGGCGCCCTCGGTAAAGTTTCGAATTATTAGATAGATCGTCGGAAAGAAAAAGAGGCTGCAAATTACGGTCGCAGAGGTCTTCAATAGAAAAGATCTCGGTGGCCGTTCTTTCCTCATTGATTCAAGATACCGGTGGCCTCGATCATCCGAGTTGTTTCTTCAAATCCGCCACCAAGCTTATCGAAATCTACCGTACCAATTTCCAGTGCGGTGAGAGGCGGAAGAGATCCTGCTGGAGCAACTCCGAAAGCCAAAGGATACTCAAAAGTGCGGTTTGTGAAATATTTTTGTACCGGAGTGCTTAAAAGGTAGCTGACAAGAGATTCACTTTCGTTAGCCTGATCCGTAGACGATAGAACAGTGGCGGCAGTAATGATTAGTAGGGATCCGATATCTTGATCACCTAAGTCATGGTTCTTTGCTCGATGTTCGTCGCCTGAAGCCGCTATTTCCTGATAGTTGTAATAGTGATTGACGAGGCCCATATCGATTTCACCTCGGCCGGTTGCTTCTACAATTGCTCTGTTGTTGTAGTAGTAGCGAGCATCGTTCTCGACCATTTGTTCCAACCATTTCTGAGCTGTTTCATTTCCGTAGACATCTCTAAATACGGTGAACCAGTCTACAAAGGAGCCATTCGTTGCCGGTATAGCAACCCGTCCTTCATAACGTTTGTTGGTTAAATCAAAAACTGAATTTGGCAGATCTTCGCTAGAGACATCGTCGATGTTGTGGACGAGAACTCTCTTGCGACCCGAAAATCCTATCCAAGTTCCAGAATCTGATCGATTTTGCTCTTCAACGAGTTCTAGAACGTCGCTGGAAAGTGGTCTCAGTAGCTCTTTGCTTTCCAGGTAGCCAACTGGACCGGGTGACCGGCTCAAGAATACGTCCGCTGGGCTTTTGCTGCCTTCTTCGTTAAGTAGGAGCGCTAGATCTGTCGAAGCGCCCCACCTGACCATGACAGGTATTCCGGTTTCGCAGGCAAAAGCGTCTAAGACAGGTTCGATAAGATTTTCTGTACGCCCCGAGTAGATAGTTACTGTGTCGCCTTTTTTTTGGACACATTCGCCACCGTAAATTTCAGCGGCTGTGCCGTCAAGAAAGCGCTGCGTGTCACTTGAGCAAGAGCTAACAGCAAGAGCGGCTAAGACGAGAATGGTCGAGAATGAGCGTAAACGTAAACGATGCGAGAGCAGGGACATAGACATAGGCATGGAGACTAGGATACTTGCCATAACTTGTAAAGCGCACCTAATACATCGTAGGGTTATGGCTTATGGGACTTCGTGAGGGTATCGTTGGATTAAAGACTAAGCGTTTAGCGAAAACTGTTCCCACGTGGCTTTTACTCTCGCTATCTCTGGTATTTGGTTTAGTAGCCCTGGTTGTAGTTCTTAAAGCAGTAGATCTAAAAGCTCTGAGAATGTCTTTTGATGAAGCATTTTCACACCCGTTAGAGTTATCGCTAGCCTTTGGCGCGTTTGCGCTGGCTTTCATATTCCGAGCCGTTGCTTGGCAGAAAGTTATTCCGTCTCTACCATTCAAGCAGTCTTTGGCTGGGATACATATGGCCCTTGGCGCAAACCATGTTCTGCCATTTCGTATAGGCGAGGCAGCTCGTATCACTTCTGTGGCAAGAAGGACAGACTTGCCTTTGGAGATTATCTCAGCCTCCACGTTGGCACTTCGAACAGGTGATTTCTTAGCCTTGGCAGCTTTAGGGTTGCTAGTAGCGCCGGGGGCGTTTGCTTCACTGATTGGACCGATCGGGTGGTTTGTTTTTGGCACTGTGGTCTTAGTCGCAGTAGGTAGCTGGCGATGGTTGTTTAAGCTCGTCGGATTAGATGAAAGAATTCGTTTCCCGGGTCCGTTAGCTATAGTGCTCTCTGTTTCTGCTTGGGTCTGTGAGGCGGTGCTTGTTATCTTTGCGGCTAGATGGGCAGGGATAGAAATAACATTTTTTGAAGCGATATTTGTTACTGTGGCGTCCGTCGGAGCTCAGATTGTAGCTGTAGCTCCTGGCGGATTCGGAACTTATGAAGGGGCGGCTGTTGCCGCCTATTTAATAGTGGGCGTCGATGCTCGACTTGCCTTGATAGCTGCTTTAACTACCCATGCACTAAAAACTAGTTATTCTTTGATCCTAGGTTCGATAGCTTTAATTCGCCCGAAACCATCCCTATTCCCAAGGTTTCGACTTCGTAAAGAAAAAGATTTCGTCACTTCTTTTAAACCTGACAGTTCTGCTCCCGTCGTTCTATTTATGCCAGCTTTTAATGAACAGGCATCTGTAGGGGAGTGTGTCCGAAGAGTTCCGAAAAAAGTTGCAGGGCGTCCTGTGAAAATATTTGTTGTGAACGATGGGTCATCGGACAGGACTTCGGAGGAAGCAGTTTCTGCTGGGGCGGAAGTAATTGAAATGGGCGTAAATCAGGGACTTGGAGCTGCGGTGAGACGTGGGTTCGAAGAATCCACCCGCTTAGGAGCCGCAGCGGTCGCATTTTGTGATGCGGATTGCGAATATGCGCCTGAAGAGCTCGAAGCTATGGTGCGGCCAATCCTGGATGGTGATGCGGATTATGTTATCGGTAGCAGATTTGCAGGACATATCGAACATATGAGACCGCATAGGCGGCTCGGAAACAAAGTCCTGACTTTGATACTGTGCATTGTTGCTCGCGAACGGATTACTGATGGCCAGTCGGGATATCGAGCATTATCCCCAGAAGCTGCGGCATCTGCAGAAATAATTCATGATTTCAACTATGCACAAGTCCTGACCCTGGATCTTTTGGCTAAAGGTTTTCGGTACCAAGAAGTTCCCATTAGCTATCACTTCAGAACCAGCGGTGAAAGCTTTGTGAAACTAGGTAAATATTTGCGAAAAGTGTGTCCAGCAGTGCTACGGGAGCTAAATACCGTTTGAAGTAGTTTCAGAATAGGCGACGGCCGGACGTCCCGTAAATGAGACATTCACGTAGTCGCCTCTTTGAAGCGAGAATGGCTCTTTGACACTCACCTCGAGAATGGTTGCATCGAGTCGCAAAAAAATTCGGTAGTCAGAGCCTCTGTATTCGACTCTTTCAACACGACTTCCTTCGGTACCTTCCCGTTGATCTATTGCTAATTGTTCAGGTCTAAGTAAAATTTTTACCGGACCCTGATGCTCAGCAGTTAATTCAATTCGTCCGATAGCAGTCTCAGCGCTCTGTCCGTGAGCCATGCCTTCGATGAAAGAAGCTTCCCCAGCGATATTTGCCACCCATGGGTTAGCCGGCCGCATGTAAATCTCTTCTGGTTTGCCGATCTGTTCTAGAGTTCCACTGTTCATGACCCCGACGTGGTCGCCTAAGGCGAAGGCTTCTTCTTGGTCATGAGTAACAAACACCGACGTGATTTTAAGTTCTGAGAGAAGTTCAGCGACCTCAGATCGAACTTGGTTTCTTAAGCCGCTATCCAGATTAGAAAAAGGCTCATCGAGCAAAAGAACCTTAGGCTGAGGTGCTAGCGCACGTGCTAGAGCTACTCGCTGCTGCTGTCCGCCGGAGAGAGTCGATGGTAGACGGTGCCCGTAGCCTGTTAGGCCTACCAGGTCCAACATGTCTTGAACCTGATTTTTATGTGATGCACTCCGATGTAGACCGAATGCTACGTTCTTTGCGACTGTGAGATGAGGGAAAAGAGCCCAGTCTTGAAAAACTAATCCGACGTTGCGATCTTCCGGAGCTACCCATGAGTCATCGGAAGCCACAACATTCTCCCCGAGTTTAATCGCTCCAGAGTATGGTTTTGCTAAGCCAGCAATCAGACGAAGTAAGGTGGTCTTTCCGCAACCACTCGGCCCTAGCAGTGCAAGAGAATGTCCCTCTGGCACAGTGACGCTGAAGTTGGATACAACCGGTTTTTCGTTATATCGATGGCAAACATCAAGAAGATGAATTTCGCTTATGGACGCTGGCATTTGGTTGCTCAATGAGAGGATGTCAGAGCTTCTGGTGTAGCAAGAATGCGATTCGCAGCGAAAGCGCTAAGCCCAAATATTTTTCCGTCAACTGTTAACGTCAAGGTTCCATCAGGAGAGACGGTTTCAACTCGCCCCACTCGCCCAGGCATTAATCCAAACTCTTCCAAGAACTCGAGCTGGCCAGGTTCAAATTCTAACTCTTCAGGAATTCTGCTTACTTTGAAAGATGATCCAACTGGCGTGTCTGCGAGAGTCTGGTTTCCTTTAGGCGCTTGGTAGTCCGAACCAGGTATTGGGTTGCCATGCGGGCATGTCTCGGGGTTTTCGAGAAGTGCTACGAGGGCGGTCTCTACCGTGGGGGAGATAACGTGCTCCCACTTGCCTGCTTCGTGGTGCGCTTCGGCCCAGCTAAGGCGAAGCACATCTGTCAAGAATCTTTCGGCCAGACGATGTCGCCGTACAATCGCAGTTGCTAATCGCAGCCCCGATTTTGTTAGTGCGATGTGTGACTTTGTGTCGATCTTGATAAGACCTTCTGTCTCCATCCTCTTAATCATTTCAGACACAGCAGGTCGAGAGACTTCAAGCCGCTCGGCTATCCGCGCTTGGATAACAGGAAGCCCATCTTCCTTCAATTCAAAAATAGTCTCTGAGTATTCCTCGAATGCCGGGTGATGTTCGGGAGTTTCGTAATCCACATCTTTTATTGTAGTTCTTTCTACCATTGGTTGCATACCCTATCTTCTAATGTTAGGTTCACTTAACACTATGGTAGGAATTAGTGATGTAGGAGACAGCAAAGTATGCGGTCTCGAGCCTTGGGGGTTTTAATGCGCATATCAATGGCACCTAGTGTTGATCAAATTCGTTCGGCGGCAGCCTTGGCTCATTCAACTGCGAGCTTAAGTTTGAAAATTATTTGCATGGATGGGACAGAAGTCATCGTGGGTCATGGCAATGAAGCACGAGTGAATCCGTGTCACTTTCGCAAGCTGATAGGCGATGAAGATTTTACTGCACGGGGTATTGAGTTGATCAGCTCTTTAGTGGTTATAGGGGCCTCGCGCGTTCTTGGGCCGGGACTCATGTGTGTTGAAAACCAGGGTCTTGAGCATTATCGCTTTGTGACAATGCTGGACCTCGATGATGTTATGTCAATTCTTGAGAATTGTGTTGAAGATGATGAAGAAGAAGTATTTGAGGTGTCTCTTCTGGTGGATGAAGTTCTTGATGCCGTGCTTATTTCTGCTACGGGAAGCGGGTCTAGAAGCTTTATTGAAGAAAGAGCACTGACTTTGTTTGAGGCGTGTGTTTTGGCTGAGATTGATCGGGATTTAACAAAAATAAGTGATCTAAAAAGTTCGTTATAGCAATCTGTTTTTGGGTGAGTGGGTTAAATGAGAAGGTATAGCTAATAAAAATATAAGAAAATACAAACAAATAGTATTAGGCATACCTATTATTAAGTGTTCGTTATTTGGTTCGTGCAATGAGTTTGGAGATAAGGAAACCACTATGAAAAAATTCAATTTAATTAGAGTGATAGGAGCTCTTTTCGCTTTCAGTTTTTTAGTTGCTGCTTGCGGTGATGATGATGGCGCTGCGGTTAGGGAGATCGGGTCTAACGGATCTGAGTCTGTAAGTGCGAGCGGAAGTTCAAGTTCGAGCGGAAGTTCAAGTTCGAGCGGAAGTTCAAGTTCGAGCGCAGTTGCAAGCGCAAGCTCCAGTGCTCCGGCAGAAGCGTCGGAGTCCGGCGAAGTCGGTGACTTTGGGAGTGACAACGGATACGAATACGCTTCTGATGTTTCGAGTCATCGTTTAGTCGTTGACGATATTTGCGAGATCAATGAATTGCTCGGCGCTGACTCAATCGACTTTGGTGCCGTCAAAGCTATCTACGTAGATGGCAAGAACTCAGTTAAGTCAAGTGGGGAAGTGCGAACTATAGGTGGATTCGCAGCGGCAGAAGGCAAAAAGCATTCACACGATGACTATTACGGCGCAGGAGGCAGCTTAAACGATTACGTATCAGCCGCACTTGATGGAACTGGAATGTTCGAAGGAGAATCCGACTCAGTTCGAAAGCAGGGTGTTCAAAAGGGCATTCAAAACCAGACCATGATCGCGTGGACAGTCCATGAATTAAACTCAGCTCTAGGCAAAGCCACTGATGGCAACCTTGAAGGCGCCGTTCATAACTGGGATGAAGGATGGGCTTTCTATCACGGTGCAAGCGGAAGCTGCGGGCCCTATGGAACTGGTAACAAACGAGGCGGTAATTATGGCACCCTTGGAGCAGACGGCGAAACAGCTGTTGCTAACGAGTCAATTCTGAATGCCATGATTGCAGGGCGTGACGCGATACTCGCCGGAGATGTGGCTGGAGCTACTGAAGCAGCTAACTCAGTTATCCGAGCGGTAACGATTATCTATAGTCAGGCAACGATGCGTTATGCAACCAAAGTCGAAGGCGATATTGCGAATGGTGATCTAGCGAAGGCTCGTGTTCACCAAGCAGAGGGCTTGTCATTCTGGCGAGTACTAGAGCCAAGAATTGGAGCTCTTGGTGGAGCGGGCGCAGACACCATTGCGACAATAAACTCTGCATATGATCTGTCTAATGAACCTGGGTCGGGTGCAACAGCTGACGAAGTGAGGTCAGCGCTGTATCCAATATGGGGCATGTTTGATATCGATCGAGAAGATATCGGCGAACTTCAATAGTCGATATTAAAAGAACTGGAATCCTTAGAGATTCTGGTGGCTCATTTGCTCCTAGTTAGTCTCACTGAGGGGTAAATGAGGGAATGCGATGGTCGGTCTTGTTGGAAGTCGTGCCTGACAAGACCGACCGCGTTCCTTGCGAGGGCCCAAGCTAAATTTCGCAAGGTGAAGCTTCGAAACAATCTTAGAGACTTTTATGCATAGGAAATATGAAGGAAAAAGAATTGAATTACCTGGTTACTGATGTCATTGCAATAGGTCGTGAAAAAACCTTAGTAATCGGAAAGTCTGGTGAGAAAACGACTCGTGTCGTGCTGCCAGATGTCTTTAATAAGTCGCTAGAGCGCAGGTGGAGTAGCACCATAAGAAGCATCAGATCAGTTCATATCTCAGTTGCTGGCGAAAAGTATGGATGCGAAGCTCGAGGGATTTCGCTGCGTTTCGAGCGAACCAGCAGACTCCCAGGTTCGGTAGCTCTGAGTCTGATTGAGAGAGGCGTGCCAGGATTTCTGGAGATCGGTGACTAGTAGGAATAAGTGTCGCGTTAGCTAGTCATTTGAGAAATTACCTCGAAGCCTAAGCTAAGAGCAGCTGGAATCTGATGGCTATCAAATGTTAAATACTTAAGTGGTTTTGGTAAGCGATCTGCCGCAGCGAGATGTAAGGCATCGACGGTACGTAAATCGAATCTGGCACCGATTTCTATAGAACGAGCTAGACACCTATTGTCGAGGGGCACTGCTGCCACTTTGTCCCAATCGCTTCGAAACGAAGCCCACAGGGACTCTTGCATCTGCTGATTACTTGCCATCCGGTGAAGCGCTAATTGCACCTCAGTTCGTGTAAAGGCAGATGAGCACCAGGCTGAGTCATCGGCGAGAGCAGAGTTGACTAGATGGCGTCCACTTTCTGCCACGTATCGTTTCAGGAACGCTGAAGTATCAATTGCTATGGTCATCTCCCTCTCAATTCCTTGAGTATCTGCTGACTATTTACGCCAGCAGGGAGTTGAAAGCTGGCTGGTTGAGCCTCGTGTATGGCTTGTGTTGGTGCTTCAAGTAAGCCGGTAGCTATCAGAGCCTCAAGAGAGTTGTTAAGCGAGCCGCCACTTATCGGCCCCAATTCGGCCATTTTTTTGCCATCGCTTGTAATAACTATTCGATGACCTAGGTAGGCGTCTCGAAGGTACGACGCGAGATTTGAACGAAACTCTCTGACCCCTATGCTCTTCGCAGCCTTTTTTGATTCCATGAAGCAGTCCAATTCTTACGCAATGTGTACACGTGCGTACTCAAGCGTATTGGAAATCCTGAAGAAAAGCTGTTAGAAAGAGAACATAATAAATCGCTCAATGGAGTAACTAATGAACTTTGCTTTTACTGAAGAACAAGAAGAACTGCGAAACATTGTCAGATCCTTTATGGAGGACAAATCGGCTGAGCTCACGGTAAGAGAGTTAATGGAAACTGATGATGGATTTGATAGAGCGGTGTGGAGCCAAATGGCTGAGCAGCTCGGACTTCAGAGCCTTATCGTTCCCGAGGAATATGGCGGCCAAGGGTTTGGATATGTAGAGCTTGGAATCGTGCTCGAAGAAATGGGACGAAGTTTGTTATGCGCGCCGTTTTTCAGCACCGTGGTATTAGCAGGAAACGCCATTATCCACTCAGGTAACGAAACCGCTAAATCCGAATTGTTGCCAGGCATTGCGTCAGGTGAGACAATCGCCACTCTTGCTCTTGCTGAAGCATCTGGTCGATGGGATGCCGACGGTATTGCCGTGCAGGCATCCGGACTAGCAGAGGGTGCGACTATCTCCGGTGAAAAAATGTTTGTGACTGATGGGGGAACTGCTAATCTGTTTGTCGTAGCAGCCCGCGTGGATGGTGGAATTCATCTCTTTACAGTCGATGGGGAAGCTGCTGGGCTCACTAGGGAAAATTTATCCACAATGGATCAAACCCGTAAACAGGCACGCATTACGTTTGATGGCACCCCAGCGACTCACCTGTGTGACACAAACAACTTCGAGTATGTTTCCCAAATATTAGATCTTGCTGCGGTGGCTCTTGCTAATGAACAGGTTGGTGGTGCTCAGTTTGCTATGGAAATGGCAGTTCAGTATGCAAAAGATCGTGTTCAGTTTGGCCGCCCAATTGGTTCATTCCAGGCAATCAAGCACAAGTGTGCTGACATGCTTCTCGAAGTTGAATCTGCAAAATCAGCTGCATACTATGCTGCATGGTGTGCATCTGAAATGAATGATGAGCTCCCATCGGTAGCTTCTCTTTCCAAGGCCTACTGTTCAGAAGCATATTTTCATTGCGCAGCCGAAAATATTCAAATCCATGGTGGTATCGGATTCACGTGGGAGCATCCAGCTCACCTTTACTTCAAAAGAGCTAAAAGTTCTGAACTAATGTTCGGAGATCCGGCATATCATCGTGAATTATTGGCTCAGCGAATAGGGCTTTAGGACTAGGCCTTAAATTAAGTAGAAAGATTAAGTAGTGATGAGACTATGCTCCTTCTAACCGCAGTCTCATCACTACTCACCGGTTTTTTGGTTGCCGTAGGAGTAATCGGACGTGAAACTAGTCGTCTTGGAAGGCAGCGTCGTGAGCCAGTTTGGAGGCTTGAAGAGGCAGCGATGTTTGTTGCGGAAAATCTTCCATACAACGCTGCCTCTGAACTCGATCCTTTAGAACTCAAGGAGCTCCTACGCTGGCATTTAAACCAACTACAATTTTCTGAATCTGAATCTGAATCGGGTTCGAGCGGTGCCAGCGTTGCTGATCAGCAAGGTTCCTCGCAAGATCTCTATCGAGAAGCTCGGTCGAAGGGATACGAGATAACTAAACCAGTAATTCAAGAAGTTGTTGATGGCCATTTAAGGTACCTGGCGATAATCGGTGCTCTTGGCATAGCCCAGAAAGATTAGTGAGGCAGACTTACAAAATGGATGACCCAAAGGAACTTGAAGGATTTCGATATGTCGGAGATAAAAGAAACCAGGTTGTTCATGAAATTAAATCTTGCTTATCTCCAGAGAAAATCGAAGACATAATAGCAACCCAAACCTATGCAACTTTTGGTCCCGATGAACTGAGTGAGGCTCGAAACCGAGGCTATCGGCTTGGTTCTTGCTGCTCAGCTAACTGAAGCTAGATAAAGTTTCGACAATGGTTTCTGTAACTGAGACTGAGCTTGGGGGCGTTCCACGACTTGATGCTTTGTTGGTTGAGCCTGACAAGGTAAATACGGAACGTCGAGGGGTGGTCCTATGTCATGGGTTTCCATCAGCCCAACGACCGGGAACCCCGAATCGCTCATATGAAAAATTTGCAGAGCGGATTGCGGCTGAACAAGGGTGGGTAGTACTTGCGGTCAGCTTACGCGGCTGTGGAGCCTCAGAAGGGGAATTTTCGATGTCAGGCTGGCTTGAAGACATCGCTCGAGCTATCCATCACCTTCGAGATAGAGGAATTTCGAAAGTGTGGCTTATCGGCTCAACTACGGGAGGCTCTCTTGCTCTTATGGCGGCAGCTCGCGATCCCGAGATACGTGGTGTTGCGGTTATGGCGCCCAGAGCAGATTTTGACGATTGGGCAGCAGATCCTCGTCGTTTCGTTCAACACTGCCGAAGCGTAGGAGTAATTAAGGATGAGAGTTTCCCTCCTTCCTTAAGCGCCTGGGCAAGAGAACTCAAAGAGAATCGAGCTATCGATGCAGTCGAGAGAATACAAGACATGCCGTTACTGATAGTGCATGGAACAAATGATCGTCAGGTGCCCTATGAAGACGCTAGACAGTTAGCACAAATCCATCCATCTCCGCAGCTGAGATTAATAAAAGGTGCAGATCACCGAATCCGACATGACCCGAGAGCTGTATCAATTCTTATGGGGTGGTTAGAACGTGAAGCAGCAGAAACCTAATTTTAGCTTCTAAGCGCGATCATCATCAATGGCACCGTGCGCATTACAACTGCATCGTGTTGATTAACAAGGTCATTGCGGCAAGTCAAAAACCCTCTGTCAGGTTTTGACTTGCTCAAACGTTTGCTTAGGATTTCTACATGCAAAGTAAGAGTGTCGCCAGGCCTAACGGGAGCGAACCAACTTAACTCTTGAAGACCAGGTGAGCCCATACTCGACTCGCCGAGAAAATTTTCGGCTAGCAGGCGCATCATTAATGAACCGGTATGCCAACCAGAAGCTATGAGTCCACCATAAAGGCTTTCGTTAGCTGCTTCTTTGTCGACATGAAAAAGCTGCGGATCGTACTTGTTCGCAAATTCCAAGATCTCTTTTTCGTCAATTTTGACTGATCCGAGAATAAATTTTTCTCCGGTCTCGTAGTCACCGTACCAACGCATAGGACAGGGAATATTTGCCACAAAAACACTCTACTTGAGATCTGAATATTGACTCATTTGAAGCTGAGTAATAGTTACGGTAAAGATGAACTCAGCTTTAAAACAAAAACCATAAGGTGACTGCTTGCTTGATGACTAGATTCAGTCCGGTGCAGCTATCGGGAAAAATTTTCTGAGTCAGTGAAAGGCCGAATGAGGGTTCTCATGGCTCCGTGCGCAGAAGTCGGTTCGATTGCTTGTGCAGAGTCGTAGCTAGAAGACTGATAACAACTATCAGTAAAAAATAGCTGACCAGGGATCAGGCAAATTCGTTGGTAGCTGAAATTGTTGAATAGCTTTATCGCGCTCTGACTGATCTAGCTCGCCAGCGGCGGCTAATCTGCTGAGTACGGTCATGACAAGATGTTCGGCGGTTACTTCAAAATGTTGTCGTAGCTTTTCTCGGGTGTCGCTTCTGCCAAAACCATCGGTGCCTAAACAGGTGTAGTCTCTCGGTACCCATCGAGCGATTTGGTCTGGGACCAGCGTTATGTAGTCAGTTATGGCAACAACAGGTCCTTCGCTTTGTTCCAGTTGGCTTGCTACGAACGAAATGCCGGCGGTATCGCCTGGCTTAAGAAAGCTATTGCGCTCAGTTGAAAGAGCATCTTCTCGCAAGGCTTTGTAGGAAGTTGCGCTCCAGAGGTCAACGCCGACATCATATTGTGCAGCTAGCATCTCTGCAGCTTTAGCGGCAGCACCGTAAGCAGTGCCAGAAAAAAGAATAGTGGCTTGATGCTTATGGTAATCAGAAGCAGTTTTGAATTTATAGAGGCCTTTAATAAGATCTTCTTTTGAGTAACTGGGCTCGAGAGCTGGTTGAAGGTAATTCTCGTTATAAATAGTTAGATAATAGAAAACGTCTTCATTCAGCTCGTACATCTTTTGTAGGCCATCTTCAATAATGGTTCCGAGCTCGAACGCAAAACTAGGGTCATAAGCTCGACATGATGGAACAGTGCTAGCCATTAATAGCGAGTGCCCGTCTTGGTGTTGTAACCCTTCACCCATCAATGTCGTTCTGCCTGCCGTGGCACCTAACAAAAAACCTCTTCCTCGCATATCAGCGAGAGCCCAAATAGCATCGCCTACCCGCTGAAAACCAAACATTGAATAAAATGTGTAGAAAGGCACCATTGGCACGCCGCGCGTCGCATATGAGGTAGCTGCAGCGGTAAAGCTCGCCAATGCTCCAGCCTCAGTGATTCCCTCTTCAAGGATCTGCCCATCTTGCGCCTCCATGTATGAAAGCAAAAGATCATGGTCTACAGGCTCATACTTCTGGCCTTGGCTCGCATAAATTCCGATAGTCCGAAAAAGAGAGTCCATACCGAAGGTTCTCGCTTCGTCAGGGATAATTGGTACTACCCGTTCTCCGAAGCCATCTTCTCGAGTTAAATCACGAAGTAGTCTGGTGAATGCCATGGTGGTGGAAACTTCTTGTTTTCCCGAGCCTTTCTCCATTGCCAAAAATGGTTTACGAGATGGAAGGGGAAGAGGCTTTCGTCGCCATCTGGAGTTCCTACTTGGAAGCGAACCATCGAGTTCCCTGCGTCTATCCATAAGATATTTAAGCTCTTCGGAGCCGTTGAGCGGACGGTAGTAAGGAGGGTTGTCCGGGTCAAAATCCTCGGGAATTTCAGAGTGCAACTGAAGCCGGTCTCGGATAGTTCTCAGTTGATTATGATTGAGTTTCTTGATCTGGTGAGTAGCGTTACGCCCCTCGACGTCAGGTCCTAGCGTCCACCCTTTTACTGTTTTGGCAAGAATCACTGTTGGGGAACCTTGGTGATCCACGGCGGCTTTGTACGCTGCGTAGAGCTTCTTGTAGTCATGGCCGCCGCGCGGTAATTGTTCGAGGTCCTCATCAGAAAGATGTTCCACGATCTGGCGTAACTGAGGGTCTGGTCCAAAGAAATGCTCTCTGATGAATGCTCCGCTTTCAACCGAGTAACGTTGGTATTCGCCGTCTACTGTCGAGAGCATTTTGTTTAATAAAACTCCATGGGTGTCGCGTGCCAGTAAATCATCCCAGCGGCTGCCCCAAATAACTTTAATAACATTCCATCCTGACCCTCGAAAGCGAGCCTCCAACTCTTGGATTATTTTCCCGTTTCCTCTTACCGGCCCGTCGAGACGTTGTAAATTACAGTTGATAACAAAGATTAGATTGTCTAGTTTTTCTCGGGAGGCCACGTTTAGCGCTCCTAAAGTCTCAGGTTCGTCGGTTTCACCGTCACCTACGAATGCCCATATTTTTGAACCCGAAGTATCATCAATTCGTCGGTGGTGCAGATAGCGGTTGAAACGCGCGTGATAGATAGCGTTCATCGGACCGAGCCCCATGGACACAGTTGGGTATTCCCAAAACTTAGGCATTAACCGTGGATGCGGATATGAAGAGAGCCCTTCGCGCCCGATTTCGCGTCTGAAGTGGTTAAGATCTTCATCGCTGAGCCTGCCCTCGAGATACGACCGAGCATAAATACCTGGGGCCGCATGTCCTTGAATATAGATATGGTCACCAGGTAAACCAGCCTCTTTACCCTTCCAGAAATGATTGAAGCCAACATCGTAGAGAGCAGCGGAACTAGCAAAAGTACTTAGATGGCCACCGATTCCATCTGCCCATTTGTTGGCATGTGTGACCATGGCTACGGCATTCCAACGGATATAGGCGCGCAGTCGCCGCTCGATATGCTCATTACCTGGAAACCAAGGTTCGTTGCTCGACGCAATTGTGTTGATGTAGGGCGAAGAAACACTTACAGGGAAGTCGACTTCTAATTCACGAGCTTTCGCCATAAGACGGCGAATAATATAACGAGCTCTGTGTTTCCCATTTTGCTCTACTATTGAGCTAAATGATTGCAGCCATTCCTCCGTTTCTTCAATATCGATATCCGGTGTTTGATCATGAAACTCATCGAACAACATGCCTCTATCCTTACATGTATTACGAAGTCTGCCGAACAAAAGTTAGGCAAACTAATTAACTGATCCAGGGGAAACGATGATTACTGATGTGTTTACTGATGGTGCTTGTATAGGAAACCCTGGACCCGGCGGTTGGGCCTTTGTTGTTGATGAAGGCCAATGGGCTTCGGGATCGGAAGGCAAAACAACCAACCAGAGAATGGAACTGATGGCCGCAAGCGCAGCTGTTCAATCTATCGACGGGCCTATCCGAGTGCACAGCGATTCAACCTACGTGGTCAACTGTTTCAACCAAAACTGGTGGAAGGGTTGGCATAAAAGAGGTTGGAAAAACTCCAAAAATGAACCAGTTGCTAACCGAGATCTCTGGGAGCCTTTCATTGAGCTAGTAGTAGCGCGAGATGACGTGGAATTTATTTGGGTGAAGGGTCACTCTGGAGACAGACTCAACGATGCTGCAGATCGACTAGCTACTTTAGCTGCGGCGGAACAAGAAGGAAGAAGCGGTGGCCACTACACAGATTCCATAGTTCGAGGGCTCTCAGATGATGATGTTCCAGAAAAAAAAACATCCGGAGCTAACCCACGGATTAGCGAAGATAGTAAAAATTTCAAGGAAACCCTAACATCGCACGGATTAGCTATCTTTGGGCATCGCCCCCCTGATATCGGTGGATACGGAGAAACCTCAACTTCCTTAGGAATAAGAAGGAAACTCATAACTATTCTAAGAGCCAAAGCAGAGATGGAAACAAAGTTAGAGATAGTGACAGGATTGAGTCTTGGGGTTGAAATGCTTGGAGCTGAAGCTGCGGCAGCCAGCGGATTGCCATACGTGGTGATCCTGGCGTTCGAGGGTGTAGATGAAAAGTGGCCGGACTCAACGCGTGCACGCTTCCGGGAGTTACTTGATGGAGCGCGTCAAATTACTTTGGTGGGTAATGAGACGCCAGCAACAGCAACTGCATACGCAAAGGCAATGGGAAGGCGAGACGACCGAATAATCGCAAGATGTAAGGAGGCAATAATCGTTCGTAATGCTGGAGACAAGACGATGAAAGAACTACACGGCAAGCTAGATCGCACTTTTGATGATGGGGTATGGGTAATAGAACCGACCGAAGGCCCAAAGTTTTAAATTTAGAAATCTCCAGTGTTGGCTTCAATTTTAGGTGTGGAAAAGCAAATAACTGAACGGTCGCTCGCCCAGGACTTAGAATCGGGCGCATAGCCACTGATAGATATTATTTTAGTGATATCCAAATGCTCCGGTGTGTTCAAAGACTCATCAAAGCATTTCGTGAGAGCTATATTTTTGGTCTTCTCTGCCCCGGGGTAGTCGCCAACCGGAAGCTCAAAGATTGCGAAAACCTTTGAAGAGCGAGGTGCGCTGCAAGGAACGCCCAGAACAAACTCAACTGTGTCACTTTCGTTCGTGAAACAATCTCCAATTTTTAGTCGAAGTACGCCTACTTTGCCTTGGGCCACGATCTGACCTCTTTCATTACGTGACACCTCGTTTAGTAGTGACAGCGGACTCTCGCTACTGCATGCATTGACCGTTGTAATCGTAAGGATGCAAAAAAAAATGCTTATTATCTTACTGAAGTTAACTTTCAACAAGGTTCGCTATTCGCTCTAAAGTCGCTTCCATTTTGTCTGGGTGAGTTGTAGGGAAACGAAAAAGTTCGATTGCCCATGGAAAAATTGATGTTGACCAATCAAAAGTCTCTGTTAGGAGGGTGCCTTCAGGATGCTCCTGTAACGAGTAGCGCCACCGGTGGCCACCGAAATGCCCCCAGGCGATAAGGCTGTTTTCTTCGAATTCGAATACACGACTTTTTATCCGGTAGGGCAACCAAAGTTTCATTTCCATCGCAAAGGTAGACCCGAGAACTAACCGAGTCTGTTGTCCTTTATAAGATCTAACTGTTCCAGAAGAATCAATCGCGGGATGCTGAGAAGGATCTGCTAGCACCTGAAAAATGTTCTCAGCCGGTGCATGAATCATGCGATCTCTGCTTACGCTCCGCTGCCTCATCTTTTGAACGCTAGTGGAAAAAGTATTAATAACCTCGGTTTAAGAAGGTGCCCAGTCCTCTTTCAACTTCTCCGGTTGCTGAAACAAAAATCCAGGAAGGCTGACGGTTAATTCCGTAGCTTCTCCATAGGTCACCGCTTACGTCGGGTATGTGAGTCAAAAAGGTTAGCTGGTGTTGGTCAATGAAACTTTTCATGGCGTCGACAGTGTCGCGTCCAGGAACACTAATAACGAGTAACTCATTGTCGATTGAATGTGCCGCTGCGACCGCAGGGGCTTCTCTGTTGCACGCGAGTCACCAGGGTGCCCAAAACCATAAAATTACGTCTTTGCCGATGACCGAGTCGACGTCGAAGAGCTGGCCGGATAACGTTACCCGCTCTAGTTGCCGTAACTCATAGGGAATAGGAGCAATCGTTCTTTCTAACTCGGTCGGCGCAGAGGCTGTTGTAGATTCTGGTAAAAGTGCAGGGCTTGAAACACTCGAAACCGCCTGTTCTTCGAGGACTTGAGCTTTATTGGTGCTCTTGGCACATGCGGTAGCGATTAATGCCACTGCGAAAAAAGCTACATAACGTCGAGCCATATGAGACATCGTACGCCCTTAAGTAAAGAGTCGGCGCTACATTTAAGTATGTGAGTACGCGCTCTTTAATAATAACTGCATTGGTCACTGGGCTCATTATTTTAGTTGCGTTTTCAGTGCAAGTTTTGATGACTGTTTAACCTTCGTCTTC
>Ga0315321_10000233_pt1 | contig 38632 bp, 25 predicted proteins | sample M180m21515metaG_FD_203464 | JGI IMG/M metagenome (GOLD analysis project Ga0315321, IMG submission 203464) | Ammonia-oxidizing marine archaeal communities from Monterey Bay, California, United States - M1 80m 21515 | ecosystem: Environmental > Aquatic > Marine > Intertidal zone | place: USA... | reverse complement strand
ACATGTTGATTTCATAACCCTTGCGATTTTCACGAGCCAGGAAGGAATTGGCCTGCTTGTCACCAATCACTTCACGCTTGTCTGGATCCCAATCGAGTGGCCTTCCCAACCGCATCGCAATATTCGACAGATGACAAATTTCGAGCATTTGGTTGTGCGTCCATACATCCGATATCGGTTGTTCACGGGCATTGATCGCCTCAATGAAGTTGAGCGTGTGATTCTCTGGCACAGGCCCACCATACACATCTTCGATCGCGTCTCCCGGAAGTGGGTTGTTCGCGAGATCCTCGACGGGCTTACCCACAATTTTGCCTCGGTTTACAAAGAACCGTCCCTTCGTGCCCTCGAACAAAATACCGTTATCACCTTCATTGGTAATCAGTAGCTCAACACCATTATCCATATCTGCCTTGATGTTGTACTTAATCGCAATGTCGTATTTATCATCAACAAGCGGATATCCATTCTTGTCATATTCGACATCGAATTGGTAATTCAACGGTGTGACTTTGCGAGCCCGCGTTTGATAAGACGCTCTCGGTTCGGGGCCAGCATTCCAAGGCGAGATTGCCCAACAGGCAATGTCCACATGATGGGCGCCCCAGTCGGTCAATTTACCGCCGGAATACGCATGCCAGTTTCGGAATGCGTAATGGCAGTTGCTATACAGTGGCACACCGCCACCGTAACCCTTACGCATTTCAGGTAGAGCCCGGTACGCAACTTTGGGTGCTGGGCCAAGCCACATGTCCCAATCAATTTCCGTTGGCACAGGTGCTTCCGGGATCACTGGTGAAGGACCAAAACCACCAATGCCACAGGTCACTTTCTTGACCTCTCCGATGCGTCCCGCTCTCACCAATGCAATCGCCTGCAGGAAGCGCTGACCTGATTCACTCCGTTGCATGGTCCCCACTTGGAACGTACGCCCCGTCTTCTTCACGACTTGCTCGATCAATTTGCCTTCAGCAATCGTCAACGTAAGCGGCTTTTCACAATAGACATCTTTGCCAGCCAGCATCGCCTCGATGGCAATCTTGGTGTGCCAGTGATCGGGAGCTGCAATCATGACAGCATCAATATCTTTGCGATCCAATACTCTTCGGTAGTCGCCATAGGAATCAGGTTTCTTGCCCTGACGTTTTTCCAATTTCTCAACGTTGGTTCCCAAAACCTTCGAATCCACATCAGCTAACGCAGCGAAATCTGCGAACTTGGTGGACTTGTTGGTAATCGTCACACCCTGATTACGCAGACCGATGGTGGCAAAGACAGGGCGTTCGTTAGGCGACTGAAAACCAAGAGCTCGCTCAGTTGACAAGAATCCGCCCGCTGCCAACCCGCTCGCGATCGTACCTTGAACAAATCCTCGACGCGTCAGATTCCGTTTGGTTTGCATGTGAATAAATCCTGGTTAGATAGTTGGACCGGAAGGAGGACAGGAGGGTCAGCCGGTGATTCGAAGCTGCCTAGACGATATCCGCCCGTCAGCCTCGACCATCTATCGGCCTAACACTCAGCATAATCTGACTGGTCACGTCTGTACCAGCCACGGCAGAATTCCCGGCAAAACTCCACCACAAAACCTGCTGGGAAATGGGAAAACGGTTCCTGTCCTCAACGACAACCTCCTGGGCCAAAACCGCCTGCAGAACTTCAACCTGCCACTCGAACGTCACTCGTAATGTGCTTTTCCGCATAAACTTCGCAGCCACAACTTCGACACATCCATTTTGCGTACCCCTCTTCGTGAGCATGCGTTCCCGTCACTTTGCGACGACCACCAACCACGCATCTACCAGTAATCAATTGCTCGCGTTCATGTAATGAGAAGTAATCACGGACCATATCTTTGTAGAGAATCGCGGCGAGCGTTCGTTTTCCACATTTAGGGCAGCACCGTGGTTTTCGCTGCCGCGTGTAGGGTCGATAAAGAACTTCTGCCATCTGCTCAACCTTGTGAAAACGTCACCCTGCACGGTCGGGCGCAACGCCATTGCGATTGCTAGCATCCCGGCCGATATGGGCGATGAATGCTAAGCGTCACTCACAAAGTTGCAAGAAAAATCACCAAGGAATTCTCGAATTGGAAGGCCACTGAAGCTGGGCAAACTGGCGCACTCAAAAAGACTTCCTAGCGTTGCTGGCGTATTTCCGAAAAACCTCGGGCACTCAAAATCCAGTCAAGCCCTTTCCGAAAAATCGCGTTTATTTTCCAACGCCCGCGTAACACGCCCGCGTGGGGGCGGCCGCACGTGGGCGCATACGCCTAAGCGTGCGCGACAATGGTGTCAGTGCGGGCTAATCGAACAGCCGCTTGAATCTCGCTACACCTCAGGCCAAGAGAACTCGATCATGATCACAATGAAAATGACTTACGAAAAATCACACATCTTCATGCACACCTCCCACGGTAAATGGTTGGTGGACACGGGAGCCCCGGGCAGCATCTCACCCGGGCTACGTCTTTCGTTCGACCAAAATGGTTACCAACGGGGCTTCGAAGTTCCAGCAACCTACATGGGACTTTCAATCCCCACACTGACGGATCTTGTCGGTGTAGAATTCCAAGGTTTGCTGGGAACAGATATCCTCAACGAATACGACATCCTTTGGGACATCGAGGCCGAGACAATGCAGCTCACCGAAAATGAGCTGGACGCCAGCTCGCTAGGGCTAGTGGGAAAGGAATTGGCAATCGGAAACATATTGGGTGTTCCGACTCTGGATGTGAAATGTGCTGGACGATCCCAAACCATGTTTTTCGATACAGGTGCTCCTCACAGTTATTTGACCAAGTTCAACGAGCAGTTACCCCCACAATCGAAGGAGGTTGAAGATTTTTTACCTGGCTTTGGCAAGTTCACAACAAAACTGAGCCAAACCAACTTTGAAATAGACCAGGTGAAGTACTTATTGCAGACAGGAGAGTTGCCGACTTTGATTGGCATGTCGCTGTCGCTTGCAGGCTCAGAAGGCATCATCGGAAATGAAATCATGACGCATCGCCAAATTGGATACTTTCCACGCCGTGACGCCATGCTGATCGGGCCTTCACTGCTCCTGAAAGAGTGATTTCGTCAGATGTCAGCCTCGACTCGGAAAGTTGTGACGAATATCAAAACATGGCCCACTGCGAAAAATTTCCTGAAGCGATGAAGGACTCTGCTAAAAAATGGTTCAGCCGAAATCCCTTCCGCTGAACCAAGCAGCCAGCGCCGTTACGTTGGGCTGCTCTTGTTGGGCAACCCAACCACTGGCGATCTCACCTGATCAGCCAAGCTGAAGTCCAACCGCATTTCATCGCGTGGCCAATGCGTGAGCATTTCCCCCGCCTTCATCAACAAGAATCAACGCCCAATCAGGCCTGTCGCTAACGCAAACTCAACGACCTCAGCTTGGCTGTAACCTGAAGTCAGCATTTCGTTGAGCATCATGACCGGTGAATTATCAATTGCAGGATTCTCCTCTGGATCTTTCTCAACGATTACGTCGATTCCAGGGATCGGATCATTATTTCGGAGCGTGCCGGAGCCATTGTTACCAGCCCCACCCCCGAGACCAACATCCTGTGCAACGCGTCCCGGTTTCTTACGCACAACCTTGTCGCCCACACCGGCAGGTTGATCCTGCGCCGCGTCACTCATGAGAGCCGCAATCAGTCCGTATTCGATCGCATCTGAATCACCGTCACTCATGAGAGCCGCAATCAGTCCGTATTCGATCGCATCTGAATCACTGTCACTCACAAGAGCCGCAATCAGTCCGTATTCGATCGCATCTGAATCGCTGTCACCTTCTTGATCACCCGCTGTAAATCCAAAACCCTTTGAATTATTAAAAAACTTTACTGTTCCCGACCCTCTCTGAGCTATCTCGGAATCCAATGTCACGTCACTGGACGATGCTCGGCCCGGTCTCTTGCGCACAACCATGTCATTGCTGATGTTCAATACAGCATCGGTCACATCACTTCCGCCGCCATCGATTCGTCCGTCCCTGTTGGATCGGGTTGTATTGTGATCAACCGCTGGGTCGGCAACAGCGATACTACAACACACACACAGAAGGCAGGACACATAACGACTCAAACGATTCACGATAAACATGGATAAGATCCTCAGATGGAAAACAACTCAAAGTGCAAAACACGAAAGATTTCACCTTCAGGACAACGCAAGTCAGATGCCACATGTAAGCACATAACACTGCCATCCCGCCCGAGGACCAAAAGCAGCGTTTTATCGTGTAAAACCTAAAGTTCGTAATGAGAGAAACCCAGGCGTACACTGCCCATTTGAAATCGCATTCTGAGCAACCTGTTTCATTTTGAAACAAATAACCGAGTGGCATGATTATTGCCTCCCGTTCAGAACAGCCGTTCGTGATAAGTGCTCTGCAACTGTGATGTCAGTCTCGCGACGAGAGGCTTTGGCGTCAAAAAAGCCGTTCTAGCCACCCGATGTGCAAACCATGGTTCAGCTGCACCTGACCAAGAATACAGAGTTTCAACCACCGGCATCTCCCAGAGCACCTCATGATCTGCGAACGCAAATGCATGTTCCAGAGTACATTAAGCTGCATCACAAACCCTGTCAGGCGACACCGGAAATCGATCGATCCCCTGTGCTCTCACTGACAGCGTGCTCATTGACAGGGCGGTCCGGTCACGGTGATTCGTTAGCGAACACCCAGGGTCGCGCCTGTTTGATGACTAATTTCCCATCTTTGGTGATTTTGAACTCAACCTCCATGGCAAACTGATCGTCCTCGCCATGACCGTAAAGTTTGCGAAACCTTCCGTGAATTTTTGCGAGTCGATCGCGCAAATCCGCGATGTGCTCATCGTCGAGTAACGTTTCGTTTTCAGCGGCATCGGTTGATCGACGCACCACTTGGTGCCCATCTTCTTTCCACCAGCCGAGCAGAATTTCCTCAGGCGAGGATTCAGCATCAGGATTCGTGACCAGATCTTCGCCGACCTGAGTATTGATGTAATAGTTACCCTGCGATTCGTACAGGACATCATCCGTCACCACAACACCGTTGGCACGCTCGCCCTTGTAATTGGGGTGCAGCAGTACGCCCATCGCCGTCAACTTGTGGTCAACTCGATAAAACTCACGTTCCTCAAACGCACGAAAATTCCAAAGACTGGCATAGACCTGTTTGATGGATTTCGCCAGCGAACCCTCATCGGCTTTGTGCGTGAAAGAATCGTACAAACCTGCTCCACTGAACCCGGCTAAGTCTTCGTTGTTCGTACTCGAGCGACACCGAATCGCGGTCCCAGGCGGAAACGAACTCTGAACCTTTTGAAGGGCCGCCATCATCGGTGCGGACATCGTTCCCTGTTCGATCCGTTCACGAAGTTCTTTCAGCATGTTCTGCTGCACCGCCCGATCTTGCTGAAACTCTTCATTACTCAGCATGGCATCCACCTTGGCGTAGAGTTCATTACGTTTCATGAAATCATCGTAGAACGCAAATGGAACCACAAAACCATCGGGGATCATGCCTGCGGGGAAACCGAAGGTGTGCATGGTTGCCAGATTGGACGCTTTCGCACCGACACTGTTGGCATTTTCGAAACTGATCTCCTGCAACGGTTTGATCACTGTTACAGAAAGGTCTCTTGAAGGAACCAAAGGCTCACTCGGTCGGGAATTTCCCAAGTGGTCATCCACTTCCTGCTTGGTAGCTTCACGCAACGAATACCCATCTGAGGTGACGGAATAGCGAACCAGTTTTCCAACCAGCGAACTGACTGCTTCTTGATTCATAGCATTGGCAACAAAGGCATTCGGAACACGATCTTGTACACATCGAAGATTGACGTGCGAAAGTGGGGTCTGTCGTTCTGCAGAAATGACCCCGGCCACGCGAGGCATTTGGTTTGGCAGCGTTTTGCAGATAACGATATCGCGTGGCGAAGAACGCGTCTCATTGCCCATCACGCGAAGCCGCCCATACGTCTCACCTTCATTCAGTGGTAAAAATCCAATGTTGCCGTACAAATCAGCATCGAGGTGCACCGCAACATCCGAGGCTTCGTACTTGGACTTATCGGCTTCGTAACGGGCCATACCACCGCGCAGTGGATGATATGCCAATTGCCCCTTCAGAAACGGGGCTCCCCCAACCAGCGTGTCACGAACGTACTTGATTGTCTCGAAAGAAAAGGCATCGTTTGGCTGAAAATCAAATACGTATAAACCGGTTCCTCCCGTGGCATCTTTCATCCGAGGCTGGAAGGAAATGGCTCCCCGGATAGCGCCGCGACTGTTGATTCCTACCATTCCCATGTAGGGAGGATGTGCCCGATAGTTACCCGTGTTCATGAAGTACAAAGCAGCTTCATCGGACTCTGGGTTCTCGATCAGGAACTTCACATACTGCAAATTTGCCAAATAGGGATCCCGTCCGACATCCGTTCCCTTGTAGGACAATTTGGCAAACATTTTCAAATCGGGAATGCCAGCCACTCCCATCTCAAACTTCAAATCTTCCGGCGCGATTCTTTCACCAGAACCACCTCGAAATCCGCCCCCAAATCCTCGTTGTGCAAAAGCTGAATCCTCGAATGCAGATAGGCCTGTAAACAGGAGCAGGCAAAGAAATTTGTTCATAACCAATCGATTATCTTGCGCTGGTGGAAAACAAAAAAATGGTGAAACATCGCACGTGAATTGGCACGATTCTAACCCCGACCACCCGCCAACGTTTCGAGCTGGTCGATTACACAGAACAAAAAAGAACGCACGGCGAAATGGCAAGCCAAATTTCCGGAACTGGAATCGGTTTCCATGAAAAGCCACCCCAGTTCTTGCACCCGCAAACCGGTTCTGGCTGCCCTACGGTCTCAAAAAGCCGATCAATCAAAAGCCGCCCGGATTCGATCATCATTGCGGGGAAAGTAACGGACAAAAACGAGCATGACCCGCCCCCTGTGCGTGAAACCTCTCTCCCTTCAACAGGGCACCCCCCATTAAAAGAACGCAGACTCGCAGTTCACAGACGCTAGAATAAGTGCCCACGCGATGACAAACAAAATGCCCTGACGCATAAAGATGCGTTCACAAACGGTTGGGCCATTCGACTGCACCGTCCAAATCGAAGGGCTTTACCACTGCCCACATCATCTGCCCACTTCAACTACCGAGCTGAATCAAAATGAACCACCAGATCAGATTGATACTGACCAGTTGGGTAAAGGCAGGAATTCGCATGAGTATTTTGCTCATCTGCTGTACAGCGTACGCAGTGTCCACGATCGCTAGCGACCGCGACTCCCAACGTCCGAACATCCTGCTGATGACAGTTGATAATCTTGGGTACGGGGATCTTCAGATTTATAATCCCCAATCAAAAATCGTGACGCCAAATCTTGCCAAGCTCGCAAGCCGCGGAGCCCGACTTACCCAGTTCTATACTGCCTCCCCTACTTGCACCGTATCACGTGCATGCCTGCTCACCGGACGCATTGCTCAACGACACGGACTGATCAACCAACTTCCGGGATTGCAGGGCAACTATGGGGTTGGCTTGAACCCCAAGGAGATTCTGATCCCTCAGATTTTGAAGTCAGCGGGTTACCGTACGGGCTGCTTCGGCAAATGGAACATTGGATTCGCCAAAGGATCGCGTCCCACCGAACGTGGATTCGACGAATTCCTCGGCAACGCGTCTGGTAACATCGACTACTACCGTCATGTCTACAATGGAAAACATGACGTCTATCGAGGAACAGCGGGGAAGCCTGTCACAGAGCACCATGCCACCGGAACTTACTCGTCGGATCTGTTCGCTGATGCCGCGATTGATTTCATCACTCGGCATCAAACGAAACAACCATGGTTCTGCTACCTGCCTTTCAACGCGCCTCATTCACCCAACCGTAAAAACAAACTGCCAGGACAGATCAATGAATGGCAAGCGCCACCCGAAGCATTCGCAAGATATGGCATGTCTGAAAAAGAGGCGGATCCCAAGCGACGTTACTTGGCAACTGTGACGGCGTTGGATGATGCAATTGGTCGGGTGCTCAACTGCCTCGATGAACAGAACGCAACAGATAACACATTCATCTTCTGCTTCTCTGACAACGGAGCCTTCAGATTGGAACGCAAAGGAATCGACATGGGTTCCAATGCACCATTGCGCAGTGGAGGTGTCACTTGCTGGGAAGGTGGTTTGCGTGTTGCTGCCATCGCAAGTTTTCCAGGAGTGATCGCCGCGGGTTCAGTAGTCGACCAACCGTTGTGGTCTCCCGATCTGATGATCACATATGCAAACCTGACCGATGCACAACTACCGAGGACGAGACTGGACGGGAAAGATGCTCTTCCAGTCTTATCAGGGAAGTCCCCAAGCAAACACCAAGCCTTCTATTTCGAATTCCGCAAACACGCCGCTTTGCGTCTGGGGGACTGGAAGATTGTCAGAACAAAACCGGAAGAACCATGGCAGCTGTTTAATCTGAAAGGGGATCCATCTGAAACCGACGATCAATCGGCTGCAAACCCGGACAAATTGGCGGATTTGATTCGCGAGTTTAAGAGCTGGCAAGCGGAATTCTGACATCAACTGTGCCGTGATCTTCCCCCCGAAGAGACGATCAAAACTGGTGGATTCATGGAATCTCGGTTATACTACGTGCATTAGATCGATGCCCCCCGACCTCCACGCCCCCCACGACTCCACTGTCACCGCCACATCGTTCTGTGCTGCCAATCGCTTAGTCGTCGAAGCAGTTCAAGCCACGCAGTCGCGTAAAAAAGCCGGCATCCACCGCGTCGCAAGAGCATTTGTCAGACATCAAGTGCAGGCATGAAATAATCGTCTTAGCCGACGCATCTTAGTAATGAACACATTGCCGGTATGGTGACATCTCTGGCTTCCCAACACACGCAGACGAAATCCTGAATCTCTTGAACAACAGATCCATCAGAACACCTACGAACGGTCGCAACTTACATTACCTGCCGTTGGTGGCAAGAAAGCATGCTGTTAACCGAATCGTACTCACCGTTATCGCGATCGCGACCACGCTGACGTCCCCGTTGATCTCCGACACCCTTGCCGAATCGGAGACAGACTCGTACCAGACCCTGATTCGTCCGTACCTGGCGAAATATTGTTTTCAATGCCACGGCCCCACGCAACAGAAAGCTGACCTGAGACTGGATCAACTCGACCCTGACATGATCAGCGGCAGCGATACAGACATGTGGCAGGAAGTGCTTGATCTGACCAACGTCAGTGAGATGCCTCCGGACGAGGTAAAACAGCCTTCGAATGAAGAGCGTCAATCCATGGTCGACGCTTTGACGGCGGAACTTCGTCAAGCGATGGAAGCGAAACGCTCAACCGGCGGTAAGAATGTTCTTCGCCGCTTGACTGCCTACGAGTACAACAACACGTTGAGGGATCTTCTGAATCTTGACCTGCGATACGCGATCGATCTACCACCCGAGGGCGTCGCAAAGGAAGGGTTCAAGAACAACAGCGGAGTGCTTGGAACTTCGGCACTCCATATCGAGTACTTCGAACGAATTGCGCGATCAGCTTTAGAGCGAATTATCCTGGTTCCTGAGCAGCAGCCGAAACCTTACTTCGTTCGGGTGGAACCTGAAAACTCATTCACGCCAGTCCCTGCAAGCGGATCGGAGAACAAGGGGGGAAGGAAGAAAAGCAAAGCCGTTGGATTCACTTTCAAAAAGGGGCCTGATTTTTCTCCGGGCACCAACGCGAAGCCAGGAATATTCCGTCTGGAGCATGGTTCCCAGTCAAGCGATGGCATTATCCTTGCAGGGAATCGACCATCCGATCGGGTCAGAGATGTTTTTGCTGAAGAAAGAAAGATAGGTGGATCCCAAGGGGCAGGGCGATCTGGATGGCAACCTGAATTCAGAATCGAAATGTACGAGGTGCCTCACGATGCCCCCATTCAGGTCCGCATCCGATGCGCAGCCATTCCGGGTGCCAACAAGTCGTTCCCCCGACTTTCTTTTGAACTGGGATCCTTCCGTGGTGCGAACGTCTCCGACCAAAAAGAAGCGGCAAACATTGAAGTTCGTTCAACAGAAATGGAAACTTATGAATTTGAAGTCCAAGGTGCGAACTTTCCATTCCAATCCAACAAGCCCAGTCGCCCATCCTACTTTCGCATTTTCAATGACTACCGCCGAGGCACCAGTCTGCTTTCTTACGAGGAATTGCCCAAGCTGAATATTGATTGGGTTGAAATCACCTGCAATCACTTCGAGACGTGGCCATCGTCACAACGAGAGGCAATCCTATTCGAGTCCAACAACCAATCCAACGAAATTGCCTATGCAAAGGAGGTCATTGAAAAATTCATGGACCGGGCCTATCGACGTCCAGTATCTGAAACCGAGCTTGAACGAAAAGTGGCATTATTCCAGCGTCTCAGCGAGGGCGAACCTTCTTTTGAACACGCGATTGTTTCGACACTGACAGCGGTTCTCTGTTCTCCCAACTTTCTGATGCTCAGTGAGCCTGCAGCAACTCCAGTCAACGAAGACACCGAACCTGAAAAGCGTCCAATTGACAACTACGAATTAGCCTCGCGTCTGTCGTACTTTCTGTGGAGTTCGATGCCTGACGAAACTCTGTTTGATTTGGCAAAGCAGCAAAAGCTGCATCAGCCAAAGATCCTACGGGCCCAAACCCGGCGGATGCTGGCAGACCCCAAAGCCAAAGCATTCTCCAAGAACTTCGCCGCTCAGTGGCTTGACTTGGCAGGCATTCGGCGCCTAGCGGTGAATCCAGAGTTTTTTAAGTTTGACGAACGAACCAAGGATCTTTTCGAAGAAGAGACAATCCGATTTTTGGATCATGTTTTGTCAGAGAATCTTTCGATTCAAAACTTCATCGACTCGGATTTCGCAGTCCTGAATCCGACGTTGGCGCGGCACTACCGAATTCCGGATATCACTGGTGGATTTCAGGTCACCTCCGTAAGCAAGGATCAACACCGCGGTGGCCTGCTGACTCAGGCAAGCATGCTATTCGGCAATTCCACGGGTGCCGAAACGCATCCAATCAAACGCGGCGTATGGGTTCTGGAACGAATGCTGGATGATCCCCCACCTCCACCGCCACCCAATGTGCCGGACCTTCCAGCCCCGCCAACCCAAGATGAAAATGTTTTTTCGCTCAAGGAAAGACTGGTTGCACACGCTGACAACGCAAGCTGTCGAGATTGCCATCGTAAGATTGATCCCTGGGGCGTGGCGTTCGAAAATTACAATGCTTTGGGGCAATGGCGGGAAGGCACCAAGGACCCGTTGGTCCTCGGGCCCCACCAAAATGTCAACATTGATCCCTCAACGCGGCTCGGCAATGGTACAAACATTCAGAACTTGGATGATCTCAAGCACTACCTCTTAACCCAAAAGCTATCGCAATTCCGCCGCGCAGTGGTCCGCAAAGTGATGTCCTATGGTATTGGACGTTACCTTGAGTTTGCCGACCGCCCAGTCGTCGATTCCATTTGCGAAGCACTACAGAATGACGGGGATAAGTTTCAGACACTGATTGAACAGATCGTTTTGTCTGAAACTTTTTCCACCAAGTGAAGCCAACTCAATCACTTCACTTAATCACCAGTACACAGACAAGAACAAGTAACCCAAGCGAACGTATTGTGAAACGCAAATCCTGGCATCTCAACCGACGAATGGCATTAAAATCCACTGGCGTCTGCCTGAGTCTACCATGGCTGGAAGGGATGGCGCAAGATAAGACCGAGCGTCCCAAGCAGAGGTTCTTCGCGGGGTACTTTGCGTATGGCGTCCCCATGCCATCGAATGATGCCGCCGATCGAATGGAACATGGCTGGTTCCCCAAGGGTGAAGGAAAAGATTATGTCGCTCCTCAGATGCATCAAAGCATCATGCCGCTGAGAGACAAAATCACATTTCTGTCAGGCCTTTCGCATCCATCCATGCGTCGCACTTCCGCCCACAAAGGCGCGGACTACTTTTTGACGGGGGCTGACATTCTTAAGACCTACGACAAGCAGTCCATTTCAATCGACCAGCACCTGGCTCAGGAACTGGGAAAAGACACTCGTTTTCAATCGCTGGTGATGTCATCAACGGGTGGCGTCAATCGTCCCTATCGTTCCTCGACTTTGTCGTTTGATCGAAGCGGTCGTCCCATCCCGGCACAGAATAAGCCAGCCGAAATTTTTCGCCGCATGTTCGGTGAGGTAACCCAGTCCGAGGAAAACGCTTTGGCGAGCCGTGGCAGCATCATCGATGAAGTGCTCGATGAAGCCCGCGACCTGAACCAGCGTCTTGGCGTTAATGACCGCAGAAAAATGGATGAGTACCTCAGTTCGGTACGAGAAGTTGAACGGATGACCGAACGATCCAAACGCTGGCAGAACACGCCCAAGCCCGATGTTGACCGCGACGGGCTGGTGCTTGATGCAAACCCAACCAGCCCTGAAGAATATCTGACGGTTATGTACGACCTGATGGCACTTGCATTCCAGACAGATTCGACTCGAGTCGCAACATTTCAAACCGCCTGCGAAGAAGCAGGGCAGACAGACAGATTCCCTTCCGCGATCGGGTTGGCACACTCATCGCACAAACTGTCTCATGAAAAGAAAAACTATGCGGATGTGGCCAAGTACATCACTTTCCTGAACGAAATGCATTCCAACTTCATCAAAAAACTGGACTCCATTCAGGAAGACGATGGAACACTGTTGGATAACACGCTCTGCTTCTACGGTTGTGCTACCAGCAAGACGCACCAAGCAACCAACTATCCCATCATCCTCAGCGGAGGCAAGAACATGGGGTTCCAACACGGATCACATCTTCACTACGAAGACAACGTTCCCTTGTCTAACCTGTTCCTGACGATCGCGAACCAACTGGCATCTCCAACCACAAGCTTCAGCGACAGCACTAGCGATATCACGGAAGTCCTTGCTTAATGAAGGATCGTTGATGAATACGTTTTGAGTCGCGTACTTCAGCCACTAGACATTACTCAGCAGACAACAGCGTCAGCCTCTCGCCGCACCTCGCAAGTAAACACCCCATCATGGCACGCACCAGTATTTTCGCTCTTCTGATTCTGTACACGTGCCAACTCGTGTCAGCAGGGGAACGCCCTAACATTTTGTTCATCTTTACCGATGACCAATCGTATCGCACTGTCAGTTGTTACCCTGAGGCCTATCCTTGGGTCAAAACTCCCAACATCGATGCGTTGGCCGCACAGGGTGTACGATTCACACACACCTACGTCGGCACATGGTGCATGCCATCACGGGCAACGATGCTGACGGGGCATCATCAATACGGTGTTGAGTCGATGCGCATGCAAGGTGAATACCCTGGCAGCGTTTATGATCCTGAAAAGTGTCCATTTTGGCCACGAGTATTTCGCGAAAACGGATATTCAACCGCGCAGATTGGAAAATGGCACACCGGTATCGACAGTGGATACGGTCGCGACTGGGATCACCAGATTGTCTGGAGCCGACCCAAGTACCCGAAGAATGCTGGCCACTACTACGATGACCAGATCGTCGAAATCGATGGTGAAGTGAAACGAGTTTCCGGATACACCACCGACTGGTACACCGACCGCGCGGAAGACTTCATCCGGGGAAAACATCGCCAAGAAGATCAACCTTGGTACCTCTGGCTGTGCTTTGGTGCTGTTCATGGTCCCTTCACACCTGCGGAACGTCACCAGACGGCTTACCCCAATGCGACGGTGCCGGAACCTGTCAACATTTACCCCGGTGAATCACGCCTTGGGAAACCCGAATATGTTCGCAAAAGAAACCGTTGGGTTCCCAACAAGAAAGGGCAAGCCGAACTCGAATCAGGGGTTAAGCAGAGAACGGTTGTGAATGCACCACTCCATGGGAACAGTCTGCAAAACTGGGTTCGACAGTATCACCAAGGAGTACTTGCAATCGATGATGCGGTGGGTCAACTACGAAAAGCTTTGGAAGACTCGGGTCAAGCAAAAAACACGCTGATTGTGTTTGCGGCCGACCAAGGAATTGCTTGGGGGCAGAATGGCTTTCAACAAAAGATCGCTCCCTACGATGCTAACATTCGCGGCCCGCTGATCATGAGTTTTCCCGGCCGCATCCTGCAAGGAAAAGTATGCTCACGTCCCGTGGGTGGGACCGATCTGCCACCCACTTTCTTTGCATTTGCCGACTTGCCTCTGCCATGGAAGATGCACGGCCACGACTTGACGCCGCTGCTGAAAAACCCCACCGTTGATTGGCCACATCCTGTCCTGACAGCACTTACCGGCGAAAAATACGGAAGCGACACAGACGTCATTCCGACCGACCCCGATGTGCTATACAAAACAGCGAAAGTGCCTTGGTGGATTTCACTGCTGGATGGCCGCCATAAGTACATTCGGACACTTGTGGAGGGCGAAGTCGAAGAACTTTACAATCTGGAAACTGATCCGGAAGAATTGACTAACTTAGCCCTCGACCCAGCACATCTTGAAAAACTGAGGGCCATGCGTGCCGCAACGTTGGCCGAATTGCGGCGTACCGATGCGGGTATGGTTGACCAACTGCCAGCTTTCTCGACTCCTCAATAATTGCTCCAAACGATTCACTGGCGGTTTGCCACGAAAACGCAAAAGTTGAAGAGTGAATAGGCAGCAATCGATTTTCAGAAACATGTCCCTGCCCGCGTTTTGCGCACCAGCAACGATGCGCACCAGCAGCTTCTGAGCTGTGCCGAACAAGTTTTGTGAGCAGACCCCTTCGCGATCCACCTTGCATTACAATGGCGGTTGAGAAACATGGGCTGATTCGCCATCGCAGTGTGCGAACCCCACCTAACCATGTTATTGCAAGCCATGTAACCGCTTGATTTTCCGAAGTCGCGTGTCCATCCGCGAACCACACAAACTCCACCAGCCTCGAACCGGGAAGAAAAGATGTCGAGTCAATCCTGCCGTCGCTCGTTTTTGAAATCCGCCGCACTGGGCGGCAGCGCCATCAGTCTTAATGCCCTTCAGTACTCGCGTGTTTACGGTGCCAATCGTCGCTTGGGCATTGCAGCTGTTGGCGTTGGCGGGAAAGGCTGGAGCGACTTGAATGGGGTAGCAGCGAGTCCCGATGTCGACGTTGTTGCCATCTGTGATATCGATAGTTCAGAAAAGCACCTTGGCCAAGCAGCAACAAAATTCTCATCCGCGCATCAATACGAGGACTGGCGTAAACTTCTAGGGGACGCGGGAAACTTTGAGGGAATCATCGTTTCAACACCCGATTTCATGCATGCTCCCATTGCGTTGGCCGCCATGCAGGCTGGCAAACATGTGTTCTGCCAAAAACCACTGACCCATACAGTCAATGAAGCACGGCAGATGCAATTGGCGGCGGAAAAATTCGGCGTTGTGACTCAGATGTGCAATCAGATCCAGTCACATTCGGCCTATCGAACTGCTGTTCACATGGTCCACGCCGGGTTGATCGGGAAAGTCAAAGAGGTTCACTCGTGGCAAGGTGGCACTCCCCGTTGGCCCAGACACATCCCACGCCCACCTGGAAGTGATGCGATCCCAGCAAACGTACGCTGGGATCTTTGGCAGGGTGTCGCGGCAGACAGACCTTACAAGATTGGCATGTACCATCCTTTCAACTGGAGAGGATGGCAAGCGTATGGGACAGGGCAACTCGGAGACTTTGGGTGTCATATTCTTGACCCGGTATTCAAATCGCTTAAGCTCACTTCTCCTACGAAACTTACCGTGCAAGCGCCTGAACTGTATCCAGAATCATGGACGGATCGGTCTACCGTGCATTATGAATTCCCCGGCACCGAATACACTGCAGGCCCATCCCTACCCGTCACCTGGTATGACGCAGCTGGCGCAACACCGCCACGGGAAAGCCTTGGTGATGTACCCTCAGATTACAAATTACCCAACGCCGGCTCAGTCCTCATAGGCGAGAAAGGCACGCTCGTCATTCCGCACGTTGCGATGCCAAAACTCTTTCCAGAGGAAAACTTTCCGGCCGACCAACTGCCGGTCATCGAAGGTGTGAATCATTACACCCAATGGGCTGATGCTTGCGTAGGAAAGGGAAAGACGACCTCACACTTTGCTTACGCCGGCCCGCTGACCGAGACGGTATTACTGGGAACGATCGGCATCCGGTACCCGGGCGACGAACTGAAATGGAACGCAGAGGAACTCAAAATCACCAATCACTCTGACGCACAAAAATGGATCACCAAGCGTTACCGCAAGAACTGGGAGCCCACTTGGGTCTGAGATGACGGAGAAAGCAGATTCCGCTTGGGGGCGACGCGCCAACAGAAACTCGACTTGAACTTGAATCGAGCTTTGACCTTTAACTTTCTGATTTAACCGCAACGCCACTGAGAAACCCCATGCCCATTCACCTAACGAATCCGGATCGACGACGTTTCTTGAAAATTGCGGGTGGTGCAGTTGCCCTCAGCTCGTCTGCCAGCCGTGCTGCCGACAACGCTGACGCTCAATCACCTCGTGAACAGAAATCAAAACAGATCAACAATGACCTTGTCGTGGTTTTGAACGACACTCACATCGGCGAAAAACATCCCCCTGACTCACCCGTTCCGTCGAATCTACGATTAATTGTCGGGAAACTGACAACGCAAACATCAAAACCTGCCTGCGTCCTGATCAACGGGGACCTAGCCCTGAAAGATGGGCAACCGGGAGACTACGAGCATTTTTCACGCCTTGCCCAACCGCTTCGCGATGCAGAAATCGAAACACACCTGACTCTCGGTAATCACGATAATCGCGAAGTGTTTTACGAGGTATTGAAGAACGAGCGTAGAGTGAATCCGCCGCTGCAATCATTACATGTCTCCGTGGTAAAAACCCGGCATGCAAATTTCTTTTTGCTGGATTCATTAAAGGAGACGATGGTTACCCAAGGGACCGTGGGCAGTCAACAAATGAATTGGCTGGCAAAGACTTTGGACGAACATGCAGAAAAGGCTGCTGTCATTGTCACCCACCACAACCCACGGCTTGGTGGCGATCCGTTGCACTTTCCCGGTGGTCTGATCGACTCACAAGAACTTTGGGATGTCCTGACAAAACGGCGGCATGTCAAAGCGTATATCCACGGACACATCCACGATCGGGGCTTTGCGAAACACCGTGGCATCCACATCATCAACACCTTAGCGACTTCCTACGTCGCAGATCCAAAGACATCAACTACCGGTTGGACATCCATCCGATTGGATGGAACTGGTGCTGTACTGACAACCCACACCACTGACGAAGGGCACCCGTGGAACGGCAAAGAAAAACGCCTCCGTTGGAGCAACACCTGAGCCGCCTGACTCATTTGGAATCGGCAGCAAGGAACGCTTGCATCTCTTTTCGCATCTGCAAAACCTTTTCAGGCTCACGATCTGACAAATCATTAGATTCACTGACATCGTTTTCCAAATCAAATAAAAGCGGATCCTGATGCTGGACCAGAGGTTCGCGGGCACGTGTGTCGGGGTTGGAGGATCGATCTTTTGTACTGAGATGTATTTTGAATGACCCTGACCGGAAAGCGATAGCACCTCCGCTGTTGTAGTACCACCGTTTGCGTGGACTCGGCTTGGACCTCAGCAACGTATCGGTCAGATCGCGTGAAATGTAGCCCCTTTGCGAGACAATCTTTGGGTCTGGTTGCTGGTTGGTTGCAAGCCTGGTGAATGTTGAGTGCAGATCGAGGTTCGCCGCCATCCCATGGATGGTTCCCGGTTTGATCTTCCCGGGCCAATGAAAGATTGCCGGCACACGATAGCCGCCCTCCCACGCAGTGCCTTTCTCGCCACGTAGCGGTATAGCCGTTCCACCATGAGGCCCGAACATCGTCCACGGGCCATTGTCACTGGTGAACACAATCAGTGTTTTTTTTGCAACACCGGCTTCCCTGACTGCCTTCATCACCTGCCCGACTGACCAGTCAATCTCTTCGACAACGTCACCGTACCGGCCACCACGGCTGCGTCCCTGAAACTTTTCAGAAGCAAACACGGGAGCGTGCGGCATATTGTGGGCCAGATAAAGAAAAAACGGCTGGTCACGTTCTGCTTTGATCCATTCCACTGCCGCCTTGGTATAGCGTGCGGTAAACAGTTCTTGATTAGCAGGAAATTCAATCACTTCACGCCCTTTGATCAACGGCACCTGAAAGGTGAACTTATCGCAAACATCAAACACATCTCGTGTTTGTTTCTTCCCAACGGGTGCTGGCACATCGTTACTGCCCGGCGTTCCAAAGTGCTGATCAAAACCACACTCCAAGGGATGCATTGGTGAGGTAGTGAAATTCTTTGGGTACCCGGCAAGATGCCACTTACCGAGCATCGCCGTGTCATAGCCCTGTCGTTTCAGCACCGCCGGCATGAGATTCATTCGACTCTCAACCAAGTTCGCCCGTCCCATCAACGATGGGTGCCGCCCTGTCATCAATCCCCGACGACTCGGAACGCAGGTCGCGCCTGACGCATAAAAACTGGTCCACCGTTGTCCGTCGGCAGCCAACCTATCAATATTGGGAGTGTTGTGATCCTGATTGCCATAACAACCCAAGTCGCCATAGCCTAAGTCATCAACAAAAATCAATACGATGTTTGGCTGATTGGCATAAGTAGGCGCCACGATCGCCAGCACGGGCAAAAGCATCAGGAGAAAACGGAACACATACATGAGTTTTAAATTCCTAGATGGTCAAACGGCAGGAACGTTTGCAAGTCGATATTCCATACTCTTCCATGGTCGATATTCATTGTGAAACACTGCTTACCGATCCCTGCCACAAGTCTAACCGACGCCGTTCTAACGATGCTGGTCAAACCAATGCACTGAGGTTACCGGTGCTGTCAGCGAACCGATCCGTTTCTACCCCCAATTGCTGCAGCATCGTGAGAAACACATTTGAAAGCGGCAGATCTTCGCGTGCAATCTCTTTCTGCCACGGTTCCTGGCCCCCACTCCAGTGTCCTCCCTGAGGACTGCCGCCTGCATGATTGATGTACTGCCCATGCTTGAACCCCATGTTACTGCCACCTGCGAGCACAAGTGGGTAATTCCTGGACAGATGAAACGCACTGGAAGCCGAACCGAATAGCAGCAGCGTGTTATCCAGCATGTTGCCATCACCTGCTGGCTCAGGTGTATCACGAAGTTTCTTAGCAAAGCGACCAAATTCCTCATTCAGAAATTGACAGTAGATCCCAAAATTCTTCCAGCCATTTTCCTTCTTGGTGTCATGTGAAAGAGCGTGCGATAGATTGAATCCGACAGCACGCGCCAGATAGTCACTTTGGCCCACCCCATTTTCACGACCAATTTGATAAGTCGCAACACGGGTCGAGTCTGTTTTATAAGCCAAGTAAATCAACTCGAACATAGCCTGCAAGTACAACCGTGGATCACTTGGGGTAACATCCAGATTGAGATGATCCACGTTGACGGTTGGCAAGGGTGCATTGATCCACCGCTTTGCCTTCTCAACCTTGATTTCAGTTTGGCGGACCGACTCAAGGTATTCATCAAGCCGTTGCTTATCGTTTGCCGAAAGGTTTCTTCGCAGAGAGCGGGCATCAGCCATCAACTGATCAAGAGCACTCTTGCTGAACGCCAGCCGCTTTGCCGCATCCCCATCACTTTTGACAAACAACATGTCAAAAATCCGCTTGGGTCGATGCTCTGCTGGGATCGCGCGCCCGTTGCGATCAAACGACAATGTGTGTGCTCCGCGCGCAGTCCCTGTTCCGCCGTCGGTTGACATCACCAATGACGTGAAACGCGTTTGGCTGCCAACATGGGTTGCATATTCTTGGTCAAGCGAGATGGTATTTTTGTAATCCATATCGCCTCCACCAGTTGCAGCGGCCGTCAAAAACTGATCCGCGTTGTTGTGCCCATGCACAATACGCCCGTGGGGATGCGAAAACCCCGACAACACCGTCATTTGCTGCCGTAAAGGTGCGAGATGCTCAAAACATTTGGTGAATTGAAATTCCTTGCCGTTTCCCTGCGGAAACCAAGACCAATCCTGATACGCCGGATCTTCCGCCAGCGGCATTGGGACACCATCCGGGAAATAGAAACAGCCAAGCCTGCGAGGGTTGGCAGCGGGTTCCTTCGCAATACCAGTGGACGCGAACAGTGGCAGCGACAACGCAATCCCCGTTCCGCGAAGAAAGCGTCTGCGATCCAAAGTGTTGAATGTAGTAGCGATAGCAACTTGACCTTTCGATAGCTTTGACGTTGTCGTTTTATTGCAGTAATCGAAACGGGAAATATATGATGTGATGCAAAGACGACGCGTGATTGCACCAAACGTGAACTTAGGGTTGGCGAAACAACTCGCTTGCCACCACCAATCGAATCAAATCAGCGAGCCCATCATTCTGCTTACGAAGCCCAGCTGCAATCTCATCGATAGCCGCATGGTCGGCAAAGGTCAGCGGTCTGCCGACGGCGTACGCTGACATTTTGTAAGCCAGAGCCCGAACAAACTGGTCTTGGCGATTTTCCAACAGAAACCTCTTCAGCCCGTCCATGCCTTTCAATACCTGATCATTGAAAAGTCGGCTCGAAGCATCCACAGGCTGACCATCGATCTGGTTCCTCCAGCGACCGAGCGCATCATAATTTTCAAACGCAATTCCCCACGGATCAATTTTAGCATGGCACGACATGCAGGCAGCCTGATTCCGGTGGTCAGCGAGCTGTTCCTTCAAGCTCAGTTTAGCAATCTCCGGGTCGGCCAAATCGATTTCGGGCACCGCGGGTGGTGGTGGTGGCGGTGGATCGTTAAGCATGTTTTCGAGTAACCAAATGCCACGTTTGAGTGGATGCGAATCAGCGCCTGCGGAGTTCATCGTCAGCAATCCCGCTTGCGTCAGGACCCCACCCCGCCTGTGATTCGAATCCAACGAAACTCGCTTAAACTGATTCCCCGACACTCCTTCGATTCCGTAGTGTCGTGCCAATATTTCGTTCACGATCGTAAAATCAGCGTGAATAAAATCGAGCACACTGCTGTTGGACTTCAACACTTCCTGGAAGAACGCGACAGGCTCGTGCGACATTGCTTCTTTCAGAGCAGGTGAAAACCGGGGGTGGATTTTCTGATCAACATCCAAAAACTGCAATGTCTGCATCCCAAGCCATTGTTCAACAAATTGCCTTGCAAACCGAGTCGATCGAGAATCGTTCAACATCCGTGTTACCTGCTGTAACAGAACCTTGTCATCTTGCAACTTGTCATTGCGTGCCAACGTCAGCAGTTCTTGATCTGGAACGCTGCACCACAAAAACATTGATAACCGCGTTGCCAAATCGACATTCGAGAGAAACACCTGCCCAGTCTTTGCAACTTGCTGGCCCGCCAACTCTGCACGCGTCAAATACAAGAAGTGGGGTGAAGACAGCACCGACGCCAGCACCTCTATCACAGCCTCTTCAAGATGATCACAACTCGGACGGATCGTTTCAAAAAACCCTACTTTCAGATTCAGCTCTTCGGCAGTGACCTCGCGTCTCCATGCTCTTTGCATGAAAGCTTTTAGCACCTCACGCACATAAGCAATTTCATCGTCACGCTGTTCGCTTTCGAACAAGACATTCGAATACGACTTGGGTGGCCATACTTCATGCACGGGCGTCGACACTTGCACGTGATCGATCTGAATATCACCTTGGGATACCGAACTGTTGTAGAAGCGAATGTACTCAGAGGGACTAGGCATCGCTCCCATTTTCGTGACATTCCGCACCGAGTTGCGAGGATAGATCTCACCAAGCGGAACATTCCATTCGTAAACGACCGGCTGATCTGGATCGGCAACGACTTCCGTGTCTTCTGGGCTGACTCGCAACAGAGCACGACCTTCGTTACTCGCCCGCCAGCCAAACTGTAATTGCAAACTCGGAACTTCCTCACCAGCAGTCGCTGAACGAGAGGCGCGTACCCGGACACGCATGTTCCCCTGATTGGGAATTTGATCGCCCAATTCAACGATCAATCCTTGGCCACGAGGCAATACCGCAACATGATCGAAGGTCGATGGAAAGGCTTCTGTTTTCGGGACTGGCTTGTGGGCGTACTTTGCACCGTAATAGGCCCAACTAACGCGGGCGGTATGGCCGGTCGCCTGATTCTGATAGTAAGTACCACCATGTGGTTGCTTGAAACTGTTCTTCAGACGTTCCAATTCTTTTTCAAGCTTGGCGGGCTCATCCTTGAACTTCTCATTTGCCTTCACAAGCTGCTCTTGCTGCTTAGGCCACTCAACCGCCGCAGCCTGCTCCATCGAAACGGACCAATGCACGGATTTGGGTTGTGGTCCTGCGGGCAAGGCACGGTCCAATGCTTGCCTCGCAATCTCACGGTAGGTTTCTAGCTGCATCCCTGTCATGTGCAACAGATCTGAACTGTTCTGAAAACCATCTTCGGATGCCGCTTCAGGTGGCAGATCCTTGGCAAAATCCCATGGCAAACCCAACAAGTCCTGTAACGCATGGTTGTACTCATAACGAGTCATTCTCCGGAATGACGATGCCCCACGCTCGGAACGCCGCACGGCAGATGCAACCTGAACTTCTGTCGACAGCCATTCTACAATCTTGACACGATCTGCCTCGGATAATGGTGGTGCATCCGGCGGTGGCATTTCACCATTGTTTAAAACAGCCAGTACTTCCAACCACCAATTGATATCGTCGCCCGTTTGCAGATCCGGGTTTAGCTGATCCAACCGAAGATTACCCTCTTCATTGTCGGGCCCATGACAATCCAGGCAGGCGTTTTTCAACGTCGGTAACACATGCTGCTTGAATTGTTCCAGCTTAGGCTTCGGTGCGACCAGTGTTGACTCCTTCAATTGTCCCGAAACATAACGAGATCGTTTCGCACCAATGACCTTGAGTTCATTGAAAGAACGCGGCACATCAGTTTCCGTTGCTGCGGCAACCGGGTTGCCAACAACAGAAGGCGACGGAGTGCTTTCCTGCCCACGAGCCAAAGAAACGAAGACGAAGGTGACTGCAAACATCACGGGAGCGCAGCAACACGAAAAACCAAAACGCGAGTTGGACCTTGGCATATCAAAAATGGTGGGAAACACGCCGGCGGGAAGTAGGGTTCAAAGGACACGAAAGTATACCATTACGGACAGATAGCAGAGAATTTTCAACGGATAGCGGTCGTAATCCTGCTTTGCTCACGGGCTTTTCCGAACTTCGAAGACTTTTTGTTCAATCGTCTACCTTCAGCAAGTCTTATGTCGGCCTTCCGGTTAAACTTAGGATTGAATCTCCCACCCCTCCGTTTCGTGAGTCACCAGCATGCCTGCCTCCCGCCTTTTTTGTGCTATCGGCGCCGTATCCAGTTTTGTGCTGATGCTAATTTGCTGCATCGCCACAGGACAAGATCCGGACTCCGCAAGCAAAACGCCTGCAACCACAGCATTGGTCGAAACTGCGGGCAATCAGCCAGTCGTTCAAAGCAACGCTGTCTCAGCAACAGGTTTGCAGGGTGGACTTATCGTTCAACTGGGCAGCAGTGATGTATCAACCGCCGCGAAATTGAGCAAAACGGGACGCTATCTTTTCCACGTCATCGGCAAGGACGCTGACAGCATTTCTGCCGCACAGAAACTGATTCACAAAAATGGACGCTACGGATTGTCGTGGGCCGAACATACCAACCAGCCGGATCGACTCCCCTATGCTGAAAACGTGGTCAATCTGATCATCATTCGTGACTACAGCATTCCGCTACCAGAATTGCTGCGAGTGTTAACTCCAGGTGGGTCAATTGTGGTGACCAACCCAGAGATCATGTCATCGACAGCGTTATCAGACATTGGTCTGACATCACCTGAACAACAGGAAAACTACATCGTTGCTGTCAAACGATGGCCGATGGAGATGGATGTATGGTCGCACCCAAGACACGCTGCTGATGGAAATGCTGTTTCGAATGACACCTTGGTTGGACCACCGGAAAGGGTCCGTTGGATCGCTGCTGCGACATCGGAGGTTGAAGGCATGGTGACCTCTGGTGGTCGCAATTTTTACGGAGGCATTCTTGCACGAGACAGTTTCAATGGCCTGCGTCTTTGGCACCGTGATCTTGCCAAGAGTGAAGAAAACAATCCCAGCGATTTCGTATTGCCACGACTTCCCAGCAATGGCTCACGCCCCATCGCATCTCAACGGCACCTATTCGCACTGATCAAGGGACGCCCCGTCACTCTTAACGCAGCAACCGGCGAAGTGGTCGCACAATGGAGCGACATGACCTCTGTGACTCACTTGTTACATGACGGCGACCGGGTCATCGCGACGGACGCCAACACAGTTCGAGCCATTGACCCCGCCACAGGAAAAGAATTCTGGCAAGTCAAAGTAGCTGAACCACGGAACGTGGTCACTGACGGACAATTGATTGCCTTGATCGCAGGGCGAGTGAAACGCGGGGAACAGGCAGTGGCAATGGTACTGGACGCTAAAACGGGCAACGTCCGCTGGCAACGCGATGATTACACGTGGTTAACACTGACCACACGAACCGTGCTGGCCAAAGGTCAATTGGTTTTCGAAGTTTCGACACTCAATGATCACGATGCGGGCAACGGAATCCACGTCGTCAGTGCTGCCACGGGCGAACCCCAGTGGTCCAAGGATTTCCCACCGGGAATGAATCATGCCCGGCAAGCACGAGCCATGTTCCTTGAAGATGATTTGTGGATTCTGCATGGTGGAAAAATCAATACGGCAGACAGCGACAAACGTGAACGAAGCCCCACCGAAGTCTCGGCGCTTGACCCATTGACCGGCGAGGTTCGCAAAACCTATCCAGCAGGTATGGCACACTGTTTTCCGCCCGTGTGCACGCCGAACTATGTCTTTGCTGGTGAATTGGATATGACCAATCTTAATTCAGGAGAAGTCGTCGCCAATCGAATCACCAAGGCAAACTGTTCTCGCGAGAGCGGCTGGATTCCCGCAAACGGGCTCGTTTACACGACCCCCAAACATTGCACTTGCTGGCCCATGCTGCGGGGATTTGTCGCCATGGCTTCTGCGCCACTGACCCCTGCCAACGGAATTTCTGTTGCCAGTCTCCCCATCAGCGAGCTTGAGTTTCCGCTCGAAATGGGGTCGGCAAAATCGGATCCCAACGCAACTGCAACCGAACCTGATGACTGGCCGCTTTACCGAAACGACCGCTGGCGAAGCGCAAGCAGTTCCGGCTCCGGTCCTGAATCGCTGAAAAAGCGATGGGCGACACAACTGCAGGAAGAGATCGCCAAGGACAAGGAAATCACTGGCCCCATTTTGCATGACTGGGCAGAAAACCCAGTCATCAAGGGCCCCTTGAGTGCCCCGACTGTGGCAGGTGGAATCGCCTATGTCACACGCCCCAACGCTCACGAACTGATTGCAATCAACACAGACACGGGCGAAATCCGCTGGCGATTCACGGCGAACGGGCGACTGGACACTCCGCCAGCCATCTACCGCGACATGTGCCTGTTTGGAACGGCTTCAGGCTGGGTTTATGCTTTGCGGGCAGATGATGGCGAAATGGTTTGGCGAATGCGAGCCGCACCCTCTGACGAACGGATCGTTGCCTACGGACAAGTTGAATCACCATGGCCTGTTCCTGGTGCCATCCTGGTCATTGATGACATCGCTTATTTCGCGGCAGGCCGCCAACCACTCGCCGACGGTGGAATCCTTGTGTTCGCGGTGAATCCCCGAACCGGTGAACGCCATTGGGTACAACGGATCGACAGCGTCCCCCAAAAAGGTTTTTACGAAAACTCGGGTCTTGAGTTCGATCCTTTTGACATCCTTCACGCCGAGGGTGATGGTATCGCCATGTCTCGCTGGATCATCTCAGGCGATGGCAAAGAAGTAGATGTCGACAAATGGAACGCATTTGCAAAACTGAACACGGGAGCCGGCGAAGTGTGGATCCCAAGGGGAAGCTGGACCTATGGTGCACGACACCAGGATCGATTCCGCGGTGAAGCAGAACGACGCCCGCTGACTGTTTTTCGCGACAAAGATGTTTACAGCTCATTGGATGGCAACACCAATGTATTCCGCCGAGAGTTCAACCTTGCAGAGGGTGACGAATTTAACAGCAAATGGATCACTGGCTGGGAAGCAGTGCGAACGGCTAAATCAGGCGGGAAACCCTACCGAAATACTCGGATTGCGAAAGATGCAGTGTGGACAAAAGACCCTTTTGCCAAAAACGATGAAGTTCAGGAAGATCCCAAATATGGCACACAACTTCACAACGAAATTCACGCCATGGCATTAGCATCCAACGGCAAACTGTATGTCGTCCATCGTGATGGCCGACTGAAGGTTGTCTCAACTGAAACCGGCTATGTCGTCGACGAAACCACGGTCCCAGCCCCCGCGTGGGACGGACTTGCCATTGCAGAAGGGCGACTCTACTTGACGACCAATACGGGCGAATTGATCTGTCTGGGAAATGAATAGCCACGCACTGCAAGCATCTCTCCATTGAACAACAGCGAACAAAGCTGGCCCACCGACCAGTTCTTTGTAAACGATCCGAACATTGAATCAGCCAGCACCACCATCCGACCGCATTTGGCCACTTCCAGCAGCACCATGGATCATGCGAATGACATGGTCAGAACTGCTGTTCGCTCACTGGCGTGTCGAGCCGGATCTGGTGCGAAAACACTTGCCTCAAGGCCTGGAACTTGACACAAACCAAGGCTCTGCGTGGGTTGGAGTCGTTCCGTTTCTGATGTCTGATGTTGCTCCGCGAGGGTGCCCAGCCGTACCGGGACTCAGCAAGTTCCTTGAGCTCAATGTCAGAACCTATGTCACAAAAGACGGGAAACCCGGCGTTTGGTTCTTCTCGCTCGATGCAGCCAATGCGATCGCCGTCCGGGCAGCCAGAGCCACTTTCAATCTGCCGTACATGGATGCGGAAATGTCATTGGCCCAAAGTACCGCATCGCCGTCGATTCAATACGAATCGCGGCGAACCCATCGCAACGAACCGACCGCCAATTTCAGCGGCAGCTACAAAGCGATGGGAGAACCATTCCATGCTCAACCAGAGACATTGGAACACTGGCTGACGGCGAGATACTGCCTGTACAGCGCAAACAGAAAGGGCGATATTTTCAGGGGCGAAATCGATCACCCTCCCTGGACGCTTCGAAACGCGGAAAGTGAAATCAAACACAATACGATGGGTGACCCCTTCGGATTCGATTTCACCGCTACACCTCATCTTCTGTATGCCGAAGCAATCCGGGTTCAGGCGTGGTGGGCAACACGCTGCTAACATCGAGAGTAAGCAACCATACTTTTGGCTGTTAGCTTCAAAGCCATTTACATTCGCGCAGTTTCCGCGATGTTTGAGCAATGCGGTGCAGATGCGATGGATACCAGGTACATCACAGAGACCAGATCCACCCCGACAAAGAACATCAATATTCTGGAAGCGATGACATGTGCATTAGTAACCTTCGGATCTTGCCAGCATAGTCAATAAAGCATCAGTCCGCTTATTGGATGGCTGTCTCGGCCCATTCCCCATCGCATGCACACACACCAGAGTCTTTCACTGCAAGTCCTGCATGGAACGTTCGCGATTTCCTCGCACGCCGATGCTCCTGACTACCTTCGTGTTATAGCTCGCGTTAATATCAAGCGTTCCTGCCGCTCAGAGACAGGTATTCCCTAGGGGACAACGTTTTCGTCATTGGAATTAAAGGCTCGTACTTTTTTTAAAAAAGCTGTTGGCAAACCGAGCTGAATCGGCAATGGAACACACCCGCTCATGTTGGTCGGCGTGTTCGCAAAAGGATTCCCCACGTCCAGATTCCACCACTCATGAATTGCAGTCTCGTTCTCAATCTTGACAGTGTCACAGAGCCATGAAAATCTCCTTTGGCGAGGCCAACGAAGCGGAACCAAAATGATCAACAAAGACCAAGTGCCACATGTCGGAGAGGTCAACGTTTCAGAAGGGGAGCATGGCGTTGTAACGTGCGCCCATCCCGACGCTGCTCTCGCTGGCTTGAACATGCTGCGTCAGGGCGGGAATGCAATCGATGCACTGGTTGCCATGTCATGGGCGCTGACTGTACTGGAACCGACCATGAGCGGTCTTCTTGGTGTGAATACCGTTCTTATCAAAGCAGCCGACAGCCCTTCGGTTCGCTGGCTTGATGGCGTTGGCGACTGCCCGGAGAATCTAACTCCGGGAGCACTGAACCAAGGGCGAGACGCCAAACATGCTGGAATCGATGCATTACCGCCCACACTCGTATCCGCAAATGCCAAACTACTGGCTGAGCATGGGACAGTGAGCCTCCGTGAATCCATCGAACCAGCATACATGTTTGCACGCCAAGGAGTCGTCCTCAGTGATGTCGCACGATACTGGTTCGAGATTTCAGAAGAGCAGGTTAATGGGTCAATTCCGAATCTCTACCGATCCGCGTTAGCGAATCCAGGTGTGCCATTTCGACAAACCGAGATGGCTGACGCATTGGAGGAAATCGCCATCAATGGAACGAATCCGTTCACCGAGGGAAGGTACGCTAACGCTGTCATTGCTGCCTTGGAAGCAACCGGTGGTGTCGTGACCCCAAACGACTTGAGACGCGCCAGTCCCTCTTGGCGAGACTGCGTGTCGGTATCGATTGGAGACGCAGAGATTTTCGCACCTGGTTGGCCGAACTGTTCGTATGAAACATTAGCCACAATCGCAACTGTCATGGCGCATCGTGCCAATCCGATCGTTGGCTCGCCGGAATACTGGCATATCTTTATCGAGGCTTCCAAACTCGCTGCCCAAAACCGAATGCACGATTGGCCTCGGGATCCTTCACCGATGGCGATAGAAAACCTACTGACCTCGGAACAGATACAAGAATGTGCAGACACGATTGTTGCCGACCATCCCCAAGAGCATGACATTTCTTGGGTAGTTCACACCGACGGGGGACACACATCGCATCTGGCAGCGGCCGACTCTCACGGCAACGTGGCTTGCGCAACCCAAACTCTCGGAGGACTCTTTGGCTGCAATGTGTGGGCTGAGGGGCTGCCAATCAATGGCCTTGGTGCTTACGTGTACGCGGCCGACGAACGTGCTCCCGCAAGTCTTCAGCCAACTCCAGCGAAGCCGACTGCATCGATTCTGCAGATGTTGATGTGCATGAGGGATGGGAATTTCAGTTTTACCATGGGTTCGCCAGGTGGCTTTGCCATTCCCCCGACTGTCGCACAAGCCACACTTGCGGTATTGATGGGGAACGCAGATCTAGCCTCGGCTGTTGGCGCACCCCGATTGACCCCGATCAACGGTGGCGGTGTAGTTACTGAATCACGGATGGCTCGGGAAGTTATCGCATCTCTCCGTCGTCAACACCAATGTCAAGACGTAGGCCCTTGGTCGTGGTTGGTCGGCAGCCTGCATTCGGTATCGACGAATAGCTCTGGCGGCTTGCAAGCCGTCGCTGACCCAAGAAGGGGCGGGCATGCTGCGGGAACATGATCGCGTGGGCATAGGCCTGCGGACTACGCGTTATTAAACCAACAACATATTCAAACTATCGCACAAACCCCAGTGCATCAGACGCATATTACACAGAGCATCAGTCCACTTCTTGGACTCGTGCCCGGATTGCTTCGTAAACATCAATATCCCGATCCATTTCGCTGGAAAAGGGAATAGAAATGTATGAATCCTCAGTTTCAAGCGTGATAATGCTGTCGTACAAGAACGACCCATCCCGTTCAATCTCGACACTCTGAATGTCTCCATACGGAATAGCGAGCAAAGGAGGTTCACCGTCGGGCATGAACACCACGACCTTTCGATCACTCACATAACTGAATCCGTCTTTCACATCAGTAAAGCCATCCGAGTAAAAGAATTCGACACTCTCGCCAGCCTGCAATCCGCCTATTTCTTCTGCAACATTCAAAAACCGCTGCGGAACCTGACCGCTCGGATACACATAAGTAGCCGGCCCCATCAGTCCGACATACATAATAAAAATCAAACCACCCCCGAAAGCCAAAGCCAGCAAACCGGCAAATATCAACAGGACTTTTGCACAACCAAGGCTTCGGTTCCCGCGATCAACTGCGGGCGCGACTTGAAGTGCACTTGTCTGATTGGAAATATTGCTTTGCATTGAAACTCGACTACCAAACCTATCGACCGAATGAACTAGCGCAGAAACAGTTCCACGAAACGAAATGACATAAACACTACCATCACGCTCAATAGCGCAATCCCCGACTGCATAAAGCCAGCTCACAACACATCGATTGAATCATAAATCCAAAGCGTCAACCACTGCAACAATTGGCTACCACGTCTGCAACCGCACTAAAAATCCATCCCATTTCAGTTCCCCGAAAGGCACCTCGCTGCCGACAATTCAAAACATGCACAGGCAAAGGAGCAGCAACACGCAATAATAAAGATTGCTTGCACCATCAGCGCAATAGAAAGCACAAAACGACAATGTGGCTACAGCAGCACATTCAACGCCGAAAACATTTCGAATGTCGCAAGCATTACACTGTAGGAGAGCAAGGCAATTCGGACAAGCATGTATCTACTCATTGCCAACAAAGGCAGGAGATGAATTTCCAACAGAAAACCAAAATCAAATCCATAACAACAACATGCAGAGTGAATCTATTCATTGGCATTGTTTTACAGCAATGCAAAAGAAAACGCATGAACAAGGTGCTATCGGAAGTTGAAATGCTTACGACCAATCGAATGACAACGTTCTTGAAACTAACTATTCAGACCATCCTGTGCGTCTTGATGTTACCACTCACCGAAGCATCATTGTTCGCTACAGATCCAATCGCTTGCCCAATCGTCGAGGACAAAGAGCTTGAGCGATTCTTTTCCAATCAACTCTGGTCGAAGGTGGGACGTAGTGAGTGTGTGAAATGCCACAAACAAGGGGGCGATGCCGAGGACACCCGATTCGTGCTTCAGGACCTGAGTCGTTTAAGCAACGAGGCACAGTTGGAAGGTCAACGTGCTAACCGTGACGCATTCATACGAATGGCCTTCCAGCAGGACAAAGACAAATCGTTACTGCTCGTAAAAGCTTCAGGCGGAAAGGATCACGGAGGACAGGAGGTTTTAAAACCTGGGACCGCAGGCTACCGGATTCTGCAGGAGTTTATACACCGTGTCATGAACCCAAAGTCAATTCCTGATAACGCGAGCGACGACTCGGTTGATCCAAGCTCGTTTTTCAAGGATATCGCGAAACTCGATGACCATCGTTTACTCAGACGGGCCACGCTTTCCCTTGCAGGACGCCTTCCAACAGCGGAAGAGATTGAATCAATTGCAGTGCAACCACTATCTCAGACGCCGACAACAGGAACGACGAACACAACCAAAACAGCGTTCGAACACAAACAACTGCTGGCGATCCTCGACAAAGTCATGAGCGAGGATGCTTTTTACGAGCGACTTCGAGAAGGCTTCAACGACATCTTCCTTACATTGGGTGTGGACGGCAATCCTGACCAGACAGTTCTTTCGTACGAACACTTCGACAAGACCCGTGGCTGGTATCAGAAGTTTGACCTGAGCCACATCGAAGACGCGAAAGAACGTCGCGACGCTGGTTACAAATTATCGCGTGACTACCGAACTGCCCTTCTTGGTGAACCCATGCGTCTCGTCGAGCACATTGTGCGAAACGATCGTCCGTTCACTGAGATCGTCACGGCGAATTACATCATGGTCACTCCCTACACCGCTCGGGGGTACGGATGCTTTGATCAGATCAAGGATCAATTCAAAGATTCCAGCGATCCGTTCGAGTACATCCCTTTCAAGCTAGCCTCACTCAAAGGACGCCGTGAAAGCGAAAATCAAGAATCTGAATCTGGCTTTTATCCGCACGCGGGAATCCTTAGCACGTTGCAATACCTGAGCAGATACCCCACGACCGAAACGAATCGAAATCGCTTAAGAGCTCGAATGTACTACGAGCACTTTCTCGGCGTGGATGTACTGGAACTGGCGGCCAGAGTCTCTGATGCCGCTGCGGTAACGGCAAAGTTTGAGAATCCGACCATGCAAGCATCCGAGTGCGTGGTCTGCCACAAAACACTCGATCCAGTAGCGGGTTTGTTCCAAAATTTCTGGCGATTCGACCGCAATACGGCTCTCTATGGAAAACGCAAAGATGGCTGGTTCACGGACATGTTTGCAGCTGGTTTTGAAGGAGACAAGCTTCCGCCACAGGAGAAATGGCGAGCATTGCAGTGGCTAGGTAAACAGACAGCCGCAGACTCGCGTTTTGCCACGACCATGGTCGCTCATGCCTACTATCTGCTTACCGGTCGTCGCCCCCTATCGCCGCCCAAAAGCCTTGACGACCCACTCTATAATTCGAAAGCTCAGGCATATCGCGCTCAACAGCACGAAATCCAAGCAATCGCAACCCGATTTGTCTCGTCCAATTACAATTTCAAAACGGTCGTCAAGGATTGGGTAGTCAGTGATTTCTATCGTGCAGACGGCTTGAAAGATGCGGAGTATTCTTCGGCAACGATGGCGAGCTTTGAAGACATTGGCATCGTGCGGATGCTGTCACCAGAACAACTGGAACGAAAAGTGACTGCCATCTTTGGCAAGCCCTGGGGAGGCTTAAAAAACCAAACAGCAATGCTTTATGGAGGCATCGACTCGAAAGAGGTTACAGAACGTGCCGCTGACCCAAGTGGAGCCATGGGAGCTATCCAAAGAACACTCGCCAATGATGTAGCTTGTCGAAATGTTGCACTGGATTTCAGTCGGAAGAAAAGAGAACGCATCCTTTTTCCAAACATTGACCCTGATGACATACCGGGCAACTCAGCTGCGACCGACCAGAAAATACGTGCTGGCATTATTCACTTGCATCAACATGTACTTGGACGCAATGACGCCGAAGACTCGGCTGAGGTAAAACGAACATTTGAATTGCTTGCAGGAGTAATTACCGATGCGAAAACCCGAGATCATTTCGATAAGCGGGAAATCTGGAGTTGTCGTCAAGGGCTCGAGAAACCAGTCCCCGATCCTCACTACACAGTCCGTGCATGGCGCGCCGTCTTGACGTATTTACTTAGACAGCATGATTTTCTGTATGAGTGACGCGTGCTGCAGTCAAATGCTTCCAGAAGCAGTCCAGAACAAGCCAAAGATCGTTGGAAGAAAAAGATGAGACGTAATTTCTTAAAATGCTGTGCTCTGACCGGCCTCGGATTCACTGCGCCGACACAAATGCTCTCCGCAGGTGATGAGACGCGAGAATTACCTCCCTACGAAGGCCCCTACTACATTGTGTTCAACGCATCGGGTGGGTGGGACACCACTTACTTGATGGACCCCAAGGGGACCGAGAGCATTAATCGCCTGTACAAGAATGAAGAGATCCTCTCTCATGGCAGTCATAGGTTTGCTCCCACGACGAACCACAAACAAGCAGGCCTGAGCAACGAAGATTTCTATGCTGAATTTGGCAATGAAATGCTGGTACTCAATGGGCTCGACTATTCGGTTAACAACCACTCGCCGTGTTCCCGTTACATGGCAACTGGAAAACTGGACAGCCTTGCCTATCCCACCTTTGCAGCACTGGTTGCAGCCTGCCAAGGTGATTCATGCCCGCTGTCGTTTTTGACTTTCGGAAATTATTCCAACACGGGTAATTTGGTTGCCAAGTCACGTGTTCCTTATCTTCCTTCGCTAAAGAGGATCGCAAATGCAGATTCAATCGAGGGAAACGCCAAATCTCCGTATCACGATGACTTTGCCTTGGACCGAGTCGAACGCGCCCTGCTCGAGCAACGGCGGGACCGAGCGGCTCAAACATTGCTTCCGCGCAGGCAACGGGCAGAAAACATGCTTTATGCCGCACAAGTCAATTCAAAAGCATTGAAACGCATTACACCACATATTCCAAACACCATTCCAAAAGCGCGTCTCGCCCAGCAAGCCGAAATTGCTCTGGCATCATTCAAAGCAGGTGTCTGTGTATCCGCAAATCTCTCCATCGGCCAGTTCGATAGTCATGCGAACAACGACCGGGATCAAATGAAGCTGATCCCAGAGTTCTTAGAGGGGATCTCCTATGTACTGCACCGCGCAGAGGAACTGCAGATACGGGACAAGCTTGTCGTCATCGCACAATCCGAAATGGGGCGAACACCGAGTTACAACAAGGGTAATGGCAAAGACCACTGGTCCATTGGATCCATCATGTTTCTCGGCCCCGGAATTGAAGGTAATCGCGTGATCGGCGCAACTGACGAGAAACAGTTTGCGGTTCCCCTGAACCCTCAAACACTTGACACGACTGATGATGAAGGCATTCGTGTGCGCCCTGAACATATCCACGAGGCCTTACGACAATTCGCCGGCATTGAAGGTCACGAGCACAGCAGACAATTCCCACTTGGCGTAAAGAAAGACGAACTGCTGAACAACCTCTGGGGAAAAAGTCAACCAACATCCTGAACAACGCGATCATGCGAACGCATCATGCAACTGCTGGCGTTGGCGCGTACGAAGGGTGCTAAAACTCCAAACATGTGGTCCTCAACACTAGCCTACAATCCCTTGTCGTTTGTTCCGCACCAGTGAAGCCGACGATCTCACCTTACTAGAGATTCCATGTCAAAAAGGTGGTCGCTACAGAGTGTCACACTGTATCCATCACGGCGTTTCACAAGATCGGCTCCCTTTTCAAGTAGTCAACATATGTTGCTATCGGCCGAGGCATGCGCATTGCTTGAGGGAGGTCGCCTATCACCTTTGAAACGACTTAGCCACGCGGTGGTAAGCACGGGCGAAGGCAGGCAGCGGATCTGTTAATTTAAAGCAGGGAAAAGTATGGCTACGGCAAACACTGCGCACCCATTCGAAAAATCTCATCTCATTAGCCTTTCGCAACTCACGATACGCACGATAGTCACGAACGGGATCCCACATGGTGAGGTTATCTTGAAACCCATCCATCCCCGGCGGTGTCAGCCCCACGATACGGTTGTAAACGAAAGTGGCGAGATCTAAACCTGCTTCATTCACCAAGCCATTCGCTGCGGTAAATCGTGCATTGCACTCAATCAGCTTCATGGTTTGATCACGGACATCAAATTTAAATTCGGCATTGGCAAGCCCAATGAGCTTTGCTTGCTGAAACAATCGCGTTGCGGGTTCTTTGATCTCGTTGACATGATCTGTTACGTGGTAAGTCGCGAGCCCCATATTCTTCGGATAGCGTCTGACAATTCGTTTTGTAAAATCAAACAGTGGAATGCCATGCTCGTTCATGTAGGTGTAATAACTGCAAAGACGACTGTCAGGTCCGGGGATCATTTCGAGCAACAACACATCGATTCCCATGGAATGAACAAGATCAACAGCCTTGGCTACCTCTGGAAAATCGTTTGCAGTAATAAACTTTACATTCTTGGGAAATTTCTTTTGAAACTCGTGTGACAACAACGGCTTGACGATCAATGGAAAAATCAATTCCTCTCTAAGTGAGTCAAGCACTGTGTCCTTTGCAACGCTCCAAAACCTTGGCGTGGGGACTCCAGCTGCAGCGGCAATCCTATAGGTTTGAAGTTTATCCAGCATTGCCATCTGCGCTTCGGGATTCGATGCATCAAGCAAGTATTTTGATGACAGTTGGTGCCGATTTTTCGCAATACACTCCAACGCGTCATCACTGGCTGCCAACAACACACTTCCCGTCAGATAGTCAGATTGAGCTCCAGTCAAGAACTCCAATGCTGCTTCCATGAGCGTCAAGTTTGTTGCGATTGGAATTATCTTTGCATACCGACTGTGCTGAGCGACCGCCTGCGAATTATTCAGCAGGTGCACCGGAATTCCTCGCTTGCCCAAGCTGCGGACAATCGAAAAAAGATTGTCATTTCCATGCAGGACTACCGCAGAAGGCAACGCTTCACTCGAATGTTCGTTTATCGTCGATCGCGTATCGGGATGCATTGTTTTTGATCTGAAACGATTAATTCTGAGTACTCTGGTTCGCGACTCGCTGGGCCTGGGCGATACAAGCTTTTAAGATTGGGACAACAACTGAAGGGTCATCGGTATGCTGGTGGCAATAGAATCCAGGTGTCGTATTGACCTCAAGAACCACCCCGCCACTGGCTAGCATGTCAACGGTCACGTTTTCAGTGATCACATCAACACCTGCCAATCGCACATTCAAACATTGCGCAGCCTTTCGGGCAGTATCAACGATTTCTTCACATAGCTCGTCAACGACTGATACGTTCTCGGAAGTGGCATTCTGATTAATGACAGTTTTCACGGGGATGGTTACATCCGCGGCAGGCACGGAATTCCAATTCAGCCCCTGCCTTTTGATCGTCGTATTCATGTCGCAATCACGTTGCAGCAATTCCTGAGCACGAACAAAACCTCGCTCCATGCGTGCGAGATTCTCTTCTTTGATCAACTTCGACAGAGAGGCCTTTCCATCGCCAGTGACAGATGGTGGACGCCGTTCCACAGCGTCAAGCAGAACGCCATCCAAAAACAACAGACGAATATTACGGCCACTTACCTGTTTTTCAATGAGCAGATGTCTGCTAAACCCCGCCGCAAGTCGAATCGCACGATCCAATTGTTGAAGGCTACAGATACCCGTCGTAACTCCTGCACCACCTCCAGTTCCTGAAAGCGGCTTGACAACACATGGTTGATGTTGCTCAAGAAACCTCTTGGCCGACGCTAACTCTTCAAATGCAAAACTCAATGACAGCGCAATGGGGATATCATGTCGCTTGAGTGCGCTTTGCACAAACTCTTTGTCACCGACCGCTCTCAGTGTCGCTGGCCCATCGAGATCAGTGTAATTTCTGTACACCGTGGCCCTTGTGCCATCTTTCGTAATTACCAAAACTGAATCTGAAGCAGTCTCTACTTTTGCATTCAATGCTTGCGCAGCACGATTCCAGCAGTCCAAGTAAAAACGGTTTCGTTGGTTCTCTGCCCAACGACTTGCGTGCCCCACTCGCATCTTGTAATACCGTAATTTTGCGAGCGCAAGTTTAGCCTTACTAAAGATTGACACGCTCAAGCCCCTTTGCATGCTCAACGATGGTCTTCGCCGGACGAGGAATCTGCGATCGGGCACCCACCGGCACTCAGTAAATCGTCAACCCATTCATTCGAGAATTCTCCACGACGCACTGCCTGCAGATAAGCTTTCAACTTTTGTCGTTGGGATGTCAAGCGTTCAAGCACGGAACGCAAATATCCATGAGGCACAACGACAATTCCGGCAGCATCTGCTTTGACCACATCACCGGGATTCACCACAATGCCACCGCAGCTAATTGGATAGTTGATCTCCCCGGGGCCTCGATGCAGTGGCCCCACCGCAGTTGTTCCACGGGCGAATACTGGAAAACCCAGTTCATCAATTCCAGGCATATCTCGAACGAGTCCGTCCACAATGAACCCAGCAATTCCGCGGTGCTTGGCTTTTGTGCAAATCAGATCGCCCAATACCGCATTCATTGAACGATCACCATGAGCGTCAATGACAACCACATCACCCGGCCTTGCAACGTCCAAAGCCTTGTGGACCATCAAATTGTCGCCGGGAAAAACCCGCACTGTGCAGACACTTCCACACAGAGCAGACTCCTGCCTATTTTGACAGCGAATACTGCTATCAACCGCAAATAACCTGTTCAAGCGATCGGAAATGTCGGGCACATCGAATTGACGCAACTGATCGAGCAAAGTGGCATCGACAGAAGGATAGGACAACTCAACCCGAAACCCCGGCCCAGAATTCAGATCAGCAGAACGAGGACGAACAGAAACCATGTTTACTCCTTCTCATCGGACAAGCGGTCTGAATCGGCAATTCTCTTTATCGTCGACTTTAGCGTGCCGGTAAGGTCACCGTCTGCAGTCCAGCGATCTGCAGCATTCAAGAGTCGATCACGCATCACTTGAAATACTTCCCCACCGTTGCCTGCCAACTGGGCAAGATCGACAACGCCATTAAGTTCACTAACGCGTCTTGACGCATGATCTGGATAAGTAGGCAGCATGCGTTCAATGGCATTGTACATCGCGGGATAAAAGGCTTCTTGCTCAGCAAGAAAATCGTCGAGCAACCCGAGTCTACTCGCTAGCAATGCAACCTCCAAGAACAGAACATTCAAACACTTCGATTGAGCTCCCATGAGGAGTTTCATCTGGCTCGCTAGAAGCACATCATCACCGAGATCCTCGACACGCAGCAAACCGGCGTACAATCGCACAACTTCCGCGCGAAACGTTCCACTCGCGTACACCACCCCCATCTCTTCAAGATGCTTTGCACCTCCATGAACCGTTGCGTTTGCAAATCGCAAGCCAGCAGATTCTACCGCGTGTTGAATTTGCTGTATGTCTGAAATACCTGTTGAATTCATGTCCACAAACAAACACTCAGTTTTTGCTAAACAA
>Ga0315321_10000231_pt1 | contig 39078 bp, 22 predicted proteins | sample M180m21515metaG_FD_203464 | JGI IMG/M metagenome (GOLD analysis project Ga0315321, IMG submission 203464) | Ammonia-oxidizing marine archaeal communities from Monterey Bay, California, United States - M1 80m 21515 | ecosystem: Environmental > Aquatic > Marine > Intertidal zone | place: USA... | reverse complement strand
GCGAGCCGCTTCACGTGCCGCTTGAACAGCGGGCAGCAGCAAACCAACAAGCACGCCGATGATGGCGATGACGACGAGCAGCTCCACAAGCGTGAAACCGCGTCTCGAATGCCTCGATCGCGACATGGTAAAAGTCCTCTTATACTCTGAAGGGAAAGAACGAAAATAAAAAATCATTGAACCTGTATTTTGCTACAGATTCCAGTACAACAAAAAAACACCATTTCAACCGTGGTGTCCTAACGCAACTTTGCCACTGACTCCCGTATTTGTAGTTCAACAGGCAATGAAGCAAGTTCGTACTGCTCGTTGTGAATCAGCTTCACAAGAGCTTGGGCAGCGGCGGTACCCATCTCAACCGCTGGCTGTTTCATCGTGGTGAGCGGCGGCGTCGCAAAAGCCGACTCAGCTTGATCGTCGAATCCCACAAGGGAAATGTCTTCAGGTACACGAAGCCCATGACGGCTCAGTGCGAGCCTCGCCCCAAATGCCACCATGTCGTTGGCGGCAAAAATTGCCGAGAAATGGATGCCCCGCGAAATCAGCGAGTTCACCGCCATTACACCTGACTGGCCGCTGAAGTCGCCCTGGTAAATCAACTCCGAATCAAACTCGATTCCCGCTTCGGTCAATGCCTTGACATAACCTTCGAATCTTTGCGTGGCGTCGGGATGCTCTTTGATCCCACGTAGCAGTGCGATCCGTTGGTGGCCGTGGTTGATCAGGTGTTTCGTAGCTGCGTAACCGGCCTGAACATTGTCAACGTGAATGCATTGATTTTCCCAGCCGACCAGTTCTCGCGCCACGACAATTGTCGGCAGCCGTTCTCGCAGTTCGTTGAGTTGATCGACGGGAACATCACCACCGATCAGCAGCAATCCGTCTACTCTTCGGCCAATCAACGTTCTGATTGACTCGGTTTCGGTAGTTTGTTGCCACTGACCATCAACAAACAGGGGCGAGTAACCAGTGCCAGCCAAACCCCGAATGACACCCTGTGCCAATGCATCGTAGAAGGGGCTTCCGATGTTTTGGGTCAGCACTCCGAGTGTCATGGATCGGCCACCGGCGAGGCTGCGGGCCGCCAAGTTGGGTTCAAAGCCGAGCGTCTTCATCGCTTCGAGGACAGCCGTCCGTTTGTCTTCATTGACTGCGGTACTGTTGTTGAGTACTCGGGAGACAGTGCTTTTCGAGACACGAGCGTGATCCGCGATATCCTGGATCGTCGTTTCACTCCTATGTTGCATCGCCTGAACCTTGAAGTTGCTAGAAACCGCCAATCTCTGACCCCAGCCCCACCTTAGGGCCGCCGGTATGCCGCCATCACAACCATTAAAACCCGATCCTAGTGTGAAACCGGTTTCATTGCAAGTGTTGACAAGTTCCTTTTTTCTCGAAAAGATGGGGGTAGTTACTGAAACCGGTTTCTTGAGTTGTGTTGATTTTTGCACCCTAGTTTGCCCACGGACGCCAAATCATGGCTTCACAGGTTCCCCCAATTGACCCAGGCCAACGCCTCTCGTGGCGTGAAAAGGTCGGCTACGGACTCGGAGATACCGCGTCAAACCTCTACTGGAAGACGTTTGAGTTCTTCCTGATGTACTTCTACACCGATGTGTTTGGGATCAAGGCTGGTGCTGCCGGAACGATGCTTCTGGTCACTCGAATTTGGGACGCCATTAACGATCCTTTGGTGGGGTACTTCGCAGACCGCACTCGGACGGCATGGGGTAGTTTCCGACCCTATCTGGTGTGGATGTGTATTCCGTTCGCGATCACCGGCGTGTTGACCTTTTACACTCCTGATTTGAGTGACAACGGCAAGTTGATTTACGCGTACATCACGTACACCCTGGTCATGATGGCCTACACGGCAATCAATATTCCCTACGGTGCATTGATGGGGGTGATTTCTGCGAGTTCACTCGAACGCACCAGTGTATCGACCTACCGATTTGTATTGGCTTTTGTGGGCGGCATTATTGTTCAGTACTTCACTCTGGATCTCGTCGGGTTCTTTGGCGGTACTGAGTCGGTGATGGTCGACGGGAAAGAGACGACGCGGGTGTTGGACGAGCAGATGGGTTTCTTCTGCACCATGGTGGTGTTTTCGGTTGCCGCTGTCATTCTGTTTTTGATTACGTTTGCCACCACCAAGGAACGTGTGTTGCCTGAGGTTCAGAAAACGTCGACCTATCAGGCTGATCTGAAATTTTTATTGACCAGCACAAAGTTGCATCAGGTGATCATTGGCGGGCTGAGTTTGCTGGCTATCTTGGCGACTCAGTTTTCGCTGGTGGTACTGCCATGGATCGTTGGTGTCTATTTCATTCTGAGCATGGCTGGTTTGTTGCTGAAGTTTTTAAATCAATCCAGCGATCAATCTGAGCTAGACGTTCAGCAATCGTCGCTGGAACTGGATTTCAATGATCTTCTTGCCAATCGGCCGTGGATGGTGTTGTTTGGATTTGGGTTGTTCCAGCTCATGGGAGCGTTTGTTCGAGGAGGGGCGATCCTTTATTACTTCAAGTATTACTGCAACAACGAGAGCGTCGTTCCCAGCTTTTTTGTAGCCGGCAGTCTCGCGGCGATTGCCGGAATGTTGCTGACAAAAAAACTTACAAGCATCTTCGGAAAGAAGATGTTGATGATTTACATGAATCTTGGGGTCGCTGCGATCACAGCAGCTTTTTTTCTGCTGAACCCTGATGACACGATCTGGATGTTCGCTCTTTATATTGCGTCATCATTCATTGGCGGTCCAAGTCCTGTTCTGTTGTGGTCCATGTACGCTGACACTGCTGACTATTCAGAGTGGCGAACTCGGCGTCGGGCAACAGGTTTGGTTTTCTCAGCAGCAACCTTTTCGCAGAAAATGGGTTGTGCTGTTGGGGCAGCGATGACGGGATTCGCTTTGGAGTTCTTCCAGTATGCGGAGCCTGTCGATGGTGTTGAACAACTGCAGGCTGCGGTCACTCTCAACGGGTTGTGCATGATGATGAGTGTGATCCCAGCAGGATTCTTTCTGGCCGCAGCTATTTGCTTAGCGTTTTACAGCATCAGTGATCGTGTACTCGATGAAATTGAATGCGATTTGCAAGCAAGGAAAAATGGTCAAGTGCCTGATGCTTGATCAAGCATTCGAAGTCCATCTGTCCGTGATGGAAGTGTCGCGAAAATATTGAATTGCCATAGCTACTTGTGTTTACCTTATGAACCACGCCCTTCTGAAATCTACCCAAGCAAAGACATCAATTTCTGATGGCTACGTAATCATCGAAGATGAGTCGTGGTATCGGATCGCTGGTGTTCACTTGATGCCAGAATTTTTTATGAGTCCGGTGAGTTCCGGTGATCATTGGATGTTCATTTCCAGTCGTGGAGCACTCACTGCCGGGCGTAAAAATCCAGACTCCGCTCTTTTTCCGTATTACTCGTCGGACAAATTAATTGACCATGTTTCCTGCACTGGGGCAAAGACTATCGTTCGAAAGCAATTGGCAGACGCGCGATTTGCAACGTGGGAGCCATTTGCTCAAAGAATCGATTCCGATGCCTCGATAACGCGTAATTTGTACAAGAACTGGCTCGGGAATCGCATCCTGTTCGAGGAGGTCAATCAGGGGTTGGGCCTCGCTTTCAGTTACAGTTGGACCTTCAGTAACCGGTTCGGGTTCGTTCGTAAGTGCAAGCTTAGGAATGTGGGCCAGCATTCAGCAAGCGTTGTAGTGCTCGATGGTATTCAGAACCTGTTGCCTGCGGGAATCGAGCAGAACTTCCAGTTGCGATATAGCAATCTTGGTAATGCGTATAAAAAATCGGAATTGTCCGACCGGCATGAGATTGGCATTTACTACCTGAGTTCTATTCCTACTGATCGTGCTGAACCAAGTGAAGGTCTGCGTGCCACAATCGCTTGGCAAAATGGTTTGGATCAACCCAGCATTTTATTGAGTGCTGAGCAATTGGATAGGTTTCGTGATGGGCTGTGTGTCGAGCAGGAAATTGACATTCGCGGTCGTCGAGGTGCCTACTTTACGGTTGCTGAGCACGTGATCTCTCCTGCTCAGGATTCCGCGTTTGATGATTCCACAGCGGGAAGCCTCGCCGACGAATCGATTGATGATGCGGTTCAAGCAAATCATCATGGTGAAGTGCATTGGAGCATCGTTGCCAATGTCAATTGTGATCAGACTGACGTTGTCAATTTGATGAAAGAACTGGACGAGTCTTCTGGCGCTGCTGCGGTGCTTGATGAGGATGTGGCGGAGAACGAGAGACGCTTGTTGGCGATCGTTTCTGCTGCCGATGGAAGGCAGGCTGGGGGAGATTCGCTGCGTGTGCAGCGACATCAGTCCAACGTGCTTTTCAATGTCATGCGTGGGGGAATTCCACGGCATCAGTATTTCATTTCTGCCGATGACTTTCGGCAACACCTGTTGCACTTCAATCGTCAGGCTGCGAAACGCAATCCTGTATTTCTGGACAGTCTCACTGCAGATTCTGAACTTGATCTAGATGGCCTGCTGGCAAAAGCCATTCAGACGAATGACGATGATGTGCGACGCATCGCTTTGGAATACCTGCCGCTGACTTACAGTCGTCGCCATGGGGATCCAACGCGACCGTGGAACAGCTTTTCTATCGACTTTTTTGGATCCGATGGTACTGAGTCGCTATGTTACGAAGGCAATTGGCGCGACATCTTTCAGAATTGGGAAGCGCTGTCATGGTCGTTTCCAAACTTTTTGCAAAGCATGGTTTTTCGTTTCCTGAATGCTTCGACCGCAGATGGGTATAACCCCTACCGAGTCAACAAAGGCGGGTTCGAATGGGAAACCATCGACCCCAATGATCCGTGGGGCAACATCGGATACTGGGGCGATCATCAAATCATTTACTTGTTGAAACTGTTGGAGTGTTCGCAGGATTTTCACCCTGCTGAGCTTGATAAGTGGTTGGGCACCGAGTGTTGTGCGTACGCCCAGGTCCCTTATCGTATTCGTGGTTTCGAAGCGATACGGCGAGATCCGCAGACGACGATTGATTTCGATCATGACTTGGCGGATGTCATTGAAGAACGAGTGTCGAGGTTGGGAGCAGACGGGAAACTGTTGCCTGGAAGTGATGGGGTTCCTCGGCATGTCACGATGTTGGAAAAACTGCTGCTGCCTGCTCTCGTGAAAGTGTCAAACTTTGTGCCTGGAGGTGGGGTTTGGTTGAATACACAGCGGCCCGAATGGAATGACGCGAACAATGCTCTCGTTGGAAGCGGTTTGTCAGTGGTGACCGCCTGCTACCTGCGTCGATATTGTGAATTCATGGTGCAGTGGCTGTCACGAGAAGAACTGCCAGAGTCCATTCCCGTATCCAGCGAGATTGCTTCTCTGCTGAGTAATATTTCGAATACGTTGGATTCCCATGCGGAGGTTTTCTCGGGCGGCATCAGCGATGTTCAGCGAAAACAGATTGTCGATGCTTTATCAACGGCTGGTTCTGATTATCGACAAACGTTGTATGACGCCGGTCTGTGTGGTGAAAAGGTTCACCTGCAGTTGGGCGAGTGTGTGAAATTTCTGCGGCGGTGCCTGACCATGATTGATCATACGATTCGCTTGAATCGTCGTTCAGATGGACTGTATCACTCGTACAATCTGATTGGGATGCAAGCCGATGCTTACGAAGTTACGACGCTGCAGGAAATGCTTGAGGGCCAAGTCGCTGTGCTGAGTAGTGGGCTGTTGTCGGCCGAGGAAGCAGTGCAAGTCATGGATGCACTGTATGAGAGTGCAATGTTTCGTGAAGATCAACAGAGTTTCATGTTGTATCCTGATCGTCAACTAGCGAGGTTTTTGAAGAAAAATATTCTTGATGGTGACTCGTGGAAACGATCTCAGTTATTGCAGCAACTCATCACGGCGAAAGATACTTCGATCGTACGGCAGGACATGAAGGGTGGGGTTCACTTCAGTGGTGACTTTCGTAATGCCTCTGATTTGAGGGCCGCGTTGAATTCGCTTGCTCAGGATCCAAAATATGCGAATAGTGTTGCTGATGATTTTGACCTGATTTGTAATCTGTTTGAAAGCACCTTCTGTCACAAGAGCTTCACCGGACGCAGCGGCACGTTCTTTGCCTATGAGGGGTTGGGTTCGATCTACTGGCACATGGTGTCCAAGTTGTCACTGACGGCGATTGAAAACTGTATATGGTCGCAGCAAGGTAAAGGCTCATCAGAGCTGACAAAAAAATTGCGGCGGCATTATCGAACTATCCGTGATGGAATTTGCCTCGCAAAATCCCCTGCCCAGTATGGCGCGTTCCCGGCCGACCCGTATTCTCACACTCCACGGAACGCCGGTGTTCAGCAACCAGGTATGACCGGTCAGGTTAAGGAAGATATCCTTTCGCGTCTGACCGAACTGGGCGTTCGTATTAAAAATGGCCAACTTGGATTCGATCCCTGCATGCTCGAAGTTTGCGAACTATTGCAGGGCGATTCGAAGCTCCAGTTCGTGAACCAGCAAAATACTGTTGTCGAAATCGCGTTGCCGGTCGGCAGCTTTGCCTTCACGATTTGTCAAACTCCAGTCGTTTATCATCAAGCAATGGAAGCGAAAATAGTTGTGTCAACACTTGGCAGCGAGCCAGAAGAACGTCGTGACTTGATCCTGACACCGAACGAAACAAAGTGCATGTTTTCCCGCACCGGAGGAATAGGTCGCATTGATGTTTTTTATGATTTTCAGCAAAACTCTTGAGGTCGGGATTGGTCTTGGTGAATTCAATTCCTACCCACGCACGGTTCCTTGACGCACCGCGATTCCCAAACACAAACACTGTCGCTCCAAACTACTGTTGCAATTGATAAATAAATCAAAAGGAAATTCACATGCAATCATTCGCTTTCCCACAACTCTTCTTTATCTGCAACTGCATCGCTCTGCCGATGGTTCCGGCGCAAGCGCAGGAACCATCTGGCGGCACGGGACGCAAGTTGGTTTGGGAAGACAATTTTGACGGGGATTCACTGGATTACTCAAAGTGGGGTATCGAAGTGAATGCTTTCGGAGGCGGTAATGGAGAGTTGCAGATTTTTACGGATAGAAAAGAAAATGTCCGTGTTGGTGGCGGGAACCTGATTTTAGAAGCGCGTCGCGACAATGCGAACATGATGGGCACCAAACGCGAATATTCTTCTGGACGTGTACGCACTAAAAATCGTGGTGATTGGAAATACGGACGGATCGAAGTTCGAGCCAAGTTGCCTGCCGGGGCAGGGCTCTGGCCAGCAATCTGGATGTTGCCGACCGGTGACAAATATGGTGGGTGGGCGAAGAGCGGTGAAATCGACATCATGGAGTTTCGGGGGCAAAATACCAATGAAGTGTTAGGAACACTTCATTATGGCGATGCTTGGCCGAATAACGCCTCCTCCGGAAAAGAGTACAAGCTTCCCCAGGGAAACTTTGCCGAGGATTTTCATACATTCGCCATCGAATGGCAGGCAGGAAAAATTCAGTGGTTCGTTGACGGAAAACTTGTGCAAACCCAAACCAAATGGAGTTCAACTGGCGGAGTATTTCCTGCTCCCTTTGATCAGAAATTCCACCTCTTGTTGAATCTTTCGGTAGGAGGAGGATTTGTGGGGTCCGTTGGGGCGAACACAAAGTTCCCAGCCCAGTACCTGATTGATTATGTTCGGGTGTATCAGTAGTCAACGTCTCGCTACCCGCTGCTGATTCAGGCTGGGTTGATTTCGGGGCGTTTTAGAGTGGGACGCGATCACTACCGTTCGAACGTTCTCGTAGCCAAGTCATTCGAGTCGGCATCGCGTTCTTTTTGGCATCGTGAGCTAAGGCTGTCTACTGGCTAATAAGACGGCTAAGATTCACTAAGGTCATCTTGTTGACGAGCTGCTTGATGATGCTGACTGCATCGCATCGTTCTTGTACGGTTCAGGATACATCCTCGGTTGGTGTTGTTTCGTCACACCAGATATTGAGAGTGGCTGAGTCCTTTTTCAGGTCGATTGACTGTACCTGAATTCGCGCAATTGGCATGCCGGTTCTCTGTACTATATCGGCCTGCAGTTCGTTTGCCTTTTCTGGTGCCAATAGATCAAGTCGATCATATTCCACGACATGTTTTCGTGGTTTCTTTGAACGCGTAACTTTGCCATTCGTGCCCAACTTTCCGTTTGCAACAAATCTTTCTTTTAGCATCGCTGCGGTGAGGATCAGGCTGTTGACTGCTAGCAGTTCGATGTAGCTGGTTTTCTTGTTTGACAGTGAGTTGATCACTGCGATACCAATGACGACAAACAGATACGTCATTTCCTTGATGGGTAATGCATTTGTGCGGTAGCGTAGCACACCAAAGATTGCGAACAGTCCGAGAGCCATTCCCAATTCCAATTCCAACTTTTTCAGTGCAAAGCAGATGAAAAATACTGTAATGTTCAGCATGCTCACTGTGAATGCGAATTCTCGATCCTGTTGGGTCGGTAAAATTGCGAAACGCACAATCAGACCGAGAAAGAACAAGTTGAAGACAAAGCGGATGAGCATTTTGTAAACGTCATCATCGAATAACGGGATTTCCATAAACTCCATTGATCGATTGCTCCGGACCTAATTGTTTGTTTGTGTTTTCGTGATTCTGGCGATTGTGCAGGTTGTAGAGTGCCTTGCACGGTCAAGTGGGATCAGCGTCTTTTTGATCTGCGAACAGTATGAATCGATGTGCAAATCAGTTGCCCGTTAAATCTAACACACTGTCGCGTTGCAGGAATGTAACGTTGGGTAGAACACCGTGGGTGAGATGGGGTTTCGGTTGACGATGAGGGCAGAACCGTCAGATCAAGGACGATCGGTGTTTTCTTCCACGCACATGAGCGATGCGGAAGGCAGATGTGCTGCTGCGTGCCCTCTCAGGCGTATTGATCCCGGTCAACGTTTTCCGAATTTGGATGGCATTGGGTCTACTTTCCACTCGCGATTCTTGCGTGTTCCATAGTAGGGATAGTAGTCCCACAGGACCGCACCACCTGTTTGCCGGGGATCCTGCGTTTGCTCAAGACGTCTGATGAGACGAGCACGCAATTGATTCACGTCTGCCGAGTATTTCGGGTCATTCGCAACATTCTTGAGTTGCCAAGGGTCAGATTTCAGATCGTAAAGTTCTTCTGCTGGGCGGTGTCCAAAAGAGAGTGCATGCAACCTTTGAAGTTGTTTGTTGTCCGTTGTTGCGTTCATCATCAGTGTTTTTGTGGGCGATGTATCAATCTCACCGTAGGGAATCGCACGGGCACAGACAGATGCATCAGGATCGCCTGAAGGCCAGCGACTTGGTTCATGATTCAGGATGAAGAGAAATTCTGACGTTCGGATCGCCCGGCAGGGATAGCCTTTGCCGCCCTCACGACATCCGTCATGACGTTCCATTGCGATCAATGCATGATCACGCAACGCTCGTGTTCTGGACCGCGTATCCTGCAGGATGTTCAGCAGGCTTTGTCCCGTCATTTCGGGATGGGTTGCGAGTCCGGCCACTGTTAGGAAAGTGGGTGCCAAGTCACTCAAATTCACAAATTCATCGGAAGTTCGACCGGGGTTTTTGATGCCTTTTCCCCAGCGGATTGCAAGTGGGACTCGCGTTCCCGTGTCATAGAGGCTTGCCTTTGCGCGGGGAAATGGCATTCCGTGATCGCTGGTGACAACCACGATGGTGTTATCAAGTTCGCCCTGTTTCTCGAGTAATGATAAAGCGCGTGCGACCATCTGATCGAAATGTTCCACTTCGATGTAGTAGTCGAGAATGTCACTACGCACCACTGAATTGTCAGGAAGAGAGTGCGGGACGACGACCTTCTTTGGGTCTTTGCCAGCTGCCCTTCCTGCACCTTGTGCATACCCTCGATGGGGTTCATGTGTCCCAAGCCAAAAGCAGAAGGGGGCATCGTCCGGACGTTGATCAAGGAAATCTGAGAAGTTGGATGCATAGTCCTTGTTTGAGATTCCGGGTGGGGGTGTTTGTAATCGGCGGCGTCGAAACTCCGCGCCCGCAGGATTCTTAGTTCTCCCACCTGCTTCAAGGCGACCTGGGCTCCACCCTTTGCCTGTGAATCCAGTGACGTAGCCTTGTTCTTCCAGCATCGCAGGATAGGTTGCAAAACGGGCAGGCAGCGTACTGTGGATGTTACCAGCCTCCTCAAGACGCCAAATGTGCTGACCTGTCAGGATCGCACTCCGCGAAGGCCCGCAGGTGGGGGCATCACAAAAAGCGTGAGTGAATCGAACGCCTTCCTTTGCAACCCGATCAAATGCAGGAGTTTCTACAACTTGGTCACCATTCGCACCGGTGTGCCAATAGCTTTGGTCATCGGAAATGCAAAATAGAATGTTGGGAAGCTCGCCGCGGGTGACTGATGCCATGAAAATGAGCATGCAGAACGCAGTTGGTAAGCTTGTTGTGAAAGATTTCATTTCTTGTCTCCCGTTGTCGGCGTTTCTTCGCCGGGGTGGTAGGACTGACGTGCTGCTTTTAAGACATCTTTTTCATAGAACCACGCCTGCTTGAATTTCTGGTTGGACAACAAGTCTGCCTGATCGCGGAAATGGGGCGATCTGGGACTGCCGCTGGTGCCGAACGGCACTAAAGAGACTGCACGCACTTTGTCTTTGCCAAATGCAATGGCTGACATGTAAGAGCAGCCGACCACTGCAAAGCGTTGAGGCCGTAGCAACTGAACGCTGGGCGTTGAGTAAATCGTGAAGACGACTCCCATGGGACCGGGGGCTCCCGCACATGGCTGGCTCGCAGCGAACGGCAATAGAGACACACCGGCTTCCATCGTATCCGCACTGTAAGCTGTTCTCTGTAGACGATGAGCTTCGCCCCACGGCAAACGCCAGTCGCCATGCAGTTGTTCAAGTCGCTTGGCAACCCTTCCCAAAGCCATTAACTGTTTTTTCGGGTTTCCTTGATATTCACTTTTGATTCGTTCAGACTGCGAAGTCCCGTAAAGTTCTTCGTACCAACTGATGCACAATAACGCGACTTTCGAATTCTTGTCAGCCTTTCCGTCCCAATTTACCAGAGCATCAAGGTACGGTTCCAGTTTTGAAGCGAGCTGTGGTTCCGCTTGTTTCAGAAGCTTGAATTGTCGCTGCCAATTCGCTTTTTCGATTTTTGGCCAATACAGCGTCGTATCAAAGCACAGTTGTTGATACCAATCAAAATCAACTTCGTTTGCGTTGGATAGCAGTTCCCTTGCCAGTTTGCTGCGGCGTTTGTCGATGTCCCAATCACGAACCATGTACTTAGGGAAATCATCGCGCTGTGGGTTCCCTGAATCAGTCGTGAGATAAGGTGAACAGTTGCAGTTCTGTACGTAACCTGATTCAGGATTCAGAACCTGTGGCAAGTCGTCAAAGGGATGGATACCTTTCCACTGAGTCGCTGGGTTACTGCCATCGACGGTTCGGGACCAATCAAAGCGTTCGTCCCTGATAGGAACCGCGCCGTTGTAAGCGTAGAAAATATTTCCATCACGGTCAGCGTACGTCACGTTGAACATGGGGATGGCGCACCGGGAAAAAGCTTTTTTCCATTCTTTGAAGTTAGTCGCTCGTACCATTTCAACCGCCTGGTCTAAGCGTCCTACGTCAAACAGACGGGCCACTTTGGCGACCACTGCTTGCTTGCCGTTGTACGACATGACTGGCCCTGATTCCGTCTTGCGAAACGTTACTGTCTTCGTTTCAACAACGTTCTTCTCAAGAATGGAAATTGATTCCTGCCACTCTTCGGCCTCGCGGTAAACGTCGCCGAAACGATACTTGAGAGGATCTGTTGGGTGGCTGAATTCGATTTTCCACGAATCAGCAACATCAGGTTGATTAACCGTGTAGGCCCATCCCAAATATTCATTGTGACCAAGCACGGGGATCGGGTTCCCAAAGAAGCATGCACCGGAAAAGCGAAGCGTTTCCTTGCTGTGCAGATGCATTTCGTAAAATTGGCCGATTCCGTACCAGGGTTGGTGCGGGTTGATGAAGAGCATCGCTTCACCGGACTTTGTCTTTTGAGGTGCGATCGCCCAAGAATTCGATCCAATTGCTTCGCGAACATTTGACTCAAACTGGTTGGGTGGATCGAGCCAGTCCCAGCTATAGCTTGGGATTGTCTGGTCACGCACGCTGAGCCTTGCGTCCTGAGGACGCGGCTTTCTGACTCCGCTTCCGCCATAGGTCATCGTAAGCATCAGGTAACGGTCAATTGCCAAAACGTGCCACGCTTCGAATCGTTGTAGCAGGCGGGGTTTGACTGTTGGTTCTACTGCCAGCAAGTGATTCACTCCGGCGGCGAATGCTTGAAGAAGCTTCTGGCTTTCAGGGGGTAACCTGGCAAAGTCTTTTTTTGAACGTTTAGCGAGTTCAAAACTTCTCGCAAGCAAATCTGTTTTCAAGCCTTCTTTGCCTCGAATCTCTGCGTAGCGTCCAAGTGCTTGAATGGTGGTGTCTTCAAGTTGCCAGAAATAGTCCTCCGCTTGTGCATAGCCAGCTCCAAATAGGGTGCTTTCGTCGGTTTCGCCAAACAGGTGCGCGACTCCCCATTCATCACGATGGACAATGACCTGTTCGGCCAGTTTGTTGCTGGATGTATCATCTTCAGTTGCATTGTTCGCTTCTGCTGCTGGTACATGTTTTGTCTCGGCACATGTGAGGTACACGCAGACGGTGAAAAGTAGAACGGTCGCTAAACGCATTTTCATCATTGAGTCTATTCCCTAAACAAAAAATTCGCTTGCTTTGTCCATGTCAGAAGCAAGTGGATCGCCATGGTTTTCGCTATCCCTAATATGAGATTCCAAGACGTCGGTAGAGGTCAGCAATAATCCATAGTGGACCGATCAATAAAAACTGTAAGTCATTTGCAAACGCCGGTCGTTTGCCTTCAATATGATGCCCAATGAATTGCCCAATCCATGCGGCCACGAACAGAAGCAGCGACGCTTGCCAGACTTTGACACCGATCCACTGCTCGGTATGTTCGAGAATGAAGATTGACACCAGTGCGGCGATTGCCATTCCAATCGCGAGAGGGACGGAAAGTCGTGTGTAATAAGCTGAAGCAAGCAGGATGGTTAACGTAGCCGCATTGAGCCATGTGCCCAAGCCAGCGACCTGACGTGGCATTGGGATCGACCACAACAGTCCAAGAATACTGAATGCGATCAGTGGCACACAGATGAAGTGGATTCTTTTGTTCCATCTGTTTTCGTGATAAGACGCATACTGGAATAGCCACTGGTCAATCAGCCGATGTGCTTCACTCGCGGACGCGTTTTTGACAAGGTCGTCAGTGTCGTGTTGCTCGCTTGATTCGCCTGCCCTGGTGCTGCTGACCGGGTCAATGCGAGTGGAAGTCTCTGCGTGGATGGGAGCACCACTGTTTTTCACAGTCATATCAACTTTGGTTTTTGTGCAACGGGCGGGCGAGTCGATTGATTGGGTGCTGACGCGTGGTTTGTGTTGTCGATGCAATGCGAAATGAATGTCCATCAGGTGACGTTCATGGTACACGATTTTGTTCAACAGAGCCTTTGTCGCTGAATGGGATCAGCCGGTGGTCGCATGCCAAAGAAGTTTTGGCAGTTTTAGGGGTGAGGGGTGGAGGTACAGGTCAAGAAGATCCCAAGAGACTTTTTCTGGTTGTCGATGGGTGGAGTACCAGATCGGTTTTGGGTGCATTCGCAAGGGTGCTCTGAGGATCGTTTTCACCGGGCGGTTCAGCAGGAATGTGTTGTGCACGAATCCAATGCCGCTCTGGATATTGCCTAAGTTGGCTCCCGGGAATCCACCCCACGGCGGGGACATCAAGGCAAATGAAACGGCAGTCCACTGATTGATTCCAATTGTTCCGTATTGCAACTTTCGCAACGTCTCGTCTAGCAGCGCTGAATGTTTGCGACGAAACGCAGTGGGAACGGTAATGCTGGCTGCCAGCGTACCCCAGATGTGTTGATTGAAAACATGTTGCAACTGCTTGAGAAAGTCCGTTTCGTTATTGGAGTCCAGTGCCAACTCACCGCAGACGCAAGTAAAAGATTCTTCGCCTACCAAGTGTGGTGTTGCTTCAGGATCGATGTCGTGTTTCAAGGTCCAAGGCAGGAAATCACGGTTCTCTGGGGGATTGCCGCTGAAGCGTTCAAAGCGATCCGCAGCACCGGGGTAATAGGCATATCGACGCGGGGTCGTTGCTAGAATCGAATCCAGTAACTCGAGGAACTGTTTTCTCTGAGGCCACTGCCGGCAGGTGACTAGAAGTTTTGTGGCAATGCAATTGAATGACCCATTGTTGGTAATCGAAGAGGCAATGGTCTCCGCTTGGGCACGCAGTTCGGCGACTGAGTAGCGACCTGGAATGATTGCCCATGGAGTGACGTTTCCCAGTTCACTTGTGATGTGCTTTTGCAGACGCGGGTTATTGTTTTGTTTGCGTTTTTCGGCTTCATCACCTTGCCCCCATACAATGCAGTCATGGGTCTGGTCAGAGCCTGTTACATGAATGGTTTGGGCAGTCGGGTGATTGACCAGTTGTTCACCAACTTCACGACCACCACGGACAATTCTGAGAACGTTGGCTTCGATGAGAGGTTTGAAGGCGGTCTCAAAGTGAGGAGTCAAGTAATCATTGACTGGATTCATTTTCAAGACGACAGAGAAGTTGTCGATCAGGATCTTGCTGAGCATGTCGGTGGCAGCAATCGAAGATACGTTGCCAGCACCGAGCACCACAGCAACAGACGCCTCGGCTGCGACCGCGCTAAATCGTGTTGTTGAATTGGTGAAAATGTCTTGTTCTGTGACTGATTCATCAAGCCATGTTTCAGCCTTCATGGGCCAGAAGAGCAGCGAGTCGTTGAGCTGGCTTGTCGGGAAGACTGGAACGCGGCATTGTCCGTGGTGACGCGTTACCTTTCCCGGTAAGCGAGGTTTTCCGCGTTGGGCGACGTCGCGTAAAGACTGTGCGAGTAGACGCAGGAATCGCAATGTCGCGATTGGGCCAGCCGTGATTTCCTCTGCCCTTGCCGGTGAGTCGGTGGGAATTTGTTTTGCACTGCACGCCGATTCCACCCATTGGCGGGCGACACTACCCACGCCGTCTGCACAGCGATCAATTAACTGAATCCGTTGTTCAAGAGGATTCGTGCGTAAGAATTCTGCACCCAACTGCAGCTTCTTGAATAAATCTTCAATCTCAGGACTGGCCAGACTCACTGTTGAGTCGGCTGAGGATTGGTTGTTCATTCATTCTGCCCGTAAGTACGTTTGTCAGTCAAGTTGTTCGATCCATCGGCGTATCAGCGCAGTTGCTTCTACGGGGACCAGGCTTTTTCCGACGCTGGGCATTGCAATGCCAGGATCTTCTGACTCAATGCGGTACAGTAATATGGATTCATCGGGTTTGCCTGGCACAATGTCAAACGATCGACCTCCTGAGCCATGTCCAGCTGCAACGGGGATTTTGTGAACGCCAAATTTAGCTGGGTCCATTTGCGTCAAACGTAGATCCAAGCCAGAGGTGCGAGCAGATCCACGTGGATTGTGGCAGTGTGCGCAGTTGACATGTAACCAGGAGCGAGCACGATCAGAAACTGAACGACCCTCTGCATCGTTAAATACGGGCCATGCATCGATAGATGCAACGGATGGTGTCTCAATCAGCAGGCCTTGGTCGGTCCATGCATTCAATTGATTGAGTGAACCGTGGCCATGATCCCAGTTTCCATTCAGATTTTCTGCCACTGGTCCTATGGGAACGAAATCTTCTCCCTGCTGGTGGCAATTCAGGCATTGGTTGGCGTTGGGAACCTGATAACGATTCTCTCGTCGTTTTCCATCTGTGTGAATCCAGCTGACGTCCACTTCACTTCCACCGAGGGCAAGCATGGCTTCGGTTTGCTCTTTGTTCCAGAGATAGGAAAAGCCGAACCAGCCATTTTTTTGCCGGAATTCAATTCTCGTTTCCAGTAAACGTTCACCTTGATTTGGGTCAGTCATGTTAACGGGATAGGCAAAGGTCTTTGAAATCACTGTGCCAACCGGAAATTGAATCGACCCCTGTTTTGTGTAGCGAATCTGTTCGCCCGCAGGTAGCTGAAAGAAGCGGTACTTGGTGGTGTAATCGCTGAAGAGTGGAGTGTTGAGCTCATAGGGGTAGACGTTATCTGCGGGGACATGTGCCGCAATGTCTCCTTGGAATAACCCGTATTCAGAGAGAGTTTTTTTGGCAGCTCGGTAGACCAGAACTGCGGTAGAGGCATCTTTCCGCGGGGGGGGGCCGGGTGGCAGAACTACCTTGGGGATTTGGGGACGCTTGATTTTATGTCTTTTCAAATCATTGGTCATTCGATGCCTTCCGGTGAGCAGATCACGCGGGTTCATTCGGGAAAGGTCGAAGTTCGTAAACCGGATTTCGCCATTGTCATGGATCGCGGGGATCTGTTTTTCCGTCAATGATCCTTCCTGCATCTGTTTGGGATCGCAAACTCCATCCCAGAAGATGTCTGGGAAAATGCCACCCGCAAAAGGGGCCAGCAGCACTCCCATCTCGCCAGCGGGTGCATAGCCACTGTTGCTGATTTGGTTGTTGTGAACCGAGATTTGTTCTGGGTAGGGATCAAAGTTTGACGTGTCTTGCTTCTTAAGACGCTTGCCGGTTGCTTGATACGCGAGAACCGCTACACCTGTCGTTTGGTGATCTTTGATTGAATTGTGATCGACTTCAACTTCATCGGTCGCCATCACCATGATGCCCATGCCAGGTGGAACCGATGCCACGACATTTCCCTTGGCGGCAAAGTTCAGGTGATTATTGTCTGTGATTTGATTGTGGTGAACTCGAACTTGACTTCCCGATTTGATTTGTAATCCGGGTAAATCAAATACTAGGATTCCACCGGTGTTTTTGGTGGCGATGTTGTGATGGACATCTGCAAAAACTGTGTTTTCAATTTCGATTCCCGCGACATTTCTTTCTGCTCGGTTGGAACGAACGATGACGTTGCGACTCTGCCCCACGTAAATGCCAGCATCCGATGCACCAATTGCAGTGCATTTTTCGATGAGCACATTCGTGCACTGAACCGGATAAATTCCGTAGGCGCCATTGGTCGATGCCGCACCGCCGGTCCACTCGGTGCGTACGTCTCGAAAAATCACTCCATCAGCGCCAAGCACTTTGATCGCATTGCCGGCGGTGTCTTCCACTGCCAGCCCTTCCAGAACCAACTCGTCGCCCGTTGCTTCCAGTCCCGCGCCTCCTGCGGCCTGCCCTTTGAAAGATAAAACGGTCTTGCTGCTGCCTGCGCCGCGAATTGTCAGGTGACTGGTCGTGATATCTAGTTGCCTATGAAACTGAAAATGTCCTTCTGCCAGTTCTATCACGTCGCCCGGCATGGCATCGATCAGCTTTGATTGCAGTTCGTACTGCACGTTCGGGCCGGCTTCCAGTCTTGATATTCGAGGTCCGACGTTTTCTTCTGCAGATGCTCGGCTCGGATGATGCAAACTGCTTGTTAACAGTGGCATGACAACATATGCCCATGTCAATGTGGCTGTCGATAAAAGCGTCGGGAAACCGAAACGGTGCATGGTGGTAGCCAGAACTTTCGTGCAAAATTTAAGTTCGCATCTCACTTGCAGAGGCAGAGGGTTTGGGGAAAGACGTCAGCATTTTAACTGTCCACCGGACAAGGTGAGCCACTCTCGAGGCGTACGCTGTGACAATCAAGTCTTCCATGATTTCAGTGTATCGCGTGCTCTGAAATTCAGCCAGTTCGCCTGCAGTTCAAGAATGAAGATAACAGCAAGTAAACCAGCACAGGAAGTTGGTCGGAGTGTTCAACTGTGTCACGTATTGATCGACCGTTGTTGGTGATTTTATGCAGCATCATGGTGGAAATGCTGATGCGGCCCCGTTGAGTTTCGTTGCTTCTATTGGTGTTTCGGGTAATCAGTTGCGAGATTGAATGGTGCTTAGGAGTTTTCGGTAATTGCGTCCAAAAATGTCTTTCTTTTCTTCTTCACCGATTTTGGCGGCAGTCACCTTGGATATCTCAGTACCCAGCGACCGAGATGGCAAATGGCTGCCAAATATGATTCGCTTTGATCCGATTTCACGAGTGGCCATCTCAATGAAGCCAGCAGTCGCGTCAAACCCAGAAGTCTCTATCAATACGTTGGGCGTGTTTCGAATCGCACGGATGCCCTGTTCCCATTCTCCACCGGCGTGTGCGCAGATGAAACGTTGTTGCGGATGACGGGATGCCAACGTAGCAAGTTCGGTAGGTGTTGTTTCATGTGGTGAGCGTTTGCCACTGGTTTTGAGCCATGTGTGTTGCATGATTACACCACCAAGTTCAGAGACCCTTTCGACCAGTTTGTTTACATTGGGGGCCAGGCAATTGGCTGCGCCGGGGCCACTTCCGGGAAGGTAAACTCCAAGCATTGGCCCATCTTTTAGCCAGCGGTCCAACGCCTTCATTGAACCAGCAGTGTTGTGCAAGTTCAGTTGGATCATTCCCAATAATTTATCAGGCCAACGCTCGAGTGGTTTTAGAACCAGTTCCGGTTGATTTTGCAGTAGGTTCTCGAGTGCTGAATCGGTCGTTGTGCCAATTCCCACGTGCGCGAAATAGCATAGCTTTTCAAAGTGGCCCAGTTGGATCGCTGGCATCGACCTTTCAATGTCATCTATCAGTTCGCGACTACCATCGGCCCCCGGGTGTGAAAAAGACGGCGTGAAATAGGAATCCCAAATCCGGTATTGTCGAAGCGTTTCCGCTGAAGGTAATCCAAAGTTCATTTGCACTACCTGCGATGATTTGTGGTGGTTGTCGTTGTTGCTTTTCGAAAATTGTCCGCATTTGTGGACATCATTTCTTTAATATCGGCGGCGGATACACCTGATTCAAGCATTCGAATGCAGGCGGCTTCCGGAATCAAAAATGGTGCATGCGATCCAAACAGAACGCGATCAATACCAATTGCGCTGGCAAGGGTGGTAACGCCGTCAGTTCCATCGACTCTTGATGAATCCACGACGACACGAGGTATCGAGGAAAAAATTTGTTTGTCTGATGTAGAAGGGCGACAATTCAGAATTTGGACTCTGGCTTCGGGGAATTTTTGCATCCAGTGTTCGAGTGGCCGAGGATCTACATTGGCGGCCACCATGTGGTGTGATTGCGTGCGAGTGTCTTCCATGGCGAATGCGATCTGCACAAATCCACGCAGCTTTGTCGCAGTCGCAAGAAGTTCACCAAAGACCTCGTCACGCAAGTCATAGCCGTGGTATCCAGGGAACAGTCTGATCCCGGGCATGGCCGATCGTCCGAGGCAAAGGTGTAAGTCGTGTTTCCAGTCGGGGAGCGTCGGGTTGATTGCACCCACGGGTACGAGTTCTGCTCGGGTTTGGCAGGTATTCAATAGCCGCTCGTTTGCACTACGAATATCGCGGTGCAGCAGCCCTTCAAAGCTACTCGCCCACGCCTCTGTAATACCCAGTTGTCCTAGCTTTAAACACAGTTCATCAACCTCATCCAATGGGAGTCGTCGAAACGGCCACTGAAAAAGGCTGACGTTCGTGTCGACTACTTTGTTTGGCATTGAAATGGTCCCGGTATTTTCTTCCGGACTGGCTGCCACGACCGAAGCCGCTCCTGCTGTTATGGCGCCGTGGATCAAATCGCGTCGATGAAATGCCATGAGCTGCTCCCAGAAAATCAGGCCAAAATATCGTGCACAACTGCGGGAATATTTACACCTGTCAGTCGCTCTTCGAGCCCACTTCGGCGAAAGAATAATTCTTGATGGTGAAGTCCGAGTAAATGAAGAATGGTGGCATGAAAGTCATGAACACTGACTGGATTCTCGATGGCTTTATGACCGAAATCATCGGTTTTTCCATAAGACAAGCCACCTTTCACTCCTCCACCGGCCATCCATGAAGTGAAGGCTTGCATGTTGTGGTCACGTCCGGTGTAAATGTCGCCAGAGCGTTGTGAAGTTGGTGTTCGTCCGAACTCACCGCCCCACACAACTAGCGTTGTGTCCAATAATCCTGTTCGTTTCAGATCTTTTAGTAACGCTGCTACTGGCTTGTCGGTTCGCTCGCAGGTTGCTCGGTGGTTTGCGGCCAGATCAACGTGACTATCCCAGGGTTGTTCTTCGAGGAAGATTTGCACAAAGCGGACACCCCGTTCGACGAGCCTTCGGGCCATCAGGCAACGTTTACCGTATGAGTCAGTGCTGGATTCCCCAATGCCGTACAACGTCAGTGTTTCGGCGCTTTCGCGGTTGAGGTCCAACGCTTCGTTGGCCGTCAGTTGCATCCGAGCGGCGAGCCCGTATGACTCAATTCTTGCGTCCAGATCTTGGCGGTGAGGACGCTTCGAACGGTGGAGTTCATCCAATTGCTTCAACATCTCTTTGGCGGTTGCTGAAACAGCCGACGGTTGTTCGTATTTTTTGCGGAGGTTCAGGATTGGTGAGCCGGTGGGGCGAAACGGGGTGCCCTGATAGACAGGAGGCAGGAATCCTGAGGTCCAATTCCGCGTTCCGTTCTTTGGCAAACCCAGTGGATCTCCCAAGACAACATAGGCCGGTAGATTCTGGTTTTCTGACCCCAAACCGTATGTCGTCCATGCCCCCAGGGTTGGGTATCCCATGAACAGTCTGCCGCTGTGGATCTTGTACAACGCATTGTCATGGTTGGGGTGGTCGGTCCACATCGAATTGATCAGGCAAATGTCATCGACCATCTCTGAAGTGTGAGGAAGTGTATCTGCCATCCACATTCCCGACTCACCATGCCGCTTGATGGGATACTGGCCACCCATCATGACACCAATGTCGGTTACGCTCGTGTTGCCAATTTCTTCGACACTGCCTGGATAGGGTTTGCCATCCAATTTTGCCAATGCCGGCTTGGGATCGAACAGGTCCATCTGGCTGGGGCCACCGTTCATGAACAACTGGATTACCGAGGTAGCGGTGGCCGGGTGATGCACCGGTTTAGGCCGCAGGTCAAAGGTGCCACCCAAGTTGGGCAAGTGCGGCTCGTTGCCGGTGTTTGATCCCACCGTTTCTGGTTTGTCCGCATACAGGTCGTCAGTCAATAGCTGCAGTAGCGCAGCACCCAGCAGCCCATCGCTGGCTCGTGCGAAAAAGTCTCGTCGGGAGGTCGCGGGATGCGATGCCAAGGTTATTCAGTCCACATAAAGAAAAGCTGCTGTGTTGAAAATGGTATGACAGTACGTTGCCAAAGCCTGAGAGGTGTTTCCTTGCCATGCAAGTTCGAGATCGTGCAGCGTTTGGTCTCCGAGTTCCAGTTCCTGCTGGCTTGCAGGGCGACTGAATGCAGTTTTGTAAATCAGGTCGATTCGAGTTCGGTTGTTGTTGTCCAGTTTCTTGGTAGCGATGATGCTCGTGATACGATGAGCGAAGGACCGTGACAGATCGTGGATATGTTTATCATTGAGCAGCATTAACGCTTGGGGTGAAACGGTTGATACCGGTCGTTCAATACAATTGGGGCCCATCTGAGGATAATCGAAGGTGTCCATCATGGTTGCGATCTCGGTGCGGCGGTACTGCAGGTAAATGCTACGACGCCAGCAGGAATCGGTGAGGGGCTGTTCCAGGTTGTTAATTGTGTTCTTTACAGGGCCTCCGCTTGCATTTAGATTCAATTCGGAATTGTAGATTGGGTAGACGCTCACAAGTCCATCACGATCAACCGACACGGCATCGGGTACACCACCAGATTCGAATGAGAGCCGTCCGGAAACGAACAGTAGCGAGTCACGAAGCGACTCGGCATCCAGACGCTGTAGCGGCATGCGTGCTAGAAGTCGATTCTGTGCGTCAAGCTGCTGGTGTTGGGCGGTTACACGACTCGATTGCTGGTAGGTTTTTGAATTCATCATCAGCCGATGCATGGCCTTCATGCTCCATCCGCTCTGAATGAATTTCAAGGCGAGCCAATCCAGTAATTGTGGATGTGAGGGTGGTTCAGCTTGTCGGCCGAAGTTTCCAAGGTCGGCTGCCAAGCCTGTTCCAAAGTGCCTCGCGAAAATACGGTTGACCATGACTCTTGCGGTCAGCGGATGATTGTCTCGCGTTAGCCACTGTGCGAATGCAAGTCGTCGGCCAGTCGTGGTGTGACTGCCGACCTGAGAAGCGGCTTTGATTGGGCTCACTCCGAAGGGGGTCTTTCCATCGGTCAAAACAGTCGGCACTCCCGGTCCTACAAGCGTTCCGGGTTTGTCGTGTTCACCTCGCCGTAGGACATAAGTGGGTGATGGGCGTCCCATGTCCCAAAGCGCGCGAATGGTTTGTGGAGGAACCATTTGTTGTCGCAGGTGATGCAACTGTTTTTTGACATTTTCTGCTTCTGCTCTGCTTTTTAGAACGGAGACAGGCTGGTTGGAATCAGAAAGCAATTCTGCTTTTTGTAACCGCTCAACCAGTATCTTTTCAGGTAGCGTGCGTGTGTTGTCAGCTTTCTTAAGAGCTCGAAGCGTTGTCTGGTTGTGGGTGTCTGACTGATCGGGGTAATGGTATCGCAGCAGACTCAATCGGATATCCGTTTCAAGATGTTTTTGCCGTGACAGAAGCATTTTCTGCTGTCGTTCCAGAGGGGGATTGATCTCGGCAATGCGTTTCAAGTGTTCTTCTGTTGCGATGTTCAGTTTTCGTTGCTTGAAGCTGCTCCAGTCATGTTCATCCAACGCGCCTTGGAAGACAGCTTTCAGGCGATAGTAATCACGCTGCGGAATGGGATCATATTTGTGCGAGTGACAGCGGGCGCACTCCATGGTCAAACCCATCAATCCGGAGCTGACGATAGAGAGAGCATCAGCAACGACCTTCAATCTCTCGGGAACGAAGTTCATGGTTCTGGAACCTGTTTCGTCGATTCCCATGCGGAGAAAACCTGTTGCCACCAGTTTGTCGATGGTGTTGCTGTTTACCGTTGGCGTTTGGGCAAGACCGAGCATTTCATCGCCCGCGAGTTGTTCCATTAAGAAAACGTCGTATGGTTTGTCCTCATTGAATGCTCGAATCACATAATCGCGGTACTTCCATGCAACCGGTCGCAAAGGGTCAGCACTGGTACCACCCTCGGAGTCGGCGTAGCCTGCCAGGTCAAGCCAATAACGACCCCAGCGTTCACCGTATCGAGGTGATGCAAGTAGGTGGTCGATCATTTTGCTGTACCAGTTCCGATCGGTGCTGGTTGACCATCGCTGCAATTCGTCCAGTTCAGGAGGTAGCCCCAGTAGATCGAGATAGACACGGCGAATCAGCGTGGATCGATTAGCTGGTGTCGACCAATGAAGCCCTGCCTCGGTTAACCTGCGCCCTACAAAATCATCGATTGAGTTTCCAGCATCAGGCCATTGTGGACGCTTGAAGGCCCAGTGTTCCCGGTCACTCTGGTTGACTAATGGGTCAGGCAGAGTGCTTGCCACATCAGGTTTCACGTTGCCGATCGGTGCCTTGGCAGTGATCCAGTCTCGCAGGGTTGTGACTTCGGCTGCAGAAGGCCGACGCACGAAAAACTTCAGTAAGGACTCACTGGGGGGACAATCTTGTGATTCAATTCGTTGGATCATCAGGCTGTTGTCTGGATCACCCCGAATCAGGGCAGGGCCGCTCTTGCCGCCCCGAAGCATGCCCGTATGGGTACGCAAGTCCAGTCCACCTTGTTGCAGACGAGGACCGTGGCAGGCATTGCAACGCAACAAGAAAATGGGAAGCACATCATGCTGGTTGAGTTCCCGTGTTTTTACGATGCTTGTTTTGGATGGTGAGCCAGCCAAAATCCAACGTTGAACCAGCAGTTGTTCTTGTGGACTGAGTGACGGTTCACCTTCGGGTGGCATATCACCGCTTTCAATTTGATGCCACAGTGCGCTGTCATCAAGTGACGTTGCCAGCAAGTCGTCGCCTGTCTCACCCCCGTTGTGGATCGCTTGCATGCTGGAAAGGTCGAGACCACCCTTGCGCTCATTTTTTCGATGGCACTTGCCACACTTTGTTGTCAACAGCGGCTTGATATCTGTCTCGAACAGTATCTCTGTCGTCTCGCCATGCGCAGCGATCATCGTGATGCAGAAGATCAAACTTGCAAGGGTAAGGCGGAGCAGCATTGAAAGACGCTGGTGAAGGCAGGATTTGATCAGCGTGAGAGACACTGGCGAGGGGTAAGCAATCAACATCATCGCGGTAGTTGACTGCCTTGTCGATTCAAATGCGAGTTGAGCGGCAAGATTCGTTGACCAGAAACATTCCGCATTGAATCTCTGAATGACCCATTCTAAGAGCCAATCATGATTAATACAAATTGCCGCTTAATTCCCGTGTCACGAGGGGAAAATTCAAAGCGGCGGGTCTTTGTTCCGGTATTTCTGTGGTTCATGCCAGATGGCGTGTGTGTCCACTGTTTACCTTGAACTCTATCAATCGCTTGAATGACGCCGAGAGTATTCAGGGAACGGACTTGCTGCGTTTTCCGGAAACCGGTCTAGGATCATTTGCAGTCGCTGGCGACGACCCGGCGCAATTTTGTCCAGCGGGTTGACTTCTTCTTGCTGCAGAGGATCATCCAGCAAATCATGAAAGCTTCCGTTTGTGTCAATCAAATGTTTCCAGTCCCGGATCATTCGAATGCCACCAAGTTGAGAGTAGATCCAGCTTCGCTTCTGATACGGGTCTTCGCTGCCACGTAGGCTGGGGACAAACGATCTACCGTCCAAAACCAATGACTCTGGCGATTTGATTCCCGCAAGCTGCATGAAGGTTGGGTAGAAATCAGTGAAGTCAATTAAGTCACGTGAGACGCGGCGACCGTCTTCGATTTTTGATGCACGAACAATCAATGGAACGCGAACTCCTCGATCTGAGGCGCGGGTGTGTTCCTGATCCCTGTTTCGTTTCACGGTTTCATTTGCGATGGCAGGAACGTTAATGCCAGTTAGCAGGATGATGGTTTTATCCTGCAGGCTATTGTTATCAACTGCTTTGATTAGATTTCCAACCAACTGGTCCACGCGTTTGATGTTGGTTGCACGCAGGCTCGTGTTTTCTGGTGACCGTTGGGGTCTCGTTTCTTTCGATTCGGCAGACGGAACGCCAGCGAGCAACATTGGGTAGTAAATGAAGAATGGCTGTTTGCGTTCCCTTGTGGCGAATTCAGTAAGAAAAGCGTTGATTCGTGCCGCACCGTTCACGACTTTTTCATACTTGCCGTTGATGAGCAACGGGGGGTTCAAGTTGCGCGTGCCCTTGCCAGTTTGTTCTGGTTCTGTGTTGGACCAAACACAGTGCTCTTGGAAGCCATGTTCCTGCAAGGCACCGGGGTGAGTGCTGAGATGATTGATCAGCCAGTGTCCACCCACGGCGGTTTGGTAGCCACCTTCTCGTAAACATTTTGCCACGGTTGTGAAACGTTTCCCATTCAGACCCTCGCCTCCAAGTCTGGCCACGTCGTCGTGCTGGGTCCAACCATGGCGGAACGGATACTGCCCTGTCAGCAGCGTGACAAGGCTTGGCGTACACGCAGGCATGCTCCAGACAGTTTCGTAGCGAACTCCCTCTCTGGCAAGTTTGTCAATGTTGGGAGTTGCATGATTGCCCCCATAGCAGCCAATCGATTCCCGCCCCAAATTGTCAACCAGGATCAGGATGATATTTGGCGTTTCAGCGGCATGACTGGTGGTCATGCCCAAGGCAATGAGACAAATGAACAGCAGGTTGAATCGTGTTTTCATTTTGATTGAAAGGCCTCGCTTGTCACGACTTGGTGTATCAGGTCACGTAGCCCAAGCTTTTGTTTGCGGATTGTGTCGGTGATGCGATCGATGTCATCTCGGTCTGTGAAGCTCAGACGACGACCTAACGCATACACCATCAGCTTTTCGGTCAGGCATTTGTTAAACTTTTCGGGATGCTGTTTCAGAACCTCTTTGATGCCTTCAGGGCCTTCGATAATGGTGCCGTCGGCCAGTGCTGCCGATGCATCAATTGGCAAACGTTTCGCATAACGGTCACGCCATAGGCCAACGTGGTCATAGTTTTCCATGGCCAAGCCCAGCGGATCTATTTTTCGATGGCATTCGTAGCAGGTCGGATTGTTTCGATGTTTTTCCATCAGCTGGCGAATGGTTGAAACTCCCCGTGTATCGGGCTCAAGCGGATCAATGTCAGGTGGCGGTGGACTGGGTGGTGTGCCGAGCAGGTTTTCCAGCACCCAGACTCCCCGAACAACGGGCTGTGATTCGACGCCGTTTGAAGTCGCGGTCAGGATACTGGCCTGCCCTAGTAGTCCTCCACGGTGACTATCTGGTGAGAGTTTAACTTTGCGAAACGTATCTTCTGTGGCAGCAGGGATACCATAATGTCGAGCGAGTGCCGGATTCAAAAACGTGTAGTCTGAATCGATGAACTCGGACAAACTTCGGTTCTCTTGAAGGATGTGGCGAAAGAATAGGTGGGTCTCCTGTCGCATCGCATCTTCAAGATTGTCTTCGTAGTAAGCGCGGTTTGTTTCGGGGTCGGGTGGCATCTCACCCAGCTTTCTAAGACCGAGCCATTGGCCGACAAAGTTTTTAACAAATGCTCCGGTGCGTTGATTGGACAACATCCGTTCGACTTGTTGCCTCAGCACTTCTGGGTTTTTCAACTCACCACGATCAGCTAATGCTCGTAGTTCGCGATCTGGCATTGAGCTCCAGAGGAAATATGACAAACGCGTAGCAAGCTCATGGTCGCTGACACGATTTGTGGGCATTGACGCCGATTGTATTTCTGCCAAGTAGAGGAAATTGGGCGAGGTCAGGATGGCTCTGGTTCCCAGTTTTGCTGCTGCCCAGAAATCACCCTGCTCTTTGAAGTGTTGTCGGGCTAATTCTAGGTAGGGCGATGTTTCTTGGACGCTGACGGGGCGGCGGTAGGCAGCATTTGCGAGTCTCAACAAAGAAGCATCGAGGTACTCAGCATCTGGATTATTCGGTGGGGAAGGGAAAAACTTTGCGAAACCTGGTTGTGGCCACGAGTCATAAAATGGCCCTTCGATTTCAATCCCCTGAACATGTAATTCAGGACCTGAACCCAAGTACATTTCGGGTGGATTCCGCATGGGGAACAGAGCATCCTTGTTGTACTTGGGGAGCACTTTACGCAGGATGCGTTTGAATGATCCGTTGGGGCCATTGGCCCAGTGGACATGGAAGGTAAATCCCTTCTCAAGCCAAACCCGGTGTTCAATTTCGATCACTTCATCGTCTGGAATGACGTACTCAGCGATGACTCGGTGCGCGGTGCCACCCAATGCTTGTGAATCTATCGAGATTGACAATCGCATTGGCTCTGAGGAGTTGTAACGCAGGTCTTCGTCTTTGTAACGTGACACGCGTCGAACAGCCTGGGCGGAAAACCTGATCTCATATTCTCCATCTGCAGGAACTCCCTTTCGCTTATCCAGTTGCCGGAGTCCGAGTGGTTGGCGGAATTTGATGAACATTCGTCCTGCATCTTTTCGAGCCTCCTTGTCGTTCGTGCTGGAATCAATGCGGACACCGTTAAGGGTGAGTGCTGGTTGTTTTGTTCCAGATTCAGCGTCCACTTTGTAGTGGATCATTTCGGGGCGTGGGCCTGGCCGAATCACCTTGTCAGCAATCTGCCTCGCTGCACCCAGGTAATTTCTGAGTAAGTAATCAGAGGTAACCAATCCTTCACCCACGTTGTCAAATCCATCAGTTACATCATCAGCAGGAAACGTCGTCGTTGGATCAAAATCGACCATCGGAAGCTCGAAAAGATCGCGGATCGTATTTCGATACTCATTGCGATTGAGTCGTCTCAGAATGACCTTGCCGGCGTTGCCACGCAGTGCGTTTTCTGCGTCGAACATCATTTTGGTCAGGGAGGCAACGATCTGTTTGACCTCTTCCTGTTTGGGCTGCTTTGCTTCATCGGGCGGCATGGCTGCCAGATTAAGTTGGTCCAGCACTTCTTGAAGCATTTCTGCCTGCTGTACGTGGTCAACTGCATTTCCAGTCAACAAATCGGACGCCAGCTGGTCAAAGCGACGGTCGGACTTTTGTGCTTTCGAACCGTGGCAGTTTGTGCAGTAGTTGCGCAAAAACGAAGCGACGTCGGCGGGCGACGACTCTGCCGCTGGTGCAGGCATCGTCAGCACCAGAATCAATGCACAGAAAACGATTTTCTTCATGTCAGTAAATGATTGAGGTTGTTGCCATTGTTCGAGAACTGGTCCTGTTCGATTCCAAATTGTTGGAGAATCGAGACGAATAGGTCGCCCAAGGCACGTCCATCACGGTTGTGACGTTCAAAGCGATGATGGTTTCCGTGTTGGAAACCACCACCGGCAAGCAGGACGGGAAGGTTGCGACTGGAGTGGGAACTCGCATTCCCCATTCCGCTACCAAACAGGACAGCAGTTGAATCCAGCAGCGGGTTGCCGTCGCTGTCCCGTGTTTCTTTTAATTTGCTGAGAAAGGTTGCGAATTGACTGGCGTAAAAGCGTTCGATGATCGAAAGCTCTTTCAGTAATTCCGGGCGTTTGCCGTGGTGAGTCAGCGAGTGGTAACCGAGAGTGATCCCGTCGAAGGGAAACAAGCGATTGCCACCAGGATGGCCAAAGCAGATGACGTTGGTTGAATTGGTCTGCAGTGCCAGCACCATCAGGTCGTACATGACCGAAGTGTTGTAGGGATACTGCAGGTCCACGATGGTGTCGTCATCATCACGGCCACGAATCACATCGTCTTTGATGTTGGGTTTGCGTACGTCAATCCATTCCGCCTGCCGATTCAGTTTCCGTTCCACTTCACGAATCGATGTGAAATACTGGTCAAGTTTCTGTTGGTCAGCCTGTGCCAGACGCAGACGCAGGCTTTTGGCATCCTGATGCACCACATCCAGAATGCTGCTGTCTTCGTCCAGATATTCACGGGTTTGTTGCTTGGTCTTTGTGGCATCGTCGACGAACATGTTTGTAAAGACGCGGACAGGGTCGGACTGGGTGGGCAGACGAATGCCCGCTCGGGACCACGAAAATCCTCCAGATCCAAGCAGCATGGACGGGAAACGGGTGGTTTGTCCAAGGTGCTCAGCGAGTAACTGATCCAGCGACAGAAGGCGTTGAGGATTTTTCTTCGTGCTCTTCAGATCAACACCATTCAGAAAGGTGTTAGAGCAACCATGTCCTCCACCGACTCCCGGATGATCCAGATTGGTGAAAAGACTAATGGAATCGCGATGCGGCTGTAGCGTTTCAAGCAAAGCTGGCATCTCGTAGTCACTACCCGTTTCAGTCGGGAAGAAGCCACCCGGGTTCATGCCATAGTTGGGTGAAACACAGACGAATCGCTTGGTTGTCTCGCTTGACGTTTTTTTTGATTCTGCTCGCAATGATGCGAAGCCCGGTAGCGCAATTGCGATGCCGAGACCACGCAGAACGTCGCGTCTAGGAAAGGCGGTCATCGTAAATCCTTGTTTGCGGACGTTGAAAGCGACTAGCGCTGTTGAAAAATGCTGCTGTTCACAACACCGGTGATCAGATCCCGAAGCCCATAACCTTGTGCTGCGCAATCCGCGGCGATCTGTTTGATCTCAGCATCATCCCGGAACGTCAGTTCTCGCCCGGTTGCGTAGGAAAGTAGCTTGGCAGTGAGTGCTTCCGTGAACCGATCCTTGCGGGCAAGTAACAGTTTTTTGAAGTCTCGTTCATTTTGAAATGTTTCGCCAGAAACAAGGTTCCCAGAACCGTCGACTGGCGGGTTGCGGGCAGCTCGTGACTTATAGTGCGACCGATAGCCACCAATCGGGTCGTAGAATTCCAAGGCGAACCCAGCGGGATCGATTCGGTTATGGCAATCTGCACAGGCCGCCACATTGCGGTGTTTTTTTAATTGTTCCCGAATGGTCACTGCTCCGCGTGTGTCAGGTTCCAGTGGTTCGACGTCAGGCGGTGGTGGGGAAGGAGTGGTCCCTAGAATGTTTTCCATGACCCAGACGCCACGAACCACCGGAGACGTCTCGATTCCGTTGGCAGTCAGTGTCAATACACTTCCTTGCCCCAGTAGTCCGCCTCGATGGTGTTCTGGCTTGAAGCTGACTCTGCGGAACTCTTCTCCCGTCACTCCCTTGACACCGTAATGCTGGGCAAGAGTGCCGTTGAGGAAACTGTAATCGCTATCAAGCAAATTCAGGATCGATCCATTTTTGTTCAGCAGGTCAGCGAAAAAAAGTCGCGTCTCCTGTTTGAAGAAAATTTCCAGACGATCTTTGTAATAGGTCTCGAATGCTTTCGGGTCAGGTGGCATCGCACCCAGAGTGTCAATCCGAAGCCAGTGATCCGTGAAGTGTTCGATAAAAGCATTTGCTTTTGGGTCGGCCAGCATCCGGTGGGTTTCTGCGGGCAGGTCTGTTTCTGTCAGGCCACCAGTATTTGCTTTCGCGGTGAGTGTTGCATCCGGCATGGAACTCCAAAGAAAGTAAGACAAACGTGCGGCTAATTCATGGGGATCCAGAGTAACCCGACTTTGCTCATCGCCCTCATCGAGGTACAAGAAGCGTGGTGATGACAGGATCGCAGTCAGTCCCAGTTTGATCGCTCGCTCAGGTTTATTGCCGGCTGCCAGTCGGTCACGAATGAATTGTGTGTAATGTTCGACTTCCTGTGCCGTCACGGGCTGACGAAATGCACGGGTTGCAAATCGACCAACCAACTCATCGAGGTCAACCTGAGCGGCATCCAGCTGTTTCCCAAATAACAGTTGATGACTTGCCGGAGGCCACTGTTCGTGAATTGGTCCACTGATGTCCATGTTCCAAACGCGAATGCGGGGACCGTGATAGCGTTCGGAGAGTAAAGGGTTTTTCTCGTTGCTCGTCAGCTTTTCCACCAACGCCTTCGCTTCAAGGTCACCCAGTTTTGCAGCGTCCCGTTGAGTGGTCGTTGCGCGGATGACTTCGGGATGGTGCTTTTCTGCAACTTGGCGAATATTTCCCTTTGAGCTGACTCCATTAGCCCAGCTGACAAATGGAATTGCTCCTTTACGCAGCCAAACTTTTGCGGTGAAGACAGCAGGGTTGCCGTCCGGTAAGTCCCAGACCTCTGCCAGACGGCGCTGGTCAGCCGCGTTCTTGTTCAATAGCCTTGCTTCTGGAGCGATCCAGAGCGCCAGCTTCAAAGGCTCCTTTGCATATCGCTCAAATTCAGCATGCTGATAGCCATGGTCGAGCCGGTTGGCTGCAGCCGCTTTGATTCTGATTTCATACCAGCCGTCCGCTGGCACACCGCCTTGGCGGACAAATCCCGTGACAAAGTTTGGATGTCGTTCTGAGGGTTGCCCATGTCCAATCTCAACGTAGTGACCTAGTTTGTGTCGGTCTGCTGCAGAGCCAGACGGAATGATCAGTCGCCATGTGACTGGCGCACGTTGATATGACAGCACACCGTTAAAGTCCTTGCCTGTGTAAGACCAGTTGGACGTGTCAGGACTGGGCCGATCAAAATAGCAAGCTTGGTCCAAGTATAACTCAGCTACCTCCAAGTAGCGTTGCAACTGATAGTCAGACAATGTCAACGCTTCACCGTTGTTGTCAAAACCATGAACCTTGGCGTCGGGGGGGAAGTCACCCGTGGGATCGAAAGACTCGATGTCAACACCAAGCAAGTCGCGAATGGTGCGAACATACTCAAATCGATTGAGCCGACGGAGCACCGTTGTGGATGACTTTTGTTTGTTGCTGGTCACTTCCAGATAGTTGGTGATCCACCTGATTACTTGCTGGGTGCTTTGGATCGACGGTTGGGGGATGCCGTCTTTGCGTGGTGGCATCTCGCCACGGTTCATGGCATCCAGTGCTTCTTCAAGCAAGTCTCTTGAATCTTCGTCAAGCGGTTGTTTCGATGGGAACGCGTCAAGACGTCGGTCTGCTTTTTGCTTCTGTTCGCCGTGGCAACTGTGGCAGTGCTGCTTTAGGTAGTTTTGAACATGCGGCGGAACGCCACTGGAAGCAGAGGCTGGGATCTCGGCGGGCGCTGGATTCTCGGCGGGTGCAGGATTCTCATCGGGTGCTGCACTTGTTTTCTGGTTTGGTAATCCCAGAATAAACATGGCAGTCAGCAAGATAGCAGCGAAATACCTGATGGCTGTTCCGTGACAGCAATCAGAAGTTCCTGGAAGGTTGGTGCGAAACCATGGCTGTAAGTGACTGGAGTCGGTTCTCATGCCTGCACCTCCAGACCTGTCAGGGTTCCGGTTGCAGTGCCGAAGCGATCCGTTTCAACACCAAAGCGTTGCAACATTGAGACAAACAAACGGCCTGCTGGCGTTGCATCTTTCTGGTTGTCGTCCTTGAAGTACGACTTGTGTTCACCATGCTGGAATCCACCTCCAGCCAGAATCAAAGGAAGATTTTTGTTTGAGTGTGAGCTGGCATTCCCCATGCCCGAACCAAACAGCACCATGCTATTGTCCAGCAGTGTTTTTCCATTGGCCTCTGGCACTGATTTCAACTTACCGAGGAAGCGTGCCAATTGCTCCGTGTGGAATTGTTCAATGACGGACAGTTCGGTGATGTATTCAGGTACTTTGCCGTGATGCGTTAATTGATGATAGCCGCGGCTGATATCAAAGCCGCCATAGTTGGCTCCGATGTCGGCTAGGCCCAACGTGATCACTCGCGTCGAATCTGTTTCCAATGCAAGGGCCATCAGATCGTAATACAGTGGTACTCGATCGATGAAGTTCATGGTGTTCGCAGATGCAGGAACGTCATAGTTGACCATGGGTTTTGGCTTTTCAAGCCAGTCGCTCGATTGCGCAAGACGCTTTTCTACTTCGCGAACGGAGGTGAAGTAACGGTCGAGTTTGGCTTTGTCCCGTGCGCCCACTTTGCGTTGCAGGTATTGTGCATCGGTCTTAACGAGGTCGAGGATGCTAGCCCTCGCGGCCTGTTTAGCTTGCCTGGTCTTTCGAAGTTTCGGGTCTACCTTCTGAAACAACAAGCTGTACAACATGTCCACTTTGGAGATCGGTGGCAAAGAGACTCCCGAAGCATTCCATGAGATCTGGTTGTTGGGGTCGCTACCGCTGGCGATCTGCAGCGATGGATAACGTGTCTTGGCTCCCACGAGTTGGGCGGCCTTTTGATCCACTGAAATATTCGCTTCAGGCATGTTTTTGGAGTGCTTTGACAGGACGCCCGATAGGTATGCGTGTACGCCACCGTGGCCGCCTTGCGCCTCTGTGCCGTGGTCGAGCCCTGAGAATACAGTGAAGTCATCACGGAACTTCTCTAGCGGTTGTAGCCGTTCGGTGAGTTGGTAGTTATTGCCTGTGGTTTCGGGGAAAAATAATCGGGGAACAAACCCAAAGTTCAACCCGACGCAAACCATGCGTGTCGCGGTTTCGTTCGTTGTTGTGGCCATCGCTTCAAGGGATGGCAACGCCATCGTCGCCCCGCTAACGCCCTGCAAAAATACTCGTCGTCTCATCATGTTTCCTACTCTTTGTCCTGTTTCTGCTCTGCTTCCTGAATGATCACGCGAATTTGATCAACGGCCGAACCCGCCGACAAATCAAGCGACAGTGTGCGTCGATCATCACTCAGAATCACTGCATCATGCTTTCGTCCCAGGTTGTCTTCTTTGCGTGTGGGTTCAATTCCACGTCGCGTAGTTTTGTATTGCCCCTCGGGATGTCCGAGTAGCTCATCCGTGTTTGTCAGACGTGCAGTGCTTGCGATCAACCCAATGACTGGTTTGTCAAATGTGATCTGCCCTGTCACCCGCGGCTTGTTTTCAGAGCTTCGTTCTCGTGTTCCGAGTGGATCAAGTTGCAACAGGTAACTGCGGATCGTAGTACCAGCGGCAATTTTTTCATTGGTGTGGCGATGGATTCGCTGATACAGACCGGGTGATGTCAGATCAACGAGAAGTTCGGATTCCAGCTTGATTCCCTGTCGCTCAGCGAAAACGACAATGTGCTCGTTGTCCTCAAATCTGCCGGGTACGAATTCCGGTCCTGGCGAAACAAACTTCATCAAGCCGGTTGCCTGAAGCACGCCTGAGGTCACTGGCCAGCCATCTTCAAACCGATTGGTTTCATACAGCACGGTTTCAAGTTTTCCTGCCATAGGTTTTGAGCGAACTGCGTTGCCGGCATGCAGCAATCTACCGTCGCTGTTAGATGTTTTGCCGATCGCGCTGACTTCTACTTCTCCTTCGAAAACACAAACATCCGTTTCTCCGTCGAATCCGACAGCAAGCCCGAATGCCGTGCCCAAATCGACGACGTCGATCGCGGGTGTTTCAATTTGAAAACCAATTGCAGTTCCGGGCACATGAACCGTCAGGACACCTTGGTGCAGTCGTGTTCGGTCAGCAGAAAGGATCTCGAATTTTGCTGGACCCTGCAAAGTGACGGTGGCCCCGTTGGAAAAATCTAGACGGGCAATGCCAACCTGTAGTTGCACCATTCCCCCATCAATAGCATCACCGACCTCACGTGGGCCGGATGACCAATCAGCGTTTTGCTGGTAGGCGATCCTGGCGATGAGTTCTTGGCTCTTCGATGTTTGCTGTTTCGGTGTATCAGATTGTGGAAGTGACAGGAACGCAAATAACAACATGGCTGCAATTGCGATCGTCAGAATCAACCACTGTTTCGATGACGCAGTCGCACTTGCTGCAGAATTGATGGAGGTGTTTTCGTGGGCGCCAGTGTGTTGTGGACTGCTCGATTCAGCGTGCTGTTCAGATGCCAGCGAAGTCAGTCCATGAAAACGGTCCATGGCTTCCTGCTGGATGCCACGGCGTTGAAGGGAGCGGCGAAGATCTGTGTGCAATTCAGCTCTGGCCGCCAGCTGATTCAAATGCTCATCATCCTGCAGCCACTGTTCGAACTCGGCAGCGTCCTTGGGACTCATGCCACTGTCGAGGTGCTGGTCGAGTTGTTGATTGTTGATTGTCATCTCGCCTCTTCCACGGCCATGCGTTGCTGGACGCAGTCGGCCAATCGGTCCCGTATTCGAGTCAAGGTGACGCGGATGGACCCTGTGGTCGATCCAATGACTTCAGCAATTTTGTGAGAAGAAGTGTCCTGAGCATAACGCAGGTCCAGTAGCTTTCTTGATCGCTCCGGCAGGTGGTCAAGGCAATGTTCCAAGGCTTCCCGCCTATCGTTGCGACTAGCCTCTCTGCTGACGATCACGTCGCCAAGTCGTTTCAGTAAGTCATCTGAGAAGACAAGTTGGTCCCGACTGCGTTGACGATAGAAATCAATGACCCGCGACTTTGTGATCCACAGGGCCCAACCTAGAAAAGGACGCTCCGGATCGTATTGATCAAATCTCCGTGCGGTTTCCTGTGCGATCTGTTGGACGAGATCTTCCGCATCGTGGAAACCTGAAATGACCGCAAACACATAGGCAGATACCGATGGCTCAGCGGCCACCCAGTGCTGTGCGAAGACTTCGCGTCGATCATTTTCCGATTGGTCTCGATTCATGCTCTTGTTCCTATCCTGACAGTATGCCGTCAGCATGGCGGAATCGTTAACAAGATTCACGGCACGAAATGCAAGAAACTGACCTGGCTTGGGAAAACAGGTGGAAAAATGATCGTTTTTCGTACTAACCCCGTGGGAATCTAAGATTTACGACCGTGTGATTCCTGTGAAACCTCGCCACTCAGTTCGGGGGGGTGTGGTTGGTGCCGCAGGTTCAGCTATTCCGGTCGCATGCACCGATGTGTTCCCAGCCAATGTTCCCGTTAGCAGGGATGATATTGGTTCGAAGGGATATTGGTCGTAACCGCTGTCAACACGCCGACCACGTGTTGGTTCATCCGCTGCCTGCTTTTCGGCAGACACGACGCCAATTTGGGCTATTTCTCACCAGATACCGCACCCGCAACATTTTCAATGTGGTCCCTTACTCTGCCGAATGCGTTGAGAACGGCGAGGTAAGCGACGCATACCTGGGGCGAAATGGTTCCTTCCGACAGATCAGAGAGGTGCTCGCGTCTGAGTTGCTTGATCTGTTTACGCAGACGTTTGGATGCACTTTCGGTTTTGGTGACAACACCGGGATCGTTCGCGGCCAAAGCTTTGTTTACCAGATCGAGGTATTCCGATGACATCGTATTGAGAGTCTTGATTCCCCCTCGCTGGGTTTCCGTGAATCGTTCACCATCTCGACGCAAACGGATATCAAACTTGTGGATGTCGACGATGTAGTCACTGATCGATTCGTATTCGTCTGCCATACGGAATTGTTGTCTTGCCTCGACGGCAACAGAGTGTGGGATGTCATTCGACAGCAAACTGGTTACATGTTTGGCTATCTCATCTTGTACTGCGTCCAACACTTGTTCGCGATGCAACAGTTTGTCTGCGAGTTTCTTGTCGATTTCATCCTGTTCATAAAGCTCATCGATCCACGTCAACATCTTTTCGCATCCAGCGGACATCTTTTCAATCTCTTTGCGTGATTGCTCGATGGCCAACAGTGGGGTTTCAAGCAGTCGCATGTCCAGATCGGTCAGGCTTGGCTTCTCTTTGAAATCCTTCGAAGGTACCAACCGTTCCAGTAGTCGGACAAAGAGAGGCAGAAATGGAAGGAAAATAAGCGTGTTGACTATGTTGAAAATCGAGTGAGTGAGGGCAATCGCCGCCGTCGTGTGGGGATAAGTTTCTTTTCCATCTATCAACACCATTTCAGAAACATCATAGTTCGGGCTTCCGAGCATGAATTCAATGTAGTCCAGAAGTCCCTGGATGAATTGGATGTACCAAGCGAAGATCAGGGTGATCCAAAACACACCGACCAGATTGAAGATCATGTGGAAGTAAGCAGCTCGTTTTGCATTTGTCGTTGCTCCCAAAGAAGCAAGTAATGCCGTAATGGTTGTGCCGATGTTTTCACCCAGCACGAGGGCCGCTGCTGTTTCGTATCCAATCACTCCCTGGGAAGCCAAAGAAATAGTGATGCCAAGTGTTGCTGACGAAGACTGCACGAGCGTCGTTAGCAAACAACCGGCTAAAGCACATTTCAAGACTCCAATGTAATTGTCTGCTGTGAAGTACTTGAACGAACTTTCGAATTGCGGTGTTTCCTTGATGATGGAACAGGCCTCTTTCATCACTTCCAGACCAAAGAAAACCATTCCTACTCCCATGATGGCCATGGCCCAATAACGCCAACGCTCACTTTTCGAAAACAGGAAGAAGAAGGCAGCGATGCCCAGCAGGGGCAAGCCATACTTGCCAATTTTCAAGACGAGAATCCAGCCCGTGATGGTGGTTCCGATGTTGGCGCCCATGATCACGCCAATCGCCTGCGAAAGTTCCATCACGCTACTGTTGACGAATCCGACGACCATGACTGTCGTGACGGAACTCGATTGGACAACGCAAGTGACCACGATTCCTACGATCGTGGCAAAAAACCGATTGTTGGTGACGACACCTATCAAACGTCGCAGGCTCGCGCCAGCAACCGCTTGCATGCCGTCGGACATGTTCTTCATGCCTAGCAGGAAGATTCCCAAGCCTCCCATGAGGCCAAACAACAGCTTCATCAGATCAGTGAGTTCCAAGTTGCCACCGTTGAGAATCAAGAGGTTTTCGCCGTCGCCTCAGGCGTACGGGAATTGGGAATGGGAAATTCTTGCAGTCGCTTTCGTCGTCCTTGTAAAACACTTGTTAGCAAATCATCCGGAGATGAAAAACACCCCCTCCTCGCGATTTGTGGATTTGTGATTGGGGAACGGGGGGTGAGACGCAGGGGTTGGCATCTTTACCCCGCTTTTTCGCAGGAAATTGCTGCTCCAACGACTTTCTTTTTCTGGACATATTTTGCTTCGATTGCCCCCTCGCACAAATGGCAATGTTAATTTGTTCCGATCAACATGCTGGGGCGAATGTGATACGCGATCCACCGGTCTGGGACGTGACCGATTATGCCAAATATCGTGCTGTTTATCGAGAAAACGAGGCATGACGACGTCCGTCTTCTCTGTGCCTTTCGTCCTCGTTTTCTAGCACTGGGTTTCAAGTTCTCCAAGCTCAATTGCAGCGGGCTCTCGGTCGGCTGCCGAGCCGTTTCCGAGGTGGCACGCTTGCCCCTGCGGGGCCTTCATTGGCTGCAGCGAGGTTTATCGGATCGGCGCCAAAACTTCACGAGAATTTCGCATGCCAAGATGGGCCTGAAGAGAGCGGCAAGGCGACTTTTTTGTTGAAATCGGCGGTTTTGTGTTTCCGTTGGGCAACTTGATCGAACTGCCGGTATCGCTGCGTAACAAAGATGCTCGAAAACCTTGCCTTGCAACGCAGGAGGCGTTCTAGTTGGTTTGAGTTGGATGCGTCAGGTAATTTTCCACTATTAATCCGAGCCGTTCCATGAATACGAAAATTGGTTTTGCCTTGCTTTGTGGGCTGGCCATCTATACCTACGTCGGTTATTCGCGTCAGGCCAGTGATCTTCTCGTGCACGAATTGGCTCACGCTTCGAATGCCGTTTCCAGCAAGATGCAAAAAGTGGGGCATCCAACCTTTGTGAGTCCACACGCATCGCCTATCCGCTTAAATGGTCAGTTGGTCTTCGTGGTCAATACACCGTCGGACACGGTCGACGTCATCGATGCCGATACGCGTGAAATCACCAAGCGAATCAACGTTGGCATTGATCCGGTCAGTCTTGCCGTTCGACCTGATGGAAAAGAATTATGGGTCTCCAACCATGTTTCCGATTCCGTCAGTGTGATCGACACGGATGCCTCCAGTCCGACCTTTTTGCAGGTCGTTGGTACGGTTCAGGATTTTGACCCAGAGACAAGGGCGACGCGTTTTGACGAGCCCGTTGGGATTGCGTTTGCGAGTAACGAGAAAGCCTATGTTGCTTTGTCATCGGAGAACCAAATTGCAACCGTTGATGTGGCAAGCCGTAAGGTCACGGGGCATTT
>Ga0315321_10000230_pt1 | contig 39117 bp, 35 predicted proteins | sample M180m21515metaG_FD_203464 | JGI IMG/M metagenome (GOLD analysis project Ga0315321, IMG submission 203464) | Ammonia-oxidizing marine archaeal communities from Monterey Bay, California, United States - M1 80m 21515 | ecosystem: Environmental > Aquatic > Marine > Intertidal zone | place: USA... | reverse complement strand
GTATTAAAATGTGTTCAAAAGATATTAATACGCAAATAAATTACACAAACCTATTTATTTTACGAATTTCAATACGTATATCAGTCTCGTCGATGCGCATCCAACAGCGCCTCGGCGCGACTCGGAGCCCAAAAGGTCAATCAGACCAAAACCACTCGAAGGACTGCTACAATGCGCGACGCACCACACCTGCCGACAACAGACGAAACCACCCTGCCCCAACCGCCACAGCCCCAATCTGGCCTGAAAGATCTCTACGCCATGGGCGAGATGCCGCCCCTTGGCCATGTACCCGCACAGATGCATGCATGGGCCATCCGCCGTGACCGTCATGGCGAGCCGACAACCGCAATGCAGCTGGAAGTACTGCCAACGCCTGAAATCGGTGAGCGTGATGTGCTGGTGCACGTGATGGCCGCTGGCGTGAATTACAACGGCGTGTGGGCGGCGATGGGCGCGCCTCTCTCACCATTCGATATTCATGGCCAAGATGTACATGTCGCGGGCTCCGACGCGTCAGGCATCATTTGGGCTGTCGGCAGTAAGGTAAAACACTGGAAAGTAGGCGATGAGGTGGTCGTCCACTGCAATTAGGATGATGGCGATGACGCGGACTGTAATGGCGGCGATCCCATGCTCAGCCCCAGCCAGCGCATATGGGGCTACGAAACGCCAGACGGCGCTTTCGCACAGTTCTGCCGCGTCCAGTGTCGCCAGCTATTGCCGCGCCCGAAGCACCTGACCTGGGAAGAGAGCGCCTGCTACACGCTAACATTGGCAACAGCTTACCGGATGATGTTCGGCCACGCGCCGCATCAACTAGGGCCAGGCCAACATGTGCTGGTGTGGGGTGCGGCAGGCGGGCTTGGGTCATTTGCTCTCCAACTGGCACGGACAGTCGGCGCCAAGCCAATCCCCTTATCTCCGGCAATGAAAAAGCCGACCACGTAACCAACATGGGTGCTGTCGGGATCATCGACCGCCGTAACTTCGATTGCTGGGGTGCCCTGCCCGATATGAATGATACGGACGGCTTCAACGCCTATATGAAACGCTGCCGCAGCTTCGGTCGTGCGATCTGGGACATTACTGGCAAAGGTAATGACGTCGACATGGTGTTCGAACATCCAGGCGAGGCGACGTTCCCGATTTCCTGCATGGTAGCCAAGCGTGGCGGAATGGTCGTCTTCTGCGCTGGTACGACCGGATACAATCTCACCTTCGACGCTCGTTATGTGTGGATGCGCCAGAAACGCATCCAGGGCAGTCACTTCGCAACGCTGAAACAGGCGGCGGAAGCAAACCAGTTGATGGGCGGCTTGATCCTCGCCTGAGTGAAACGTTCACCTGGAAGGACCTGCCGAAAGCGCATCAATGCATGGCGGATAATGAACACAAGCCAGGCAATATGGCGGTGCTGGTTCAAGCGCCAACGACAGGCTTAGGTGCCACCCCGCGCGGCCATGCCTAGCTGCTAACCCTGTCCCATTCCTTGACCACGTCTGGGTCTGGCTCGAGAGAGCGCCATTCTGCCGCAAGGCGGGCGGCGCTTTCTTCGTTAAGGCGGCCAAGCGCCCAAATGGCCGCAGCGCGAACGAGCGGACTTTCGTCCGCTGAGAGACGTTCGGCGCTCGCGGCAAGGTCAGACAAGCCGGAATTACCAATTGCGATCAACACGTTGCGGACAAACCGATCTCGCCCCGTCCGCTTGATCGGCGATCCGGCGAAAACTTGGCGGAATGTAGCGTCATCCAGGGCCGCTAACTCAGCCAGCCTAGGTGCAGTCAGTTCGGGGCGCGGCCAAAGGCCCGGTTCTCGTGTATCAACGGCGAACTTGTTCCAGGGACAGACTGCCAAACAGTCATCGCAGCCATAGATGCGCGCGCCGATGCCCTCCCGCAGATCAAGTGGAATATGACCTTTATGTTCGATCGTCAGGTATGAGACGCAGCGCCTGGCGTCGAGTTTATAAGGGCCGGCGAAAGCGTTCGTTGGGCAAATATCAAGACAGCGACTGCACTGACCGCAATGATCCGTCTCTGGCGCATCCGGCTCCAATTCCTGATCCAGAAACATCTCGCCCAAGAAAAACCAATTGCCAAGGTCACGGCTAACGACGTTGCTGTGCTTCCCTTGCCAGCCAACGCCCGCACGAGATGCCAAGTGCTTCTCCATAACGGGTGCGGTATCAACAAACACTTTCACGCCAGCACCGTGCTTCTCACTGGTCCAGCGCGCTAGCTGTTTCAAGCGAGATTTCAGGACATCATGGTAATCCCGTGCTGTCTGCGCATAAACGCTGATGGCCCCCCTGTCCTTCGGCTTTTGCTGGTCGAGCGGATTGACTTGCGGCCTGTAACTCATCGCAACGACGACGATCGTCCGCGCCTCTGGCCAAAGCGTTTGCGGATCAGCGCGCCGGTCCGCATGGGCTTCAAGCCAGCCCATATCGCCTTGCATTCCAGCATCCAGGAACGCCGCAAGCCCATCCTTCGCCGCCTGGGTTGACGCTGCTGGCGCAAAACCAACGGCGTCAAACCCCAACGCCAGTGCTTTATCGCGGATTACGGCCTTTAATGCGTCTGGAGTGAGCGTGGCCGACAGAGGCTTAGCCAAGGCTCCGCATAAAGCTGGTGCGGGATTTTGCAGCCTGCATCAGGAAGTTCAGGTCACTGCCTGCCAGCACCATTTTGGCACCCAAGCCGATGTATTTTGACGCGAGCTCTTCGTCGTAAACGCCGCCCATGCCAAGGAATTTCCCGTTATTGGCGCAGGCAGATGCGACCGTTTCATACGCCTTCCGCACGTCATCATGGCCATATTGGCCGGCGATGCCCATTTCGGCGCAAAGGTCATTCGTGCCGATCAGCAGCACGTCAACGCCAGCAACGGCGGCCATGGCATCAGCATTAGCAACGCCGGTTGGGCTTTCGATCATGCAGACGACGAGGATGTTCTCATTGGTTTTTGCCGCCCGCTCCGCCATTGGCAGTTCCGCGTAATCAAGTTGCGGCGCTGGGCCACCGATGGAGCGTTTGCCCATGGGCGGGTGGAGGCACTGCGCGGCAATACGTTCAGCTTCAGCCACAGTATCCACATGGGGTGCGACAATGCCTTGGGCACCAGAATCCAACGGGCGGCTCATGAGGTATGAGGCATGATGGGATGAGCGCACCATCGGCGTGATGCCAGCATCCAGGCCTGCGGAACACATTTGCGCTGCGGTATCGATGCCCATGGAATTGTGTTCCAGGTCAATAAAAAGCCAGTCGAACCCGCACACCTGCATGATCTTCGCCGTGTCCACCGTCCGCGCCTGGCGAAGGCCGACGCCAAGCGCTAACTCACCGGCTTTGAGTTTCTCTTTGGTCACATTCGCTGGCATCACGGTCATCCTATATCTGTGGTTCTGGCAAGCATGCCCTAAGCGCTAGCGGGCGTCCAATCGTTGAAAGAGCAACAGCGTCGTGAGATCGCCGTAGTCGATCCTAGCCCTTGCACGCGCTGCTACGCTTGGTTTTGCCCGCCACGCGATGCCAAGGCCCGCAGCCTCCAGCATTGGCAGGTCATTGGCACCGTCACCAACCGTAACGGCATCATCTAGGCTGATTGAAAGCTCTGAAGCGAGAGCCCGCAGCGTTGCGAGCTTGGCATGTTTATCCAGGATTGGATCAAGCACGCGGCCCGTAATTTTTCCATCAAGCACTTCGATATCATTCGCCTGATCTCCATTGAAATCAAGACGTTCTGCAACGCGGCTCGTAAAATACTTGAATCCGCCAGAGACCAACCTGCACTCCGCGCCTGCTTTCCGCATTCCGGCGACCATGGCCTCTGCGCCGGGCGAAAGCTCCGTCCCTGCGTAGGTGCGCTCAAGCACGCCTGCGTCCATGCCTGCTAAAAGCGCCATGCGTTCGCGAAGGGCGGATTCGAAGTCCAATTCGCCATTCATGGCGCGGGCGGTTATTGCGGATATCTGGTCCTTAAGCCCGGCTTCACCTGCCATCTCATCCAGTGTTTCCGTTGTGACGACGGTCGAGTCCATGTCAGCGATCAGCAGGCGCTTCAAACGGGTTTCTGACGGTTGGAGGGCGAAATCCAGTGCAGCCGGTCCAAAAGTGGCGCGCACTGCCGCCGCTAAGCGTTCATCCCTGAAATCTGCCTCTGCGGCTATATCCGCCGCCCGGCCTTCTGCGAATAAATCTGGCGCGCTAATCGCACCGGCACCACCTGCCGCCAACACCGCCTGCCCCATATCTAGAAATTGGGGGTCGAGCCTGTCGCCCAGCGGCGCTACAAGAGTAAGTATGGCGTTCAATTCAGATCCCTCCGGTGCGGCTCCAGCCAAACCTGTCCTCATCATCGCTGGCCCAACTGCCAGCGGTAAATCCGCTGCTGCATTAGATGCAGCGCGATTGACCAATGGCGTGGTGATAAACGCCGATAGCATGCAGGTCTATAAGGGTCTGCCCATCATTACGGCCCGCCCCTCACCAGCGGATGAAGCGACCGCACCCCATCGGCTCTACGGCTGGCTTGAACCTGACGAAGTATGCTCAGCCCAACGATGGCGTGACGCAGCATTGGCTGAAATCCATCAAGCTCACTTGGCAGGTCAGTTGCCGATAATCTGCGGCGGCACAGGGTTCTATATCGAAACGCTTACAGACGGATTGCCTCCGGCGCCAAATATTCCGGCAAACATTCGTGCAGCTGCACGCGCTGAGGTCGCAAGCGATATGGCGGCGGCGCATGCTTTGCTCCATGCGGCTGACCCTACGACAGCAGCCCGGATTGAGCCCCGTGACGCCCAACGGCTAGCCCGCGCGATTGAGGTTTGGCGCACGACCGGAACAATCCCTTCGGAAGTACTGAATAAGCCGCGCATAGGGCCTACGGGCTTGGTGTTCCATCGCCTAACCATAATGCCAGACCGGCAGAGATTGTATGAGCGGATCAACCATCGTGCTGCTCTTATGGCCGAAATGGGCGCGCTTGATGAGGCTAACGCTTTCCTCAAGCGCAGATTGGATGAAACCTTGCCCGCTATGAAAGCTGTTGGTCTCAGGGAATTTGGTGCTGCCGCGCGCAATGAAATTTCAATAATCGATGCGATGGAAGCGACAGCCCAAGCTTCCCGTCGCTACGCAAAAAGGCAATTCACTTGGCTGCGAGGGAGGACTACAGGCTCGAAAATGTTGAATGCGCAATATAATTCTATTATTTTGCCCAAGCTGGAAGAATATATCGATAAAGTCGGGTTGACCGCATGCTGATCTGCTTATAAACTACCCCAGTCTTGCGATATTGCCTTATTAGCAATTATATGTCGCACTCTAAATCTCACTGTGACGAGCAATCCCATGTCAAATAATGAAATGACTGGTGCCGCGATTATCGTGCGCGCCTTAATCGATCAGGGCGTTGAGGCCGTATTTGGTTACCCAGGCGGCGCCGTCCTGCCGATCTATGATGAGATATTCAAGCAGAACCATCTGAAGCACTACCTTGGCCGACAAGAGGGCGGATGCCTGCATGCGGCTGAAGGTTATGCGCGTTCAACCGGGAAGGTCGGCGTAGCGCTTGTAACCTCCGGCCCCGGCGCAACTAATGCCGTCACTGGGTTAACGGACGCCCTGATGGACTCAATCCCCATCGTCTGCCTCACGGGGCAAGTGCCGACACATCTGATCGGCAATGATGCCTTCCAGGAAGCCGACACAACGGGTATCACCCGCCCCTGCACCAAGCACAATTACCTGGTTAAGGATATCGCAGACCTACCACGGGTGATGCATGAGGCCTTCCATGTGGCCTCGTCCGGCCGTCCTGGCCCAGTTGTGATTGATCTGCCGAAGGATATTCAGTTCGCGGATGGCATCTACCAAGGCCCCGAAGAATTCGAACACCGTTCCTACCAGCCAAAGACTGACCCGAACACGGATAAGCTGGATGAAGCGCTCCGTCTGATGGCGAATGCTAAGCGCCCGCTGTTCTATGTGGGCGGCGGCGTTATCAATGCAGGCGGCGAAGCGTCTGAGGATCTGGTGAAGCTCGTGCGCGCCACTGGCTTCCCAATCACACAGACCTTGATGGGCCTCGGTGCATTCCCGACGGATGATAAGCAATCCCTCGGCATGGTTGGCATGCATGGCCTGTATGAAAGCAACATGGCGATGCACGATTGCGATCTGATGATCGGCATTGGTGTGCGCTTTGATGACCGTGTGACTGGCCGATTGGATGCGTTCTCGCCTGGCTCCACCAAAATTCAGATCGATATTGATCCATCTTCCGTGAATAAAAATGTGCGCGTTGACCTGCCGATCATTGGTGACGCTGGCAAAGCCATCGACTACTTGCTGAAGAACTGGCGCGCCAAGAAGATGAAGGCGGATGCATCTGCACTCGACCTTTGGTGGAAAGTGGTCAACAAGTGGCGTGAAAAGCGCTGCCTCAGCTACACCCCGGACAAAAACATCATCAAACCGCAGCAGGCGCTGGAGCACCTGCAGGCCGCTATGGAGAAAGACGCGCGCGAGTATTACGTGACGACTGAAGTTGGCCAGCACCAGATGTGGGCGGCGCAATATCTGCAATTCCGCCAGCCGCATCGCTGGATGACGTCTGGCGGCCTTGGCACCATGGGCTATGGATTGCCTGCTGCTATCGGTGTGCAAGTAGCGCATCCAGACGCGCTCGTCGTCGATGTATCCGGCGAAGCATCATTCATGATGAACATGCAGGAGATGTCCTGCATTGCCCAGTACAAGCTGCCTGTGAAGTTGTTCATCCTGAACAATCAGTGGATGGGTATGGTCCGCCAATGGCAGGAGCTGCTGCATGGCGCGCGCTATTCTGAAAGCTATACGGACAGTCTGCCGGACTTTGTGAAGCTGGCAGAATCATTCGGATGGACCGGTATGGTCGCGAACAATCCAGGCGAACTGGATGATGTGATTGACCGCATGCTGTCCACGGAAGGCCCTGTCATCGCCGACATTCGAGTTGACCAGAAAGAAAACTGCTACCCGATGATCCCATCAGGCGCTGCACACAATGAAATGCTGATGGGCCCAGGCGCGGTGCAAGATGCGGATGTAAGTTCAGCCGGAAAGGCGCTGGTGTAAGATTATGGCTTCCGTATACGAAGAACAGACTCACATTGAGCAGATCGCCCGGCACACAATCGCCATTCTCGTCAGCAATGAACCCGGCGTGCTTGCGCGCGTCATTGGGCTGTATTCGGGTCGTGGATACAATATCGACAGCCTGACGGTCGCTGAAACTGATCACATCGCGGGCCTTTCGCGCATCACAATCGTGACGACGGGCACGCCGATGATCATTGAGCAGATCAAAGCGCAGCTTGGCCGCCTTGTCCCGGTTCACAAGGTCTCTGACCTCACAGAAGAAGGCCCCCATGTTGAGCGCGAATTGGCGCTGATCAAGGTCGTGGGAACCGGGGAGCACCGTGTCGAGGCCCTGCGGATTGCAGGCATCTTCCGGGCCCGCGCTGTCGACAGCACCATCGATAGCTTTGTGTTCGAGCTCACCGGATCATCAGAGAAAGTTGACGCTTTCATCAACCTGATGAAGCCGCTTGGCCTGGCTGATGTTGCACGAACAGGCGTCGTCGCCATTGCGCGCGGCACAGAGGCGCTTTAGAAACCGTTCATCCTTCATTTGGCCAGGGCGTTCAGCCCCGGTCGTTTATCCATCCAAACCTGTAAAGTCTAAGAGGAGACCCGCCAAATGCGCGTCTATTATGATCGTGATGCTGACGTTAACCTGATCAAGTCCAAGAAGGTCGTGATCGTCGGCTATGGCAGCCAGGGCCACGCCCATGCCAACAACCTGCGTGACAGCGGCGTGAAAGAAGTCGTTGTCGCTCTCCGCCCCGGTTCCGGCAGCGCCAAAAAGGCTGAAGACGCAGGCTTTAAAGTTATGCCCCCTGCTGAAGCCGCCAAATGGGCTGACGTCATCATGATGCTGACGCCGGATGAAGGCCATGCAGCACTTTGGGAAGATGATCTGCGCGACAACATGCGTGCGGGCGCTGCCCTCGCTGTCGCTCACGGTCTCTCCCTGCACTTCAACCTGGTTGAGCCTCGCGCAGACATTGATGTGTTCATGGTCGCACCAAAAGGCCCTGGCCACTTGGTCCGCACCGAGTATGTGCGTGGAGCTGGCGTTCCGAGCCTTCTGGCGATTGGCCAGGACGCAACGGGCAACTGCCACGACATTGGCCTCTCCTATTCCTGCGCCAATGGCGGCGGCCGCGCCGGCATCATCGAAACCACACTGAAAGAAGAGTGCGAAACTGATCTCTTCGGTGAGCAGGTCGTCCTCTGCGGGGGCCTCACAGCATTGATCCAGGCCGGTTTTGAAACACTTACCGAAGCCGGTTATGCGCCTGAAATGGCCTATTTCGAATGCGTGCATGAAGTGAAGCTGATCGTTGATCTGATCTATGAAAATGGTCTCGCCGGCATGCGCTACTCCGTGTCCAACACGGCGGAATATGGCGATTACACCCGCGGCCCACGTGTCATTGATGCAGGCACCAAAGCTCGCATGAAAGACATTCTGACCGAAATTCAGACCGGTGAATTCGCCCGTGAATTCGTCACCGAAAACCAAGCTGGTCAGCCAAGCTTCAAAGCCAAACGCCGCATTGGCGCTGGTCACGAACTCGAAGTCGTCGGCGAACGCCTGCGCGGAATGATGCCTTGGATTTCCGAGAACGCGATCATCGACAAAGCTAAGAACTAATCTCTACCGTTAGAGACTAAACGGCAAAACGCCGGCCCTAGGGAACCCCCGGGGTCGGCGTTTTACGTTTTAGCAGAGAGCCGGGCTACGCCTGCTCAGACGCCTAGCGCTCGAGGTTACATATGGAGCGCACGACCATCCACAGCGAGAGCGGCTTCTTTAACGGCCTCACTGAGTGTTGGGTGAGCATGGCAGGTCCGAGCTATATCCTCAGAGGATGCGCCGAATTCCATGCCGAGTGCAATTTCAGCGATCAGTGTGCCAGCATCTGGCCCGATGATATGCGCGCCCAGAACCTGATCCGTTTCCGCGTCTGCCAAAACCTTCACAAAGCCCTCGCCGCCGCCGCTGGCGCGGGCGCGACTGTTGGCTTGGAATGGAAATTTGCCAACTTTGTAGGCAATGCCTTGTTCTTTAAGCTGCTCTTCGGTACGCCCAACTGAAGCCACCTCTGGCCATGTATAAACGACGCTTGGAATGCAATCGTAATCGATGTGACCAGCCTGGCCTGCCATAATCTCGACGGCGACAGACCCTTCATCCTCAGCCTTGTGTGCCAGCATGGGGCCGTCCACAACGTCACCGATGGCCCATATACCCGCAACATTCGTGCGGTAATGGCTATCAATCTTGACCTTACCGCGATCCATCTCGACGCCAGCCTCTTCCAGCCCAAGGCCTTCGGTATAGGGCCGGCGACCAATGGCGACGAGTGCGACATCTGCTTTGATGTCCTCAGCGTCACCGCCTTTAGCAGGCTCAACAGTGAGCGTAACGCCGCCGCGTGTTGTCTTGGCGGCCGTAACTTTGGTTGAGAGGCGGAACGTGAACCCAGCCTTCTTCAGCGAGCGCTGCATGTGCTTGCCAAGCTCAAGGTCCATGGTCGGCAGAATGCGATCAAGGAATTCAACAACCTCAACCTCAGCGCCCAGCCTGCGCCATACGACGCCAAGCTCTAGCCCAATCACACCGCCGCCGATGATGACCATCTTCTTCGGTACTTTCGGCAGGTCCAGCGCGCCTGTGGAGGAGACGATCTTCTTCTCGTCGATCTCAATGCCTGGCAGCGGAGTGGTTTCAGACCCCGTCGCGATCAGGATATTCTTCGTTTTGAGCGTGGTTTCTTCGCCATCATTAGCCGTGGCGATGACAGTGCCTGCGCCCTTGATAGAACCGCGCCCAATCACAGAATCTACCTTGTTCTTCTTGAACAAAAACTCGATACCCGAGGTAAGGCCATCAACGACCTCATCCTTCGATTTTAGCATCTGTTTTAGATCAAGCTCGAGGCCGGAGACCTTTACGCCTAGGTTAGCGAAGGCGTGGCCCGCTTCTTCATAGGCATGGCTGGCGTGAAGCAGATGCTTGGAGGGTATGCACCCAACGTTCAAGCAGGTACCGCCCAGGCTGCCGCGCATCTCTACGCAGGCTGTCTTCATGCCAAGCTGGGCAGCCCGAATAGCGGCGACGTAGCCGCCAGGGCCGCCGCCGATGACGACGAGATCATAAGCGTCGCTCATGGGGTATATCCCTTACATGTCCAGGAGGAGACGGCGCGGATCTTCAAGGCTTTCCTTCATCCGCACCAAGCAAGTTACGGCTTCAGAACCATCGACGATTCGGTGATCATAGGAGAGTGCGAGATACATCATCGGGCGCGCCTCGATCGAACCGTCAGGCATCACCATCGGACGCATCTGCGTTTTGTGCATACCCAAGATGCCAGATTGCGGCGGGTTCAAGATCGGCGTGGACATCAGCGAGCCATAGACACCGCCGTTCGAGATCGTAAAGGTGCCGCCGGACATATCGGCCATGCTGAGTTTGCCGTCCCGGGCCTTCTTAGCGAAGTCACCAATAGATTTTTCAATCCCGGCAAGGCTCAATGTTTCGGCGTTGCGGATGATGGGCACAACAAGGCCGTTCTCCGTGCCGACAGCAACGCCTACATCATAGTAGTTCTTATAGACGACCTCATCGCCATCAATCTGCGCGTTGACGGCTGGAACATCCCGCAGACCTTGAATAGCGGCCTTCACGAAGAATGACATGAAGCCCAGGCGCACATCGTGGCGCTTCTCGAAATCATCCTTGTATTCTTTGCGCGCCGCCAGGATCGCAGTCATATCCACCTCATTGAAGGTGGTGAGCATGGCAGCAGTGTTCTGGGCTTCTTTGAGGCGCTCGGCGATACGGCGGCGCAGGCGGGACATTTTCACCCGTTCTTCGGAACGATCGGCCTCCGGCTCTGCAAGGGCAAACACATCTTTGCCACCGCTCGCGAGATAATCCAACACGTCAGCCTTGGTGATGCGGCCGCCGCGGCCTGTGGCAGGAATATCTTTGGGGTCGAGCCCATTCTCCGCCACAAGCTTCTTTACGGATGGCGGCATCGGCGGCGCACCCTCAGCTAGGGCAGCGGGCGACATCGACACTGGCTGCTTTAGCAGCGCAGACGCGGGCTTTGCATCGGGCTTTGGCGCAATTTTCTCTGGCCCGGCGGTTTGTTCCTTTTCCGCTGCACTCTTGGGTGCCTCATCCGCGTCCGTCTTCTTTTCAGCTGGTTCTATTTTGGCGGCAGGAGTCCCACTTTCATCGATGCTGGCCAGCAGTGCGCCAACTTCGACATTGTCGCCCTCAGCCACTTTGAGATCGCCCAGTACACCGCTTGCAGGTGCTGGGACCTCTACCGTGACTTTATCTGTTTCAAGCTCGACGATTGGCTCATCCGCCTTAACGGCATCGCCAGATTGCTTGATCCAACGGGCGATGGTCGCCTCTGTAACAGATTCGCCCAGTACGGGAACGACAATTTCGACAGCCATAATTTATTCCTACCTGCGGGCGCGCACGCCCAGAGTTCTTTTCAATCCTAGAGCGTTAGCGCATCATCGACCAGTTGCGCCTGCTCTGCGATATGCCGTTTCATTACACCAGTTGCTGTGGACGCCGCTTCCGGTCGGCCAATATAGCGCGGGCGGGATGCCCTCAGCTTTGGCACTTCCGCCATAGCCGCTTCCAATCGCCGATCAATAAAGCGCCAGGCACCCATATTTTCTGGCTCTTCTTGGCACCAAACAATCTCAGCGTTCGGATACTTCTTTAGCTCCGCGCCGATGGATTTGATCGGGAACGGATAGAGCTGCTCGACCCGAAGGATCGCGACGTCCTTGATCTCACGCTCATCACGGGCAGCTGCCAGATCGTAATAGACCTTACCGGCGCAAAGGACGACGCGTTTGACCTTGGAGTTCGCAGCTAGCTTGCCTTCATCATGAATGACACGATGGAAGGACGAGCCTGGGCCCAATTCCTTAATATCTGAAACACATCCCTTATGCCGCAGCAGCGATTTCGGGGTCATGACAATCAAGGGCTTACGGAAGTTCCGGCAAACCTGACGGCGCAGCATATGGAAGTAATTGGCAGGGGTTGTTGGCACACAGACCTGCATGTTGTCCTCGGCGCACATCTGCAGATACCGCTCAAGCCGAGCCGAGGAATGCTCCGGCCCCTGCCCTTCATATCCGTGTGGCAGCAACATCGTAATGCCCGACATGCGCAACCACTTGAGTTCGCCGGATGTAATGAACTGATCAATGATGACCTGGGCACCGTTGGCAAAATCGCCAAACTGCGCTTCCCACATCACCAGCGCTTTTGGTTCAGCAGTTGTGTAACCGTATTCAAAGCCGAGCACTGACATCTCTGCAAGCGGGCTATCCAGAATATCCACCTTCGCCTGATCTTCGCGGATATGTTGGAGCGGTGTGAACTTCTCGCCGGTGTCCTGGTCCGTTAGCGTCGCATGGCGCTGTGAGAATGTGCCGCGACCGCAGTCCTGGCCAGATAGCCGGACTGGCGTGCCTTCAATCGCGCAGCCACCAAAGGCCAAGGCTTCCGCCGTCGCCCAATCTAGGCCAGCCTTGCCCTGGATCGCTTCCCATTTTGCTTCGAACTGACGGGCGATCTTGCGGTTCAGGTTAAAGCCTTCGTCCACCATTGTGATGCGCTTACCGATCTCCAGAAGCGCTTTCATGGTGAGCGCGGTATCGCCCCGGCGATCATCGCCCTTGGCGATATCCATGCCGGTCCAGGCACCTTCCAGCCAATCAGCCTTGTTTGGCTTGTAGCTTTGGGCGGCTTTGAAATCTTCTTCCAGATGCGCTTTGAAATCATCGACCAGCGCATCGGCTTGGTCCTCAGTGATCGTTCCGTCCGCGACCAAACGGTCGGCATAGACCTTCCGGGTGGTGGGATGTGCAGCAATGGCCGCATACATTTGTGGTTGGGTAAACGCGGGTTCATCGCCTTCGTTATGGCCCTGGCGGCGATAGCAATACATGTCGATGACGATGTCTTGCTTGAAGTGATAGCGGAACTCTGTCGCCAACCGTGCCACATGCACTACGGCTTCTGGGTCATCGCCATTCACGTGGAACACTGGTGCCTGAATGATTTTTGCCATCTCAGAACAATACGGGCCAGATCGGGCATCGGTTGGCGAGGTGGTGAAGCCAATCTGGTTGTTGATCACGACATGGATTGTGCCGCCCGTCTGGTAGCCTTTCAGCTCAGAGAGTTCGAAAGTTTCAGCGACAAGGCCCTGGCCGATGAACGCTGCGTCGCCGTGGAGCAGAATTCCCATGACGCGATTACGCTCTTTATCCTTGCGCTGGCGTTGCTTCGCACGAACGCGCCCGATCACAACTGGATTGACGACTTCTAGGTGCGACGGGTTTGGCGTCAAGGACAGATGAACGGTTTTTCCATCGAATTCACGATCTGATGACGTGCCAAGGTGATATTTCACATCGCCTGAACCCTGAACATCTTCCGGATTTGCAGGTGTGCCCTGGAATTCTGAGAAAATGTTGCGGAATGGCTTATCGAACACGTTAGCGAGGAGGTTCAAACGCCCCCGGTGGGCCATGCCCATAACAAGCTCTTCAAGGCCCAGTTGGCTGCCGCGCTTGATGATCTGTTCTAGCAACGGCACCAAAGCTTCGCCGCCTTCAAGGCCGAACCGCTTGGCACCAACAAAGCGGCGGTCGAGAAACTGCTCAAACGTTTCAGAGGCCGTTATGCGCTCCAGGATCGCGAGCTTGCCGCGGTCCGTGAAGTCTGTGTGATTGCGTGGTTCTTCAATGCGGCGCTGAATCCAGGACTTTTGGTCCGGATCCTGGATATGCATGAATTCGACGCCGATTTTATCACAATAGGTCGCCTGTACGGCGTCCATAATAGTGCGAAGCGTTGCCGTTTCCATGCCCAATACGTTGTCGATGAAAATCTCGCGATCGAGATCGCTTTCATCAAAACCGTATGTCTTATAGTCGAGCTCAGGGTGGTACTCGATCTCGTGCAAACCAAGCGGATCAAGCTCTGCATAGAGATGCCCGCGAATTCTGTAAGCGCGGATCAACATCAACGCACGAATGGAATCCAGAGTGGCGGCACGGACGGACGCGGCATCAATGCCGGCGCCTGCAGCACCGTTTGTTTTGGCTGCACCTTTGCCATTCGCTTTGCCGTTTGCTCTGGCCTGCTTCGCCTCTATGCCCCATCCGGGACCGTCGACTTCTTCCAGAATCGCATCAGCGTCGCCGCGCAAATCTGCAAACAGCGTCGCCCAGCTCTCGTCAACACTGCTTGGGTCGGCCATATATTGATCGTACAGCTCAGCAATATAGGCACCGTTAGGCCCATACAGGTAACTGGTGCGATCAGCCGTCAGCCGATCGATGGTCATGCCGCTTACGTCGCTTGCCATCTGCTTTTTTGGGCGCAGCCGAATGAGGCCTTATGCGCCCCCTCTTACCGTTGTGCCTGAAGTGTGTGGCATGGAGCCTTCAACCAATATGGTTAACGACCCATTGCTTTCAACATGGTTTCGCCAAGCCCAGCTGGGCTTTCGCTCACGGAGATGCCGGATTGGCGGAAAGCCTCGAACTTCGCTTCCGCTGTTCCCTTACCGCCAGCGATGATGGCACCTGCATGGCCCATCCGCTTACCGGGAGGGGCTGTGGCACCCGCGATAAAACCAACCATCGGTTTGGAGGACTTGGACTGGCGATAGAACTCCGCCGCCTCTTCTTCCGCCGACCCGCCGATTTCACCGATCATGATGATGCCTTGGGTTTTATCGTCGGCCAGGAAAAGCTCCAGGCAATCAATGAAGTTGGTGCCATTGACCGGATCGCCGCCAATACCAATGCAAGTCGTCTGGCCAAGGCCAGCTGCGGTTGTCTGCGCCACAGCTTCATAAGTCAGCGTGCCAGAGCGGGAGACAACGCCAATGATGCCGGGCTTGTGAATATGACCGGGCATGATGCCGATCTTGCATTCATCCGGCGTTATGACGCCTGGGCAGTTCGGCCCGATCAAGCGGCTCTTGGATCCTTCAAGCGCCCGTTTGACATTCACCATGTCCACAACCGGAATGCCTTCAGTGACGCAGATCACCAGCGGCACTTCCGCATCAATCGCTTCCAGGATTGCGTCTGCCGCGAAGGGCGGTGGCACGTAGATCACGCTGGCATCGACACCTGCCGTGTCCTGCGCTTCCTGAACGGTGTTGAACACAGGCAGGCCCAAATGCGTTTGGCCACCTTTGCCGGGAGCGACGCCGCCGACCATGTTCGTGCCGTATTCAATGGCGGTGCCGGAATGGAACGTGCCTTGGCTACCAGTAAAACCCTGGCAAATCACCCGGGTCGTTTTATTGACTAGGACCGCCATTAGGCTGCCTCCCGCATCGCTTTGACGACTTTCTCAGCCGCGTCGCCAAGATTATCGGCGGACACAATATCTATGCCCGAATTCGCCATGATTTCCTTGCCCTTCTCGACATTCGTGCCTTCCAGGCGAACGACGAGGGGAACGCTCAAGCCAACTTCTTTAGCCGCTGCAACAACGCCTTCTGCGATAATATCGCAGCGCATGATGCCGCCGAAGATGTTGACCAGAATGGCCTTCACCGAAGGATCGGAGAGGATGATCTTGAACGCCTTGATGACGCGGTCTTTATCCGCCCCGCCGCCAACATCCAGGAAGTTGGCAGGCTCAGCGCCGTTCAGCTTGATGATATCCATCGTCGCCATAGCGAGGCCTGCGCCATTCACCATGCAACCGATTTCGCCATCGAGCGCCACGTAGTTCAGCTCGGCTTCTTCGGCTTCGCGCTCTACAGGGTTTTCTTCTGTGACGTCGCGCAGCGCTTCGATATCCGGGTGGCGGAACAGCGCATTGTCGTCAAAGTTCATCTTGGCGTCGAGCGCCATGACATCGCCTGCGCCTGTAACGACCAACGGATTGATTTCAATCATGCTGGCGTCAAGCTCGTTGAAGGATTGATAGAGGCTCTGCAGCAGCTTGACGGCGGAACCGACCTGCTTGCCTTCCATGCCGAGCGCAAACGCAATACGACGCGCCTGGAACCCGGACATGCCCACCAGGGGATCAAGTACAACCGTGTGGATTTTCTCAGGCGTGGCCTCAGCCACTTCCTCAATATCCATGCCGCCTTCTGTGGACGCCATGACGGTGACACGGCCAACGCCGCGATCCACCAGCAAAGAGAGATACAGTTCACGCGCGATATCACAGCCGTCTTCGACATATAGCCGACCGACTTCTTTGCCCTCAGGCCCTGTCTGGTGCGTGATCAGCGTCATGCCGAGCATCCGCTCAGCTTCCGCTTTCACATCCGCCACAGACTTAACGACCTTAACGCCGCCGCCTTTGCCGCGACCGCCAGCATGGATCTGCGCCTTTACGACATAGACCGGGCCGCCAAGGTCTTCTGCGCCTTTAACGGCTTCGTCGACCGTAAAGGCCGGATGGCCTTTTGGTACAGACACGCCGTATTTGGCGAGCAGGCCTTTAGCCTGATGCTCATGAACGTTCATATCGCCCCCTTATGTGGGTTGATTGAAGGGAATGTCAGGCTTAGCCCGCATCCCGCATTTTCTTAGAGACGCTGACGAGTTCTTTGACCGCAGCAACAGATTTGTCGAAGTTGGCCTTCTCTTCAGAATCCAGTTCGATTTCAACAATCCGCTCAACGCCGTTCTGGCCAAGCACGACTGGAACGCCGACATATAGGCCGTCACAGCCATATTCGCCGTTGAGATATGCAGCGCAAGGCAGAACCCGACGCTTATCCTTCAAATAGCTTTCCGCCATCTGAACAGCAGAGGATGCAGGCGCATAGAAAGCCGAGCCCGTTCCAAGCAGGCCGACGATTTCAGCGCCGCCATCACGGGTGCGCTGTACGATCTGGTCGATCTTTTCTTGCGTGGACCAGCCCATCTTGATGAGGTCAGGTACGGGAATGCCGGCGACTGTGGAATAGCGCGTGGAAGGCACCATGGTGTCACCATGGCCGCCCAGCACGAATGCGGTCACGTCTTCAACAGACACGTCAAATTCTTCAGCCAGGAACAGACGGAAGCGCGCGCTATCTAGAACGCCAGCCATGCCCACGACCTTATTGGTCGGCATGCCGGAAGCTTCCTGCAGCATCGCAACCATCGCATCTAGCGGGTTGGTGATGCAGATGACGAAAGCGTCTGGGCAATGGGCCTTCAGGCCAGCGCCAACGGAACCCATAACTTTCGTGTTGATGCCAACGAGGTCATCGCGGCTCATGCCGGGCTTACGCGCGACGCCAGCGGTGACGATGACGACATCTGCACCAGCGATATCGGCATAGTCATTAGCGCCCTTCATGGCGCAATCAAATCCTTCAACTGGCGAGGACTGAGCCAGATCCAGCGCTTTGCCCTGAGGCACGCCTTCAACGATATCGAACAGGATAACGTCACCAAGTTCTTTCAACCCGATGAGATGGGCCAGTGTGCCGCCGATATTACCAGCGCCCACAAGCGCGATCTTGTTGCGTGCCATGGTGAAAATGCTCCGTGTAGCTTTAGGGAAAAGAGAGCCACAGCCCCCCGAGACATGTGCGATGGCTTACTACTCTCATTCCTAACGAGTCGCAAGGAAAACACCGATTTCTTAGATTATTTTGCGATTAATCAGATCACGCCATGCACGTGTGGAATGCGCATATAGTCTTCCGCCTGCATTTCTATCAGCCGTGAGGCACAGCGACGGAATTCAAACTCGCCTATGCCTTTAACATAGAGGTCGTCTGGCTTGGCTTCCGCTGAACAGATCACATTCACTTTATGCTCATAGCAGGCGTCAATGCAGGTCACGAGACGGCGCGCTTCATTCCGGTCATCGGGCTTCATAACCGGGATGCCAGAAATGATAAGCGTGTGAAAAACCTCAGTCATCGCGAGGTAGTCCGCCGGACCATAAGGGCGCTTGCAAAGCTCCTCGAACGTGAACCAAGCGACGCCGCGGGCGGCCTTGGGTGCTTCGATCTTCCGGCCGCGAACCTTTATTTCTAGCGGTTCTGGCGGGGCATCATCGGTCAGATCAGCGAAAGCTTTGGCAAGTGCTGCTTCTGCCTCTGGCCCGGGCGGTACGTGATAAACGGATTGGCCTTTCAAGCGATCCAGCCGGTAATCGGCACCGCCATCCAACTCCATCACCTCAACATGTTCAGCGAAGATATCCAGGAATGGCAGGAAGCGATCGCGCTGCAATCCGTCCTTATACAGCTCTGTCGAGGCCGCATTTGATGTTGCGACAACGACAACGCCTTGGTCAAACAAGCCTTCAAACAGGCGGCCTAGGGTCATTGCATCAGCAATATTGTCCACCTGAAATTCATCAAACGCGAGCAGCCAGGCGGTATCAGCGACTTCCTTGGCAATCGCAGGAATCGGGTCCCCATCTTTGCCAGATTGCCGCCGGGCATGGGCCAGCTTCTGCACGTCCTGCATGAATGCATGGAAATGAACCCGGCGCTTGCGGGCGACATCGGCATGATCGAATACAAGGTCCATCAACATCGACTTGCCGCGCCCGACAGGGCCATAGACGTACAGGCCTTTTGGTGTTGCCTGGACGTCGCCAGAACCACCGTTCAAACCAAGGCGGGCCAGAAACCCACTGGACTTCTTATGCTTCGGTTGCGGCTTATACCCTTTCAGACGGTCGGTTAGCGCCTCCAGCCGTTCCGCTGCTTTTAGCTGCATCGGATCCGGGCGCATTTCGCCGCTCGCGACCATGGCCTTCAGCGCAGCGACGGGGCCGTCGGGATGAATATGGCTGTTCGACACGTCAGACTGATCCCAATTTCACAGCGCCGCACTCGACCAGACTGGCGAGTTCTTCAGCAGTAATTCCGGCTTCCATAAGCGCTTCCGCTGTATGTTGCCCAGGCTCAGGCGGTTGGCGTCGGAGGCCGAAATCATGTTTTCCTACCTCAATCGGCAGGCGGGGCAGCTTGGTCATGGTGCCCGTAGGCATTCGGACATTCAGCATGCGGTCGCCAGTGTTCAGCTGCGGGTCATCAAAAAGGTCCGATGGTTTGGCGACGGGTGAAAACGGCACCTCGATGGCTTCCAGAAGCGCCAAAATCTCATCATGATCATACTGTTTCATGATCGCGGCGATCATCGGCAAGGTGACCGGGCGCATCGCGACCCGCGCTTCGTTAGAGGCGTAATTTGGATCATCCTTCAAGTGATCGAGGCCAAACTTATCCCGAAACCGATTCCAATGATTGTCGCTGGTGAGGCCAAGAAAGACATGCCGCCCATCTTTGGTTTCGAACGGCTCATATACGGCCCAGGCACCTACGCGGGCGGGCATCGGCGGCGTCTCAGTGCCAGTGATTGCTTCGCCTGCCAGATGCTGGGTCATTAAGAAGGCTGTCGATTCAAACAACGCGCTTTGCACATGCTGCCCCTCGCCCGATGCCTCCCGCTCTTTAAGCGCACACATTATGCCAATGACGGCATATGTGCCGCCCATAATGTCGATAACGCTGGCCCCTGCCCGCAGCGGGCGGCCAGGTAGACCAGTCATGTAGGCCATGCCAGCCATAAACTGCACCACTTCATCCAGCGCCAAGCGATGCTCATACGGGCCAGATAAGAATCCCTTCAGGGCGCAGAATACCATACGCGGATTCACAGCCTTCAGCGTTTCGTAATCGCACCCAAGCTTTGCCATTGTGCCCGGCGCATAGTTTTCGATCACAACATCCGCTGTCTCGACCAGCTTATGCGCTGCCGCCTGCCCTTCGGAGGATTTTAGATTTAGCGCCACGGACCGCTTGTTACGGTTAAAGCCTGCAAAAAACCCGGCTGCAAAACCAGGCAACCGGCGTGTCTTATCGCCATCAGGTGCCGGTTCGATTTTGATTACATCAGCGCCAAGGTCTGCCATTAACATGCCAGCGGTTGGCCCCATGATTGTTTGGCAGAATTCTAGAACACGCACGCCTGCAAGCGGCAGCGGGGTGGCTTCAGCCATCGATCGAACGTCCCTCAATAATCGCCTTGGCCGGGCTTGCAAAATCGTCAAGCATGCGGCGGTAGACTTCGCGCTTGAAATCAACAATCAAGCCAAGAACTTCATCAACCTGGCCCCAGCGCCAGCTATCGAATTCCACCTGATGGCGCGCCAGATCAATGGCGCTATCCGGGCCCTCATAGCGCAGCAGATACCATTTCTGCGTCTGCCCAATCCACCGTGTGCGACGACCGAGCGCCCAGGACGGCAAGTCATAATTCAGCCATTCCGGGTGTGTGCGCACAATGATTGCATCCTCCAACCCAGTTTCTTCCTCAAGCTCACGCATGGCCGCTTCCACGGGCGCTTCGCCAGGGTCGATCCCGCCTTGCGGCATCTGCCAGCCATTTGGAACGCCGACGCGCTCGCCAATGAATACGCCGCGCCCTGGAGCCACGACCATCAAGCCGACGCACGGCCGGTATCCCCGCTGCGCATCAGGCGGCAGGTCAGTATCGGTAGAGGCGGCATTCATGCAATGGATCCAATCATGGGTCTAGCTGCCGGGCGACCCCGGTCAACGGAGTCAAAACGAAGCCGCACTCGTCCAAGCTTGCCGCCCAGGCGCGCAGACGTTCGATGCTGACGGGATAGGGTGTCGCTAAGCCAACGCCGAATCCACGGCGCTCAGCAATCGCTTCCAACTCACCCAGCCGCTTATCGATCGCATCACGGGAAGGCACGTCGTCAATGAAACGGTCATTCAGTGCGACATGGAGATCAACCGTCGGCGCAAGTGCAGACACCGCACTATCAGGACCGGACCGGCTATCGAGGAAAATCAAACCCTTGTCCGCCGTCGCCGCCAGGATAGGGCGCAGCCGGTCTGGGTTCGCTAAGAACCGTGAGTCCATATGGGATAGCAAGCCACCATAACCGCTGAGCCCCGAAAGCGCTTTTTCAAGACGCGAGAGATTTTCCAGATCATCCAGATCGATGAGCAGCGGCTTTAGGCCTGGGTCGTGGCGGGGATAGTCAATCGGTTCCATCGGGATCGCCAGCAGCGTCTCATGCCCATTGGCGCGCGCATCCCTAATCCATGCAGCAGCACTATCGGAATAGGCTGCGGTGGCGAATGTAACCTGCGGCGGCAAGCGCTCAATCGCGTGACGGGACCGAGCATTACCGATGCAAATCTGGCCCATAACAATGGCAATCCGGGGTCGACCATCATCTACTGGCTTCGCTGCTGCAAACGCAACGCGTGGAGGAGCTGGGCGGGTGGCAGGGGTCGGCGCAGGTGTCGGTTGAGCAGTGCGCGCAGTTGATGAGGCTGGTGGTTTCGGAGGTGCTTGGATTACAGCTTCAGCCTGTCCGGCGGGCCCTGTGCCCGTTGCTTCGGCCCCAACGATCGCAGCGCTGCGATCAGATCCTGTGGCGTTAGCATCGGGGTCAATTACCGTCCCTGTAGCAGCTGTCCCTGGATCAGCAGTGCCGCCAGATAAACCGTCATAGCTAAGTTCAGCCCAGAGGATCACGCCGCCGAACAACAGCAACACGCCAACCCAAGCAAGCGTCAAGGCGCGGTTATGCAATGCGCCTCTCCTTTTGCCAATCGTTCAAACGTGCGCGCTCTCTTTTACGGCGGAGCGGACCGCATTCCAAGCGCCTGCTACTTCTGCTCTGTCGTTGACTGGCGGTAGATCGCAATGCCCCGCAGCACATCAATAGCGCGGATGAGCTGATAGTCCTTCTGCGCCGCAGCAGCTTCAGCCGCCGCACGCTCCGCTTTCGGATCAGGCTTCACGTCTTCTTCTGCATCGTCATCAGGATCTTCGTTTTGGAGCGCGCCGCTGAGATCGGCCTCACGGCGACGGCCCGTCACGTCGATTTCCTCAATCGTAGCAGGATTCACAGCGATATCCGGCTCAATGCCCGTTGCTTGGATAGACCCGCCAGACGGCGTGTAATAGCGCGCAATTGTCAGGCGTACGGCACCATGGCCAGGAATGCGTTGGACCGTCTGAACCGAGCCTTTGCCGAATGTCTTCTGGCCCACCAAGATTGCCCGACCATGGTCTTGCAGCGCACCCGCTACAATTTCCGAGGCAGAGGCTGAGCCGCCATTGATCAGCACGACAATCGGCAAGCCGTCCGTCAGATCACCTGGATTGGCGTTATGGCGTTGGGCTTTCTTCTTGTCTCGGCCACGAGTCGAGACGATTTCGCCTTTGTCCAAGAACGCGTCTGTGACTGCAATGGCCTGATCCAACAGGCCGCCAGGATTATTGCGGAGGTCAATAATGTAGCCTTCAAGCTTATCGCCAATTTGGCCTTTCAGCTTATCGATGGCTTTCGCCACGTTTGGTTCTGTCTGGCGGCTGAAGCTGGTGATTCGGACATAGCCGATATTACCTTCTGCACGGGAGCGAACCGGGCTGACTTTAATAACGTCTCGGATGACATCCACATCAAACGGCGCTTGATCCCCCCGGCGGATCGTCAGCACGATCTTCTCACCGACTTTGCCGCGCATATGCTCAACGGCTTTGGCCAGCGACATGCCGCGAACCGGCTTGCCATCCAGCGCCACAATGAGGTCATTGGGCTGAATTCCGGCTTTAGCCGCTGGCGTATCGTCAATTGGCGAGACGACTTTGACGTACCCGCCTTCCATGGTGACTTCGATGCCAAGGCCGCCGAACTCGCCTTTGGTATCAACGTCCAGGCGCTCACGGCCCTTCTCATCGAGATATGAGGAATGCGGGTCAAGCGATGTCAGCATGCCGTTGATGGCAGCTTTGATCAGCTTTTCGTCACTGACCTCCTCCACATAATCAGCCCGGATGCGTTCAAGCACTGTGCCGAAAAGTTCCAGCTGCTTGTAGGTGTCAGCGCTGGTTTCCTTCTTGGCGGCGTCCTGCGCCATTGCCGGGGCGAACCCAGCTAAACCAACTGCGAAAATAGCGGCGGCGAGAGAGATTTTACCCATGGCGCGGTGGCGTCCTCATGTTCGGCGAACGAACCATGGCCCTGGATCGACCGGCTCGCCGTTTTTTCTTAGTTCCACATATAGCTTAGGCGCCCCTGCCCCGGAACCCCTTCGGCCTGCTTTCCTGCTAACACCTTGGCCAAGTGCGCCCAGCGGCTCCCCGCCAAGCACCCAATCGCCAACGGTCACGTCAATCCGATCGAGCCCGGTCAAAAGCGTGTGATACCCTCGCCCATGGTCAATTAACGCCACCTTGCCATAACCCCGAAAGGGTCCGGCATAGGCGATTTTACCGTCAAAGGGCGCAAATACATCTGCACCTGCGACGGCTGCGTAGACCAAACCACGGGACATCACCCCTTCACCCTGTCCGAAGCGGGCGATGATCTGCCCAGCGACAGGCGGCGCCAGATCATTCTGTTTGCCAGCAAGCCCCGACAAATTAAGCGGCGGTCCCGAAAGGGCGGCGACAGGCGGTTCGCGCCCTACCCGCTGGGGTGGCGGTGATTGCGGGGCCGGGATCGATGCCCTGCGATTAGACGGCTCCGGCGTTGGTTGTGGCCTTCGGGCAAGAGCCTGCCGTCGTGCGCGTTCGGCGCGGTCACGCTTAAGCTCCTCGCGATATCGCCGCGTTTCCGCAGCCTGTCTGGCCGCTATCGCCCGACGGGCCGAGGCAACTGCAGCTTCCCGGGCCGTTAGCGCAGAAATAAAGCTATCAAGCGACCGGGCTTGGTCAGCCAATTTCGTCACCTCACGGCCAAGGTTTTCTTCTTGGGTCTCATTTTGGCGGATCAACCGCCGCTTTTCCTGAACGGTTTTATGCAGCGCTTTCCGCTCGTCAGCGAGCGCACTGGCAGCAAGGTTGGCGCTCTGCAGCCGCTCCAGGTGCTGTTGGCGCAATCGCGCGACCGCCTCCAAAGCCTGCCGCGCCGCTTCAATGCGGCGCTCAACTTCCGGCAACAAAGCCTTGAACGCCAGGCTGGCGCGGGCTGCTTCTGCAGGGCCGTCTTGTAATGCGGCCAAGGCTTCCGGTGGCCTAAGGGAAAGGCGGGCCATAGCCCCGACCAATGCAGCAAGTTCTTGCCGGCGAAGATCAATCTTGGCCTCGGCTGCTTCTGCCGCATCGGCAGCCTCGGCGGCGGCATCTTCAGCGGCGGCGGCTTCTCGTGTGCGGGCGCGCAGCGCGTTGCTGGCCTTGCGAAGCTCTTCCCGCAAGCGGTTCAGGTCTTGCTCCAGCCGGGCCGCGCGGGTTTTTACGACTGCTTGCTGACCGGTTCGAAGGTCTATCGTGCGGTTTACGTCCTTGCGTTGCTGCTCAGCCTCATCCCGCTCACCCGCCGCATGGGCAGGCGAAGTAACAACAAGCGCCAAAATGAGGATGAAGCAGCGCATGCTTGTCGTCAGTCCTTCGGTGCCAAATCGCGGCCCCGGCGGAGCGCGCGGCCTGGCTTTGCCCCAGTCGCCGCACCTGACTGCCAGACAAAAGAACCATTGGTTATAACGGCATCAACACCGCCGGCAGGTTCCATTGGTGTATCAAAATTTGCCCGATCGATGACCGTCTCTGGGTCAAAAATTACCAAATCTGCAAAAGCTCCTTCACGCAAATATCCCCGATCCTTCAGGCCAAATACATCCGCCGGAACGCCCGTCATACGCCGGACCGCTTCTTCCAGCGGCATCAGGCCAATGTCACGGCTGTAATGGCCCAACACGCGCGGAAACGTTCCCCACAGGCGTGGATGCGGGCGTTCATCATGAGGAATGCCATCGGAGCCGATCATGGCGTCTTCAAACGCCAGCACATCGCGCACATCATCTTCCGCCATGGAGAAATAAATCGCACCTGCGGGAAGCAGACAGTCCACCATCTCCTCCGGCTTGATCTGATATTCCATCGCCATCTCAGAAAGGTCCCTGCCCGCTGCTTCTGGCATGGGCTCGGACCAGGTGATCAGCACTTTGGATGAATCGGCTACACGTTCTTTCAGCAACACAGTGGAGCTGGCGATATACGGATAAACATCCAACGCTACCTTCTGCGTTTTCCGTGCTTCCTTGATCATGGGCAATGATTGGCGGACCATGCCGTGGTTTTCCACGCCAGAGGCTTTGTGATGCGACAGCAGAACTGGCATGTTGCCCCGTCGCCCAATCTCCAGCGCCTCTTCAACGGATTTCAAAAGGTCTGGGCCCTCATTACGCAGGTGCGTTGCGTAAATGCCACCTGCCGCGCCAGCCACTTCAGCTACTCGCGCGACCTCATCGGTGGAAGCCGCACGGGCTGGCGGGTAGAACAGGCCTGTAGAAAATCCTGCTGCCCCCGCTTCCATCGCTTCGGCGACGCCTGCGCGCATGGCGTTGATTTCGGCATCCGTCGCTGTACGGTCTAGGTCCGAAACCTCCGTAATGCGCAGAGTTTGATGGCCAACTAAGAAGACCGCATTGGCGGCAGCAGGCTGCTTATCCACTTGATCGATAAATGCGGCAAAGGTCGGGAAGCGTACGGGGTCGAGGCCGAAGATCAAATCAAGCGGCGGCTTCGGGCGGCCAGCAGCGGCGAATGGTGCCAGGCTGACACCACAATTGCCGACCACGACCGTGGTGACGCCCTGGCTGGTTTTCGGGCGCATAGCGGGATCAACAAACAGCAAGCGGTCGTCATGGGTATGTACATCGACAAACCCTGGCGTCACAGCCTTACCAAAGGCATCAATTCGTTCATCGGCTTGGGCGTCTGACAGATCGCCAATCGCGGCAATCCTATCCCCTGAGATACCAACATCTGCGCGAACGCTGTCGCCGCCCGTGCCGTCAATAACATCGCCTCCGGTAATCACCAGGTCAAAGCGTTGCGGATCATCCATGGTCATCAATCCTGAATACGAAGCGGTTGCGGGGCGTCGGGCAGCGAAACGCCGAAGCGGCGCTGCATTGTGTCCTGGATTAACTCAAAACTAGAGCCATGACGCACGACTTCAAATGTCGAAAGATCCAGAAGCGTTGAGGACGCCCGATAAGGCCAGCATTTCCGCAAGCCATGGTCGATCACAATATCGGCGACATCCCTGATTTCCGGCTCAATATCGACGGCTTGGAACTTCGTGCCAGCAAGGCTGAGGTTAGCAGAGGATCCAAATAGCGCATGCCCCGCCTCCCTGCTACGACGGGAAATAGCGGCATGGAATGGCCCGGCATTGGTAAGCATGCAGAGCGTACCATCCTTGGTGCTCATGCTGAGCGCATCCGGCTCCATCTTGGCCAGGATAGGATGATCCATCCGGCATGGGCCGATCACACCAAGCGGCAGGTCGTCATCAACGGTAATCGCGTCAAAAGCGGCCCAGCCTTCATCGGGGAGTACGTAAAGCTCCCGCGCGAGCGCGTTATCGCCGATCATGGCGTTAAACTTTGTCGGTTGGCGGCGTTTGGCATCGAAAATACGGCGGAGGGCGGCGTATGAGCCGCCTATGGCTGAGTATCCAACATCCATCGGCATGATCGCGACGCCGCCGGACTGCAACACAGCGAACGCACGATCCGCTTCTTGAGCCATAAATGGAGTTTCTTGGTGCATTCCGAATCAGTCCCTTACGTCGAGCGGCGCATTGTCCATGCGAGGATAGCGCCTGCCGCCGCCGCCGTCGCGGCTATCGCGAAAGCTAAGGCATAGGCTTGGCTAAATGCTTGCTCTGGCCCGGCACCTGCCGCGAGCGCAGATAATTCTGTTTCGCCGAATAGAAGCGTCAACATGGATGCGGCAGCGACGACGCCGATGGTCCGCGTCGCCATTGCGAGACCGCCGGCAACGCCGCGTTCCGATTCCGGCAATCCAGCCGTAACGCCGTCCAAATATGCAGTTTGGAAAAACCCAAGCCCTATGCCCGCCAACGTTAATGTCGCGATGACTTCGGCCAAAGAACTGGCACCATCCACTTGGCCGATAAGAATCAGCCCAGCAGCAGCCGTGGCAGCGCCCAGTGCAGCGACGCTTTGGCTGGACATAGTCTTCAACATCCGGCCCGCAATCGCGGCTGCAATGGTCGTGCCAACGGCTCCACTCGCCAGCGCTAACCCACCTGCCGCCGCATCAAACCCGGCATAGCGTGTGAGGAAGAATGGCGTGAAAAGCAGCGGCGTGAAGGATGCGCTTGAAACGACAATGTTCAACGCATTCAGAAGTGCGAACCTAGGGCTGCGGAAAGCATCTAGCCTCAAAACAGGATCAGGCGCGCGGCGTTCTGTTCGAATGAACCCAGCCGCCGCAGCAGTACCCAGTAAAGCGATAGCGAGCGCCGCCCCACCCTCCCCACGCCGAACAAGGCTGAGCGTTGCAGCCAGCGAGATCAGCGCGATTACGAGCAGCAGAGCACCGAGTATGTCGAACGGCTTGCCTTTAAATGATGGCGGCTTGTCTTGAGGCAATAGCCAGGAAAGCGCCAGCACCAGCCCAGCCAACGGAATTCGGAACCAGAATACGCCTTGCCAACCGAAAGCATCGGTCAGCACACCCCCAACGACCGGGCCGACAGCACCCGCAGCGGCGAACATTGCTGCGTAATATCCGATGATTCTGGGTCGCTCTGATTCTGGGTAGAGTGACGTCGCAAGCGCTGGACCGCAGGCAATAGCGAGTGCCGTGCCTAGCCCTTGCGCCACCCGCGCTGGCAGCAGCAGCTCAAAACTTGGTGCCAGTGAACAGGCCGCGAGGCCGAAGCAACTGACTGTCAGGCCGATTTTGAAGATGCGCCGCCGCCCGTATCGGTCGCCCAACTTTCCGGCAACCAACATCAGGCTGGAATAGGTCAGCACATAGCAGATGATGATCCACTGGATCATCTCTAGCGGCAGGCCGAATGAGCCTACAATTGCCGGAAACGCAATATTGACCGCCGTATCAAGCGGGCCGACAGCGACGCCAAGGCCGACGACTGCCAGCCCGACCGCGGCCCTCGCACCCCCGGTCGGAGCGTGCGTCAGGGCAGCGTGCCTTCGATGACATATGTGAGAATGTCTACCGCTTGGCTTGGCTGCTCAATGACGGCCAGTGCAGCGCCGTCCACCTCTTTGAGGGCATGGGCGTGGTCGGGGCCGTGCATCACGATGAGCGACTTGCCGAGCGCCGCCGCCATGCCAGCATCAAACGCCGCATTCCACTGCTTATACTTTTCGCCAAAGCGCACGATTACGATGTCCGCCTGCTCTATCTGCCGACGGGTGCGGATTGCATTCAGCTTGGCACCTTTGTGGTCATGCCAGAACTTATCGGGTTCGGCCCCCATGATCGTGACGCCGCAATCGTCCGACGCGTCGTGATCCGTGACCGGGGCTGCGAAGGAAACATCGAGCCCTTTCGCAGCCACCGCAGATGTAATCTCGTTCCGCCAGTCAGTGTGAATCTCGCCAGAAAGATATACGCGCCAAGTCATCAGATATTCTCCGTTGGTGTCATTCTGCGGCGGCGACAGTCCCGCCCGCCAACCAGGTTTGGATCTCGGCCTTCGCACGCTCCGTCATGAGACGTCGCCGTTCAATACGGCCTTTACGGCCACGGGGTGCAGCCTCTGTCAGTGGCGGCAACAGGCCGAAGTTTACATTCATTGGTTGGTAGGCGAGCTTAGACGCGCCCTCCCCGCTCATGTGGCCGCCGGTGACATGGGCCAACATACACCCGAGCGCCGTTGTATCAGCTGGCGCTGGCAGTGTTTGTCCAAGCGCTTCAGCCGCTGCAAACCGGCCAGCGAGCATGCCAAGGCCAGCGCTCTCCACATAGCCCTCAACGCCTGCAATCTGGCCAGCAAAACGAATACGTGGGCTGCTCTTCAGGCGAAGCTCGCCATCCAACAGCTTTGGGCTTTCGATAAAGGTATTGCGATGAATACCGCCAAGGCGCGCAAACTCGGCATTCTCTAAACCTGGGATCATGCGGAAAACATTCGCTTGCGCACCGTGCCGCAACTTGGTTTGGAAACCGACGATATTATAGATCGTTCCCTGCAGATTATCCTGGCGAAGCTGCACCACTGCATGGGCGCGCTTGCCTGTCGCCGGGTTGGTCAGGCCGACCGGTTTCATTGGGCCAAAGCGCAAAGTTTCTGGACCGCGTTCCGCCATTACCTCGATGGGAAGGCAGCCTTCAAAATAGGGCGTATCCTTTTCCCAATCCTGGAATTCAGTCTTATCGCCGGTCACCAATGCATGGATGAACGCGTCGTACTGGTCTTTATCCATCGGGCAGTTGATGTAGTCGGCACCGTCGCCGCCGGGGCCTTTCTTGTCGTAGCGCGATTGGCGCCACGCAATATCCATGTTGATGCTGTCGAGGTAGACAATTGGCGCAATCGCATCGAAAAACGCTAGCGCATCCGCGCCCGTTTCAGCCTGGATCGCTTCCGCCAGCGGTGTGCTGGTCAGCGGGCCAGTCGCGATAATCGTTTGGCCCCAATCTTCAGGCGGCAGGCCGGACACTTCCTCCCGGCGGATCTCGACCAATGGCTCATCTTCAAGCGCTTTGGTGATCACGGCTGAGAATACATCCCGGTCCACCGCGAGCGCATCGCCTGCAGGCACCTTGGCTTCCTCAGCCGCTTGCATCATCAACGAGTTCGCAGCGCGCATCTCCCAATGCAGCAGCCCGACTGCGTTGTGTTCAGAATCGTCGGACCGGAATGAGTTCGAGCAAACAAGCTCCGCCAACCCCTCCGTTTGATGCGCTGGGGATGTTTTATGGGGCCGCATTTCATGGATGATCGCTGGAACGCCCGCTCGTGCCAGTTGCCACGCCGCTTCCGTTCCAGCCAGTCCGCCGCCGATGATGTGCACAGGTTTTGTCATGCCTTGATCAATATGATCAGCGCGCCGCTACGACAAGGCCTTGGGATATGAATTCGCGGTATTAGGCGGCGTTCACGACCAACATCGCCCGCTTGATACGGATAATAAACCGGACTTTAGAGATAGCGCCGCCAGCGACAATCTCATTCTCGCCAATATGCAGGCCGGTGTCACCCGCCGTAGAGCCCCGGTTGAAAACATTGAGTTCAGCGCCGTTCACGATGGAGCCAAGCCGGTCCTGTAGATCAAAGACAACCACATGGCCTTCGTCATCCACATCAATCCGCAAATGCCTGTCGGCAATGACACCGCCTTCCCGAAACGGGAGGCCAAGCCGCCCTGGCGTTCTGTCGGTCGTTAGGCCAAGCGCAACCCCGATGGTGAAGGGGAATTGATCGATGACATGGCCTTTGGGGCCAATAAAACCCTTTGTTTGCGGCGAACCGCCAAGGATACGCACCTGCTGCAAATCAGGACCGCCAAAAACGCCCGGCGGGATATTCCCATGGGCGACGGATTTGATATCGCACATGCGCTTACAGATCATTTTGAGCAGACTGACGCCAAGACCATCTTCATCACCAAACGCCTTAAGGAAGGTATTTCGATCTAGTGCGGCCAGCACCGAATTTTCTACAGCTACTGTTGTTGTAGAACGCGGTACGCCGTTGATGACGCCCATCTCGCCAACGATCTCACCACGCCCCAGCACGGCGACAGGAATAGGGTCGCCACCAGATTCATCTGCGCGACGAACCTCGACCTCTCCAAATTAAACGAAATAGACGAGGTCACTAGCTTCGCCAACGCTATAGAGGGTATCGCCTTCCTTCAGCAGAATTGTCTGCATCGCAAATCCGCCTCCGCCAGGGTGTTTCTCAGTGAAATCAGAGGACGCCGCCCATCCCTAAGAGCGGGTTAAATGGTGATCAGTCACCCTGTGGATGATTTCAAAATGCCAGAAATTACGCCGCCGCCTCACCCGCCATTGCACTGCTCAGGCGGAGCGTGAAACGGATAGGCGACCATTGCCCGCCCGTTATGATCTCATTGTCGCCAGCATGAAGGTCCGCAATGGCGCCAGTCTCAAATCGTTCGAAGGTCGAAATGCGACGTCCATTGACGACACTGCCCAGCCAGCTTTCAAGATCGCGAACAATCAACGCGCCATCTGGCCCCGCTTCAATCTGGAAATGGTCTTCGCCAAGTTGACCTGCTGCCGCCATCGGCAGTCCCACGCGGTTTGGCTTGATCTCAACCGACGTGCTTTCAGACAAACCGACGACAAACGGCAGGCTTTGGATGACAATGCCCCCCACACCCAGCAGCGATTGCAGTTCTGGCGAAGCACCAAGCAATTGCATGCCTGCGACAGAGCCGGAATGCGCTGGGTCGCCTGCCACATGGGCAGCTTCAGTCGTTGTGCAAAGCCGGTCGCAGATCATGCGGAGAAGTTTTAGGCCAACGCCCTTTTCACCGCCGAATGCTTCCTTGAATTCATTCGTATCAATCGACGCCAGCGTCAGCGTTGTACCAGCCACAATCGTCGTCGACCGAATGCAATTTCGGACAACGCCCATTTCACCAAGCATCTGGCCTTTGCCAAGCGTCGCCACCGTGACTTCCTGGTGGTCCATCACCCGGCGGACTTCAACTTCGCCAGCCTCAATGAAATACACTTTGTCACTGATGTCGCCAGCGCGGTAGAGCACCTCGCCCGCCTGCAGTTTGACTGTCTGCATTGCCTGAATATCCCGCAGTAAATGTGGGCTTCAGTGCATGGTGTCCATCGCTAAGGCGGCGTTAAAGGGCTGCTGCGGCTAGGTCTGTGAGCAAAGCTTGCGCGCACCTGTCGCGACCCAGTACCAAAGCGCAGCCACACATTGCAGCGCAAGAACGGCACCAAATATAACCGCGTATGCCTCTGCCGGGCGCTGACCATCTTTCATTGGCCAGCTTTCCAGTGCCGAACCAATGCCAAATTGAAGGCCAGCCGCCATTGCGAAAAGTATTAAGTTGAGCGCTGTATTGGAACGCCCTGCGAGTGCTGGCCCGAAATGCTCCGCCAGGTGCGCGTTTGCCAACACACCGAGCTGGCCGGTCAGCGCAAATGTCAGCCAAAGCGCCCAAGTCCACCCGACATAGCCCATCACGATGAGAAATTGGCAGACCAAGAACGCAGCCAGCGCAAAATGCATGACAAATAACGGGCCTTTGCCACGTCGTCGGGCGAAGTCTGCGGCTGCACCACCGCCCAATATCCCAGCCAGGAAAGCGACTGCCATGCCGGTCAGCACAGTTGCGACGCGATCTCGGTCAAGGCCAGCCACGTCGGCCAACCAAGGTGCGGCCCAGAGCGTCTGCAAGGCGATATGCGCGCCGCCGGTGACAACAACATAGGGCGCAATTCGCCAGAACTCGAAAGAGCTATAAATCTGTGCGAGACCGCCAAGCGCTTGGCCGAGCGTCGTCCCTTCTTCTGACTCACCCCGGCGGGGGACGGCCAGGAAAATGAAGCACGCTGCGAGCGCTGTCACGATCGCCAGCATGAAGAACAGACCCCGCCAGCCCAGGATTTCAGCCGTAACATAGGCCGGATATGAGGCCGCAAGCACACCAACGCCGCCGAACGCCATAACCCAGGAATTCAGCAGTGGAATACGGCCCGCAGGTGCAAAAATGGCAACGGCTTTGAAGCTGGCCATCAATCCGCCGGCAAAACCCAGACCGATCATGCCGCGCGCCAACACCAGAACGGTCTCATTCTGCGCAAACCCGAATAGCGCTGCGCCAGCCGCCGCAACCAGTAACAATGCCGCCTGCACTCGGCGCGGGCCATATTTGTCCAGTAATATTCCAAGCGGTGGCTGGAATGCAGCGAATACGATCAGATAGGCAGCCGTTAGTAACCCAAGGCCTTCTGTGGTGAGGCCAACATCACGGATTAGATCGGGCGCGACAACAGCATTCACCGCCCGAAAAAGATACGAAAGGAAATAGCCGCAGCCGAACGGCAATAATACCGTCGTCGCTATCCGGCCAAGCGACAATTGGGGATAGTTCATGGTGTGATGTCGCCCTTAATAGCGCTTGGTAACGCCGCCGCGCCCGCCCGTGTTCAGGCGATCTGCAAATTCAGCTGCGAGCAGCCTGCCGTTTGGAATATTCAGCCAGAGGCGGAGCAACAACCGGCGCTCCTCAGGCATATCCCAGTCCACATATCCGCCTCGGCTGTGCAGGGTCGTGTGATTATTCAAAAGTTGGATGTCGCCAGGCTCGAATGCCATTGGCAGCAACAGGTCTTTCGACAGCGCCATATCTTCAACCAACGTAATCGCTTCAAGCTGTGCTGCCGTCAGGGTGATGCCAAGCTTACCGGCCCCCAGCTCAATCTGCTGCTTGTTGAAACGGCAGGAGAGCAAGCCTTCGAACCAGCTATAGACCGGCACCCGATTCTGCGTCAGTTCATCCGCCGTGCGGCCTTTGCCGACCAGGTCATAGCGAAAGCCTTCCATCAGCGGTGGCAGCAAGTCTGGCCGTTCTGCCAAAATGCGGTTGTAGACGCTGATGGACGATGCGATCCAGCTCTCCCCGCCTTCTTTGGCCGGACGGACGCAGAGTAACCCCACCACGTCCGCTGAGTCCGAATGCGGTGCAAGGAACGCGTTGGTGCGATGGCCACGAACGCCTTCCTCATAATACCCGCCCTTAGCGTATTTTCCGCTTTCCATGTCCGTGACACGGCCCAGCATGTCACCTTGGCTGTTCTGAGAAATCACTTGGCCAAGATGCGCGCCAAGGCCCCAATAGAGCAGCGACAAGTGGTCTAGTCCGTAATTGGCGACATCCAGGCCGCGCAGCAATACAAAGCCACGGCCATATTCGATGTCTTCCAGCAACCGCTTCAGCTTTGGCGCGAGCGATGGGAGTGGAAAGTCATCCTGACCGAATTCAAGCGGCCCCAATCCACGCGCCGCTAGATCCGCCGTCGCGCGCTCCAATTCGCCTAAATCAGTCGGCGTGAAATGGAATATCCAGGACTGATCCTGCTCCATTTCTGGACGGGTCCATGCGGATGGGCCAGTGGCGATGGGTGGAAGCGTCGTTGGCATTGATTTCACGGGCCTCAGAATATTGGCGCACCCACAATGTAGCGGAGGGCTGCACCAGAGGGAAAGCACGTTACGGAATAGCATTTTCCGGGGTGCGGCCAGCGAAGACATCCTTCAACCCGGCGATCAAAGCTTCCGCCGTAGCCACACGGGTCTCCACCGTAGAACTGCCAATATGGGGAAGCATGAAGACGTTCGGCAGGTTCAAGTACCGTGGATCAAAGGCTGGCTCGCCCGCAAGGACATCAAGCCCAGCTGCATAAACCCGCCCATCCTGAAGCGCAGGGATCAGTGCGTTATCATCAATGATGTCGCCGCGCCCAACGTTCAGCACAACAGCGGTTGGGCGCATCATCGCAATGCGCTGGTCGTTCAGGAAATGATGATTATCCGGTGTGAGGGGGCTGGCAAGCAGCAACACATCGGTCTCTGCCAGAAACGCATCTGCGTCAGCGATATAGCGGGCACCATCCTCAATCTCCGGCGCTAAGCGGCGGCGGTTACGGTAAGCGATTCTCATGCCGAATGCCCGCGCCCGCGCCGCTGCAGCAAGCCCGATCCGCCCCATGCCAAAAACGCCGAATATCTTGCCCGCGAGGCCTTGGCCAATGAGTTGGCGCGAATGCCAGCCTTGCCATTCATCGGAACGGATGAGATTAATCGATTCTGTCGCCCGGCGAGTGGCCCCCAACATTAGCAGGATCGCTGTATCGGCAACTGCGTCTTTTAGAACATCGGGCGTAAAAAGCACTACCCTGCCGCTCGCCTTGATCGTCGGCACATCCAGATAATGCATACCGACAGAATAGGTACCAACGGCGCGAATTGAGCTTGGTAGCCCCTTGACCACATCACCCTTCACCTGGATCGGCGGGGTGACAATCAGCGCTTCGGTACCTTCCAGTGCTGCCAGTTCATCCGGCAATGCGCCCTCGAGAAATGTCGTATCGAATGCAGCTTGGGGCGCAGCTTCGGCCTCGTCTGGCAGCCGGAACGCAACCGTGATGGCGTGTCGGTCAGCCACGCGCGCCTGCCATCACCAAGCCAACGCTGGCATGAAGTAATCTGGCGCTGGGTGCTGTTCTTCCTTGGCTTTCGCGACGACGGCTTCAGGTGCAGGGTCTGATGTTCCGAAGCCATCCACATAAATGCCTGACGCCAAAAATAGCGCGTCGCACCCGGCAGCCTTGGCACCGGCAACATCTGTTCGGATCGCATCGCCAATGCCAAGAACGCGCTTCGGCTCCGGCCCGCCCAGCGTCTCAAAGCACATGGCGTAGACGGATGGGTACGGCTTACCGTGATATGCGACATCGCCGCCAAGTGCTTCATAGCGTTGTGCGATGAGGCCTGCGCAAATCGTCAGATCATCGCCGATATGCACGACCAAATCGGGATTGGCACAGACCATGGGCAGCTTGAATTTCAGTGCCTCCTGTAGCCTGTCCTCGTAGTCACCCAGCACGTCCGAATTGTCATAAGTGCCTGTGTTTACAATGAAATCAGCTTCTGAAAGCTTGGTCACAATCTCGAGCCCAGCATCCTGTCGCACAGAATCATCGCGGTCCGGTCCCAGATGATAGCAACGCCGCCCAAGCGCCTTGTGCCAAGCGTCTGTCGGGCTGGATAGCGCCCGCCACGTCGCTTCGCCGGATGTAACAACATGTTGATACACATCCCGCGGCACGCCCATCTCATCCAGGCGCTTCACGATGGCAGACACCCGCCTTGGGCCATTCGATAGCAGGCATACTGTGACGCCTGCTGCTGTCGCACGGCCCAGCGCATCCACAGCCGCCGGAAACGGCTCCACGCCATTGTGGACGCAGCCCCATAGATCCACCAGGAGCGCATCATAATTGCCGATAATGGCACCAAGGCCAGAGAGTCGCTGCGTCATGGATCGTCCTAACTGTTTCTGTGCGCGGCATGGGCACCAGCGGCGCGGCCAAATACAGCCCCGCGCATGACCGATGTAGAGCCGGTATAGGTTCTGAAATAAACCCCCGATGTTTCGCCAGCGGCATAAAGCCCCGGAATTGGTTGGCCTTCATGGTCCAGTACGCGGGCGGACGGATCGATTTTCAGGCCGCCAAATGTGAAACAAGTGGCAGCAATAATGGGCCAAGCGCGAAACGGCCCTTGCACTAAGGGTCGCGCCCAATGGCTGCGACGCGGGCTCACGCCGGATGTCGCCAATCCATCCGGGCGAAGCGGATCAAATCGCCCGTCAATCGGGCAGGCTTGATTGAACGCCGCAATCGTCTCTGCCGCCTGCCCTGCATCGATATCAAGCTGAGCCAATAAGCCATCAAGCGTATCCGCTTCAAATGCCGGCTGGTCCGTGCGGATGGCTTTCCGCCAATTCGGGATATCTTCGACCGCACCATCCAAAATGCACCATGCGAGGCCTTGGGATTGCTGGAGGATGTCCCGTGCAGTCGCTTCGTAGGTCGCGTCCACAGTTGCGGGCGCTTCATCAGTGAAGCGGCGGCCTTCGCGGTTCAGCAGAAGGCCATAGGTGTAAATTAGCACCACCGGCTCTGCCTCGCCTGAACGCGGATCAACGGGCTGGGCATGGAAGCTGCCGAAATCGCCGCCAGGGGCAGCACCAGCAGATAAGCCCATCGCCACCCCTTCGCCGCGATTGTAATAGCCGCCGCGTGCAATCGGGCGCGTCCATTGGGCGGCAGAGCCGATATAGCGGGTCATCATTTCCGCATTGCCCTGAAACCCCCCTGTTGCCAGCACCACATTCGGCGCATGCAGCGCCTCCCGCTCCCCGCCGATGGGTTTGACAATCAATCCTTCAATTCCGCCATCCCGGCGACGCAACAGCGCCTCTGCTGTGGTTTCGAAGCGATAATCGATCCGGTCCGCCATCGCCTCGGCCTTCGTGGCTAGCGCTTCAACAATGGCCTGACCGCCGCCCACGGGGCTCATACGCGTCGTGGATTCGGTGATGAAATAGTTCGGCAGGAAATCGAATGAGAGACCGTGACTTTCCAGCCAAGCCAAAGCGTCCGGCGCGCCATCAGCCCAGGCACCGATCAATTCCGGGTCCAAGCTAGAATTGGAGCGGAGGATTGCAGGCCAATCCCCCGGCGCTCTGGTCCAGTCTTTCGTGATCTCTGGATCAAGCCACCCTGCGGCATTCCCCGCCAACGCATCGGCGAAATCTTCCGAGACCTCTTTCTTTGACTGCATGCGCCAAAAAGATTCGGTGTAGCGCGTATTGCCGCCACGCTCCTCAATTGGCGCACGTTCCAGCAGGGCGACCTTGGCCCCTGCCTCAGCTGCGGTTAGCGCTGCCGACAGCCCAGCAACGCCAGCCCCAGCGACAATGACATCATAGGGTCGTCCCATCGACACGGAACCAACCTAGCCCGCCACATTTGCCCGGCGGAGCGGCACGCCAAACTCCCGCTGACAAACCTCAGCCAGTTTCGCGACACCCTCTCGGATTTCCTGATGGCTCGTGTTCGCAAAGCAGAGCCGCATCCGGTTGGCACCGTAGGTATCATCCGTCGCCCATTCACGTCCCGGGTTGATCGCAATGCCTTCTGCCCCGGCAGCCTTGAACAGCTTTGAGGTATCAACCTCTTTCGGCAGCGTAACCCACAGGAAAATCCCGGCTTCCGGCTTTGGAAATTCAGCAGCTTCGCCAAAATTTGCCTCTAGCGCCTCAACCAACACATCTGCTTTGCCTTTCAGCATCACGTTGAGCTCGTCCACATGGGCGTCGAACGCGTCTGGGACATATCCAGCCAATGCCATCTGCTCGATAGCGCCACTGCCAGCGTCATTCTTAAGCGGCAGAATGCGGCTCATGACCTCCCAATCCGCCACGAGATATCCAACGCGCAAAGCGGGGGCGATGGATTTGGAGAATGAGCCGCAATAGACGACCCGGCCATCTTCATCCAGAGCCCGGAAGGCTGGCGGGCGGCCACCTTGAAAGATCAAGTCCGCGTAGCAATCGTCCTCAAAAATCGCGAGGTCGTGCGCCTTAGCAATGCTCAGAATCTCCCGGCGACGCTCTACAGACATGACGCTTGCCGTTGGGTTTTGCACGGTCGGGATGAGGTAGAGATATTTAACGCACTGGCCCGCCGCCTTGCAGGCCGCCAGTGCCTCTTCAAGCTTGGCTGGGATCATGCCGTCGTCATCAAGCTCCACCCCGACATAATCAGCACCCTTGCCGCGAATTCGCGTGAGCGCGCCGCCATAACAGGCTTGTTCAACGATCACGATATCGCCTGGCTCAAGGAAAAGAGCATTCACCAAGTCCATAGCTTGCAAGGACCCGGATGTAACCAGGACCTGATCCGGCGTTGTCGCCATCTGGGTGCGTCGTTGCAGCATATCCGCAATGGCTTCACGGAACGGCAGGTAGCCTTGGGGGCCGCTGGCCAGGCCGTATGTAGCAAGCGTGTTGCCCTCTGCCTTCAACGCAGCCGCGACAACATCCGCTAGTGGACCGGCTGGCACTGTGTCGCCGTCAATATTTCCGCCAACGAAGTTATAGGTCGGAAAGGCTTTCCACGCTGTCGCGGGTGCGGGCGCATTGCTGCGGAATGATTGGCTGATATCGAATGGCATGGGGCAAGCTCCTTGAGCGAGGTCAGATTGTGCTTCCCAGCATAAGCGCCCTGCCTTTCCACGCAAAGCCGCTCACATGCACGTGATCAGACCTTAGAAATTTGTTACTGCGCTCTTGTAACGGCGAGCTGGCACACCACGTCTGTGTGACGAAACGCACCCTCTGCACACATGTACGTCTGAAAAGGATTTAGTCCCATGAGCGCCCAGCTCGCAAAAGCTCAAGCGCCCGTCCGTCGGGTCCGCCGCAACTTTGATGTGGACGCCCTCACCATTTGGCTGGGCGTTATGGGCCTTTATGTGGCTATTACCGCCGTATTCCTAATCGGCCACTCAGCCTAATCAACAGTTCCAGCTGGCGCCGTCTTGGTGCGGCGCTTGCGCTCGGTCGCTGACTTAAGCTGACCGCACGCGGCCTGAATA
>Ga0315321_10000229_pt1 | contig 39158 bp, 28 predicted proteins | sample M180m21515metaG_FD_203464 | JGI IMG/M metagenome (GOLD analysis project Ga0315321, IMG submission 203464) | Ammonia-oxidizing marine archaeal communities from Monterey Bay, California, United States - M1 80m 21515 | ecosystem: Environmental > Aquatic > Marine > Intertidal zone | place: USA... | reverse complement strand
TGTACTCCCATTTGGTCTTAGCGACTGACTTAACAGCATTTCTGGGCGATACAGCGTGGGTCAACAATGAAACTGCTATGCAATTGCATGACGGTACGTTTGGGACTTCAGATTTTGGCAGGACTTACCTCTGGTTTATCAGTAGCCCAACCTTGCTTTGGGTGCACCATGGTTTCGCGATTGCAGTAACCGCATGTTTTGCAATGGGGGTGATGACAAGGATTACGTCACCTTTGGCGTGGTTCTTGCAACTCATGTATTTGCACCGCTTGACAGGTACACTCTTCGGATTTGACCAAATCTTGACTTACGTTGCGATGTATCTGATCCTCGCTCCATCTGGAAGTTGCTACAGTGTCGATGCTTGGATAAGAACTCGATTTGCTTCAGTCGATCGAGGGCGTTTTTGGAATTGGCTATTTCCAGAAGCAAAAGCGACGGTCCTTTCGAATGTTGCCACCCGCCTGTTGCAATTACATCTTTGCGTGATTTACCTGTTTGGTGGGATTAGCAAAGCTCGCGGCCAGACATGGTGGGATGGGACCGCGGTTTGGTACTCTGTCAGCAACTATGAGTACCAGTCGCTGGATATGACATGGCTGTCTGACTACCCGCGTCTGTTTAGCGCGATGACCCATGCCACACTTTTTTGGGAAATTTTCTACTGTGCTCTCATCTGGCCACGTTTGACGCGTCCATTTATTCTCGCAATCGCGGTTGCTCTGCATGCTGGAATCGCATTAGCCCTTGGGATGATCACTTTTGGCATCATGATGATTGCTGCCAATATGATTTTCATTAGTCCAGAATCGGTGCAACACACGCTAATCAGTTTGCGACGTTCGTCTCAACATGCTGAAGGGTAATTCCTAGGCAGCAAGGTTCGTGTCCACGCCAGTTTGACTGCGTGTTTTTCTGATGGCTGCGAGCACGTATCAATTCAATTGCAATGAATTGATACGTGGTCAGTCCTGACTGACACATCCATCGACTGTTCGATGGCATGTCGCTTGGTGGCATGAGTGACATCCGCCGAAGATCAGAATCATTGTTTTGCAGCATGACAGGTGTGGATTCACCAAACGTCGAGATGCTGCTGATTTGATCCGTGGTCCGTGGTCCGTGATGCGGGGTTACCGTTTTAGCAGTGGTTCACCGGTCATTTCTTCTGGAATTGGTAGTCCCAGTAACTGCAGAGTCGTAGGTGCGATGTCCGCGAGTCGGCCGCCGTGACGCAATTGCTGGCCCTCGAGATCCGGTTCGACGACAATCAGTGGTACGTCAAAGGTTGTGTGTGCTGTGTGCGGTCCGCCACTTATCGGATCGATCATTTGTTCGCAGTTTCCGTGATCAGCGGTGACAATGAGTGACCCCCCTTTGGCAAGTGTTGCTTCGACAATTTTCCCGACGCAAGCGTCCACTTTTTCGACTGCTTTGACTGCTGCTTCGATGACTCCCGTGTGTCCAACCATGTCACCGTTGGCGAAGTTCACGATGATCAACGCCGCTTGTTCAGAATCGATCTCTGCAAGAACTTTTGCCATGACCTCTTCAGCGGACATTTCGGGTTTTTGGTCGTATGTCGACACATCTCGAGGCGAGGCGGCCATCCCCCGATCTTCTTCTGAAAAAGGGTCGTCACGGTAGTCGTTGAAAAAGAACGTTACGTGCGGATATTTTTCTGTTTCAGCGCAGCGGAACTGATGCAGTTGCAGGCTACTGACGTACTCGCCCAGAATGTTTGGCATCTTGGCTGGCTTTTCAAAGATCACATGAACGGGCAGTCCGGTTTCGTAACCTGTCATTGTGGCGAAGTAGAGATATTTGATCTGCTCGCCCCGGTCAAATCCTCCACCTTCGATATTATTCCATTCGTCGTTTTCCAAGACGAATGCTTTTGTGATTTCACGTGTTCGATCCCCGCGGTAGTTCAGGAAGATGATGGCGTCACCATCTTTGACAAGCGTCGGACCGTTGGGCCCAGGAATCGTGGTCGCGGTGATGAACTCATCACCCTTGCGGTTGGAATCGGTAGGACTGTCGTAATAAGCTTGAATCGCTTCAGTTGCGGAATTGGCAGTTCTTTCAACGCCGCGTGTCATCATTTGGTAGGCTGTCTCGACTCGTTCCCAACGCAGGTCACGATCCATAGCATAAAAACGACCTATCACGCTGGCCACACGACCGACACCAGCCTCCGCCATCTTCTCCTCCAGTTGCCGGACGAATTCTTTGCCTCCCGTAGGGGACGTGTCACGACCGTCAGTGATGGCGTGAACAGCGAAGTTTTCACTGGCGAGACCAGATCTCTTCACGAGATCCACCACAGCGAATGCGTGCCCCAAATCACTATGGACCCGTCCGTCAGACATCAAGCCAAGTAAATGCAGTGTGCCACCGCTAGCTTTCACATGATCAATCGATTCCTGAAGGACGGTCTTGCTGAAAAAGGATTCGTCACGAATTGCCCGTGTAATTCGCATCACTTCTTGATCGACGATTCTGCCGGCACCGATGTTTTGGTGTCCCACCTCACTGTTGCCCATCACACCAGCGGGCAGGCCAACATCTTCGCCTGAGGTGTGAATCAGCGTATTGGGGTAGTCTCGCATCAGTGCATCGGAGATGGGCGTATTCGCTAAGTGGATGGCATTCGCGTGATTCCACTCTGGATTAGGGTTTTCGCCCCAGCCGTCACGGACAATCAGAACAACAGGTTTTCGGCGGACTTGCGTCAATGGACCGTTCTCTTTTGATGGATGCAAAAAACAGAATTTAAAGCCAATTTGGCAACGAGAAGCAGTGTTGCGGCCAATTGTCGGGCAGCTTCACGGCTTCTTCACCTGCTCAATTTAGCCGACAGAGACGCTCGTCGGAACGCCCAAGGCATTCACGCCATTCGGAGTTTCAAGCCCGCTTCGAGACGATCGATCGATCCGCTACCCTAGCTCTTCTACATCGACCAGTCCCTATAGGAATTTTCTGATCATGCCTCTTTTACGCTTTGATCCCTCCGGCAGTATCAATTCCGATTTTGGTGTTACGGAAGAGCAGGTTTCGGGTTTGGCTGAAACCTTGGCGGAATTGCGAACCGAGATCGTCGAAATTGATTCAAAGCAGTACCAATCAGGTGAGGTACCCGAGCACAAGCAGCCTTTGGATGCACGTTTCTTTTGGCTCCCCGAAGAGCAATTAGCCGCCTACGAGGCAGACCGCGCTAAGTCAGAGCTGGGAAGGATATTTCAGGTTGCCAATGGTATCCACAATGAGATTGATGCAGTTGCGGTGCTGGGCATCGGTGGGTCCTACATGGGGGCGAGAGCAATGATGGAGGCCTGCTGCGATCCCTATCACAACGAACTGACTCGAGGAGCCCGAGGCAGTAAGCCACGAATGTATTTCGAGGGTAATAACGTTGATAATGACGCAAGCAACGCTTTGCTGCATCGACTCAAGGCTGGTGGATCTGGAACGAGCGAGGCAGAAAAGCATTTCGCCATTGTTGTAATCAGCAAGAGTGGAGGAACAATGGAGACAGCTGTTGCGTTTCGACAGTTCCTTGCCTCCCTCGAAACGTCGTTGGGAGAGAAGGCGTCTGGTAAATTGGGGCGACTTGTGATCCCGGTTACCGGAACTTCTGGAAAGCTACAAGATCTTGCAACCGCAATCGGTTGTGAGCAGGTGTTCAGCGTTCCTGAAGGCGTTGGAGGTCGATTTAGTATTCTTTCTCCAGTCGGCCTGATGCCAGCCGCTATGTTGGGATTGGATTGTATGAAATTGCTCGAGGGTGCTGTCGCCATGAATGAGCACTTCAAGAATGCGCCGTATGAAGAGAACGTTGTGTTGCAGTACGTGGCAGTTAACCATTTGCTTGCCAAGCATCGAGACAAATCCATTCGCGTGATGAGTGTGTGGAGCAAGGCTCTCGAAGCAGTAGGATTGTGGCATGATCAACTGCTCGCCGAGTCCAATGGTAAACAGGGGCTTGGGGTTACTCCGCTGACCACAGTAAATACCAGAGACTTGCATAGCCGCCATCAGCAGCATCAGCAGGGACGGAACGACAAAGTTTTCAACAATGTCATTGTAGAAAATTACCGCACGGATCCTTTGCCTGTGGGGTACAGTTCGAGAAATCAGGATTCGCTGAATGACCTGTCGGAACGCACATTGCCGGAGATCATGAGGGCAGCCATCAAAGGAACGAACGATGCGTTGCATGAGGATGGTCGCCCGACAACTGATATTTTACTTCCTGGAATTGATACACATATTCTGGGACAACTGTTTCAGATGCTGATGATTGCGACAGTGGTCGAGGGCAGGCTTTTGGGGGTCAACCCTTACGGGCAACCTGGTGTCGAACAATACAAGCAAAATATGAATAAGAACCTCGGTCGCGGCTGATCTTGAGCCGACCGGGATCACTTGCACCTCATGCCAAAACACCCGTGTTGCTGTGCCATCTGTGCGCAAAGGTCAACGGAGCCAGACTGGGGGATTTCGACCTGAGACAGTCGGTGACGACGTTGTCGATATAAAAATTCATGGGAGGTTTCATTGTGCTGACTCCGGGTTACTTTCTTTCCATGTTGGCTACAATGGTCGTATCGTTCCCCTGCTCTGCCCCAAAATTTGGAAACAATTCATCGATGTCAGCAGTTGACCAGCTTTTTTCCGATTTGCGATCTGAGGGCCGTAAAGCGCTAATGCCGTTTTTCACTGCGGGCGATCCAGACATGGCCACCACGGCGAGAATTATTCACGCTGCGCAGTCAGTTGGTGCCAGCTTGTGCGAAATTGGGGTTCCGTACAGCGATCCAATCGCAGATGGACCTGTGATTCAGGCTTCTTATCAGCGGGCCCTCGATCGTGGATTTCGGCTTCAGCAGATCATGGATCTGGCCGAGAACTTAAAGTCCGATGTCACCATGCCTTTGGTGTCGATGGTCAGTTACGCAATCATTTATCGGGTCGGTTTGAAAAAATACGTGCAACAGGCCAAGGCTGCGGGCTACGCCGGTGCAATTGTGCCTGACCTGTTGGTCGAGGAAGCGGCTGAGCTATCGCGGATCTGTGCTGGTGAGGATTTTAGCTTGGTGCAACTTGTCACACCAACAACCCCGCGCGACCGCCAAGTCCGAATTGCTGAGTCTTCCTCCGGATTTCTCTACTATGTATCCGTTACCGGAATCACAGGAGAGAGAACGGTTCTCCCTGGAGATTTGGTTGATAATGTGAAATGGCTTCGGGGACAAACAGAGTTGCCGATTTGCATTGGATTTGGAATTAGTGGGCCAGAGACTGCCGCGCAGTTGGCACCCGTCGCCGACGGTTTGATTGTGGGTTCGGCCGTGGTTCGGCGAGTCCACGACGCTGGGAATTCTGATGCAGCAGTGAAACACGTGACCGAATTTGTGAAAGCGTTGCGTCACGCAATCGACGACGCGCCAACCGACGTTGTATGACAGATTGCTTCAAAGCCGAGAAGAACGAACACTAGAGTTCCATGGACCAAAAACCTCGACGAGATTTTCTCAAGAAAGCTGCTTTAGCACTGCCAATCGTTGCAGCAACCGATTCTGTTGAAGTAAGTGCAGCAGATGAAAAAACGGCAAGTGACGTAGATAAAACACCGTCATGGCAGGGTCGCATGACCGCTCCTGATGACGGAAAGCGTTACGGTTGGTTCGTCGATACGCGACGATGCTTTGGGTGCCATGCATGCGAGGTCAGTTGTAAATCTGAAAATGATGTGCCTCTTGGCAATTACATTCGTCAAACCACCTACCTCGATAAAGGTAAGTACCCTGAGGTAGCAAGGCTGTTTCTGCCCATGTCGTGTCAGCACTGCGAGGATGCGCCGTGCATCAAAGCGTGTCCATGTGGTGCTCTGCACAAAGAGACGGGGGGTACGGTGGCCGTTGATTACGACACTTGCTGTGGTCATGGGTCTTGTGTCGACGCATGTCCGTATGGAGCAATCTATATGGATCCTGTTGCCAGCCAGGCGGTCAAATGCCACAACTGTTATCACCGTGTGGAATCGGGCATGGAGCCTGCTTGTGTGCCAACTTGTCCAGCAGAAGCACTGCACTTTGGCGATTTGAACGACCCACAGTCAAGAGTCAGTCAGGCAATGCAGCGAGCTGAGGATGACGATGTTGAATTGGTCCAGATAAGAGTAGAGAAAGAGACAAAGCCCCGAATGTGGTTTGCGGGCCCCGCAGCGGCCGAGATCGAAAAGAAATTGCCACGGGAAGGCCAGTCTTACAGTCCGGAATCCTATGACATCTACAACTGGAAGGAGGGTGAGCAATGAGTCAGGACCATAACCCTCAATCTCAACTCAGTCCGCGTCGGCGTTTTCTGAATCTTGGATTGGCAGCGATTACGAGTGGAGTTCTTGTCGCCAGTAACAAGAAGCCCCGAGCGGAACAGGCGGGTGGGCAGCCGCCGGACGAAAAAAAGGGAACTGGTGCCCGTGAAGCAGCTGACCAGCCAGTTCCAAAAATTGACATCGAGAAGTGGCGGAAGCTCAAAGCTGCACCCTATGATTTTAGCGAGTTTGGAGAGATGCCGGGTGTATGCAATCTCCCGGGGCCGCTGGCGAAAAGAAACTGGCCAGATCGAGAAAAGTACAAAGGAGCGGTGAAGGTTCCCGGAATGTGTCAGTTGTGTAGCACTGTTTGTGGCATGATTGGCTATGTCAAAGATGGCCGTTTGTTGAAGGTGGAAGGAAATCCAAAAGACCCCAACAGTCGTGGGTACTTGTGCGCGCGCGGGCAGGCTTCCTTGAATCATCTTTACCATCCGGAGCGTCTGCTTTACCCGTTGAAACGTGTGGGCAAACGTGGTGAGGGGAAGTGGAAACGAATCAGCTGGGATGAAGCACTGGATGAAATCGCAGAGAAGCTCAAAGCGGTAAGGGACTCGGGGCATCCGGAAGAGTTTGCGTTTCACCAGGGACGGCAACGCAGTAAAGATGCTTTAAAGCGTTTTCTCGATGCCTTTGGTACAAGAACTCAACTGTCGCATCGTTCGCTCTGTTCGGGGAATCGACGGGCAGCCAATCTTACCGGCTTGTGGGAAAGTGATTGGGATCTGAATGACGTTGAACACTCAAAGTACATTCTGAATTTTGGTTCGAATGTTTTTGAAGCGCATCAGGGTCATGTGCCATTTGCAAGTCGTGTGCAGCGCGGACGCTTCGAGAATGGTGCAAAGCTGGTGACGTTCGATGTGCGTATGTCAAACACCGCAGGTGGCAGTGATGAATGGCATTCCCCATTCCCAGGAACTGATGGAGCGATTGCACTGGCAATGTGCAACGTAATTATTTCTCGAGGTCTGCATGATGAAAAATTCATTGAACGTTGGACTAACGTCACGGTTGAAGAATTGCGGGAACATCTTCAGTCCTACACACCCGACTGGGCCGAACGAGTCAGTGGTGTTGCTGCCGATGACATTGCACGGATTGCCACTGAATTCGCCGCTGCCGCGCCTGCCGCTACCACCATTTGTAATCGGGGTAGCTCCGCGCACCTCAATGGTTTCTACAATGATCGTGCGATCGGAATGCTGAACGCATTGGTCGGAAGCGTTGGTAAGAAAGGTGGTTGGTGTTGGTCGCCTTGGGGAGGCTTAGATCCGGTAGTCAAAACACCTCAGATGCCACCTGGAGCGAAAACGCAAAGTGTGCTTGAAGATCCTCCTGAATACCCGCTTGCCAATGTATGGAGACGGATGCGAGTGGGTGAGATCGTCTATCTCTACCTGTTACAGGATCGAGCCAAACTGCAGGCGTACATGACTTACAACCTCGATTCACCGATGACGTGGCCCGAGGAAAGCATGACTCAGCAGATATTGACTGATGAGAGTAAGATCGAATACCACGTTTGCATTAATTCTTTCTACAACGAGACTGCCCACTTTGCCGACATTGTCTTGCCATGGACGACTTTCATGGAGCGTTGGGATCTTGATGCGCGGGCGTCATATAATCTGCGTCCTTACGTTGGTCTAAGAACACCAATGGTGGAACCACTCGGTGAGTCGAAAGACGTTCGGGACTTTTTTCCCGACCTGGCGCGGCGAATCGGAGGCGGGATGGAGCAGTGGTATCCCGAAAAAGATGTTAAAGAGTACATGGAAAAGTGGGCTTCCGAAGTCCCGCAAAGCCCACAGACTGGTAAACAGGGGCTTGAGCGTTTGATGGATGAGGGCGTCTGGGAAGCGGAACGCGAGCCCTTTTACGAACCCTACAACCAAACCCTGTCAGAGTTGGAAATGAATGGGGCCGTCATTGATGAGCAGGGGCTGATCAGCAAGGAAGGTATCGGTATCGGGATCCTTGTTGATGGTACTCCGCTGAGGGGATTCAAAACGCCTAGCCGGAAGTTTGAAATTCGTAGCGCGTTTGTAAGCAAGATCGGACGCAATGAAGACTGCTCCGATCTGATCGCAGCCAGTGGAATGGTCAAAACGAAAAATCGTCCCGACAGTCACCTGCCGCACAACCTTAAGATTGAGGATATGCCAATCTGGTTTCAGCCTCGTGAACTGCAGGATCTACCAGATGATGAACTGGTCATGACCAGCTTCAAATGGAATGTCCATAATCATGGAAGAACAATGAATTTGAAGTGGTTGGCTGAAATCGTTCATTCCAACCCCGCTTGGCTGAACCCAGAGACGGCACGTCGTTTTGAATTGAAGAATGGTGATTGGATTGAGATAACATCCTTCTACTCGCGCGAACTCGAAAAAGTGTCACCACATCTCGATCGTAAAGATCTACCTGAGTCTGGAGGCCGACGGGTCGTTTCAAGCATGCGTGTTCCCGTCGTGTTAATGGAGGGAATTCATCCTCGGGTGATTGCAATGAGTAACAGTTGTGGGCACACCCAGTACACGTCCGTTGCTCAGGCTCGAAAGGAGCCTCTTGATGCATCGCAGTTGGTTGGATGCGACTCCAAAACCTATCAGGATGCTGATTGGCAGCGGAATATGTGGTGGCAAGATGATTCCGATGGTGACCACGCCAAGTGGCAACGGAATCGTGGTAATGGTTGGAACCAAAATAAATTGATTCCTATTGCGCCAGATCCCGTGACCGGTCAGCAGGCATTTCATGACACCGTTGTACGGATCAGGAAAATTGATTGATTCAGAAATTCATGATTTGGAATCTGTAGCAACTGTTTATTCGCTGCTTGCACGTCTATGGGTTCAGGAAGTTGATACTCCATTATTGGAGGGCATGGCGGAGGAGCCATTGGCTTCGGCTTTGTCGCAACTGGGCTTGGCACTTCCCACAGAGTCAGTTGAGCAATTGGCGACTGGATATTGTGGTCTGTTTGTTGGGCCCAAGAATGCACTGTTGCCTATGCAGTCGGTTTGGCAGAGAACCCAATTGAACAGCCAGACGGCAAGTTCCGTTGCGAAGTTTGCGGAGTTGGTCGGGTACGTGTTACCAGTCCCCGCGCTCTGGGATCACTTGGGAGTACAGCTCGATTTGATGTCCCACTTTGTGACGGCAACCAACTGTGATAATGATTCAAAAAATCAAGAGGAAGTTGCTTGCGAGGTTGCAAGTGTTTTTTTTGATCGTCATCTAAACTGGACATCTCCACTGTTGTTGGCAACCTCGCAGAGAGCTTGCTTGCCGCTGTATCGATCGCTTGCTGAAATCACCCAGCAGTTTTTGAAATTGGAACGTGTGAATCGCTCACAGGCATCTTCATAAAACCGTTGTTGGGCATCCTTGTGAATTATGCTTGCTTGCTCAGCAATATCGACTCTGATTTGCACTGACTACAAACTGGTATCATCCTGCAATGGCGAAACCAACTCCCGTTCCAACCGATCCGAACGAATTAAAAGATTTGGCACTGGCTGTATTGAGGGCTGACAAATTTCCCTATTTGGCTTCGATGGATGGTGATCAAGCCCGCGTTCGCCCTGTTTCTCCGGTCCGAACCGATGGCTTCACTGTTTATATTGCTAACTTGCGGGGGTACCACAAAACGCGGGAAATCGCAGTGAACCCAAAAGTTGAGTTATGTTACCTCGACACGAATCATCATCAGGTTCGAATTACAGGTGTCGCCAGTGTCGAGAAGGATCGCAAACTGTTGCAGGAAATCTGGGATGCAACTCCCCTGCTTCGCAATTATCTCGGGTCGATCGACAATCCAGATCTCATCGTTTATCGCGTCGATCCAAAAAATGTGAAATACATGCGAGAGTGGGCATTGGATTACCATGAGGTTCCGTTGACTTGATGCACTTTTTCAATTCGAGCATTCACGGGATCGGGGCCGATCGTGCGTGAGTTATTTCGAACTCTGCCGTTGATGTGTTTCGTTTTGCTTGTGCCAATTGTGCCCTTCCTGTTCTTCGGTGGGCAGTTGAATGATTGGCTCCGAGGGTTGGCTGAAAATCCTCCTGAACCAGTCGCCACGTTCGCTTTGATCGTTGGACTGTTGGCTACGGATATCCTGTTGCCGATTCCGTCCAGTGTGATCAGTACGCTCAGTGGTTGGCAATTAGGTTGGTTTTGGGGAACGGTAGCTACATGGTTGGGGATGAATGCGGGGGCGATGATCGGGTTCGCGTTATCACGGCGTTATGGTCGAGCGTTTGCTCTCTATTTCTCAAGGGGGCGAGATCTTGAGCGGATTCAAAAGGTGAGTGATCGGTATGGGCCGCTGGTGCTTGTCTTGACGAGGGCCATGCCGGTTTTTGCAGAGGCCAGCGTCTTAATGGCTGGGATTCACCAACTTGCCTGGCGACGATTTCTGCCTGCTGTTGTCGGAAGTAATCTTGGAATCGCGATTGCTTATGCCGCTTTTGGCGACTACGCCGAACGCAACCAGTGGTTGCCGCTGGCACTGGCAATTTCAGTCACCGTACCCATTGTTGTGGCAGGACTTGCCCGACGGTGGTTGCCTGATGGTACGCGCGCACCAGATGCAAATCTCGATGACGACCAGCTTCACTGAAGAATTTGCGTCTGGTTGTGCAGATTGAGGGCCGAAGGAGGACGATTCGAGCGAAACGATTAGCCAATCGTTACAGTCGTCACAAGCGGCGATCTTGCCTGACTGTTCAGGCTTTTCTGGTCGACAATCTCGCGTTAATCACCCGGCTTTGCCCAATTGGTGTGCTAGGATTTTTTGCCAACCTTCCACTCTGTGCCTTCCATCACGGGGACACGGAAAAGTCAGGTACTTTCCCACCATTCAAGGACATAGATATGACTGATTCCAGCATCGATCAGACCACAGAAGACAACGTTCTTACTCTGGAGCGACGCACTGCGGAGCGACGAGCAGATGACACCACAAGCGACATGGGAAACACCGAAAATCTAGATACAGGCGTCGTTGTCGAGCCGCGCCGCAAGAAACAACGTCGACGCCACATTGATCCAACAACCTGCGAACGCGATTACAGTAATCCCGAGATTGAGTTCATGCGTGCCATGGATGATTACAAACGCGACGCAGGACGCATGTTTCCAACTTGCAGCGAAGTGCTCGAAGTGATCCGTTCATTGGGTTACTACCAACTTACTGAAGAGCAAGCGGAGATGCTTGGTTTCGAGGAAGAAGTTTCAGAATCGAACGAGAGTGGTGCTGAGTCAATTGGCGAAGAGTCCGACGAATTTATTGACGCATAATCAATGTGTCTCATGTCGCATCACGCCGACATCTGGTCAAATCATGAACAGCCTGGAGCAACGGTCATACTGATGTGTGATTAAGGTCCGGGCTGTTCTCGGTTTAAGGACGAAGCGTGCACCAATTGATTCGACTTCTAGCTTGTCTTTGGACCCTGCCCTACACGCTTTTGGGCATTGCTTGTGGTTTGCTTCTTGCGGGGCGATTTCAATGCGTCGATGGCGTGTTTGAGATTCACAGCCCAGCAATCGCCAGATGTTTGAGTCGTTTTCCTGTAGCCGCAAGAGCGATTACTTTAGGGCACGCGGTTTTGGCTCGGGATAAGGAAACTTTGCGACTCACGCGAAGCCATGAACGCGTTCATGTGCGCCAATATGAGCGTTGGGGGATCGTCTTTGTGCCTGCTTATCTTCTTGTGTCAGCATGCCTTTACCTGCAGGGAAAGAATGGCTACCGGGACAATCCGTTTGAAAAACAGGCTTACGCTGCAGATTCATGAGTCACAGAAAGGTACTGCCCGGGTCAGATGAGAGATGTTGTCGCCCATCAATGAACGACAAAACAGTAGTTTCATGAAGGCGGGCTTCCGGGGTTCTCAACTCCAGGCTTCGATTGGCAACTCGGCAGCAAGTTCATCCATCGAGGCGATGAGTTGATTCATTAATTCACGTTTTTTTAGTTGGCTGTCGAGTGGTCTTCCCACAAACATGTCGCAAAAGAATGGCACCAGCAATGCTTCTCCCTTTGGCAATGCCTTACCCAAGCCGTGCATGAAAACTGGCGTGATCGGTATCTCGGGATGTCGTCGTGCGATATGGGCAACACCACTTTGAAAATCATCCATTTTTTCCGGCTCACCTCGGGTGCCCTCGGGAAATAGCAAAACGATTCCATTGTTTTGAAGCACTTCGGAGATCGGATCCAGCGGATGTTTTCCATCTTCTCGCCGGATCTTGCTGCGATCAATTGGGATGATCCCCACGATGCGTGTCGCAAACCAGCGTCGCAGCCTGCGTGTCATGAAGTAATCAGCCGCTGCAACTGGCCTGACATTTGGCAGGCGTTTCAGTCCGAGCACATTCATGAGAGCAAATACGTCGAGATGGCTATTGTGATTGGCGACAATGATCGCCGGCCCAGAGTTCGGTAGTAATTCGCTGCGTCGTACGTTCGTTCCCAAGACAATCATCATCAATGGACGCACGATCAAAGCAAAAAATGCTATTCGTAGAATTTGGTTCATTGGTGGTAACAGTAATGAATGAAGTGGAAGAACAACGGCGCGCTGAATATCAAATTTCCCACGCGGTCAAGAACTCCGCCGTGCCCCGGAAGCGTCGCACCGAAATTCGTTATTTTCAAGTCGCGTTTCAAAGCACAGATGCATAGTTCACCCGCAAACCCAACACTGGCGATCATGAATCCAGCAAAGACTGAGTGGGCAAGATCCATGGGAGTGATCAAGGGGCCAACAAAGCCAGCAAGACAGGTCGTTAACATGATCCCACCGATTAGGCCTGCATAGGTCTTGCCCGGTGCGATGTTTGGCGAAACCTGTTTCTTGCCGAATGGCTTTCCCGATACATATTGGAAAATGTCATTTGCCTCGGCCATGATGATCAGAAAAATAAGTAAGCCGGGACCCGCGTGCTGCTCGGCAACCTGTGTGACATCGAGTGTGAGTGTTCTACTGGCTGTGTCTTGTGTCATCGATGTTGTCAGCAAATACGCAGTGTGTGACAAACTGTAAACCGTGATCATAAGGGCCCACAGTAAAGTTCCTGCAGCTTTCTGAAAGCCATCGCTCTGCCCGATCATCCACATTCGAGTGGGTAACCATGCAAACGTGATTACTGGAATGAATACAAGGAACATCTGGTAGTTGTCAGTACTGGCGAAGTAATATTGCGGAATCACCGATAAGTAAGCGTAAAAAAGAACTCGGCGGTCAGCACGCCTTGTGGGTGACATTGAAAGAAATTCCTTCAATGCCAAAAAACTAATGAATCCAAAAAAGACCACTCCACCCTGTGGTGATACGGACAAGGCCAGCGAGAAAAGTCCTGCCAGTGCCCACCATGTCCGAATGCGATGACGGATCAACGTATCGTCGACCCCAGGGTAGTAACGCATCTTGAAAAACAGGATGCAGTTGGACGCTGCAAGCATTGCGAAAATCGAGAGCAGCGTTACGCGAATTTCCCAAGCAAGGTGGCTCATCGTTTTGCTGTTAGTCCACGATCGGGTTCGAATGAGTTTCGCAAAGCGGTAACTGCTTTGACATCGTCTATCAGCAAGCTTTCAGAAACACTCAAGCATAAAAGCATCGTTTTCGTTCCGTTGCGTCCGAGTTTGCATGCAAATTTAATCGCGGGAGTGACTTGAGTTAAGCATTGCGATTGCAGCGACGCTGTACTGCCCTGCCTATCATAACAACCCACCTAACGGGCTGGCACAGCATTCATGTTGGTGGGATAATGATCAGGTCATTGTCGAAACAACGCTGGATTACCGGTCAAGGTTGCAATTGGTGATCGCGGCCATTTCCTATGCTTGCAAACATCGGAACTTGCTTTTCAACGCGAATTCCAGTTGGTTAGAGGAGCCGCTTTGTTCTTGTGCCGCGAGACAGGTTTCCCCTGCATCATTGAGAATTTGTCAGGTTACTGCCATTCATTGCCCGGTTTGGCGTTGTGGTAGCGAGTGCAAATTTCGTACGGTCCCGCCGATACGAGAGATTTTTTTTCCGAGGTTGCGTGATTTCGGGGAGGATTGATGCATGTCAACTGCAAGCGAGGCAGGGATGTACGCCGCAACTTATAGAATCATGACTTGGATGATGATCCTCAGCACCGCCCTCGCGGTTGGGTGCCGAGGGACGCAAAAATTCGGTCGCAAGACGGTTCAGGTCAGGACAACTGATGACGTTGAAGTTGCGGAGCTTGACTCTCCCGAACAGCGTCTGGCGACCTCCTTGAGTTCTGAAGGTGACAAGAAACAGTCTGGTGAGACAGAGTTGAGAGGCGCCCGGAATTTGGAGGCGAGATCTGCTTCCCTGAAGAGTAAAACCGAAACACCAGATGTGAACGTATCCGTAGCTTCCGTGAAAGTATCAGGAGATGTCGACAGGATTGATGGTCAGACCGTTCCAAAGACAGCAGATCAGAGTACTGTTCCAAGATCCAACGGAGCGACAAGTATCAACCAAGCCGCGGGTATCGAGTCGCAATCCACGGAAGATACGCAGCTGCAGGACGCTTATGATGTCATTGCAAGAATCAATAGTTTACCTGCCGAGGAACGCGAGCGACTGCGGCAACAGCTGAAGAGCGAGTTGATTGCCGCCGATCAAACCACGCAGCCCAACCCAATTGATTTGGCTTCTGGGACGATGGATAGATTACCCGCATTGCCGCCATCGCGTGACTCGGTACCTGAGGTTACTCCTTCACGCATTGGCGTTGGGCTTGAGCAGGGGACAACTGAATCAACTGGAGGTGTCTCCGCCTCATTGAAGGACGTGCAACCGCCTGTTTTGACCGAACAAGAAAAAGATGCTGTCGCGCAGAAGTTGTTACAGAACTATGCAGACGTCGATTCTACCCCTGGTGGTGCAAATTCAGTTCGAACTGTCAGCGCCACACAAAACGAGGCTGCACACAGTAGGATCGTCCAAGCTTTTTCTCCCGACCTTCTGTCAGAGTTATCTGAGGACGTGCTGTACGATGCTTTGGCTCAGCAACTGAGCAAGACGCCTGCCAGTGAAGAACCAGCGGAACGGACTGCTCGCTTGATTCGTTTGCGACACTTACTTGTTCTCTCGGGTGATCCTGATGCAGCGGTAGAAAAAATCAGCGGTTTGTCAGAAGCAGAGCAAGAATATCTCAGGCATCAACTGCTGGGACTTTGGACGATCATTGATCCCGATGGGCACCCGACATCGCCAAGTCGTCGATTTACATCTGCTGTGCCACAGATTCGTGAAGCAGCCAAATTTGCTGCTGCGGCAACAGACGCACTCGAAGTGCGGGCGTTGGCATTTTGTACCGATATTCAGTCTTACGGTCAGTTCAAGCGATTCGAAGGGAATCGTTTCGATGCGGGCCAGCAGGTTATTTTGTACTGTGAGATCGATAACTTCACTGCCAAACGCGTGGACAATGGTTTCGAGACCCACTTGCAGGGAAGTTACGATATCTACGATTCTGAAAATCGCAAAGTACTAAGCCAGTTACTGCCGGCAGACCAGCAGGTGTCAACCAATTATCTGCGTGACTACTTCATTGCCTACCAGATGCTCATCCCTCAGGAATTACCTGCGGGGACTTACAAGCTGCGGCTCACGATGGAGGACCGTAACGGCAAGAAGTACGGTAACTCCGATATTCCATTCGAAATCGCCCAATAGTTCATTCAGGTATTGAGTGGAATCGTGTCCATGACTTGATAAGTCGGCCCCGACTTATCAAGAAAGCTGGCTACCATCTGCAGTGAACCGACCAGCATACCACCCAGTTCCGTTCTCTCTTCGGTAGCGAGACGCTCCATTACATCACTGCTGGCCAATCGTGATGCACTGCGTGTGCGTCCAAGAGTCAGGTGGGGAATATAATCCCGTGGTTCCTGTTTGAACCCAAGCTCAGCCAGCGATGTTTCCAGTTGAGACACGATTTCGGTCAGTGCCCCTGATGCATCGTTGATCCCAGCGTATAAGATACGGGGACGTTGCAGGCTCGGAAAACCACCTGTGCCACTAAAATCGAGGTGAAATGGCGATTGATGAGCGCAGATCCTGTGGATCACTTTGCAAACATCGGGGACTTCCGTGTTGTCCACGTCGCCAAGGAATTTCAGGGTCAAATGCAGATTGTCGGTGGGGACCCACTTAATACCGTCACTTGATTGACGCAGTCGCTGCAGCATCCGTGTAGCATTCCGTTTGACATCGGTTGCGAGCGGGATAGCGATAAATGATCGAATGTTTTTCATGTTGCCAATCGTACACGGAAATATGCCAGAGTTTGAGCCGCCGCCGTTTGATCCCCATCGCTTTTTCAAGGGAGGCCACTTGCAGACGCTCGCTGCCACCCGCGAAGTGTCGGCTGAGATGCTTTGCCCAATTCAGCATGTCGTGTCGGTTTCGGACGGTGATTCGATTGTTCTGCACGAGGATTGCCCTGTTGACTGGGAGCCAGGAAAACAATCGATCTTGTTGGTGCACGGTCTTTCGGGGTGCCATACAGCACCCTACATGCTTCGTTTGGCAGAACGTTTTCTGAAATCAGGGTCACGAGTTTTTCGAATGGACATGCGAGGCTGTGGTGCAGCGCGGTCATTGACCCGTAATTTGGCGCATGCTGGACGCAGTGATGACCTGGTTTCAGCGATGGATGTGATCGCAGAACGGTCCGTTGGTGGCCCCATGCTGGCCATCGGTGTTTCCTTGGGCGCGGGGCAATTGTTGCGGGCAGTGGGGAGAATCGGGCTTGGTGAATCAGCTCAGCCGGACTGGTTTCCGCGACTGGAACGGATTGCCGTGATCGCACCTCCACTGGATCTGTTGCGGTGTAGCGAGAATATGCAGCGTTGGAGGTTGCGGCCTTACAACTACTATTTCATTCGGGCTCTGTTGGGCAGTGTTCCGCCCGGCGTGAAAGCACGCGCGGACTACCCGGCCTGCCTTGTGGGAGGGCGGCCAAAAACGCTGTGGGAACTGGACGAACGCATCACAGCACCCCTGAGTGGATTCAGGGATGCGGCTGACTACTATCGCCAATCCTCAGCGAGCAGATTTGCACGTTTTAATCCTGTGCCTACCTTGGTTCTGGCCGCCGCCGATGATCCTATTGTTCCGGTCGGATGTTTTGTGGACGATCCAGAACTGTGGCCGCTGTCAACACAATTGCTCATCACACCAACCGGTGGTCATATGGGGTTCGTGGACCGCCGCAGACGCTGTTGGATCGACGATGCAATGTTGTCGTGGTTCGAAGCGGAATGATACCGATGTCCTTGCGAAGGTTTTCCCCGCAGAACCGCTACTTCGTTGTCCAGATCGGATCGGGGACCATTTCATCGGCAACGGCAGATCCCTGATCAGCGCGTCCGCTACTGGCCATACCGCTGATCACCTCCACGGCCATGTCATGATCGCAGCAGATCTGGCAACTTAGCCTGATGCCAGGATCAGTGACTTCACGCACTGTCAGTGTCTCCTTTTCTGCCTGTGTGATTCTGTCCGGTTCACCCTCGATGAACTTGATGCGACAGGTGGTGCATTTGGATTGACCACCGCATGCGTGTAACTGATCGGTACCAGCATCTTCGACCAGCGCTTTGACGAGCCGTTTTCCGGATTCGATTTCGAACTCTCCTACTCCCTGGACAGTTAACTTTGGCATCGGGGAAGTCTCCTTTGATAGTTCAATGATTTGATGATGATTCGATAACCGTTGCTTGACGTCAGATTGGGATCCAGTGCGGTGTAGGATGGATACGCGGTAGCGAATTGGGTTGCAAACGGTTGCAGGGGAGGATAGTGGTAGTCGTAACAGGTGTGCAAGCCAGGTGTTTCCAAAATGAGTTCCTTTGAAAACCAGGAAAGATGAATGTTGGCCTTGGCGATCGTTCCTTGCCCGGTCTCAGACATTCTTCCCCAATTGCGTTGTATTTCCAGCCGCAGCCGCATCAGTTCAAGTTTCTTGGTGCGCATCGATGGAGTGTTGGTACTCGCTGGATCCGAACAGCGCCATCACTACTTCTTCAACAAGACACTCCGCTTGGCGGGCTCATCGGCAACCCGCTTGGCTTCTACCTCCTTTCGATCGGACGATTTCTTGACACTCTGTTTCTTGGTGACTGCCGGTTTCTCGGGATCTGGCTTCCGGGGGACTTCCTTGTCGTCTGCAGGCTGGAAGAGAACCGGCTTGCGCGGGTCCTCCTTGGAGTCGGCTGGCCTGATAAACGGCGGTCGGTCCGATCCTCGTTGGAGGTGAGCGGGTTGGAGGTCGGGCCGGATCGTTGGTCGATCCGTTCTCGAGGGGTTGGTCCGGCTCGGATTGGTCGGCGACGGACCGGTTTTCGATCGAGTGGTTTTGGAGCCATCCGAGCTGCGCCGAGTGGGGACGACATCTCGAACTTTCAGGCGAAAGATCAGGAACTCGCTGGAGCCATCGTTTTGGCCGTTTTGAGCCGGTCCGTATTCAAACGGTTTTGTTACCTGGCCAGGATCTGGGTTGTACCACATCCAACGAGTGGCTTGGTGCATGGGGCTCACGATCTTGAAGTAGCCGGCGTTCGAGTTGTTTGATTCACCGATTGCCAATTTTCCATTAGAGCCCTGTGTAGGATAGGCGGCAGAAATTGCGCCGCTACCATTGTGCACATAACCCTGTTCGTCGATCCAACCTTTACTAGTGCCTGGTATGTTGGTGACATTATTGGCATTCGCAATGTGTTGGTTTATTTCACTTATGCTCGGTGGGTTGGTTGCAGACCAAATACCATTTGCATTGCCGTGTCGTCCCGTGGCATAGACTTCCCACTTGCTTGCTTGACTGTGGAACCACTCTGGTTGGGCATTCCCACTGACCGCGGCGATCACGCCCCGGTAAGGATTGTGCTGAGTGCCCTGATTTACAATGCCGTTAGCAATGATACTTGCAAAGGTATCCCCCGAGGCACTTGCATAACTATTCGTACCGTAATCCGCGATGATTCTGATGTCACCAGCCATTCCACCGGTTGCGAACGCAAGGTTGGCGTAATGCGACACGGTGTCTCTAGCTCCGTGGATTGTGTTTGTTCCCTGTCCCCAGTTGGTAGAAGCGTCGGTGATAGTGCCACCACCACTGGTTGTATAAATGCCGTTGGCTCCTTGCTGGAAGACCGTGTTGTTGGCATTGATCGCCATTCCTTTCTGGAAAACCGGTGGCCCTCCGGGGTAAGCAAACCCCTTCAACTTTGTGGTCTTGATGTCGCAATAAACAATCGTATTGAGCGTCACCTCATGTTTATTGAGCCGATTGAGCACCATGATGTAATCTGCGGTTTGGTTATTCAATGGCGATATCTCATCGTCTCGGTTTTCATTGGTAACCAGAATGATGATCTTCTTGGCATTGTGACGCCAAGGATAGTCATCGAGCGCACGCATAATGCCTGCGTAACCATCTTCCCAAAACGAGTCTGGAGTGGTACGAAGCTTGGGGACCTCCATTTTGTATTAGTGAGGACTCATGTTGGCTCGAATTAGGTGATCTCCTGGACGCTGTGCCCAAGGACCGCCACCAAACCCGACCAGTCCATATTGGTTTCCATGCGTTGGGTCATCGCCAATACCGTTCTTCACCAAGGTGTCCTCGATTTTGTGAATCAAGGGACTCGAGAATAACTGCGCACCTTCCATCGAGGCTGATTCGTCCATGACGACGACAATGTCGGCGCAGGGATAACGTCTGACCTTATAGCCGCCATAACAGGCGATATAGGCATACTGGGATCTGTTTTGGTTGGCGTACGATTCTGCATCCTGGATTTGCGAGGCATTACTGTTCCAGACGGAGTTGAACCAATGCACGTTGAAGATTGGCATAATACCGTTTTCGTCTCCAAAGCCCACGCGGTAGGCATTGTCAGAAGTGACATTGAAATTGGGTTGTGCCCTCAGGTTGCTGGTGCTCATACAGAACAACGACAGCAGGCAGAGAACACATAACGTTGATTTTTTTTCGTAACATAGTTTCAGTCCTCTTTAGGTTTCTAAACGATGATTGGTTTCCGGACATTTCCGAATGCCGGTTACGGACTCTATGCCCGCCCCTTTTTCGATGAGAGAAGCGGTTCCTGAGGACGAGTGATCTGAAGGACCGAGTGCCAGTCAGAAGTGATCGGGATGATGAATGATCGTGATGGAGGTTTTTCGTTCCCCTCACAACACTTCCAGCGGATACACCGCCTCCCTCACAGCCAGTTCGCGTTTGGACTTTGGCGTCATTCCAAACGGCGACGCTTTCTCAGAACCCCAACATTCTGAACAACCAGTCCCACGAGTTATCCGGACGTTTTTCACCCAGTTCGTGAAATTTTCCACAAGTCGAACAGGGATACCCAGGATATCCCGTCTTGGGATGACTCACGGAAGGGCGGTCTGGGACCATGCCATGAGCAATCTTGGGGCTGCTCTTGCCACGGTCACGGTACATGCCATGGGCAATCTTGGGGCTCGATTTGTCCAAAGGGTCCCCCCCTGCTCTGGCCTCGCTTTGCAGTGTGGGTGTGATACTAAAAGCGATTGCAAAGGTTGCCATTAACAGTGCTTTCTTGGTGGTCGTAAGAGTATCCATTTGTTTCGTTTCTTGAATTTTCATTGTTTCCTTTTTTCGTTTTTCGTGAGTCATGAAAAAGGACTTTGTTATCTGCCTCACAAAGAGAATTGCGATCGAGCTGAAAAAGCGGACAGGAAATCCAAAGTTTTTTCGGGAAGCACTGGAAATGCCGTTTTTTCACCGTTTAAACAGGGCGAAAAGCTGAAATCTGTTTCCTCAAGTTCTTTCTTGGGGATGAACTCGGCCATCGCCCTCCCGTTGATTGGCAGGAGAAGCGTCTCGCCTTTTTCATGAAGACAGGCTGGAGCGGGAGCGTTTAGAGGTGATGATTCTTTCTGACCCAGGCAAGCGGGTCGTTCCTTGCCACAGACAAGATTCTTGGGAATTTGAGGAATGCACTGAACGCGAACCAAGCCTTGGGAAATCAATGGCAGGGAGCAATTGGATTCTCTGGGGCCTGATTGTTTGTCAGCTCGGTTTGCTGGAACTTTGCCTGTTTTCCCGTGAATCCAGCTGTTCGGGCTGCGTTAGCGTCTTGTCGGGGCAACTCCTCCGCATCTTCGCGAAAAATCAAACACATGGTACACTTCGGGATTACACCTCGACGCATGACTATTCCGGTTTTGTCAGGAAGGGAACCTCGTCAATTGACGAGGTTGCGTGAGGAAACAGAGGGCATTTGAAGCTCTCCGGGAATCTTATAGGCAGTGGATAGCACAGTATGGATTTGATGTCCGATGACGCGATCGGTGCTCTCGGTCTTCTGGTTGCAGAGGCTGCGGAGAAACTGGTCGATTCTCATGATGAGTCGCTTGATAAAAGGGCGGCGATGATGATTGTCGATTCCCCGACATTCAACAACGAAGACGGACGCATGCAATTTGCGTTCAAAGTGAAAGGTAATCGCCAGCAGCCGATACCGGCCTCCATTGAAGTGATGCCCGAACCGCAGGGTGAAGACGAAGATTTCGACTACTCACCCCTGAGCGTTGCACTCAATGCTACGCCGATGTGTTCGTGTGGACAATTCAAGGCCGATCAGCGGTGTCCACATACACTTGCTATCTCGTGGTGGTTGCAGGAGCAATTGGGAAGACGTTCGATCAATGAGGTATTCGAGTTCCTCGGCGAACTCGAAGTCGATGCTGTTGCTGCAGGTCGGCAATTGGTCAATGAACTGTTAGGGATTGCAGAAGACGCTAATCAGCCGCGTGAGACCGAGGACACAAGGTTGCAGTGGCGCATCGGTTTGTCTGGTTCGCGATACTACTGCCCGATTTCGATCACCCCCTACGAACAAAGACCCCGAAAAAATGGCAAGGGTTGGACGAAGGGAAAGGAAGTTCGAAGTTTTGATTTGCTGCGACGTGATTTCTCGGCCAATCCACGGGATGGGAAAATTGCTGCTCTCGTTGCCAACCCCAGTTACTCGTTCGACGACGAGCATTTTGGTGAATTTCAGGCGATCAACGCGCTGGCGGGACATGCGGTTGTTGCATGGGATGATGCAAAAGCGACACCACTGTCAGTGCACTCCGCTGAACTTGTTCTCACGCTGGAACCCGTCGAATTTGAAGAGGCAGTCAAGCAAACCAAGCAGACAGAGCATCAGGAAGACACAGAACGAAAAACTCTCTTCCGACCAAAGATTCATGTGAATGGCATCAAAGTCAATCTTGCGGAATGCAAAACGGTTCTCGGGCATGCCAGTCCCGTGGAGCCTGTGGTGGTGATTGCTGATCAGAAGCATCACCGTTTAATCGCCTGCACACTGCGCGATCCACGAGCGGTAAAACTGATCCAGCATCTGCTGCGCAGTGACTTCAGTGAAGTTCTGTTGGATAGCGAATCTGCTGCAAAATTTTCGGTAGGAAGTAGCACAGTCGATTCGATGATCCGTGTGGATTTGCCAGCTGAGCTAGCTGGCCCAATCCTTTCAGTCGAAGCAGAGTTGGTGTTCGAATTGCGGCCAAGATTGGGTGCAGGGTTACACGTCGCTCTGATGATGCACGAAGATCGTTTCAGAGAATTGTTGGTTCCTGGGCAAAAACCGGATGTGGTCTCTTGTTTGCTCGAGTCAGGTCCCGTGCGTTTGCAGCGTGAGCTAGATATTGAAAGGCAGCGGGTTCAGCAGGTCGCCGATAAATTTGGCCTGCAGGATCTTTCGAGCGATGGTCTTTACCGCTGGGTAGCGGAAACTGATGACATGGCACTGGATCTGCTAGGTAAACTTTATGGTGGTGGTGATGCCACGCCACGTATCATCTGGCCGGAAGGTGAATCGCTGCGTGTTCGAGGTGAAATAACCCCCTCGGCACTCAAAGTTCAAATTGATGACGGACGCGATTGGTTTGGGCTCAGCGGATCGATCTCGCTTGATGGACGTGATGTTCCATTGGAACAGTTACTTCAGGCAGTTCGGGACAACCGATCACTGGTTCAAGTGGGCGATCGTGAGTTTGCCAGAATCAGTGAAGCGTTCCGGCGCAGGTTGCAACAACTTGGCGATACGGTCGTTGCAGAACGCGGCAAGTTGAAAGTTGCGGATGCGGCAGTGCCGGCAGTGCAGGAATTGATTGGGGCCGATGTTCCGCTGGAAGCGACTGCTCGCTGGCATGATTCCCTGCAGCGATTAGAGTCGCTTTCTGATTGGAATCCCCAGAAGCCTGAAGACTTGGATGCGACGCTGCGAGATTACCAGTTGGATGGTTTTCAATGGCTTGCACGTCTGAGTGTCTGGGGGGTCGGAGGTGTGCTGGCCGATGACATGGGCCTTGGTAAGACGGTGCAGACTCTGGGCGTGCTGCTTGAACGTGGCAGCGGTGGTCCTGCATTGGTTGTTGCGCCAACAAGTGTGGGTGACAACTGGGTTCGGGAAACTGAAAAGTTTACGCCCGGCTTAAGGGCGCTGTTGTATCGAGATTCAGATCGTGCTGCATTGATTGAGGCAGTCGGGGAAAACGACCTTGTGATCGTTAGCTACCAGTTGTTGCAACGCGATGCGAAAAGATTCGCTTCTCGCGTTTGGCACACACTTGTTTTGGATGAAGCACAGTTCATCAAGAATTCGCAAACCAAGACCTCGCAGGCAGTGAGACAGCTTGATGCTGATTGGCGCATTGGACTTTCCGGAACGCCTTTGGAAAATCATCTGGGTGAATTGTGGAGTTTGTTCCGGACGATCAGCCCCGGTTTGTTGGGGTCATGGGAGAGATTTCGAACGCGGTTTGCTGATCCAATCGAACGACACAAAGATGATGAACGACGTCAGTCACTCGCTCGTTTGGTTCGGCCGTTCATTTTGCGGAGAACGAAAGACACGGTTCTGAAGGAGCTACCGCCAAGAACCGAAATTACATTGCAAGCGGAATTAAGCCCAGCCGAGCGAAAACGCTACGAGGATACGCGTTTGGCAGCACTTGCGGAGTTGAGTGGTGCCGGAGAAGACGCGCAGCAGGCGGGGCAGAAACGAATTCGAACGTTGGCGTGGTTGACCCGGTTGCGACAACTCGCCTGCCATCCGCGTTTGGTCGACGCTAGTTGGGCAAAGAGTTCAGCCAAGCTGGATTTGCTGATGTCGTTGATTGAAGAACTCCGTGAGGGCGACCATCGCGCGTTGGTATTCAGTCAGTTTGTAAAGCATCTTTCCGTGATACGCGAAAGACTCGATGAATTAGGCGTAACTTATCAGTACCTCGATGGATCAACTCCCGCCAAAGAGCGGCAGAGGCGAGTTGATGCATTTCAGGCTGGAGAAGGAGAGTTGTTTCTGATTTCCCTCAAGGCAGGGGGAACTGGGCTGAATCTAACTGGAGCCGATTACGTGATCCATTTGGATCCGTGGTGGAATCCAGCGGTTGAAGACCAAGCGACCGACCGAGCTCATCGTATTGGGCAGGAACGGCCAGTTACTGTATATCGGCTCGTGGCAGAAGGAACGATCGAGGAGCAGATTCTCGCTCTCCATGCTGACAAACGGGAGCTCGTCGCTGGGGTGCTGGATGGCACGGACCGTGCCGCGAAAATGAACACAGACGACCTGATTCAGCTGATCAAAGAGGGAGCGGTTTCCTAGTTTCTGCCTCTTCTTTTGCGAATGAAAAGAAAAATGGTGTTCCTTTGACCAGACTTGTCTTGGCCACCGCGGATACTACAAATGTCAGGCGAGACGCACTGGATTACTTCTCTTGTGGTCGCTTGGAACATACGATACTATAGAAATGTTCACTAGTTGCGGGTCCTCCTGGGAAGGGGGGTCTTGTCCCGCAAAATAGTGGTCTTCACACATTGGCATACGGAAGGGACCGAAGAATGGCAAAGAAGGCAAAGGCATCGTCAAAGAGCAAGATTGATCCGGGTTTGAAAGCTGTTCTGGAGCGCGAGCCGGGTTTGAAGACCACGTTGGAGCAGATCGACAAGACCTTCGGTGATGGTGCGATCATGCCCTTGGGAGCTTCTCAGCACCTGCAGATTGACGGTATACAGACAGGGAGCCTCAGTCTGGATATGGCACTGGGTGGCCAAGGAATCCCGCGTGGAAGGATGATCGAGGTGTTCGGACCTGAGTCGAGCGGAAAGACAACACTGGCACTGCACATTGGTGCGGAAGCGCAGAAAAAGGGTGGCATTGCTGCGATCATTGACGCGGAACATGCGTTTGACCCAAGTTGGGCAAAGAAGCTTGGCGTCGAACTCGATACCCTGCTAGTGAGTCAGCCCAGCAGTGGCGAAGAGGCCATGCAAATCTGCGAGATGTTGGTGAAGAGTAACGCCGTTGACGTCATCATCATTGACTCCGTTGCTGCCTTGGTTCCCAAGAAAGAGCTTGAGGGCGAGATCGGTGATAGCCACGTGGGACTGCAGGCACGGCTAATGAGTCAGTCGATGAGAAAGCTGACTGGAGCAATCGCCAAGAGTAAGTGTGCGGTAGTCTTCATCAACCAGATTCGTGAGAAGGTTGGAGTGATGTTCGGAAGTCCGGAAACGACTCCCGGTGGACGTGCGTTGAAGTTTTACTGTTCCTGTCGAATCGACGTTCGTCGCATCGGTGCATTGAAAGATGGTGAGGAGCAGGTTGGTCAACGCGTGAAGGCGAAAATCGTAAAGAACAAAGTTGCTCCACCCTTCCGCATTGCTGAATTCGACATGATGCACAGCAACGGTATCAGTTATGAAGGGGACTTGCTCGATCTGGGAACCACGCACAAAGTGGTGAACCGCAGCGGTTCTTGGTTCAAGTATGGTGAAACTTATCTTGGGCAGGGAAAAGAAAAAGCTAGGAACTTCCTGATTGAAAACCCCGATGTTGCGGAGGAGATCAAGGAACTAGTCATGCAGGCGGGAGGCTTTGCCGCTCCTGCAGATGAGTTGCAGGCAGCAGAAAATTCTGAGGAAGCCAAGGAGCAGGAAGTGCCAAACAGTTGATGAATCGGGATCGGTATCCAAGTTCAAGGAGCGAAGATTTCCGAATTTTCGACTAACATTGCATTAATCAGCGGCTCTCAGGAGTCGCTGATTTTTTTGATACTTACCCTAGGTGACTGTCCTGATCGGAGATTGCTTACGAAGTCTCTCGATAATTGACCATGGTGCCCACAAGCGACTGCCGGTATCACTGATACTTGCTCTTTGGACACTAACTATCTTGGTTGGCTGCGATGGTAATGATGCAAAAACGAAGTTTTCGACCGCTCTGCATGCTGTGGACCTTGACCACATTACCGCTGCGTAGCAGCAGTCGGAAATTGGGGGAATTGCGCAGGCGACTTTAATCGTGACCTGAAAATCGATTTGCAGGTGACTACTGGGATCCGCCGGTGTTGGGCAGGACGATGCCAAGTTGGATTACAACCGAGATGGAGCGATCGATTTAGTGGTCGGGCATTTGGATCATCCGCTGGCACTGTTTGAGAACCAGCCGCAAACCAGGTATGCGTGGATTTAGCTCCGTCTTGTTGAAACCAAATCTGAACGGAATGCTGTTGGTGTACGTATTGAAGCCTTTACTAATCAGTGAACGTTTGCGCTGTAGGTGACTTTAGAAGATGGTTATCTGTGCAGCGATCATTGACCTTGGGCTGGAGTCCGCGGCGGAGATCGAACGCGTTGCCGTGCATTGGCCCTCTGACGAGCATCAGATATTCCGAGATATGCCTGTCAACCAGCGGTCTTTGTTGATTCAGCCCCAAAATTGGCTTTGCTCTTGTTGGTGACATGGCCTGTAGGGAGTCTTTTCGGTATTCGAGGTGATCGAGTTTGGGGCATCGAAATTTCGTGTGTGTTGAGTTTGTTTCGTTCAGTTGGTCAGCTCGGTACTCTGCCTTGCTTGGTGTCATGGCCCATGGGCGAGTATCCCCCGTCCGTTGGGGTAAGCCCTTGCCATCAGTATCCAAGCACCTAGTGTGCTAGTAGGGATCTCAAAAGGGTTGGGAAATGTCTTTTGGGAACCGGTTACAATGCTCCGAGAGGTGTTGTCCATGACTTCAGTAAAGTCTCGCCCATGTTCATTGCAGGATCTCGACGGAAAGATAGTGATGCGAACTGCTGTACGGGAAAGATTTGTTGTGGGAACGCCCATGCTGACGTCGAGCCGAGGCTGGTCATTCGTCGTCTTGATAATCCTTGGGTTGTGTTTGGCCGGGTGTGATCAGCCAGATCGAGATGCGGCAAATGAGCCAAACGTCGGTAAAGGCCCAGGCGAATCACGCGTAGTTGATCATTTGTCAGAGGCAAGGCGATTGCTTGAAGATCGTGACTACGAAGCGGCGGCAGAAGCAGTTTGGAAAGCATTACTGCAGGATCCTGATGACCAGGACATAAGATTGGTGGCTGGCGACATTGAAGCCGCGAGAGGGAATTTTGAAGTTGCTACCGAGCTTGCTGCTTCCATACCAATTGATTCCCGATTGGGGCAACGAGCAGTCAATCTGCAATGGAAATCTTTGGTCAAATTGGGGCGTCATTCTGATGCGGCGGATTTGTTGCTTGATGCAATGCAACAGTATCCCGGTATTGAGAATTGGCATCATGTCTGTTGGCAGTTGTTAAACCGTGTTGGTCGTCGCGAGGAAGCTTCTCGGCAAGCGGAAATGTTGTGTAAAGTTGGTGTAGCGAATCAGAGTGAGATGCTTTCACTGGTACGCCGCACGGAATCATTTCCCACGCTACTGAATGATGGGGAGGGACCAGAGCAGTTTTTTAATCCAGGACTGGGGATGGCGCGTTGGTTCTTTACAAACACAGAATATCGGAAGGCACTGAAAGAACTTGATGATGAGAAGGCTGCAGGTTTTCTTACTCCGGCAGCAAAAGCTCTTTATGGTCGTTTGCTCGGTGAGACTCAGGCATTCGACGAGGTTCCGATGTGGCATGCAAGCCAAAGTGAAGAGATGAAAGGGTTTGGCGATTATTGGGTCGCACTCGGAACATATTTTTTCGATATGAGACAGTATTCTGCATCCGCACACGCATTGCTTCAGGCCGTATACCGCAACCCCAGTGACCGAATCGCTTTTCAGCGGTTGGCGAAAGTCTTTGATGCATTGGGGCGTCCGGAAGAAGCAGCACAGTACCGTGCACGTGGAATTTTGATCGCTGACACGGAATTCGCTGCCGACGAAATTTACAAAGTGGACACCGACGTGGCAGCACGTAAGCGTATGCCTCGCTACATGCTGGATCTTGGAAGGCCCTTTGAAACACTACATTGGAATTTGATGTTGTTGCCTCCTTCGGCGTCTCAGCAACAGGCTGTGATCGCAAGGCAGCGGAATGGTTTTCTCGCCAATGCCGAGGTGATTGGCATGGCTGCCGAATCAGCCTTGTCGGGGAATGATCCCAGATCGTTCTCGATCTCGGATGGTCTTCAAGCTTTGTCGGCCTCTTCAAGTACGAATGTCGCGGTCACCGCAGCAGATGTGGAACCTCTAGCAAATCCCAAGTTGAGTGATGTTGCTACTAGCGTTGGACTTGAATTTGCGTGGTACAAGGATACTGATATCGACTTGAAGTCCATTCCGATTCATGAGTCGATTGGAGGTGGGATCGGCATTCTGGATTACGATCTTGACGGATGGCCTGATGTTTATCTTGGGCAGGGTTCTGGAGAGCCACCCTCAGCTGCGTGTACACGCTCAAACGTACTTGCCCGTAATTTGGCAGGGGTGTTCGAGAATGTGGCTGAGTTTGCTAGTGCCACCGACTTCAATTACTCGTCGGGTATTACTGCAGGCGACGTTAATCAGGATGGCTTTGCCGATCTGTTCATTGGCAGCCTCGGCCATAATCGATTGTTGATTAACAATGGAGATGGAACCTTTAGGGATGCAACTGATGACTTGGGGGAAATCACAGATCAGTTCACAACATCAGTCGCTGTTGCGGATATTAATGGAGATGGATTACCCGATCTATTTGAAGCGATCTATATCGAGATGGACGGGGCTTTTGAGTTGCCAAAGAAGGGGACGGACGGCAGAGAGTTGCAACCTTCTCCGCTCAAGCATTATGCGGAGTGTGACCGGTGGTACGAGAATCTTGGTGATGGGGAATTCCAGTCACGGACAATCTCGAGAGATGTGGCAAAACCCGGCACGAGTTTGGGACTCATTGTGACGGATTTCAATGGCAATGGGAAGAATGAAGTCTTCGTCGGAAATGATGTTCGTGCCAACCACTTCTTGGTTCAGGCAGGAAATGACGAGTTTAGCAATGCCGCCGATATTCGGGGAGTTGCTAACGGATTCAGCGGTGCCGCGAATGGGTGCATGGGCATTGCTCCCGGAGATTACAACCACGACGGACAGCTGGATCTTTTTATCACCAACTTTTCACAGGAGTCGGCAAACCTGTACCTTCAGCAGACAGGTGGTGGATTCACTGATCTTGCGATCAGGTATGGGTTAGACACGATCAGCACGCCTTTTGTTGGGTTTGGAACTAAGGCAATTGATTTGGATCGAAATGGCTGGTTGGATTTGCTAGTGACCAATGGCCACATCTTTGACATGACTTTCTATGGCGAAGATTACCAAATGGCTCCTCAGTGTCTGATGGCAAACGGTAATCGCTTCGAATTGTCAGAAGTGGAAGACGCCTCGAACTACTGGGACGAAACGTACCTCGGGCGAGTAATGGCTGCGTTTGATTTGGATCGAGACGGGGATTTGGATTTGTTGGTCAACCATCTGGATAAGCCACTGGCGGTTTTACGTTCTGAGACAGAGAGCGAAGGCCACTGGATTCAGTTTGAATTGGTGGGACGCAGTAGTGAACGAGATGGCATTGGTGCTCGAGTTGTTGTCAAGACACCTGCCGGGGACCGCACCCAGTGGGTAACCGCAGGAGACGGTTACTTTTGTAGTGACGAAGCAGTGTTGGATTTTGGCCTCGGTCGAGGTGACGAAATCGAATCAGTGAAGATCCACTGGCCATCCGGTGAATCTCAAACATTTGAATCACCGACGGCGGATCAGAGGTATCTGGTCATTGAAGGCGATGCTGAACTGCACCAGAGGTAGATGTTTCCAAGCTTGAATTGGGTGTGAACCGTGAGGTCCGCGTCCCCATCAGATGGTCCTTTGCTCGTTCTAATCACTCATGAAAAAAACCACACATAGAAAACGTACGGTATATCGTTGGTTACTCGCTATTGCGTTCTTTGTGCCACTGATTCTTCTGACATCAGGATGTAGCAAGGATTTGCCACGAGGTGATGATTCGGTTTCTCCGGCGGTGGATAAGTCTGTGGTGCCACCAAATCTGGTCATCCAAAAACCAAGCGAGAATTCTGGGAATTCAACCAATGCAAGATCGTTAAGTCGCGACGAAACACTGAATGAGGTGTCGCGTCTCGCTGCTGCTGGCGACTTCAAATCTGCACTCCCGCTATTGCAGCGATTATTGTTAATCGATCCTGATGATGTTGCTGTTCTATTCCAGACGGGGCTCATGCACGCCGGTTGTGGAGAACTACCGGAGGCCATCGACTGTCTTGCCGGCATCCCAGAGGATCATCCTGATGCTGGTATTCCTGCATTGGGGCAAGCAGCTGACTGGTGTGTCCAGTTGAAACGATTTGATCAGGCCATTGATCGCTATGAGCGTATTCTGGAAGTGGATTCTGAATTAACGCGTGCCCGGAGACAGCTTGCTTATCTGCTCAATCGTCAGGGGCGACGGCACGAGGCAGCGGTTCATGTTCGTGAACTTTGCAGGGCAGGAGATGTTCGACAGGATGAGTTGCAGTCGCTGATCGTGCTTAGCGATGCGATGCTCAGTGAACCTAGGCAGGTTGCAGTTGGCGAACTCGATTACAGTCCCATTGGTGAATCAGGTGCAGCGAGGAAACTGTTTACTGAACGTCGGTATGCTGAGGCTGCGGCAATGCTTCGTGAGTCTGTGGCGAACGGAAGTCTGCCACCCTCCATTGTTGCTTTGTACGGTCGGGCCGCAGCTGAAGCGCAGGATGACGTCGCGTTCAAGTGGTGGTTCGGGAAAACGGATGAGGCGGTACGAGAATATGCTGAGTACTGGTCTGCGATTGGTACTTATCTCGCAAGTGAAAGGGAATTTGCTGCAGCGACCCGGGCATTCTTGGAATCATTGGACCGTGATCCGACTGACTTCATCACCATGAATCGCTTGCTTCAGACACTGAAAATGCAGGACAAGCCTGACGACTACGCGAAGTGGGAAAAGCGTTGGAAAGCCATGCATGAAATTCTGTTGGATAGCAACGAAATTTCAGATTCGGCCGTGCCGGATGTGAAAGTGATCGGGGAATTGGCCGCGAGGTTGAATTCGATTGATCGACGGCTTGAAGCTGTTGTATGGAAGTCAATGGAAGCTTACTACAGAAAGTCGCCTCCGGAGGCATTGAAACACTGGAACACAGAGCGGCAGAAAATGGTCGCTGCAGAGAGTGGATTTCCTGGTCGTAGTGTGCGTCTTTGTGGTCTGTCTCTCGATAGTTACCCAGTGCCAGATATTCAGTTGGATACCGTTTCAGGGGCGGAAATCAACGATGGTAATGCAATTGCTGTTGCAGCGACTCCCGCTGCGTTTCGAAACGTGGCGCGAGAAGTGGGATTGAAGCACGCTTTTGAGCTTGCGCCTGAAAAAATCGAGTCAGGATTTGCGATGTACCATCAAGCGGGTGGGGGCGTAGCCGTGTTGGACTTTGACCGGGACGGATTCGCGGATCTCTACTTCGCTCAAGGCGCTGCAGCACCACCCGGATTTGTCTCCAACGACAGCAATGTCTTGTACCGTAATGTCGATGCGAAACTTACCGACGTGACGGAGTCTGCGTCCGTAGCAGATCGGCTTTATACGATGGGATGTACTGCTGGCGACTGGAATCAGGATGGGTTTCCCGATTTGATCACTGCGAATATTGGTACTAACCATTTGTGGATCAACAATGGTGACGGAACCTTTACCCGGTCGAGCCTAGACGGCAGTGATGATTTGGAACGAATGCCAGCCTCGGTTGCGATGGCAGATTTGAACGCCGACAATTTGCCTGATATTTTTGAGGTGAATTACATTCAGGATTCAATGATTGGTCGCTTGCCTGAAAGAGACGCTTCAGGTGGTGTTCTGGAAGCCGTTGGGCCCGCAGACTTCGAAGCTTGTTCGGATCGCATTGGCCTGAATGATGGAAAAGGCAAGGCTTGTTTTCAGCAAATGAGTAGTCGAGGCTCTGAATTGCACAAAGGCCTTGGGGTCGTGATTGCCGATTTGGATGGGCGCGCAGGGAACGATGTCTTTGTCGGAAATGATAAATCTGCGAATCAGCTTTGGACTCGAGATCCATTGGATGGTAATTGGTCAGATGTTGCTGTTATTAATGGGAGCGCGTTTTCGTCTGGGGGAGCAGGAACTGCAAGTATGGGCATTGCCTGTGGTGATTTTGATAAGAATGCAATGCTGGACTTGCACATTGCAAACTTTCAAAACGAAAGTGTCTGTCTGTATTTGAATCGAGGCAGTTTCTTTCAGGATCGTGCCAGCCAATATCGGCTCGGCGTACCGAGTCGGTCAGTTTTGGGATTTGGTTCTCAGGCTATCGACTACGACAATAACGGACAGCTTGATGTCGCTGTTACCAATGGCCACATCGATAACTATAAAAAAATGAGTGGGCCATTCCGTCAGATGGCCCAGTTGTTTTGTAATTTGGGACCCCGCTTTGAACTGGTTCCATTTGCTGATGATTCCGGATACTGGGCACAGCCGCATTTGGGGCGAGCGATGGCTAAACTCGATTTCAATCATGATGGACGAATCGACTTAGCGGTGACCCATCTAGGTGAAACATCTGCACTACTGAAGAACGAAACAGCAAGTGTCGGCCATTGCTTTCAGTTGGAACTGGTTGGTAGCTCAACAGAACGCGATGCAATTGGTGCTAAGGTTCAAATAGAGTACGGCGATGATGTCTCGACTGACTTCCTCATTGCAGGTGACGGATATCTTTGTCGCAATGAATTGGTGCTTTCGTTCGGCTTGGAAAACAACACTAAAGTCGATAGATTGACCATCGAATGGCCGACGGGAACGCGGCAGGTCTTCAGTGATCTTGAGGCTGATCGCCGGTGGTTGGTTGTTGAGAATCAGGACGTGCCGTTTTCATTATTTACGCACCAATAAAAGCGATTGTTGCTGTTCGACGTTTTGGTAGTAGGAAAAAGTAACAGAGCAAAGCGAGCTGGATTGCATCGTCAAGTCAGACGTCCGCGTGTATGAAATCAACGGTTCAGGTGCTGCTTAGGGTAAAGAACTTGCCAGCTCAATAGAAAACTTCGGTATACTTGCATGATTCCGCATGTTGAGCGATCATAGATAAAGGATTGCTCGTCATCCAGTAATTGTGCGTTCCTCTAACTTTGAGATCAAATAATGAAAAAATTGTCCATCGCTCTTGTTGCCTTTGCCTGTTTCTCTTTGACCGGTTTAACGGGGTGTGGCGGATCAGGCGAAACGGAAGTCATTCAGGGTGGGGGTGATTCGGGTATTTCGGATGCCGACAAGCAGAAGATGGAGCAGGACATGAAGTCTGGTGCTGGCTACTCAAATCAAGGAAGTAACTAATACTTTCCACACGCACCACGAGTTTGACCGGCGCAGTCATCTCGAGGTCAAGGAAGAATGAAACTAATGAGCCGACGTCTGCGTTCTTGCGGGTGTTGGCCTTTTTCAATCATTGAGATTGAATGCGGGCTTTCCTTGCACGAGCAGATAGTCCGTGCCCGTTTTCAGTGTTCCCACTTGTTCGGTTTTTCCATCAGGCCAAGTGATGCTGACGTTCTCTACCTGCGTCGCGTCACCGAGACCGGCACGCAAGATTTTTTCATTAGCGCACATGTAACCGTCACCGGCGAGTAACCACAGAGTGCGGGATTGGTCCTTGCATGTAAATTGAATCGTCGCTCCTATGGCATCACGACTGCAAGTAGTTCCCTTGATTTGAAAACCAATCGACTTGCCAGCGTTTTCTGTTCGATTGACAAGCAGACGCAGTTGCTCCTTGGTGTGCGTCAACACTAGGTCCGTTTTTCCATCACGATTCACATCCATGGTCCAAAGTCCGCGACCCACGTGATGGTCGCGAAAATAATTGCCCCAATCGTCATCCCTTAGTAATTCGAAGCGACCATCCTGACGTCGCCGGAAAAGTTGGATGGGTTGCTCATAGGGAAGGCTTTCTGCATCGGAAAAATCGCCGATGTGTCCGTTGGTAACGGCGATCTCATCAATGCCGTCATTGTCCAAGTCGATTGCTTCTGTGCCAAATCCCACCACACTCAATGTTGGTTGAGCCAAGCCCAATTTGTTGGTTTCATCTCTCCAGATTCCGGGGGCAATCTGTTCGTAGTAAATGTTGTACTCCCGTCCGAACCCCGTCACGTATAAATCCAAATCACCATCAAGGTCAAAGTCACTGCTGGCAATCCCCATCGATGCTTGTGCCTGGGTGCGACCATCAACAGCAACGCCTCGGACAGAAGCATTTTCTTCTAATGCGACTCCATTTGCCGTTTTTGTTGGTGTGTAAAAAGCGTTCCGTGACATGTCATTGGCAATGAAAACGCCGAGCTGTGAGCCGTCCAGATTCCCTGCGAGAATTCCAAGTCCACGTCCGGTTGATGGCTCCGAAACCCATTGGGAAGTTGTGTTGCGGAAACTGCCATTCCCGACGCCCTCATAAAAACGATCGGCGTCCGCTGGGAATGTAAGAGGATGGCATGGCCCGATCACGCCCTCTTCATTTGGGCAGCCCATATCCAAACCTGATACAGTTTGGCAATAGTTGGTGACGACCAAATCAGTGATTCCGTTTTGGTTCAAGTCGACAAAGACCGCGCTGGTGGACCACGACTTTGAATCATTTTCTTTGAGCAATTCGGTGCAGTCTGTGAAACTGCCATCGCCATTATTTCGCAACAGTCGATTTTGCCCCAGATTTGCAAAAAACAGATCAGGGAAGCCATCTTCATTAAAATCACCAATGGCGAGGCCTTGGCCAAAACCTGGGTCGGCAACCCCTGCTATTTCGCTGATTTCTTTAAATGAACTTCCCAAATTGCGAAGCAGTTGATTCGCTTGCGAATCTCTCTGTTGCATCGTTCCGCCAGCACCCATCACCATGATGTCGGGCAAGCCATCCAGGTCGTAATCGATCGCGCCACCGCCTACACCAGTAGAACGAGTGATTGCAGCAAGCCTGGCATCTGTCGGGTTATTATTCGAAGCGATGTCGCGTAATCCCCATGCAATACTCTGCTCCTCCAGTCGTAGGTGCTCTGTTCCTGCAAGTTTCGGGATAATGGCGTTTCCCGTTGATGCAGTCGATGATGGGTTTGATGCTACTGATATCGATAGGTTGGAAAAGTCGATGGAGCAAGCGGGAGCATCAGAAGAGATCCAAGCCTGGTCAACGCTGAGTTTTGCAAGGATGCGTTTTCTGATTGCAGGAAGGTCAGCGGAGGGACCATCCGGCAACGTAGTTGCGGCTGCGGACCAAGCCTCTGCTTCCCATACACGTCCCAACCTCAGCAGCGATACGGCAACGTCAAGGGCTTTCGCTTGGTTGGTTTGGCCGTCCGCTGCGAAATGATTGAAACGCTCTCGCAGATCCAACATTTCAGTTGAGCGTGCTAAAACAGCATCGACTTGCTCCGAAGATATTAGTGAATCTTCGCTGGCTTGCAGTTGAAGCATGGCTTGCCCAAGGCGATCCCACGCAGTGTTACTGTCGGGATCGCGCCGGGTTGCTTCCCAGTACGCACGCACTGCTTCCCTGGCGTGTGCCCTCCGCGTCGCAAGGTCGCCAATAGTCAGCCAATAGTCAGCATACTTGCCGCTCTGAGGTGTCGCTGTCTTAAGCCAGTTGGGAATGTCATCCAATCTGTTCTCGGCCATCAATGCTTGTCCATACATCGCGTGTGCAGGGGCAAATTTTGGATGATGTTCAAGAACGTCCTCAAGGATCTCAGCGCCAGCCTCTGAGTCATGACGATACATCATCACAAACGCTTCGGCCAAGCGAACACGATGGTCATCAGGGTTTCGCTCCATCAGCCGCTCAGATGTTTTCGGCGACAATCGCCGTGATGACGTTTCGGTGACCGCGAGCAACAACCGTACATCAAATTGCCTAGCCCGGTACAGTTTCATGAGATGCTCGGGAAGAAGGTCCATTCTTTGTGCCTCGCACAAGAATCCAACCAAAGAACGACGTTGATCGTGTGCTTCTGGATTCTGCTTTAGCGATGCATCCAGTAGGTTGATCGCTGTGTAGAGGTCTCCCACATCAATCAATGCCTGAACGGCAAAGGTGACGCGTGCCGTCGGTTGAAAATCGGCGTGTGTCGCAGCGTCAACTAGCAACTGCGCCGCTTCGCTCTTGCGGTTACAGTAGGCTGCTGTTTTCGCCGCATAAGTGAGTAAGTCAGGATCTTCGGGAGATATGATCAAAGCTTCTTGCGCAAATTGATTTGCAAGTTCCCAGTCCTCGTTCTGCATCGCGACAAGCAATCGCTCCATTGGCGTCGTTGTCTTTTTTGGCTCGGTATCAGAAAGATTCGATTCTGAATTGCACCCTGCGGCTGTCAGCAGCATGCAAAGATAGAAACACCAGCTACGGTTGCACCAAGCACGACCCCGAAATTGACAAGGCAATCCTGACGCTCTTAACGAAGTTTGAGGTTCCATCTGCTGCTCGTTGATCTGTTTGCACGCGGGACTCAAATCGACGCGTTTTCTTTTTGCTTTCCTGCCAACCCAACTTGCCCAGAAATTGGGGCTGAATTCTCTCGCGGAGGATAAGAGCTTAACTGACATTTTTTCTTCGGCTTTACTCATCTTCCTATCGCACGGCAGAGTAGCTAGCTAGCTCTGCGACCGCGAGCCAAGTCTCCAGGAGTTGGACATTTCAGTATCGCATGTTGCCAAGAAACAAAAGTCGGAAGCGGCAATATTAATAATCGTGGGTCTCTCGCTCGGCTTCCTCTATGTTCCAACGCCAAACTGACACTGCCAGCATGCGAAAGCTGTAGAACCCACGGCGAATTTGCAAACTTTGGTTTTCAGCCTGCTTGGCTGTACTCGACTGCTGTCTCCGGCAAGTAGCTCTAACGGGGGGGGTGCGGTGGCGTGTTTTGGCTGGTTTTTGGAAACAAAAAGTTACAATTTGTACGAGGTTTGCGGTACAAATGTTCTACGTGCTGATCGTGGCGGTTAATATCAAAAAATCCCACTTTGTTCGCGCGGGGACAATTCTTTTTTAGTTCTTTTCCGGAGACAGGATATGACTCGACGTTATTCGTCATCACGGGGTTTCACGCTTGTGGAGCTGCTCGTCGTCATCGCCATCATCGGCGTGCTTGTTGGTTTGCTGCTGCCCGCTGTTCAAGCGGCACGTGAAGCGGCTCGCCGCATGAGTTGCAGCAACAACTTCAAGCAAATCGGTTTGGCGATTCACAATTATCATTCGGCGTACAAACAGATTCCTACGCAGCACGGCGGTACCGGCCTTCGGGTTGGAGCCGGTAGCTGGTGGGAAGGCTCAGCGACCACGAACCACGAAGAGCTAAGTGCTTTTGTTGGTTTGACGCCATTCATGGAACAGCAGGCATTGTGGGAGAAGATCAGTAATCCCAGCATGGAGACTGTGACACCGGGATTCGCTATCCCAACTCCATCTCAAATGTGGTCAGCGATGGGTACAAACCCACGTACAGATCGTGGCGGTTTCCCATCGCAAGAGTACGTGCCTTGGGCAACAGAGATTCCAACGCTTCGCTGCCCGAGTGATCCCGGAGTAGGTGCACCGGCTCTTGGGCGTACCAACTACGCCGCCAGTGTTGGAGATTCCTGCCACCGTGTTCAGGACATGGGTGCCAAAGAGGGTAATTTGCAGCCAATGAGCCAATGGCGTGCGGAACGTTATCCTGCCTGTGATCGTGGATTCTTCCAAATCAAGAAGGAATCCAAGTTCCGTGACGTGCTGGACGGATTGTCCAACACGATTGCAATGACCGAGATCATTACTGACTTGGGCGACTTGGATAAGCGTAGTGCTATCTCCGTTCTCAACGGTGGTGATGCTGGAGGAACCGCAAATGGTCCTCAGTCAGGTCCCAAGTGGTGTGTCGATCAGGGACAAATCAATCCTGAGTCGCCAAACTTCTTCTGCGACAATGATCCCAACTGTACCAATCCACCAGCACTTGTCCGAAATGGTACCAGTGCACGTGGTATGAACTGGGCTAATGCAATGGCTCCTAACTCACAAGTTTGGACGATGCGACCTCCAAACTCAGAGACTTGCATGGCTGGTTGGTATGACAACGTTGGTTCACTTCCAGCCAGTAGCCGTCACCAAGGTGGTGCTCATGTGCTGATGGGTGATGGAGCGGTCATCTTCATGACTGACTCTGTCGAAGCCGGTGACCAGAATGCACCAGTGATCAGCTTCTACAACAAGCCAGGAAAACGCAGTCCTTATGGACTGTGGGGAGCCCTTGGTTCTCGTGGTGGTAAAGAGAATGTCGAAGAGCAACTGAACCAGTAAGTTCGGATTGATCAAAAATCCCATAGAACCTCGTCCGCAAAGCGGGCGAGGTTTTTTTGT
>Ga0315321_10000227_pt1 | contig 39207 bp, 32 predicted proteins | sample M180m21515metaG_FD_203464 | JGI IMG/M metagenome (GOLD analysis project Ga0315321, IMG submission 203464) | Ammonia-oxidizing marine archaeal communities from Monterey Bay, California, United States - M1 80m 21515 | ecosystem: Environmental > Aquatic > Marine > Intertidal zone | place: USA... | reverse complement strand
AGTTGCCAGGACGGAGTGGTGACTGCGACTGTTTCTCGTAATACAGATTCAGATTCCAGTTTGCTGGTTACTCTCTTCAGCAGTGACAGTGGCGAGGCTGCGGTTGCTCAAGATGTGGTGATTCAAAGTGGCTCACTAAGTGCGAGTTTCAGTGTTTCGGGGCAGTTGGATGGTGAGGTTGACGGGACCCAATCAGTGACGGTGACCGCTACCGCAACCGGTTTTGCTGGGGGAAGTGACTCGATTGAGGTCACTGACATTGACTCGGAAACAAACGACCTGTTTTACTTCTCGCGTAAGAATAATGGAACGGTTGCTGGTGTTCTGTTCCAAAATGAAGATATCGTTGCTTACAACGGTAGCGAATTTCGAGTGTTCTTTGACGGGACACCTTGGGCGAGTGGGTTGACGTTGGATGCGTTCAGCATCTTGGACAATGGTGACATTCTGATGTCCTACAGCGTTGCTGGGTCCATCACTGGTGGATCACTTTCCTTTGATGATTCCGATATTCTTCGGTTCTCTCCAGCCACGCAGACATGGGCACTTTACTTTGATGGAAGTGATGTTGGTCTCAGTAGTAATGGGGAGGACGTTGATTCCATTGGTTTCGCACCCGACGGCAGACTTGTGATCTCAACGAGTGGTTCCAATTCTGCGAACGGGGTGAGCTCGCGCGATGAAGATATGATTGTTTTTAATCAAACTTCGCTGGGGGTAAACACTGCAGGCAGTTTTGAAATGTACTTTGATGGTAGCGATGTCGGACTATCGACTTCATCCAGTGAGGATGTAGATGCGGTCTCCATTACAAGTGATGGAACGATTTATGTGTCCACGGTTGGTAATTTCAGTGTCACTGGTACCAGTGGTGCTGACGAAGATGTGTTTGTTTTTGAACCCGCGAATCTGGGGGCGAGTACGAGCGGCACCTTCCGATCTGGGCTTTATTTTGATGGCAGTGCTTACGGCTTTGGAAATGATGTCGGAGGCCTGCATGTGGTGGATCCTCCCGCGAGTGGTTCCGGTGCAGCAGCGGCAGTGCCCGGGCTTGGAGAAGCTGCTCCTGACGGTCTGATGGTGATCATGAATATTGAGCCGGTAGTGCCGGTGGAGGTTCTCGGCCCAATGACGTTTGCCCAGTGGCAGTCGCTCAGCAGTAGCGAATTGGTATTGGCACCAACGAGTGAAGCGTCACAGACCGTTGATGAAGGTAAGGCTGAGAATGCGTCTGACGATGAGTTGCACGTGATGTGTCTGGATGCAGCATTTTCCGAGTGGGGGATTTGAACCCTGCTTGGCTGTTGCCAGTCCGTCGGTGTAACGCAAACAATGCCTTCTTGTGCTAGGTGAGACGGGTGGTGTTGCTCAATGTCTCTGCAGGTCTGTGTGTTCTTCTGCAACTCTGTGTTTGCCGTTGTTGCCGGTCAGGCGGTTGCTTTATCGCCAAACGACATGCTCAACGCACAGAGATCTAAAACAAGATTGTGCTGTGGTTGCAGGGACGTTGATTCGCTCGGCTTCGTAGCTTGAGAGGTCAGCGTCGCGGCAACTTCCCACCATGATGCACATCTTTTACGCTTCGTGCTCAGCAGCACTGGTTCAGGGATTCGTCTACGATTTAGTCATGTTCCTGTTTCGCTTTGATAAGGAATTCGAGTTGTTCGGCTGTCAGAAACCCTTGTCTCTTAGCGAGTTCACCAAAAAGCATTTTGCACTTCTTTTGCTCGTCACAAACCCGAACGGCCTGCTCTGTCGTGAGCAGTCCATGCCGCACTGCGATTTCGCCAATCGGTTGCACTATGAGTGGGATTGCCAAAGGTACTTCTTGCTGATTTGATTTTTGGAAAACCATCGCATACTGCCCTGAAGTGAGAGAACTTGTATTGCTGAATGAACAGCACTGCCCAATTGAACCGTACTTCGTCAATCGAGAGTGGGGCGACGTGAGCAACTGAGTTTACGGAAATACGCTCGGGTTCCTGTAATGTTTTCAGCTTTGTGTGCCCCATTGCGGGTTGCGTGCACTTGCCCTGAGCCTTGGTGTCCGTTTGCATTGTCTGTTTGCAATCGGAAGAGGGGGGGATAATGCAAATCGTTCGGTTCCAAACGCGTGGTCTGTCTGATGATTAAGAGAGTTTCCCGGTCATGAGGGTGCGGTGTTTGTTTTTCAGCGTTATCTTGTGGTTCGGGTTTGCGTTGCTCGCAGCGTCAATGCAGTTGTGGGATGACTGGGGTTTTAATCAAAGTGATCTTGATCAACGCGTGTTAGGAAAGCGAATTTTCCGTAGGTCACAAATATTGGGAAGCGACAGTGAACCGAGATCTATTACATCCTCGTGATGAAATCATGAAGACGATGGAGCGAATCTATCGTTATCGAATGACCACGACATCGGGCGGCAATTTATCCATTCGTGATGAAGCGGGAGACATTTGGATCACTCCTGCTAGAATTGACAAAGGGAATTTGCAGCGTGGTGATATCGTTTGTGTTCGAGCAGATGGAACGGTTGATGGTAAGCATCAGCCCTCTTCGGAGTTTCCCTTCCATCAATCCATTTACAGTGTTCGCCCTGACGTAAGTTCCATTGTGCACGCTCATCCTGTTGCACTTGTCGCTTTCAGTATTTGCCGGAAGATTCCCGAAACAAAGCTTTTTCATCAGGCGCATACAGTATGTGGTCAGACTGGCTTCGCAGAGTATGCTCTACCGGGTAGTGAGGCTTTGGGAAGCGTGATTGCTGATCAGTTTCGCGACGGCTGCGATAGCGTGATTTTGGAAAATCATGGTGTGGTCGTTGGTGGTGAGTCCCTGTCTCGTGCATTTCAGCGGTTTGAGGCCTTTGAGTTTGCGGCGAAGACCATCATCAAAGCCAATCAGCTCGCGGCAGTCCGTTATCTGTCGGACAGTCAATTGCAGCAGGCGCAGGCGAGGAGCATCAAGCTTGGATCGTTTAGCCGGGGGCATGCATCGATTCGAGAGCGGGAACTGCGGAAAGATCTGTGTGATTTTATTCGGCGAGGTTGTCGGCAACGATTGCTGATAAGCACTGAAGGTAGCTTTTCTGCACGTCTTGATGACCAGTCATTCTTGATCACACCTACGCACCGGGATCGCGAGAGCCTCGATGTCGGAGATTTAGTCCTGGTGCAGCAGGGACGCATGGAGGATGGAAAAAAAGCGAGTCGGGCAGTGTTAGCACATCAAGCCATTTACCAGCGACATCGTGATGTCAACGCGATCGTTTTTGCACATCCGGTCAATGTGACTGCATTCAGTGTCACTGGGGAATCTTTCGACGCGAAGACCATACCTGAAAGCTACGTATTCCTGCGTGACGTTGCGAATGTGAAGTATGGAATCCAATATGGCGACGGTGATCAGATTGCTGAGTATGTATCAAGTGATCAACCGGTTGCCATTCTGGAAAATGATGGTGTTCTGGTGACTGGAAGCACCGTGCTGGATGCGTTTGATCGTTTGGAGGTGCTGGAGGCTACTGCCGAGGCAGTGATCAATTCCAGAGCGATCGGGGAGGTCTCGAGCATGTCGCCTGAAACGATCGCTGAACTGAGAGCCGCATTCAAAATCGATTGAGTGGCATAAGAGTTTTCTCGACTTCGATCCATGGTTCACGCTCACCGTCGCACGCGTGGCAGAAATACTTGCTGAGCGAGTGATGGATGTTTGGATGCGATAACTGGCTGTGGACGCCAGAAATACCACTCGCTCTCTGGAACAGTCGTTGAAGCCGATTCTTAACGTCGTGGCTAGAGAAGGGCTCCAAGCACTGATGGGGCGTGACACACGATCTCTGAAGCCAAAAAAACGGTTTCTGCCCCCAAGAGAGGCGACGGTGGGATTCGAACCCACGAATAATGGATTTGCAATCCATCGCCTTAGCCACTTGGCCACGTCGCCTTTATCTGCGCAACCTAGAGAAAGGTTGATGATCAGTCAAGATCGGCAGTTTTTTTGTTCTGGCGAGTCTGCCAGTTATGCCGGTAGTATCGTCCGGCCTACCCCCACTACTTGATGAGAGATTCAAAGTTTTTCCGAGGTTCATTCCCGTCCCAGCGAACTCATTGTCCGCGATTCGATAATTGTGGTGGGAGACGCTTCAGATACGACAGCCTTTGAAGTGGTTCTTGGCCCATTTGCGACGCTGCAGAGCTCCTGGAAATGGTTCTTTCGTGCCACCGCATGCCCGCGATCTACCATGGAATGACGAATGTTGTCCGACTGGGGCAATCGAACCAAGACGATTTTTTCGCACGCTCGCGGCGAGAGTTTTGTTTCAGGATTCGACCGGCTCGTTCTCAAAAGCAGATGAGCATTATTCAACGCGTTACTGATGAGATTTGGTGTGCTTTGGGCCGCGTGAGGTTTCTTGAAAACTTGCGTCAATGGCTCCTGCCAGCATTGCTCGCTGCTGACCGTCAGCGCTGACTACAAAGCGTGTTGCCGACGGTAGTTTCACACTACTAATTCGATTGAGGCGCAGGGGCCTAGCAGGGGCCTAGTAGGTGCCTAGGTCACGCCGCTCAACGCCGGTGAGCAAATTCATCAGTGCGGTGCGAAGCTCTCGCACTTTCAGTGGCAGTGGTAACAGTTTTCGATTCGCACCGCGGTGAGCACCATTGATGATTTGTGATTGCCGTTTGTCCACCAAAAGAATGGACGGAATATCGCATGTGTGAGCGTCGGAGGCGAATTTATTGAAGGCCTCGAGTGCCAGCGTGCCCATGTCAGAAGCTCCAAAAATCACACAGTCAGCCGGCAGATCTTCTTCCGGTGTGAATCTTGCTAAGGCACGATTGGCGTCAGAAATGACGAGAACCCGGTAACCTCGCGACTTGAGTCTTTCTCGAATCGCATTTTGTAATCCTGATTTGGACTCCACCAGCATGACGACGTACCCTTCGCCTTCGTTGGTTGGTAATTCATCATCATCGTGGTGTTCCGCCATGGGCGAATTGAAGTCGGGGCGCTGGTCTTTGCCCCTGTCTAGAATCTCGATTGCTTTTTTTAATTCAGCTTGTAACGCTGCCGCTGATTGAATTCTTTTGTCTGGATTGAACTCCATCGCACGCTGTACGATTTGATTGGCAATGCCCGGAACATCTGGAACGCGTTCATGTAGTGGCGTAACTTCTTGGAATCTGCTCACGTTGAGTCGTTGCAGACGGTCGCGGGTTTCGGTCAACGCTGGCGTGCCTGCGAGCATGTGGTAAAGCATATTACCCGCGAAATAGACATCACTTCTTGGATCGTCTTTTCGCACGCCAGTACCTCGTTCCAACGCTGCATAATCGATTGCCCGTGCATTCGGGCAGTCAGCCATCTTCTCCGGATTATTTCGATCTGATAAAGCAGCAAGACCGAAGTCCACCAACTTTGCTTTGCCATCCGACGAAATCAAAACATTCGATAATTTCAAGTCGCGGTGAGCGATTCCCAGAGATGCGGCATATGCTAATCCTGAAGCAATTTCGTACATCAAACGAAGTGCCAGGTCGGCGGGAAGCTTGCCGCGAATTCGAACGAGTTCTCGTAGGGTTTGCCCTTCAACGAATTCCATTACCAGCAATGGATTTCGCACATCAGGAATGACATCCACAATGCTGACGATGTGGGGGTGGCGGAGTTTGAGGCCCATGCTGCCTTCGCGAAGAAATTGTTCCAACTCTTTGACTTCGTCACGAAAACGTTTTCGCAGAATTTTGACCGCGTAAATGTCACCAGAAGTGTCACCTTTCTTCTCTGCTCGATATACCCGGGCGAATGTACCAGCACCAATCAGGTACAGGACTTTGTAGTCACCGTAGAAGTAACCAACTCGATCTCCCTTCAGGATTTTTTCAGTTTGCAGGGTCGTGACAACGCCGCGACGTTGCATTACCCGTACCATCTCGTCGAGCGTATGGTCACCGACACCTAGTTCACCAATAGCATGGTCAACATCGCGACGCTCGGCCAAACCAAGGTCAGCGATGCGGTCAGCAAAAAGTTGGGCAGTCATTTCACTCATGAGGTCAAAAAAAAACCGTGTCGCTGGGGTTGTGTTACTTGGTTCTCGTCTTACTGGAGCATCTTCAATCGCTGTTGCAGACACACCGGTCGCAAGGGCCGGAAACGAGGCGGCAACGCCGTCGCAATAAGGTCCAAGTCCATTCTACACGGACCTCCGGACATGGACAGCGAATCCTTACTCGGAGTTCACCCTTGAGCATGTTAAATTGCGTTGCGGGGCGGGAATACGCAGTTGGCACGCTTTGTTACGGCCTTGTGTTTCGGGAGTCTCGCTGGAAAAGTGACTTTTTCAGGCAAATCACGGCCATTTTTAGGGTCAGATGAACCGGCAAGTTTTGGTGTACACGCCGGCACGCGGGGGGATCTGAACGATTACATTCGGGGGACGACATCGATTCCTAGCAGACTCAGTCCTTTGCCGAGCGTCTGCTTGCAGTGGACGACGATTGCCAGGCGAGTTGCACGGATGGATTCCGACTCAGCCTTGAGTACGTGGCAGTTGTCGTTAAAGCGGGAGTAGGCCTTTGCTGTTTCAAGCAAATAATCCACCAAATGATTGGGCGCGTAGTCTTTATGCACGGTGGTGAGTGCCTCCTCGAACTTGATCAATTGGAGAACAAGGTTGCGTTCTGCGATGTGGGTGAACTCCAAGCCGTGCTCCCTGACCATGGCCGCAACGTCATCCTCACTTGTATTGGCGTTCTTCAGAATCTTTTGCATCCGTGCATAGGAATACTGCACGTAGGCCGAAGTGTTCCCATCAAGGGCAACCATCTTGTCCAGATTGAATCGATAGTCGCTGGTGCGGTGATGGCTTAGGTCTGCAAATTTGATAGCACCAATTCCCACAGCCTCGGCAATATTCTCTTGTTCCGCAGCATCCATCGGTGGGTCAAAGGCAGCAAGCCTCTCCGGATTGCAAATCACTTGCTTGGCTCGGTCGACCGCATCGTTTAGCAAGCTTTCCAGACCAATCAATGTGCCGCTTCGAGTCTTCATTGGTCGACCGTCTTCACCCAGCACTGTTCCAAAATTCACATGAACCAGTTTGACTTTGCTAAGTCCGAAGTGGTCAGCGACAGCAAACAGCTTGTCAAAGTGTTCACTCTGGCGTGTGTCAACAACGTAAAGAATTTCGGAGGGATTGAACTCGGTGAGTCTGTACTCGAGTGTTGCCAAGTCTGTCGTTGCATATAGATAGGCACCATCCTGTTTGCGAATGATCATGGGCGCATCAAACTCTGGTAAAAATACACAGAGTGCACCATCGCTGTCAGAGGCAAGGCCAAGCTCTTCTAGTTTGGATGTCACATCAGCAAGCATCGGATGGTAGAAGCTTTCGCCGAGAGTATGGTCAAAGTGGACGTTCAGTCTTGCGTACATCCGGTTGATCTCATCCTTGCAGTGCGGCAGAAATCGGTTCCACAAAGCGATGTTCTCTTGATCACCTCGGTGGAGTTTCGCTGTTTCCTCCAAAACTTCGGTGTCAATGTTCGTATGCTCTTTTGCTTTCGGGCCAAGGTCGGGATCCTGCTGGACCATCAGGATCTTTTCTTCCGCTGAGGCCAGACTGGTCTCGGCACCGGTCAGTCTGCGTTCCGCGGCTGCAAGTGTTTTTTTCGCTTTCTTGAGTGGTTTGTCCTCTGCGTGTTCGACCGCAAGGCTGGCCTGTGTAACCACCTGCTTGGCATCTTCGATACCCTGTTTCAATTTCGGTAACGACTTGATCGCCTTTCGATATTCAACCAGCTGATTGACAATTCGATACAGCTTGGCCAATTCAGTGACCGGGTCTGATTCGACGACTTCAGAATCACCAAAGTGCTTGTAGCCATAGATGATGATCCCAAATTGGGTTCCCCAGTCGCCTAAGTGATTGTCGGTAACAACTGGGTAACCAAGGAATCTCAAGGTGCGTGCCAGGGAGTCGCCAATGACAGTGCTGCGAATGTGTCCGACATGCATTGGCTTGGCAACATTTGGTGACGAAAAGTCGATCACGATTGACTTGTCGGTCACAACTTGCGTGACGCCACAGCGATCATCGCCAACCATTTTTGCGAGTGATTCACTTAAGAAACTGTCTTTCAATTTCAGATTGATAAAGCCAGGTCCGGCAATCTCAGGGGGGTCGCAAAGGTCATCAAGTTTGAGCTTTGCGACGAGCATCGCGGCAATTTCACGCGGGTTTTTTCCGTCGCTTGATTGTTTGGCCAGCGGCATCGCGCAGTTGGCTTGGTAGTCGCCATGTTTGGGATCGGATGTTCCCCGGATCATCGAAGCGTATTGTTCAGGACGATCAGTGAAATCACCGAGCGCGTCAATGAAACGCTGTTGCAGTAGATGAGGTACGTGCATGAAGAATATTCGATTTACAAGAGTCAGGAGTTGAGCGTCAGTTTTCCCGATCAGTATAGGTTCCGATCAGCAGTGTCCCGTTGCGGCGACGGTCTTACGAGGCAGTAGCTAACGACGTATCGCTAGGCTCACTGACGTCACGCTCGTTTACCGTGTCTCGTTCAAGTCGGGTCTCGTTCAAGTCGGGTCTCGTTCAAGTCGGGCTGTCTGCGGACAGGGCACTCGTGGACCGTTCATTACTTGCCAGCATCGAGGCCAAGGTCGGCCAATGGGATCGCTTCTCCGTCAGCCCAAAGCGATTCGAGGTCGTAATAATCGCGTGTCTCGTCATCGAACAGGTGAATGATCACACTGCCATAGTCCAAGACGATCCAGCGGCTTTCGTCATAACCTTCGATCCCAAGTCGCTGATCACCAAGGTTTTTTTCGAGTTCATCATCGATTTGCTCGCTGATTGCATGCAACTGGCGACGGCTCGTGCCCGTCGCCAAGACAAAAAAGTCGAATTCGGCTGATTGGGAAGAAACATCCAGAATCATGACGTTCTGGCCGTTGTTGTCCAACGCCACTCGCGCAGCGGCAGTTGCCAAAGCCCGACCTTCATCCAAGCCATGCGGGCGGATCGCCCTACTGGGGGCTCCAAGGGCTGAAGCGTCATCGGATGAAACAGCTTTCGATGGTTCCACGGTAGATTCCAAAGATTTTGCGTCTGGGTCGTTGGGGGCTTTATCTGTCATACCGCTAAAGTCTAGTGAATTTACGTTCGCTGTCACGGACAGGTAACGACGAGCGTGACCTTGAAGTGGCCGTTTCGCGGTGGCTTGGCTCTTTTCAGCCATGGAAGGTGTGGGATGAGAAAAGCAAGTCTGAGCTGTTTTGAAGCTGTAAGGTGAGGAAACTGAATGGAAAACACGGCGACTTGTGGAAAGAAGATCGAGAGAACCGACTTTGACAGATTTTTAATCGAACCATGGAATTCGGGTGTCTGTCTCGGATTTGTGTGCCAGATCGCGGCGTCTTCTTCGTGCTCCCCGTTTTTGCTCTTACCTGCGGATCGGATTGTTTCCAGCAATGGATCATGACCAGTAACCACTCGCGGATTCGGTTCCTCGACGGCGAAACCGTCATGCCCCGACAGCAATACTGCCTCTGTGACGTGTGGTAGCCCCCGAGCCTTGGGTAGCCCCAATCTATGCCGCCTCTGGAAAGCTTGGGCTTTGTGAAGCTGCCTGCACCTCAGTGACTCGTTGCAGGGCAATGTGCTACGTGCCGTATTCTGAGGCTGTTAGCCACGGCCTGCAGAGGTGTCATGAAAAAACTTTAACACCAAGTCACGATTGGGCTTTGGGCCGATCGCAATCACGATCAAAGCAACAGCCAGCGATCCGACCAAGTCCCAAATGAAAGGATTCACTCCGAGAAACGAGTACGCCCGGAATTCCTTGTTTGCTAGGTATCCCCAACATGTAAGTCCCATGTGCATACCCGTTCCACCAAGCATGGCAGCGATCGTGGCGTTCGCTGTCATGCGGGGCCAGTACAGACTGAGCAGCATCGGAATCAGGAAACAGGCTGCCAGCCCACCTGTTGCGAAAACGATCAAGTCTTGTAGGTATTGGGGTGGATTGAGAACGCAAAGTACTGCCAAGACGCCCACGATTACGGTGACGCTGTAACTCAAAATCTTGATCATCTTTTCAGGAGCTTGCCGATCAACATGTTGTTGATAAATGTCTCGGACGACCGCTGACGAAACAACGAGCAAAAAGCTGTCAACGCTTGACATGACTGCCGCGAAAGGGGCAGCTACCAGCAAACCGGCCAACCATGGAATTCCAGCGTCCTGCGTCAGTTGGGCTGCAAAAGCCGGCATGGTTTGATCCGGAGCGATTTCCATGCCTGGCATTAAAACTCGGGCACAACAAAAAATGATGATCAATGCAAAGTAGATAATTGAGTAATAGATAGCGACGGTGACAATTGAATATCGAAGCGTGCGCGTATCTTTGAAAGACAGCAGTCGCACCATGTTGCTGGGTTGTCCAGTCGCCGCGAAGGGCCAGAAAATGAAGAAGCTGATAGCGGTTCCTACTGCCAAAAAACCTAGCTCGTTCGCTGAGTCGGGGCCTGGATTGCTCACATAGGTACCCGTTTGACCCGCCCCGTATTCATAGGCTTCTCGTTTAGTCTCTTTCACTCGCAAGCCCGTGTCAGCAATCCGGCCAGATTCCCGCTTTGAATTCAGCTCTTCAATTTCGAACGGAGTTGTGATCTTTAATATTTTGACTGGTTCTGTTGATGATTTACCTTTCGAAATGGTTGCCAATTCTCCGAGGCGGAATACGTTTCCTGAGTCAAATAACCATGTTCCCTTGGCGTATGTTTGGTCGACGTTTGATGCTGAAGCGGTTGAGAGAATAGCAGTGCCATGTTCCGGGGGAATCATCTTCTCAAGTTTACGCGTTGCTGCTTCGAGTCCACCTACCTGCCACAATGCCATACCAAGCATCAGGATGACTCCGATGAACATGACAATCCCTTGCATCACATCGGTCCATACGACGGCTCGGAAGCCTCCGTAGACAACATAGACAATCACTGCACCGGCAAACAAAATCAGGCATAGTAAGTAGTCAGGTTCAGCTTGGTTGACCCAGGGAATGTTCATTGTCGTCTGTCTGACAAATGAAACTGCCGATTGAAATAGTGGTTCGTCGGAAAACAGGGTGCTGAGGATGATGCCGCCCGCTTTGAATTGCGCGAGGAGGTAAAAGAACATGAAAAAAATCAACAGCGAGGTTGCCACAAGACCAACGGCGGAACTATCGAACCGTGCTCGAAGCACTTCTGGGATGGTAAGCGCATTCGTTTTGCGAGCGATCTGATTCATGCGTTTGCCGATCAGTGCCATCGAAACCAGCGGCATGACCATGTAGGCGGCGATCCAGAGTGCTAGCGTCCACCCATGGGTGTAAATCAAAGCGGGGAATCCGGTGAAGGAACCACCTGACGCATTGGTCGCCGCGAAAGTCAACGCGAACGCCCAAACTCCAAAACTACGACTGCCCAGAAAATACTCACCTACAAAATCTTTGCCCTTACCGACACGGTTTGACAGAATCGCCAAAACAAAAACGGAAAGGGTGTACCCGGCAAAGGTCAATAAAGCGGCGGTTGAACCCTCACTCATGATCCGCTCCCAATCTGCGTGTCAGATTTATTTGCAACCGTAGCAGGTAAGGCATCGGGTAAGTCGTGGTCCTCGATTTGAGTTAAGGCAAACCAGGTGCTGACCACGGTCGCGCTGATCCAGGGTACGAACACTCCCCAGAACACCCAAGATGGCATGCCGATGACTGTGGTCAGTGCCGTTTCCGGTGTTAGGTAACCGAATGCATAGCAATATCCGACGACCCACACAAAGTGCACCAGCCAGATCACGAAAATCCACTTGAGCTCGCGGAGCGAGCTTTCGAATACCGGATCTACCGGTGGGGCATATTTCTGAACCATTGAGCTTCACCATTCGGCGTGCAGTATCGCGAACGAACATCGTTTCGAACGATCATCGCACAATGTAAAGCACTGTCAGGACCGTTGTGGACAGCGCCCGCGATTTTTCTCTCACTGCGGCAACTTTCCCGGGTTTTCGAGATCTCGATTGAACCCTCCGCCCAAGCGTGCACCACGCATCAATGGCGAGCCACCAACGGTGGGTTTGCGGTGCTGTCGAAAAGCCAGAATCATGACCGTTTGCAGATCAGAGTCGTTTGCAGACCAGAGCTGTCGGTCAATCAGGGCAGCTTGCACGGCGAGATACTGGTCGGCAACCTGTAGATCAATCCAGACCCGGCAGCGCGATTAAATGCCAAGACGATTGCGAGCTGTGACGGTCCATCTCTCGGAACTTACCTCGCCCCCGCGAATGACTGCAGCGGTGTCGTGCAGGGCCATTGTCGGACAGACGTGACGTGGGAACGTCAATAGAGGTTGGCCAAGTTCGAGCTCATTAGCTCTGGAACTCTCCAGAACCATGTGTTCTTCACTGTGGCTGACGATTCTGGCGTCATCCATGCCAATCACGTTCAGGCGATTTTTAAGTGGCATTTCAGATGCGATTGCCTTGTAGCCACAGTCTATGCAAAACAGGTTTTTGCCGGGCTTGCTGATGACCCGTGTCAAAAGTGCGACTGCAATCTCATAGGGCAGTTCAGGGAAGGCCGTGGAGTAACCCATGTCCCAAAAAAGGGTCGTGCCCGGTGAACATTCCCATGAAGTGGTTTCCGCCCAGAATGGAAAGGTTGGCGATCCGCCTCCAGCGACAGTGCCGGCTGTGTGTTCCTTGTCGTAGTCAATAACTTGTTGGATGATTTTTTCTGTCTCACACTTCCGAGTCTCTGCATCGGGTTGATGCAGATGGCCGTCATAAACGTGTAAACCCTCGTACTCGAGTGCATCGTTGTTTTCTATCTGTTGCCGAAGTGCGTTCAATTTGTTTCCAAACGGAATTCCGGTGCGGTGCATGCCGCAATCGACATCAATCCGAACTCTTAGAATCAGCCCAATGTTTTGCATTGAACTGGCAAGCTGATTGACTGTGTCCTCATGGTCAACGATCGTTGCGAATGACACATTTGGGTGGTTTTGAATGAGTTGGCTCAACAATGCGATATTCGGACCGATGGGTTGGTAGGCCAATAAAATATCTTTCCCGCCATTCTGCGCGATCATGCTCGCTTCGCTGATTGTGGCTGCTTTGAACTTGGTGATGCCAGCATTCACCTGCATGCGAATCACATCAGCCATTTTGTGCGTTTTCACATGAGGCCGTAATCGCGAACTCTCACCTTGCACCGTCGAGAGCATTTGTTTGATATTGCTCTTCACACGTTCCACGTCAATCAGAATGCCTGGGGAGATACAGTTTTCAATTCTGCGAGGCATGCAAAAATCATTCTTCATGTGATCAGGCCCATGCGTTTTTCAGTAACGAGATGAAGTTGCCGTGGCAGATGGCTGAAAGTGCTGTTTCATCGTACCCTCGATCCTGCAGTATGCTTTGAAACCGATTCAGGTCAGCAATGGTATCCAGATCTGCAGGCGTTTGTTCTGTTCCAAACCCGCCATCAAGATCTGTTCCGATCCCAGTGTGCGCGTTGGTGCTGAGAAGTTGGCACATGTGGTCTACATGATTTGCCAAACCATGCAGGTTTGCATTGGGTGTTTCTGCAGGTTTACTGATGCCCCGTTTCCATCCCGGTACCACCATCCAGACGTCAAGGGCGACTCCGATCACTGCGTTGCGCTCGGCCAACGCCACGATTTGTCGATCGCTGAGTTGTCTGGGATCATCCACCAACTCACGGCAATTGTGATGACTGGCCCATACAGGCCCCTGATACAAGTCGAGGGCATCCCAAAACGTTTGTTCCGCAAGATGTGTCACATCCAAGATCATCCCAAGCTGATCCATCTCGCATAGCAAATCGCGGCCTGCCAATGAAAGCGGGCCAGATTGATCGTGCCCTAAAGCGTAACGCCCAATTCCATAATGCGCCGGACCAAGAGCGCGAAGACCTTGCCCATGCGCAGTTGCAAGATCATCGAGTGTGCGAAGTGAGTCACCGCCTTCGAGGCTCAGGATGTAACCAATAGGTGTGGCGTCAGGGTCACGCGTCCAGTTGGTCAGATGTGTCTCCAATTCGTGATGATTGCGGATGGGCCTCAATTGCTGCTCTGCCTCCATTGCTCGGTACCATGCCAGCTGACCTTGAGTCATCGCCCACGCCTGTGGTGGTGAGTTCCACATCCCCACGGGCCCGGCAGGTTTCATGCATCCAGCGAGTAACGTGGCCACACATATACCGATTCCCGCCTCTCGCATTTCCGGAAAAGCCACGGTGCCACGACCGCGACCAGCCAGGTCGGACATGCCGATTTCGTCGGCTCGAATTTTTGGAACACTCAATCGCAAGTCGCGGTTGTATTGCAACGCGTTTAGACTGAGATCGAGGTGAGCGTCAAAAACAAGCATGCTTGGAACATTATTGGGGGAGAAAGCTTGGGGGGGAGGTCAACGATTGGAAAATTGACCCTTGAAGTTGAATTCATCCCCACAACATTTGTCCCCCACAACATGCGCCATTTGAGAGTCAGATTCCAGATGGTGGACTGGAAATGCAGATTTCAAACCGAGAAAACTCTTCCGCAATGATGTTGGCTGGAAAAGTGTGTGGGGGAGTATCTTTGGCCGTTGGTCTCTCAGGAAAATGAGTGATTCCGGCCCGTTGTATGATTTGGTCCACCGGCATGAATGCGATGGCTCGAGTTTGCGCTGGCACTGCAAAAAAAAACGCCAGCCGTTGAGGGCTGGCGTTGTGGATGATGCTTGACCGAAGTTGTGCTTCGAACCTGTAGTGAAGGCAAGGCTTACAGGTTCGGAGTCGTGTACGGTTCGACATCACCGACCATGTGGAAGTGATTGTGGTCGATATAGACGACTTCAATCGCTTCACGGTCTTCCAAGGTGTGCGGAACGGGGTAACCGATGATAGTCTCTTCGTCAAAGTAGACCGTGCACTTGTAGTGGGCGTGGTGCAACTGTGCAGGTCCAATCAGTGGGTAGAAGCGAGGCGGATCAATGTAGTCCGCAATCTTCTCCTTGATGATTCGCACGTTGTTGCGTTGCTTTTCCCAAAGTAGTGGGATGCCACCCTGAACCGGACGAGCTGTTTCCAGTGCGTGCATGATCTCATCGTCGCTCGGTGGATCCAGAGCAACGGTTGGACCACCAGAGGTAGTGGGACCAAGAATAGGCACTCGGTTGTACCGCTCCTGCTTCCAGAACTTCTCTTCTTGCTTGTGCTGGTAGTACGGGCTGACTGGCATCGGGAATCCGAGGAACCCGGCGTTATAGCCGTAGTTCACTCCGTAACAACCGCTTGATGCGACTGCCAAAACTGCCAACGTGCTGAGTGTGATGTTCCGAAGCACACTGTTGTGGCTTCGCTTTTTATCTGTCGCGGCCATTACGTTTCCGTCGCGATGGGGATTCGAGCTGGTCATCCGAGCAACCTTCCGTGGTTCGTTACCTTCACGTCTGAACTATGACTTCTCATCAATGTGGACAGAACAGACGCCTTGCTTACCAGTAGTATCGTGTGAACTTATACCGATCTTGCGGATAATTCCGAAGAATCGAAAAACCAGTCTGATTAGCCTCGGAACTGAGTGCCTGTGAGCGGATCAGTTTCGTTGGCTGGATGTCAAACTGACGTGAATCGCAGTCGATGAGCGTGAAACTTCGAGTTGTTTCCCGCTGTGTTTCGATCCGACAAAATGCCGGTTTGCGAATTCAACGCTTGAAAACTTGGTACAAAAAAACCCGCGTGCCGGAGACACGCGGGTCACATGATTTTCGGACTGTGCTGCCATCGTTGGTGCAGCAGACTTCCGCTGCGACCGGCTTAGCGATCGGTGAAGTCAAGGAACCACCAGCCGTCATCCCATTCGAGGCTGATCTTTCTCCATCCCATTGGTACCTGCGGGTACGGGTAGAATGGGCCGATGTAAGGCCATGCCGAAGGGCTGTACTGCTGTGGATAGGTCAGTGCAGCATAGTTTGGGTAGGCTGCGTAGCCAGGCCAAGCATAATTGGGCATGTTTGGCGAATCGTACCTTGGAGCACCGACGGCTGCGTAAGGAGCCATTGGAACTGGCTGCCCAGTCATGGGTGCGGCAGCACTAGCTGGCATCGCTCCTACCGGGGCCGCTTGGGCTCGGTAAGGTGTCGTCATCACAGGTGACTGAACGGGAGCTGCCACTGGAGCGGCAGCGGTTCGGTCAGATGCGAGGCGGCTAGGCCGGCTGACAGCATCGACAGCGACAGGAGCCAAAGCAACTTCCTGCAAGGAAGGTGGCTCTGGAAGCTGTGGGGTAACTGCTCCAACGGCAGGGGTCGCATTTGGAATCGCGATTGCCTCGCGAACTCCAGCGACGCCATTGACATTGGCGGCGATTTTCAAAATCTTGTCTCGCTGCTGTGATGAGCTGGCACGCCCAGTCAGCTGCAGAACGCCGTTGTTGCTGCGGACATCCACCCCAAATCCAACCAGATCTCCCTTGGCCTTTGCATTTCGCAGGGCACTCACCACTGCGGCAACGACTTCGGCATCATCCTGTGGCTCAGCTGCACTCACGGGCCGCACTGTTCCGGGAACAACGGGTTGGGCCTGTGAACGGTTCGCCAAAAGAGCTTGTTTGAACGAGAATGGGCTTGGCTTTGCCTTCGCGATCGCCGGTGCTGAAGGCTTGGAAGCCTTTTTGCCGCTGGATTCCAGCACAGCCACTTCGCTTTCCGTCTTCACCTTGGCAACCTTTGGCGCCGGGGTGGGTAGAGAAGCGAGATCGGGCTTGGCCACGGGAGCCTTCACGGCCATCGTGGGAGCCGCGGTCACAATCTTGACCTCGTCGGTGATCTTGGTGATCCCTTCGACGCCTTTCGCGGTCCCAAGGACCAGCTGTTTTTGAGCGTCTTTAGAGACACTGCCACGGAAAAGAACCACACCTTTGTCGACCTTCATGTCGAGGGTGAAATCCTTCAAAGCTCCCGAGTCTCGGTTGCTTTTGAGTCCTTTAATGATCTGTTCAGCGATCTCACGATCTCCACCCCAGGCCTGCATTGGCCCGAAAGTAGCGATCGCGGCAATCGCCAATCCGAAATATTTGCGTCGCATCGAAATGCCTCCCTGCAGTCCTGAATCACTCTGGGCCCGTGTCCTTTTGAAAATCCGTACGCACGATGCGTCTTCGGACCAGCTGCCGCGGGTGGCAACTTTGCTCTTCAAAATGGTATTACCAGACCGGTGTTGTTGCTTGTTTCGGCCAGAACAAGGTAGGCAAGGTAGGTTTTTTCGGATTTTGTCACTGATTGCGATTGCGACGGGCAAAAAGAGAGCTTGCTAATAGTTTCACAATCGATGTTTCACTCATGCGGCGGCATGAACAAGTGCAAAAAACACTGGGAATACTGCATTTGCGGTTCGTAATAGAGAAGTTGGTGAACGGGGTGAACTGAAAGTCACTTATTTCGAAGATGATGGAAGGAGTTTTAGCAACATAATCCTCAAGGTTGATGCACTTTTCCTATTTTTGCCCCTAGTGCGAAAAACACGCCATTTTGCAGTCGTTGGCGTCTTCGTCGGAGGTTGAACGCGATTGCCGATTCTGCCTCCCAAGCTGTAGGGCAAAGCAGCAAGGCCTCTGGTGATGCTCTTCGTGCCGCGTAATTTAGAAATTTCACTGCCAGTCTTTCACAAGATCCCGCTATCAAAGGCGAACTAACTGATGTGAGAGTACGCACAAAAGTCTGTTAACGCAGGTGATTGAAGTGTGTGCTCCCTTCCCTGTTGACTGTGGACAGGGAAAAAAACTCTGAAGTACACCTGACGCAAAGATTAAATTGGTTGATGGGCATGCGATTTACCTGCAAGAAATGCAGTAACGAGCTGGAAGTACCCGAGGCAAGTGTTGGTAAGAAAGCCAAGTGCCCAGCCTGCGCACACGTGATGCAAGTTCCGGAGCCTCGGTCAGAACACCAATCTGAGGGATGGCGAGCACGCGCAGATTCGCCTCCGCAGAATGAACTCAAGGGTCAAGAATTTACGCAGCCTGAGACGGTTCAAACGGGACAGCCGCTAGTCAGCAATCCTCTTGGATTGGACGATCGCACGTTAGCGACATTAGCGCATGCCTCCGGTTTGATCGGAATGTTGACGGTCGGCATCCTTGGCTTCCTCGGCCCACTGCTGATTTATCTGATGTATCAAGACAAGTCGAAATTTGTGGCCAGCCAAGCCAAGGAAGCGTTGAACTTTCAGATTTCGTTGCTTTTGTTGTCGGTCGCGATGGTGCTGCTTGTTCTGTTGACTTGCGGTTTTGCCGTTCCGCTGGTGTTCGTCGTGCCTGTGATGCAACTGATCTTCGGGATCATTGCTCCCATGCAAGTCTGGGCAGGTAAGCAATACCGTTACCCGTTCACGATGCGCATCATCAAGTGAATGGATCTTCAAGCAGCAATGCACAAACTTGGTTAACATGCGGCCATGCTGGGCATAAAACGCTCGGGATTCCACGCTTTGGCTGTCACAAATTCGTGGACGCTTCCGAAAGCGGTCGGTTTTACAGCACGTGCAGTCACGGCGTGACGGGAGGTCTCGCTATTTGTCGTCAGACTATGCTTTCAGACTACGGTTTCAGACTACGGATGATTGTTGTCACAAACAGGGCCGCTCCAACCAACGGAATTGCCGCAATGGCGAGGACGGGGCGAGCAGCGATCACGCCAAGTGCAATCACACCCAATACGGCAATTCCCGGGGGTAACCAATTGATCGGGCGAAGCAAACTCGGCCAGGCAATCCAAAGTCCAGCCATCACAAGGCCAACACGGCCTGCAGCGTTGGCAAGCATTTTGTGCTCTCCCCTTTGACCTTCATTCCAAAAAATTACAGCAAAGGTGGTCAGCAGCACGATAGAAAACACCAAAATCATCGGCCGACGGAAATCGGTGGGTTGATTCGATGAGCCTGACATGAAAGAAGTTACCGTGCGTGAGTTTTAAGGTTGCTGGATAGACAGCGTCAGGGAATGAACAGAAGGCATCGCAAGTTGATGGCCGTAGGTGACAATCTTGGCAGTGCATTCTTTTGAACTTAATCACATCAAGACATGGTGGAAGACATTTTGGCGTTGAAGCACCACGGCTTGGCAAGCATCACTGTAACCGAATTCGGTGTGTCATGGCGATCGCGGCAGTCGCACGTTTGGTGTGGCAGACAGAGGTGATCTCATGTGCCTACGTTTTGTAACAATCGCCATCTTCAATCCGGTGAGAATAGCAATATGAAATTCCTATGTTTTAGTGACCTGCATCGCAATGTAGAGGCAGCGGCAAAGCTGGTTGAGAACTCCAGCGATGCCGATGTCGTGATCGGAGCAGGTGACTTTGCGACGCGTCGACAGGGGGTGGAAGACACCCTGAAGGTGCTCTCCAGGATCACCAAGCCAGCGGTGCTGGTGCCTGGGAATGGAGAATCTGCCTCGGAACTGGAAAACGCAGTTCGAGCGACAGGCTGGAAGAGTGCTCACGTGTTGCACGGGACTGGCTGTGTTGTCGAAGGTGTTGAATTCTGGGGCGTAGGTGGTGGTATTCCGGTGACACCCTTCGGTGACTGGAGTTATGACTTTTCCGAAGTGGAAGCTGCCGCTTTGCTGGCCGGTTGCAAGTCAGTTGCCGTATTGGTTGTGCATTCACCTCCATTGGATACCGTTGATCACGACAGCAGTGGGCAGATTCGTGGTAGTCAGGCCATTCGTGAGGTTGTTGAGAAGACGCAACCCGATCTGGTGGTGTGTGGGCATATTCATAGCGATTGGGAGAAACAGGTTCGTTTGGCAGAGACACAGGTGCTCAATGCTGGCCCCCGTGGGGTGTTGATCGAGATCGATCTTGCAGTCGATTAAGCGAATCTTGTCTTGGTTCGTCTTTACATCATGCTTAAATTTCTTGTACTGATGCAAACGTTACGTTCTGTCCCGTGCTCTTCAGGGTGCATGCCGTGCGTTTGTTGCAACATTGGTTGGGAAGTCAAAGTCGTCATTCACGAGCGACCCGATTGCTGCGCCGACAAATTGAGTCACACGACCGAATTCGATTGGCTATTGGATCAGAGACTCACTGCAGTGAAGATTGGATTCCTGCTGAAAGCGACCAGATTGATCTGGCGAATGCTGCCAGCTGGAGTTCCTTTTTTCAAAAAAGCTCGGTGGACGCCATTCTTGCGGAGCATGTGTGGGAGCACCTGAGTGAACACGATGGCAAAATAGCTGCCCGAAATTGTTTCCAGTTTTTGCAACCCGGTGGGTACTTACGTGTTGCTGTCCCAGATGGTTTTCATCCTTCGCAGCCGCGTCAGGCATTGGGACGTTTGGGGGGGAGCGAGATTGGTACGGTCGGGTGTGGCACTTTGTACAACTATCGCTCCTTTGCCAACGCGTTCTTGGCGGTTGGGTTTCAAGTTCAACTGATCGAGTTTTTTGATCAAGAGGGCGTCTTTCATTCCAATCACTGGGATGTTTCAAAGGGTTTGGTGAAGAGATCGCTTTTGTTTGATGAGCGAAACACTGCCCAGCCATTTGCCTACACCTCTCTCGTTCTCGATGCCATCAAGCCTGGTGCCGCCGCGATGGGACTAGAACCTGCGCGGGCCGTTACTCGCGAAATGGAAAATATCGGAACCCCGGCCTTGCATGTAAGTTACAAGGACGACTCGGTTCAGGACGACTCAGTCCAGGGTGAGCTTCAGCCAGAGGCGGCTTGAACGAATGTACCGCGAATACTCACCATGCCACGCACTGATTGTGGTCGCATCGACTTACTGAATCTCGTCGTAGACCAATTGTTCATCAATCCAGATCCGAAAGCGTTTGATCAAAAGTGCTTTGGCAAAATCAATTTCGATTTTGCAAGGCAAACGACGGGCAGATACTTCTGGTGGAAGTTCGAATTCGGCATTTCGTTCGATCGTCAGCCAACTGATTTGTGACCACGTCATGTGGCCGCTGATTTTGATTGTTTGGCGAAACCACCAGCCGTCATAAACAAATCTCATGGCCGCCGGTTTCTCAATCTCAATCACCCGGTATAAAAAACTTTTCTTGATCAGCCGTGCGTCGCCAAAGACACCCCGTTCATTGGGTAGTTCGTTTGGGACTGAGAATGGATTGGTGGGCATGTCAATCCGCAGATGCGTCTGGGGTTGTGGAATGGTGTTTTGCGTCGCTGTGTTCGGCTGCCCGAAACACCACGACCCAAAGATAGGTTGCGGTCCTGTCAAAATGATCCGCAGACTCGTCGGTGTCAGCAAAGACATGCAGGCAACGTTGTGGGGCAGTGCCTGGCAGCCTTTCCGCCCCGGCTGATTTGAGTTTTGATGAGCCTCATCGATTTTTTTTGGCAATTCTGAATGATTTCTTCCGCGATGCTGGAAGCCTTGGTCACAGGGGATTTGGGTCACAGTTTGTGCGTGGTCACACGGGATCGTGGTGGCAGCACCGAGGTTGCTGTCGCGGGGTGGCGTCTCAGATCCAATAGCCTGTTAATGAGCCATTCGCTCAACAGGGTTCGATTCTTGTTCGGCCGTAGCAACCGTGCTCCGTCAGCGATTCGAAACCGGCAGGTGGCATCTCCTTTGTTTTTATTCCTCGGTCCAAGATTGTGGCATGAAGGCCGAGGCTGAGTAACCCACACATCATTTTTCAAAAACATGAGCAGGGCAAGGTCCGCGGGTTTTTAGCGAGAATTTTGCGTTTGCGACCGATGATCTACGCGTTTTGAAGCTCCATTTCTTCGCTTGCCCACCACGGATGGTTTCCGACCCTCCATAATGTAGGGTGAAATGAGGACGTATCGTCCGATGAACGCAAGCGTGATATACAAGTGGCGTTTCAGTCACCAACCCAAAAGCCGAGGAATCAATGAGTACGGCCGATTACACCGTAAGTGAACAAGTGGCCCAGCAGGCATCTGATGCCCGGGACCGACTCGACGAACACACCCTGAAAACGGTGCATTGGCACTTCAGCGAAGAGACGGGGAGTCCCTTCTGGCTGGAAAAAAAAACTGAGCTCAAATTCGATCCACTGACCGACGTGAAGTCATTCGACGATCTCAAGAAGTTCCCTCACTTTGAAGATGAGTGGCTGCGTGGTGGGCCAGTACGAAGATGGGTTCCCAAGGGGCACGCCAACAAGCCAACTTATGTCTTTGAGACAGGCGGGACGACGGGGATTCCCAAGAGTCGCGTCGTGATCGAGGATCACTGGACGGACTATGAATTGTTTAGCGACACATTGCCGGACAAGTATTTTCCGAAGGGTTCGAATTGGTTGATGCTTGGGCCAAGTGGACCGCGCCGCCTGCGTCTCGCAGTAGAGCATCTTGCTCAGCATCGTGAGGGTATCTGTTTTTGCATTGACTTGGACCCTCGCTGGGTCGTGAAGTTGATCAAAAAGGGTTGGATGGATCACCTCGAAGAATACAAGAAACACTGCATCGATCAGGCCGTCACTGTTTTGACGGCGGGACATGACGTGAAGTGCATGTTCGCCACGCCGAAACTCCTGGAGTCACTAGGCGAAGCTCTCGAAGAGCGTGGAACCAGTCTTCAGGAATGCGGAATTACTGGCATCTTTTCGGGCGGTACCGAGTTCACACCTCAGTGGACGAAGTTTTGCGTGGAGGAGTTACTCGGTGGGCCGGCAGAAGAAGGTGGAGTTTACATGACTCCTACCTACGGCAATACGCTGATGGGCCTTGCCTGCAGTAAGCCTGTCACTGCGGCCGATAACTACAAAATCTCCTACTACGCTCCACAACCACGGGCTGTGACCGAGGTCGTTACCTTTGAAGATTACGACCAAAAGGTCGGTTACGGAGAGACTGGACGTGTAAAACTCTACACGTTGACCGACGAGTTCTTCGTTCCGGGATTCATGGAACGCGATGAAGGGGAACGAGAAGCGCCGTTCGAGACCTACCCATGGGATGGTGTCAGCGGAGTTCGTCCGTTCCACGAGCTCGCCAGTGCGACCACCGTGGGGGTTTACTAAATCGTCCCGGTTATTGAAGATCGGCGAACAGCCGGTCTGTGAGATTGCTTGCCTTTTTCCTTCCTGTTTTATTAAGTTTTGTTGCAGTTATGATCACGCTTAGTCCTTTGCGTTGGGGTAAACCCTACGAGTCACTCGACTTCACAGATGTTGTTCACTTTGACACCGGAGAGCCGATTGCCCGCGTGGGCAATGTCGGTGGTGGGATTGTTGGCCGCGATATGCGAAAAGCTCACAAGGCACGAGAGGCATTGCTTCAGTTTTCAACGGATGACTTGGTGGAACGGTGCAAGAAGGCTGCTGTCTTGTTCGAGTCTGCCGATTTAACCGTTGGAGATTCGCAGCAGTCCGTGGATCAATTTGTCCACCAGCAATCAGCCAGCACTGGATTGCCGGAGCATATGTGCCGGTCGAACATGGCGAAGAACAGCTTTGTATTGAGTAACATCGATCAGATTCTGAACTGCCTGACACGTGGGCTCGACCTGTCGATCTTTTCAAAGGGATACGGCGAGGAAGGGCGTGGTGTCATTGTGAGTTATCAGTCACAGACACCCGTGCTTGGTGCTGTGTTGCCCAATAACTCACCCGGGGTCCACACTCTGTGGCTTCCTGCGATTCCTCTGCAAGTTGGTCTGGCACTGAAACCCGGGTCACAAGAGCCTTGGACCCCTTACCGGATGGTTTCCGCATTTATCGAGGCAGGAATTCCCTCGGAAGCTTTTGGGTTGTATCCGGGGGGGCATGACGCCGGCGGTGCGATTATGACCAAGACGCCACGCAGCATGATCTTTGGTAGTGCACAAACGGTTGCCCAGCACGAAGGCAACCCGCGCGTGCAGGCGCACGGCCCGGGCTTCTCCAAAGTCTTGATCGGGGACGACGTCGTCGATGACTGGGAGAACTATCTCGATTTGCTGGTCGAAAGCGTGCTTAGCAACTCGGGCCGGAGCTGTATCAATTGCAGCGGCATTTGGGCGAGTCGGCATACACGTGAAATCGCGGCAGCAATCGCGGAAAAAATTGGGCCCGTCGATGTTTTGCCGCCGACGGACACTCAAGCACAGCTGGCTGCCTTTACCGTGCCGGCGATGGCGACAGGAACGCATGCCATGGTTCAGCAGGATTTAGCTGAGGCAGGGGTCGAAGACATGACCGAAAGCTTCGGTGAGAAACTGGTAGAGCGTGACCACTGTGCTTACCTGCGTCCCATGGTCGTTCACGCTGACTCACCTGACCGACAAGTCGCGTCGAAAGAATACATGTTCCCGTTCGTGAGCGTGGTGGAATGTCCCCAAGATCAGATGCTGAAGCGAATTGGTTCAACGCTTGTCGGTACAGTCCTGACTCAAGATCCCAAGCTCATCCATGCTGCTGGATCATCTGTTGATATTGATCGAGTGAACATTGGTCCGATCCCGACCAACCGTCTCAATTGGTTGCAGCCTCATGAGGGCAACCTCATCGACTTCCTCTACCGATCACGGGCTTATCAGGTAGCCGACATGCCGGTTGCGGCTCACGCCTAGGGGAGTTGGTTTACCGCCCGCCGATTGATCATTCATGCCACGCGTGCCCGTCACGGGTGGCATGCTTTGTTCCTACCGGGGATTTGAGGTTTTCACGCCGCGTGAGTTCGGATTGTGGGAAAGTTCTTGCAGATTTCGGATTGGTTTTTTGAGCGGTATCATCGTCTCGCCAGGATTATTGATGGGCCGGGCTGAAAGCGTGCTTTGCCGCAGATGATTGAGCGTTGGATCGGGTTACAGTTTGCTGCAAACGATGCTTTTTCGACCGCAGCAGAAGGCACGATGTATAGTTGAGTGGTTAGGCTCACCTTCACCTCGCACAATTCCTATGACCGGAATCACCATCCCCAAACCAGCGTCAGCATGCTTGAACGCTCCGCCCCGTATGTCGGCGGGGGGTCGCGTCGTGCCGTCTGTAATGGTGGGAACAGGTGAGGCAGAAAACTCAATAGCCTCCACCCGAATCAGCGAAGATGACCGTTTACCTGCTGTCTTGATCAGCACCATTGTCCATACGACATTCCTGTTGCTGCTAGCTTTTTTTACGTTACCGGAAGGGAGTGGCGGCGCTGATCAGCTGACAGCCAGACAGGGGGAAAACGCTACCGTGGTGGTCTTGCGAACGCTGGACGCACGGGATGATCAGCGGTACAACGAAAACGCCGTAGTGGATACGCCCGTTGATGTTGCGATTGATGCTTCAGTTACCTTGGCGACAATTGCATCCGAGGTAAGGGAAGATAAGGTTGAAGTCGTTTCCAGCGAAATGCAACAATTGGTTGCTGGTGGTGGAAGTTCGGCGACCGCATCGCTGGTAGGGTTGCCAAGTGGTGGCGGTCTTTCCAAACGCACGCCAGAGGGGCGTCTGGAATACGGTGAGAAGTATGGAGCGACTCGAGAAAGTGAACAGGCGGTGGAGGCGGCCCTTGTGTGGCTGGCGGCACATCAGCGGCGCAACGGCAGTTGGTCTTTCAATCTCGAATTGGATCCCTGCAACGGGGCGTGTCGGCATACCAAGAAAAAAGGCACCGAGTCGCCCACACCTTCCACGGGGGCCACGGGGCTTGCCTTAATGGCTTTTTTAGGTGCTGGTCATACGCACCATCATGAAGGGCCGTATCAGGAAACTGTTCGGCGTGGAATCTATTTCTTGCGTGATGTCGCGGGTGAAGCTGGAGCTGGGCTCGATTGGCAGCAGGGAAGTATGTATGGCCACGGCATCGCCTTGATGGCCTTGAGCGAAGCACTGGCAATGACCTCAAAGAAGCAGCTTGGTGACGCTGATCTGCGTCGGCTTGTCTCGCGAGGAGCCTCGTTCACCTGTAACGCTCAGCATGAGAATGGTTCATGGGGTTACGTGCCCGGGAGTCCGGGTGACATGACCGTCAGTGCTTGGCAAGTGTTATCACTGGTCGCTGCAAAAAAAAATCACGTGGACGTTCACACCAACGCTCTTTCGAGTGCAAAATCTTTTGTGCTTTCGACTTGCAAGGACCGTGACTTTTGGTTCGGGTACAAAGGGCCACCCGGTGAGGAAACAACGACTGCGATAGGCTTGGCGCTCATGCTTTATTTGGGGCAATCGACAGAATATACACCGTTTTACAACGCACTGACGGATCTCGCAGATCGGGGTCCCAAATTTCAAAACGTTTATCACGACTACTACGCGACGCTTGCTTTGCACCACAGTCGGCATCACGCTTGGGATGAGTGGAACAGTAAACTGCGAGACCATCTTGTTCGCACGCAGGCAAAAAAGGGTCATGAAGCGGGCAGTTGGCATTTTGCTGACCCCTGGGGTGATATCGGGGGGCGGCTGTATACGACCGCCATGTGTGCGATGACGCTGGAGGTCTATTACCGCTATATGCCTCTGTACGAAAAAGTAGATGATTTTCCACTCTAATGCCTGTGCTTGTTTGTATTGGTCTAAGCTGAGCGGTGCTTGCCCTAGCCGATTCCCCCCCGCTCACCAGTGACACCTGCCGCAATATCCGCGGCGTAACATTCGATCAACGTTGCCTGATTCGCGTTGCGGTCAAGCTCGTGTATCGCCCTGACTGAGCGGTCGAGTCTCCTCATCGTTTGCGCATCGTGCTTCTCTGCGTAGGCCGTCGTTCTCATTTCGCGGCGGTAATGCTGCACAGCGATCGCAAGGGCATCTCGCAGTGCATGACGCCTCTTCTTGGGATCTTTTCCGACTGAATCTATTTGTTGGTTCAGCACACGGCTTATTCTTACCGGATCTGGATGCTGAGATAAAAGAAGTTTGAGCAGTGAATCACGAAACTCATCTGCTTCTACATCGAGCAATCTTTGGGCAGTGTGCATGTTGCCGCCTGCGATTTCGATTGCCTCATCCAATCGCTCGTCGTTCGCCTCGATTTGATGAACCTCGCGTAATAATCGCTTGGAATTTTCATTGTTGAGCGAGAAACGTATGATTCTGCAGCGTGACCGAATGGTTGGAAGTTGTTGCTGCTCGACTGTCCCAATGACCAGGATAACAGCATTGGCGGGTGGTTCTTCGAGTGTCTTCAGAAGGCAGTTTGCCCCTTCTTCGTTCAAGAAATCAGCATCTTCTAGAATGGCGATCTTTCGTTTGCCAATGAGTGGCTTGAGCTGGATGTCGTGGCAAAATCCCTCCTGCATTCTGGCGTCACGTTCACCGATCAGCATGCTCAGCGGTATAAATGACTTGTTGTCTGGTTTTCGAACTCGGATCAAGTCAATGTGGGTATCCGCCTCAACTTGAATGCACGAATTGCAAGACCCACATGGCGCCATCTCCCTTGCTGGGACGTTCTCGCACAAGAGGGTTTTGGCAACGAGTTTTGCAACCGTTCGTTTGCCTGATCCAGGTGATCCGACAAACAGCATGCTCCCACCAAAACGTCTCTGCTGTATCGCTGTAGCAAACCAGGCACGGATTTGCTCGTGTCCGATCAAGCCAGACCATTGTTGCGTTGTGGGCAGAGTTTCGGCTGTTGTTGCTGATTCAGTATTTGCTGGACTCATCACAACTCGAGCTACGATGCGGAGGGATCAAGTGGAGTTTCATTGCCGTTAGGATCAAGACAATAATGGGATTCAATCTCCGAGATTTTCTTTACCCGCTCTGCATGGCGGCCACCATCGAATTCGGTGTTCAGCCACATCAGTACCAATTCATCGATGGGCCGATCACCGATCATGTCACCCGGCAGGCAGAGCACATTGACGTCATTATGTCGACGACTCATTTCGACCATCACTTCGTCGTAGCATGACGCAGCTCTAACGTGAGGGAACTTGTTGGCAGTGATGGCCATCCCGATTCCTGTTCCGCAGATCAGGATCCCGCGATCAGCTTCGCCACTGCTGACCTTTTTAGCGACGTCCTGAGCGTAGTCCGGGTAATCGACAGACTGCTCTGAATCAGTTCCCTCGTCGCTTACGGTGAAGGCATGGGCCCCCAACGCCTGGATGAGCCGGTCCTTGATGTGAACACCACGATGGTCACTGGCGATTGTTACCTTGAGCATCTTTGACCTCACTCCTTACTTGAGGCGTTGACAGGAAAGAAGTCATCACCCAGCGCTTCCAGCCATGCCGAGAGTTCTTGATCAATCTGTTCTGAGCAGGACTGATAGCACTCAACTGGCATGCCGACGGGATCTGTGATGTCACCACCATCTCTTCTGAGCGTGTGAACTCGTTCCTGCATATTCGGCCAAGCCGCAAGTATCGCAGCACGATGGCCGCGTGTCATGGTCAGGATCAAGTCTGCTACGTTCATGACGGCGTCGTCTAATGGGCGACTGCTGTGGCCGGTGAGGTCCAGATCGCGGGACCCCATTACCTCTACCGCCTGCGGACTCGCTCCGCTGCCCACGCCTGCTGCCACGCCTGCAGAAAGAACACGGACTGCATCCTCACTGCCAAGCTTTTGACGCAATTGCTCGCGGAGCAGGGTTTCTGCCATTGGACTGCGGCAAGTATTTCCTGTGCAGACGATGACGATCACGGGTTTTACAAATTGATTCATGGCAGCACGTTCAATGGCACCTTCGCGTAATATTTCCAAGCGGTTTCCTTGGACTCGGGCAACCGTGGATGCTCCACCATAACGGGTTGGACCGTCATCGAGCAGCAGTGGTAAAGAATCGGTTAATTGTGCTTCTACCCCCTCAGCAGTGGTAGGAGGGGTGTGGCCGCTGACATTCGCGCTGGTCAATACCAGTGGACCCGACAAAAAACGATGAATATGCGCCATGACGCGGTGATCAACGACCCGAAAGCCAACACAGCCAAAATCTCCCGTAATCCGCTGACGCACCGGCGCCGGTAACTGAGTCACCGCTGATGTTGGAGAGTCGCAGGGTGCAACAAGCGTCAGGGGGCCTGGCCAACAGCGATAGCTCAAACGTCTAACCAAGGGTGAGGATTCACAGAGAAAATCTTCCGCCGCATCGCGGCTGCCAACCGAAATGGCGAGCGGAACATTGGCTGGACGACCCTTGATTCGGAAAAGTTCTTCAATCGCTGTCTCGGATAGAGCGTCGACAGCAAGCCCATAGACGGTATCAGTTGGGACGCCAACCACCTCGCCCTCCACCAATGCCTGAACCGTGCGATGAATGATGTCCCTCGGATCATCTGTTGCGCGAAGGTCGAGTGTTTTCAGCATGGTGGCATCACGGAGAATAAGGCTCGGAATAGTGGAGCCAAGAGGCGTCGTTGTATCAGGAAGTCAGGTTCGATGTAAAAAGAATACTGACATGGTATGCGGAGCTTCGCAGGTTTGCTGAAATACTGAATCAGATCCCCGTCAGGGGATTGTTGTGATCGTGTCCCGTCATTGTGATGGTTTGCCATCACGCTGGGGAGATACCTGAAACTGCGGCCGGTTCAGCATTCACAGGTACCTTCGCGCTGAAGTGGTCATTGCTGCACATGGCTACAACTGAACACGACCAGTGTGCCCAGACCATTTCCCCACGCCTTCAACCGACGTTCCAAACGCATGCAAAATCAGTAACCCGCTGAAATTGGTAAGCAAACTTATGCAAGTCAGCTCAGTCTTGCCCAAGGACGTGGCAAATGTCGATCACCTCTGGGTTAACGTCAACACTGACAAACGGATTTGAAGGCTTATTTACTTCAATGTGACGATGCCGGCCGAGATGGCTCTTCGTGAATAAATGGAACGCCGAGTTGCTGAGAATTTCGGTGTCACTATACGTCAAGACACAGAGCCTGGGTGCGTTCGCGCCTTCATTCTGCGCTAATTCGAGCCACCAGTTAAATTCTTCCCTACAGAACTGAGATTTCGCCCACTCACTCGTCAGTACATAGATCATTGTGGAGCAATGTTCCATTGCAGATCTGTAAAACATCTGCCAGAACGGGTTGAGCTTGATTGCTCTTACATCGTAGGCGGCACCGTTGTTTCGATAAACGGTATGTGATGCCTCGTGCTCACCGAGTACCCTTGCATCAAGATAGACTGCAGAAGGATCAGTCCACCCCATCTGTTTCATGATCTGTTCTCTAAGCGAAACGATATAGTCGAAGCCACCGCTACGTGACCCGAAGCTCAGTAAGCACTTAGTGGACGCCGTCACGCTGACAACCGAAGACGTGACCCCAGCGACCGATCCCATTTTACCCAAAAACTGAATTTTCCTTATACGGTCCGCGCTCCACTCAGACATTAAAATGACTCCTCAAACAAAAACAAATGGTCAGACTTTTGGTCAACAGCGGGCGGCTAGTCTTCTCTTACGCCGATTGTTCCAAAGCTTTCTTCGTAATAGGTTTCTCTCTCGTCAAACGCGCAGAAGGCATTTTCACTTGAAAAACCACCCTGCGAAAGCCCAAAAAAAGGCGAACGAATATCTGAATGAAAAAAAACGGGATCTGTGATGTCACCACCATCTCTTCTGAGCGTGTGAACTCGTTCCTGCATATTCGGCCAAGCCGCAAGTATCGCAGCACGATGGCCGCGTGTCATGGTCAGGATCAAGTCTGCTACGTTCATGACGGCGTCGTCTAATGGGCGACTGCTGTGGCCGGTGAGGTCCAGATCGCGGGACCCCATTACCTCTACCGCCTGCGGACTCGCTCCGCTGCCCACGCCTGCTGCCACGCCTGCAGAAAGAACACGGACTGCATCCTCACTGCCAAGCTTTTGACGCAATTGCTCGCGGAGCAGGGTTTCTGCCATTGGACTGCGGCAAGTATTTCCTGTGCAGACGATGACGATCACGGGTTTTACAAATTGATTCATGGCAGCACGTTCAATGGCACCTTCGCGTAATATTTCCAAGCGGTTTCCTTGGACTCGGGCAACCGTGGATGCTCCACCATAACGGGTTGGACCGTCATCGAGCAGCAGTGGTAAAGAATCGGTTAATTGTGCTTCTACCCCCTCAGCAGTGGTAGGAGGGGTGTGGCCGCTGACATTCGCGCTGGTCAATACCAGTGGACCCGACAAAAAACGATGAATATGCGCCATGACGCGGTGATCAACGACCCGAAAGCCAACACAGCCAAAATCTCCCGTAATCCGCTGACGCACCGGCGCCGGTAACTGAGTCACCGCTGATGTTGGAGAGTCGCAGGGTGCAACAAGCGTCAGGGGGCCTGGCCAACAGCGATAGCTCAAACGTCTAACCAAGGGTGAGGATTCACAGAGAAAATCTTCCGCCGCATCGCGGCTGCCAACCGAAATGGCGAGCGGAACATTGGCTGGACGACCCTTGATTCGGAAAAGTTCTTCAATCGCTGTCTCGGATAGAGCGTCGACAGCAAGCCCATAGACGGTATCAGTTGGGACGCCAACCACCTCGCCCTCCACCAATGCCTGAACCGTGCGATGAATGATGTCCCTCGGATCATCTGTTGCGCGAAGGTCGAGTGTTTTCAGCATGGTGGCATCACGGAGAATAAGGCTCGGAATAGTGGAGCCAAGAGGCGTCGTTGTATCAGGAAGTCAGGTTCGATGTAAAAAGAATACTGACATGGTATGCGGAGCTTCGCAGGTTTGCTGAAATACTGAATCAGATCCCCGTCAGGGGATTGTTGTGATCGTGTCCCGTCATTGTGATGGTTTGCCATCACGCTGGGGAGATACCTGAAACTGCGGCCGGTTCAGCATTCACAGGTACCTTCAAGTGCTCGTTTCCATCAATCTTCACATTCGCCTGACCCAAGATCACTGAAATCTCAGTGTTAGCATCACGCGGAATCGTTAATTAATGACTATACTCAGGGGCGACTGCCCCACCCTCGGTGGTCACTATTGTAGGAGTTCTGGAAATGTCTTCACAAGTCGCCGACGCTTCAATTCATGAACCAACCAAATCGCCGAAAAGTGTTGCGTGATTTGGCAAGCCTTACTGCATTGAGCAGTTTTGCCTCGGTCGGTTGTGTTCCGACGGGGCAAGGCCCACTGCCCGATCTGGTTTGGGGGAGGCGTGGAATGAGTGAAGGGCGTTTCCTGAAGCCGCGGGCGATCACGATTGATGATGAGGATCGCCTTTACATTGTTGATACGACGGGACGGATCCAAGTTTTCGATACCGACGGAAACTTCATTCGTTTCTGGCGTACACCCGAAACCAGTAATGGTAGGCCGACCGGATTGGCGATCCAGGCGAGTAGAAATGAGGTTCTGAAATCGGGGGCAGGGTCGGATGACTTGGCCGCAGGAGTCGACAATCGAAGACTGTTGGTTGCTGACACTCATTACTACCGGATGCTTTCTTACTCGCTGGATGGAACGTTACATCCAGAAGAACAGATCGGCGGAACAGCAGGCCATCTTCCAGGTGACTTTGCATTCGTTACCGATGCGGTCTGTGATGGCAACGGGTGTTTTTACGTCGGTGAGTACAATGCTTCGGATCGTATTCAGAAATTTGATCCAGAGGGAAATTTTCTGATCCAGTGGGGAGGAAACGGTACTGAACCAGGGAAATTTGTCCGACCACAAAGTCTGGTCGTCCGCGAGAATGTGCTGTGGGTTGCTGACTCCTGCAATCACCGGATTCAAAGATTTGATCTCAGTCCAGAGGTACCGGAATTGATCGACATTTGGGGCCAGCCCGGTGATCAGGCAGGGCAATTTTTCTATCCATACGATCTCACCTTCGCAAGCGATGGAAGTCTATTAGTCATTGAATACAAGAATGATCGTGTCCAACGTTTCGACCCCGATGGCAATTGGATTGCAAGTTGGGGTGGTTCAGGGTTTGAACCGGGGCGACTGAACCAGCCTTGGGGTGTGGTGGTGGACTCGCAGGATCGAGTGCATATTCTCGACAGCAGCAACCACCGCATTCAGCGGATTGGTTTGCCCACCTAGTCTTCTGGGCTTCGGAGGCAGCGTTTCCACTGTCAATTTCACCCTTAACAGTTTCTTTGGGTGGCCAGATTCAATCTGGCTGTTCTGATAGGCAGGCATATTTTGGTGGTGGCGTTGGTTGTTGGGTAGCCAGTTTTTTGGCGTTTTTGTTGGCTTTGAGAAGATTTTTCAAGACGCGGACCAGACGTGTCATGCCAACAACGAATAACTGAAGTATTGAGACAGCAGCCGCAGACTTGAAGAGGCCCCAAGATGAATCGTATTCTCCGCCGTGCTATGCAGGATTCTGACCGTTACGTAATCGAAATGGATTACGCTGACGCCAAGGGCAATCGGACTCATCGTTTCGTGAGTCCCATTCGTTTCATGGGCAGCTACCGATTTCTAGGGCTTTGCTTGTGCCGTGAGCAGCCTCGTCAATTTCAGTTGTCGAGATGCAAAAACATTCGGCTCGTACCGGCCTGTGACGTTCTCATGCCAGCCCCGCTCAGTGAAGTGGGGCCGGAGCTCACTGCTGTTTGATTGGGTTTGAATCTTGGCAATTTGCGTCTGAAGCATTTCCTGATGGTAAATCTCGTTCAAGGTTCATCGACTCAACCTTGCACGGGGTTCGACGGCATGCGGGCGTCCTTTTGTCTTCTTGATCCCAGCTTTTTCACGTGGCCGTCCTCACCCACCCTAAATGAAAGGCAGTCGCGAGATCTTCCGGAAGCTCTGGTCGGAAATGCGAAAAGAAAACGACGAAAAGCTCGAGTTGCCAATTGGCAATGCTCGAGCTGTTCGTTTACGAGGACTGTCATTCCCGACGCGAGTGGGCAGTCCTCGTAGAGCCTCCGCCCTACGGAATGCGATAGTTGTTCTATTTTTTGGGCAGAGGTTTTCTCGGCACAGGTGCAGGGGATAAGTCGAGCCCGGAGCCGATTTCGTAGCTCATCGGGGCGATCGTTTGAAGAGGTTTGGGGGCACGGTTTGGTTTCAGGATTGACTGGTTCAGTGCGTCGCTTGGGACGGCCGCTTCTGGGACCGGCAATGCAGGATTTGAAGCCCCAGTGTTCCTGTTTTCTCGCCTGGGTGCCAGCATTTCACTCTGCGATGAACCAAGCTCGCTAAGCGGTGTGTCTTCAACTTGAATGGGGCCAGCAGGAAGGAGTTCCATCTGCATTGAACCACGTTCCTCTGTTTCAATCCCTTCGCTGTCAAGTTGTTCCTCAAGCAGGGTTCCTCCGCCTTCAATTTCTAAAGCGTTTTCGGCATCAAGGAGCGGGCCGCGTCGAACAACACCTGGGCGAGTGACGCCACCGTGGTGTCTTTTGCCAGCGCTTCGTTCTCGGGCACGCTCAAGTGCATCCCAGTATGCTTTTTTGTTCCAAGGCCCTTCTGCCAACGTGATGTTGTTGTTGGCAAGCATGGTGCCTTTGAGGTAGTCGACGTAATTAATTGATTTGTTGTATTCACCCAGTGCACGATAGTAACTGATCTGAGCATCGGCTCGTCGCTGCTGACTTTGCAGCACAACGTTGACGGGACTTCGGCCGCCTTTGTATTCGGCCAAGCGGGCTTCCACTTCTTGCTCGGAAGCCTGCCAACGCATGGCGTTGGTTTGAACAAGCTGGTAGTGGGTGGCTGATTTTGCTACCGCATCACTGAGTTGGCTGACCAGCAGTCGCTCAGCATCTTGCAAGTACGCTCGAGATTGTTGCAGTCGGAGTTGTGTGCCGCGAATTCGGGTCAGTTCACGCCTGGCGCCAATTGCTGGTGGCGTGATCTCCAGTCGAACAACACCTTCCTGGAAGTCGCCGCTTGTGAGACTGCCAAGGGCACTGCTGGCAGGGCTGGGGAACTGTGCGTCGCGGCGTTGAGGAGGCCCAAGGGTATCACCCACGCCTACCCAGCGATAAAGCAGTGATAGGTTGACTTCTGGAAGAATCTGATTCTTGGCGGATACTTGCTCCAGCTCACGCTGTTTGATGAACGTTTTGGCTTTCCGGAGCTCAGGGCTCAGGTAAAGCATCTGCACAACGCTCTCATTCCAATCGAATTCGAGTCGTGCAAGACTCGGTTCCTGAATCGGTCGGATCAAGCGTCCATCAGTGGCAGCCAGTCCCATCAGTTCTCGCATCACACGCTCATAGCCGTACACACCAAAGCGGTCATCGCCCGGCATGTTCGAGCCAGCCAGAGCTGATGAAAGACGTGCTCGGAAGCCATAGTACTGCTCTTCCGCCTGAGCCAATTCCTGCTTGGTTCCCGTGCCGTTGTCGTAGTTCAGCTTGGCAAACTTCGCTGTTGCGATGGCACTGTTGCGTCCAATGATCGCAGCATTAACGCTGCGGTACGCGACATAAAGATTCCAGTAAGCAACCTCCACATCGCGGACCAGGTTGCGAACTTGAACTTCAAAGTCAGTAATCGAGACGTCTTCATTCAAGCTGGCGAGTACTACAGGTATACGATTCACGAGTGTTCCGCGATTTCGCATCAGTGGCTGTTGGATCTGTGCTTCGAGAGTAGCTGTCCAGTCACTTGCCAATTGTCGCGATGCGGTTCCTGGTCCGCCTAGGGGAAGGTTGTTCCGCGAGTAGATGACCTGCTGGCGTAACGTGGCTACGCTCCCGGTGGCAAAACGTTTGCTAATGGCGCTTTGCTGTGTTGCATCCTGCCCCTGAAAGAAGGTTTGCGAAACTTGGCTGCTGCCAGTGTTCCGTGGTCTGTCTGTGGTGCTGTAATCGAAGAATGCACTTGCTTGTGCGTCGAACTCAGAAAGTGCATCCTCAACACCACCAATCTGATTCGCCCGTTGTACTCCGCGTGGGAGGATTCGGTTGCCGTTGCCGTCGACGGTAAGAGGGATGGATTGGGTGGTGGCTTGCTGGATGGCAACGTCGTAGATGCTTCCCAGTTGATCAGCTGAAGCACTGGTGAATTGAGCTGCGATGTTCTGGCGAAATTCGGCGTTGCCGCTGGTAGTGACGAAGAATTTTGCGTTTTGCAGGGCGATCGAGACGCAGTCTTCGACCGTCAGATCCCAGAATTGATAATCATGATTGCCAATGGAAAGAGGACGTTGTGCCTCTGTCGTTTCCGCCAGGCTCTCGACTTCAACATCGGGGTACTCAATCTGCGTTGCACTATTGAGATAGTACTGCAAATCCGGCGATTCATGCAGGAAAAACGGTTGCGTAGGTGCACATCCTGTTGCTAGCAGAATGGTGAGCAACAACTGCAAATAGGTGGTTTGTTTTAAAAGCGAGCGACTCATCCGCTGGACTTCCGGGGTCGTGCCGTCGTGAAACACACCATCCTTTCATCGCACAGCGCGATTCAGCGTGTTTCCGTACTGGCCGAGTGTGGAAGCCCCCCACGATGCCTGCTCTGATTCTCGGGTTCATCAATGTGAACCAGAGACGCGAGCTAACCTCGTCCAAAGGGTACTATCGGACCCTCAGATGTCAAACTTTGACGGTTCTGTAAAAAAAAGTGGATCGATTCGCTGGCTGGCAACAACGCGCAATAGCAATGAAAAAGAGGAGTCGTTGTCAGAATGGGGCGAAAGCTTGCAAGGCGTGATATTACTGCACCGCAATGCGTGGCGTAGTTTGGCCAGAGGCTAATTTTCGGTTTTGGGTGCCACGATCGGTTGGGGAATCTTGTCTCCTTCGATCAACTGCGGCAACGGATCAGTGGAATTCGCATCTGCTGGGCGAAGCGGTTGATCAGACGGGGAGGCACCTTCCTCAGGTGTCTGCCGCAGTTTTTTCAAGATGCCATCTTCTTTCTGAAGCACGTCCTGTAGAGTTTCGTCCGCTTGAAATGCGGGCAAGGCGGACGGTGTCTCGTCGATCTCCTTCATGCTCACGGTATCGACGCGTGCCCCAATTTTGATTGCTTCCCACGGTTTCGGATAGAAATAGTGCATTACTGTCCGAGGCTTGTGATCCTTGTATGCGTTGCGGTGCTTTGAGGCATGCCAAGACATTGCCTCGAGACTGCTGGGGGCGATGTAATAGGAAATCTTTCCAGCGACATTGCTGGGGCGGTTGTAGCGACGGCGGTAGGATGGCGGCAGCCAATTGCCCAAAGGTCCGATCAGGTCGATTCGGGGATGGACGGGGTAATTTTCTTTATCCGGGTGGTGCGCAAATAGCGTTGAGGAAAGACATGAAATCAAAGCGGCAACGGTAAACCAACGCATGACAAAAACCGGGGAAGCTAGGAGATGCCGGGAAACAACCGGAGTGTGAAACTGCAACAAATGTTGCACGCCCTCTTTCGTCTTGTCGTCAGTGAAGCACCTTCAGCGTGACGCTGTTAACTAAATTGCCGATTCTGCAGGTCGGGGAAACATTGCACTTCTGGTTTCAGCAGGAGACGAGTTCCCTGTCCGGTTGCCCTTTTACAAGGGATCTTGATTCTGTTCGAATTTTTGGGCGTCATTCGATTTTTGTAGAGTTTTCCGGCCAGCGGATGAACACAAAACTGTAATACTGAGGGTGAAGCCAAAGATCAGAATGCTGTAGAGCTCGAGGTCTGCGTCTGCCTGCCAGGAACCCTCGGCTACCAGCATCTCGGCCTTCGCCAAGCCCCACGTCGTAAGAAGAATCAAGGGTAACAGGAATACGAGAAGCCGAAGTTGACGAAACATCACCACCCGAATCGTGAGAGCAGCAATTGTTTGCAGAAAAAACCAACTGCAGATCAGGACAGGCCAGTAAACGAGGCTGGCGACTGGCGGGGTGAATTGCCTGCTTGCTGCAAGCAGCAAGGCGACCAGAGTTGTCAGAGTGATGAGCTCGCCAACATGAAACTGCGGAAGCTCTGGTTGTTGGCTTGCTTCTGTTATCTTCTCCAGCCTGGACGTCCGCGCGATACCACTGAGCGAGGTGGTCCAACGGGGAATGGCTAAAATGACAAAAATGAAAGGCTGGACGAGGAGGATGCCGCTGACGCTGATGGAGTGGCGGAGCATGTCAGGTGTACAGCAGGCCGTGAGCAGAAAGATACAGCCAACAGCGGCCATGATGCGTGTCGAAAAACGGACAAATGAGCCACTGATACTGGTGGCGAGCCAAGAAATGAATGTAATCAGACCTAAAACAGTGCCGGCCATCCAGCTCTGAACCTGTGTGGTGAGCAGCTGCGGGGCGACCAGGTTTGCATGGGGTGCAATCTGTGTTTCGGAATGATCGCTCACTGGGTAAGTTGCAAGAAATAGCAGAAAATTGATGACAAGCCAGCCGGTTACGATCACAAGCGTCATGCCATTGATGCTTGGACTACGGTATGTTGGCATGGAATTCAGTGGACTACTTTCGTAACAAATTGCCTTACACTCTCGGGCTACCCCACACCTTCCCGCACTCACCACATTAACACGGTATCTAACTCCTGTCGCTTTGAACATGGACGGTACAACAGAACCTTTATTGGCAGTGATTGGAAATCCGATTGCAGGAAATCCATCACAATTTGCTTTAGAGCGGGCAATCGCCTCGCTTGGCCTGGATTGGCGTGTACTCTCCTTTGATGTGCCTCCTGATGATATCGCTGCTGCTCTGAATGGCTTTGCAGTAACCGGGATTTGCGGTGTACTGATCGACCCTAGTGTCAAGCAAGCGGCATCGAAGTGGTATGCCGAGCGACTCGGATCAGAGGAGGTGGCGATTGATTGTCTTGTTCGTGGCGAGGATGGGCAGTTCATCGGCTACGACGAACGTCATTTGTGGGTGACCGAGCGACTCGCGTCAAAGACCGACGGGGATAAGCTTTGCTTTGGAAATTGTGGGGCAGACTCTTCGTGGGATGTCGACTTGTTGGGTGTCGAAAAGGTTTCGGGGAACGTGAAGCCTGAAACGATTGAGGCAGCTCGGGCGATTCTGGTGTTGGACGATCTGAGTGGTCCACCCGAACTGGAACTGGATGAGTGGCCCGAAAATGATGGTTCGTCGGTTGTGATCGATTTATCGACGTGCCATCCCCTGCAGGATTCAATTAGAGAATTGGGGTATCAGATTTTAACCGAGTCCGATTTGCTCGTCGGTGTTCTGAAACGCGCCGTTGAAAAGTGGTCTGCCAAACAGGTCGATCCCACCGTCATCCGTGATGCGGTAGAAGAGTATCTGGGTGTGTAGCCAAAAAGTGTCTCGCGAGCAGTGTGGATTGATTTGCGAGTCATCATTTGACTCCAGGCGAGTTGCAGAAAGTCAAAACGTGGGTGCATGGCTCGCTGATTCTTGTTTGAAGTACATTCGTGATCGTGCGAT
>Ga0315321_10000224_pt1 | contig 39352 bp, 36 predicted proteins | sample M180m21515metaG_FD_203464 | JGI IMG/M metagenome (GOLD analysis project Ga0315321, IMG submission 203464) | Ammonia-oxidizing marine archaeal communities from Monterey Bay, California, United States - M1 80m 21515 | ecosystem: Environmental > Aquatic > Marine > Intertidal zone | place: USA... | reverse complement strand
TTGGGCCTGGCAACAGCTTCAGATGATGGAAATTATGATTCCAAACTGGCCGAACTGTTAGCTGCTGGAAATGAAGATGAAGCATGCGAGATGGTTCAAAACTATCTTGCAAATGGTCTTGAAGCAAATTGTTGGTTGGCAAAGGATTCAGGGACATCCCAACCACATGGAGAAGTTGCAAATCCTGGTTCAAGAACGGTTACTGCACACGGTTTGGTTGCAGTAGATGATCATCTTTGGACAATCAGTCTTGATTTGTGGGAGCGTGGTTCTTGATGCTAAACAGTAGCAAGGATGAACGCGGACAGATGCTATTGGCCACAGGCGTAGTCTTGATGATGTCTCTTTTGTCGATGGCAATATTTGGTGTAAAGATGGCTGGAATTTCAATGCCGTATGAAACAGCAGGTGATGATTCAATCCAAGCCTCCAGCGATATTGCTGAAAACTTGCCTTCACTAACTGAAGAGAGAGCACAGGTTTGGTATGATGCTGGACTTTCCGAGTTTGAAAGTGTTGAAAAGTCAATAAATTCTCTCCATGATGATGTATTACACCATGGCGAAATTCGGGGTGTTGAACTGAAACTTCTCAATATTACAGTGGTAGAAAACGATGGAGTAATTTCAGTGAGTACAGAATTAGGCGCTGCAGATCGAAACTCCATGCTAACTAGAGTTATTTCATTTGAAATAGACTTGGATAATTGAATCAGTTGCGCTTTCGCCACTCATTCCATGCTAGGTCAAGCCAGTGGTTGAATCGGTCCATCGTATCTTTTGTTCTAGTTGGGTCCAATGTATTCCAGTCGGCAATTTTTGCTTTTTCTTTCAAAGTATCTTGTATAGAGCGAATTCTTGGTAAAGCGGAAATATATCGGTCAGCGTTTCTAAATGAATGGCTTTCCCTTTGTTTCAGAAAACTAGTGTGCTGTGATTCATCTTCTACATGCATTACAATTCCAATTGCAATACCGCCAGCCTCTTGCCAAGAACGTAATATACGCACACTAGGTTCCAAGTGCACTCCTTCTAAAATCAAGTCAATACCTTCTCTACGTGCCCTTTCTATTGTTGCAAAAATTCCAGCTTCAACTGCTTTGCATGTATCTTGCCAATCCAATACAGCATCACCTGATTCACCACGGGAGAAAGAAGATCGATGTAGAGATGGATTTTCAGTAGAATCAACAACCCTCATAATTTCACGAATTGCATCAGTCGATAATATTCGTGCAAAAGAATGTTCATTAGCGATTTTGAGGGCAGTGGTCGACTTGCCAACCCCGGTGGCTCCTGCAATTAATACGAGAATCGGAGGCCGTCCCGTGACTTTCGTCGTCGTCGTACCAGCGATACCTATCCTCTTCGCCATCAGTCGTTGCTATGCCTGCTGGCTAATCAAGACGACCCTAGATGGGAGAGGCTTTGAGGCGGTTCCTCCTCGCCTCAACCATGACGAGCGAACAGATGTTGATTGCTGGGGAATGGTGTGATGCTGAAGATGGTGCAACTGCGGATGTACTCAACCCTGCGAGTGGAGAGATTATTGCCACTACGCCAAAGGCCACAATTGGTGATGTTGAAAGGTGTGTTACAGCTTCAAGAACAGCACTCGAATCCAAGGATTGGGCGGCTATGGATCCTGCACAACGTGGTAGAATCTTACAAAAGATGGCAGCAGCAACATATGCTAACGCTAAGAGTTTAGCCGCATTGGAATCTTCCAATAATGGCAAAACATTCCGTGAAGCACTAAGTGAAATCCGTTATGGTGCTTGGACTTTAGAGTACTTTGCAGGATTATCAGATAAGATAGAAGGAAGCACAATTCCAGTCCCGGGCAATCGCCTAAATTACACTTTGAGGCAACCTCTTGGAGTTACAGCACATATCGTGCCATGGAATTTCCCACTACAACTTGCAATACGTTCTATTGCACCTGCTCTTGCAGCAGGTTGTACTGTAATCGCTAAGCCAGCATCATGGACGCCTCTTTCTCTTCTCGCTTGGGCTAAAGCTATGCAAGATGCAGAAGTCGGTTTACCTGCTGATGTATTGCAGGTGATCACAGGCTCAGGTGGCTTAATTGGTGATGCTCTTGCAGGACACGCAGGAGTAGATGGAGTAGTTTTGACTGGCGGAGTTCCAACCGGTCAGGCAGTTATGGCCAAGGCTAGTGAGAATCTAACCCCGGTAACTCTTGAGTTAGGTGGAAAGGGCGCAAATATTGTATTCTCAGATGCCAATTTACGTCACTGTGCAAAGGCAATCTGCTTTGGCATATTCATGAATGCAGGGCAGATGTGCTGGGCTGGTTCCCGTCTCATTGTTCACGAAGAAGTTCATGATGAATTGGTAGATGCAGTAGTTGCAGAAATCTCCAAGTGGCCAGTTGGCCCAGGAATGGAAGAAGGAGTTCGTATGGGAAGTATGGTTCATACAACTCATCGTGATGACGTACTAAACATGCTTGCTAAGGGATTAGAGCAAGGTGGAGAAGTAGTATGTGGTGGAAATGCAATAGACCGCGAAGGTGCATTCATGGAAGCGACAGTTGTTACTGGAGTCTCCAGTGATAATCTACTATTCCAAGAGGAATTATTCGGACCAGTTCTTGCAGTAACCAAGTTTAGTGAGGATTCAGAAGCTCTTGCACTGGCTAATGATACACCATTTGGATTATTGAATGGAATCTGGACAAACAACCTCTCTCGTGCTCATCGCTTTGCAAGAGATGTAGAGTCTGGAATGGTCAGTATCAATGAGTATCCGATTACATTCCCTCAGACCGCTTTCACAGGCTGGAAGAAATCTGGAATTGGAATCGAGCAATCTAAGGATGCCCTCAATTTCTACACCAAGGTAAAGAACGTCAATGTAAAGTTGTGATTCTATGAATGTAAGCCAAAAAGACGGCGTTACTGTAATCCAGTTGACTGGAGGCTCAGCCACCCAATCCTTCAGTAGAGAATTTCTTCCCAAAATTAGGGACGTGATTTTGGAACATATAGGATGCAAAGCAATTGTCATTACAGGTGAGGGGCGATTCTTTTCTGCAGGTGCTGATCTTGTAGCATTCCAAAAATCGATAGATGAAGGGAATAGTGTTGAACTAATTAGATATCTCACAGGTATACTACATCCGCTTCTTTTGAAGATGCGAACCTCAGAGACCATTTTTGTCGCTGCTCTAAATGGGGCATCTGCTGGTGGCGGATTGGGACTTGCTCTAGCATGTGATGCAAGAATAGCAAGCCCGGGTGGTAAAATGGCCGCATCATATTCCGGCATCGGACTTTCTCCAGATGGTGGAACCACCTGGCTATTACCACGGCTGGTCGGTGAACAAACAGCCCGTCGTTTTTTCTTTGAAAATGAAGTTTGGAGTGCAGAAGAAGCATTTGCCAAAGGTGCTATCGATGAAGTAGTTTCACAAGAATCTCTTATTGATAGAGCAGTCGAGGTTGCTAATACTTGGTCGCAATGGGGCAGTCATACCAAAGAAGCAACCAAGCACCTCTTACTCACTCAAAATGTCAATGATTTTGAAACTCATCTAAAGCATGAGAGAACATTGATTGAAGCGGCAGGAACCACATCTGCCTTCGCAGAAGGAATAGATGCATTCCTGAACAAACGGAAACCTGATTTCTCAGATAAAGAGTGATCATAATGGCAATGAAATGCGGTATTTGTAGACAGGAAGGGCATGACAGAAGGTCTTGTCCTCAACCAGAAAAAGCTTCAAACAAAGGCCCTTTGGTTGTCGAATTAATTTGGATTTTACTTCTGGTTACTTGGATTGTCATCCTATTCCCAACTTCTATTATGCCTCAAGTTTTCATAATCATAATGTTCATTTCATTGGCTACTCGGTTGGGTTTGATTCGTATTTATGCGAAATTCAGACCTAATTGGAGAGAAACAGACCCAACAGGAGATGATTTGTCTGAAGCCCTTCGGAAAATAGGCGACCAACTATCTATTCCAAATCCTAAGCAAATCGCGGCTCAAGCAATTTACGATCTCAAGCCTGAGGAACGTATTCAGCAAGGTATTGAAGAACTAAAGGAATTGGATGAAGAAATGACTGAGCAAGAATGGTATCGTAAGAACCGTGATGCTATACTGTTAGTTTTAGGAGCTGGAATGCTCATACTATTACTATCATTGTCGATAATTATCATACTTATCTTGGACTATTTCTCATTATGATTACCAAGGGAATTTAGCAGACCAAACAATCAGGTCATTGAGTATGACTTGAATACCAAGGAATATCGAACCAAGTAGCATTATCCCAGCCCCATCAACCCCGTCTTGCCAAGCACCGTATGCAAGGAGCCCTAGCATTATGTTTCCAATAGATGCTAGTGCTAGAATTCCGATTACGAGGTAGGGCGTCCAAGAATATGAGTTCGACATGTGGAACATAGTGCTGTCAATCCATAACGCTGAAGGAATCAAAAACATGGCATATGCGAGTAACAATCTCTGGCCTCCATTACCATCTGATTCACTCCATGGCCATCGAAGAGATTCAAATAACGCAACATCAAGTTGGAATAATGCAACCCACCAATACATCAAAAATCCAATTGCAGCAAGGAACATGAATGGCACGATGTAGGTAATCCAAGTTTTTGGTACACCGCCCCATAATGAATCCCAATCCTCTAGGCGAGAAAGAGCGTATGCGTAACTGATCAAAACTAGTGGTCCGGTGATAAAAGTGAATGTTCGAATGAACTCTCGGCTTACTTCCATAGTCCATTGTGGACTATCTACCTCTTAATGGGTTGTAATTTCCCAAGGCTAAATTATACTATTTTGGAAGGTCTGTTTCTTCAGCAGAACCGGATGACCAGTCATAGATGCCCTTGCCTGATTTCTTACCTAGGCGGCCTTCAGCGACCAACTTCTCGAGAAGGGGATGAGGTGTGTAGGAATCATCATTGAATGATTGCTTAAGATTCAATAAAATATCTCTACGCACATCCAGTCCTACTAGATCTGTAAGAGCAAGTGGACCCATTGGGTGCTTGTATCCCAATACCATCGCAGTATCGATATCTTTTGCGCTAGCAACTCCGTCAGCAAGCATACGTATGGCTTCGTTTCCTAGGACTACGCCAAGCCTTGAGGTTGCAAACCCGGGGATATCTTTGACCAAAATAGTTGTCTTACCCATTGCCTTTCCAGCGGCTTCAGCCACAGCAATGGTTCCATCGGAGCACGAATCATGTTTGACTAATTCAAGGAGTTTCATAATTGGTACAGGGTTGAAAAAATGCATACCTATTACCTTGTCTGCTTTACCAGATGCTGCTGCAATATCGGCAATAGAAAGGGATGAAGTATTTGTTCCAAGGATACAATCCTCTCTTGTCATGGCTCCAAGTTCTGCAAAGATTTTATGCTTCAGTTCGGGAATTTCTGGAACAGCCTCAATCACTAGGTCTACATCGCCAACAGCATCAGCCATATCGGATACTGCATGAAGATTAGCTGCCCATTCGACTTTCTGCTCAGGCGTGGTTTTACCACGTGCAATTCCTTTATCCCAAAATGCATCGATTGTATTCATGCCACGCTCTAAACCTTCAGGAAATGCATCAAACAAATTAGTTTTCCAACCGGCTTGGGCGCACACTTGTGCAATGCCAGCGCCCATTGTACCGGCTCCAATAACTGCAACAGTATTGATTCCCATGTTCTAGTCCTAGGGGACTTAGGTTCATGACGATTCCTTGGATTGAGCCACATAGACTCCACCAACGATGAGTAAGAATGATACCGCCAATGAATAACCTAGTTTCTCATCTAATAGTAACCATCCACTTAGAATTCCAAAGATTGGAACAAGGTAGACGTATAACGCAGACCTGCTTGCACCAATTATTTTGATACCATCTGCAAACCAGACGTAACTCAGAACCGTAGATAATATGGCTAAAAATCCAACCCATAGCCATGATTCCATCGATGCATCAGTAGGGAATCCAAATTGTGTAGATTCCCAAATCATAGCAGGGGTTTGTATCAGTAACCCAACTGTACTTGCCCATACTGTTAGGTGTAAGGGAGAAAGAGCATCATCACCAGTCATAGCCTCCTTCATCAAGATTGAAGTAAAAGCCCAAGATAATGCTGCAAGGCCAATCAGGGTATCACCCAGCAATCGGTCCTTAACTGGAATTTCGACATTTGGAGAATACCAAGCTAAAACGCCTACGCCACATACTGCCAAGAATAGGCCTGATGCAAGCCGTTTGTCAAACTTTTCGCCTAGGAACGGAACAGCAAGAATTGCAGTAAATAATGGATTAAAAGTAATCATTAGTGAAGCATCTCCAGCCGCAGTCCACTTCATTCCAAACATGAAAAACGCTTGATAGAGGAAGGTTGAAAGAAATCCTATTACAATGATAGTTTTCCATTGATCTTTAGTTGGAGTAATCCATTGTTTAGATAATTTAAGAAAAATCAAGAAACAAGTTACTGCCATAACATAGCGAGCCCAACCTGCTGTGAAAGGAGGAAAATCCTGTACAACAACTCTTCCCGCAACCCAACTAACTCCCCATATGATTGCTACTGCTAGCAATTTCACATGGGTCGTTGCATTCTTCATTCAAATCGCTCCAAGCCTAATTGCAGAATTCTGGCTCTTGGGAGACCAATTTCGGGCATACCTTCGGCTGGTGCGTGTACTTTCAATCCTTCAAGTCGCTGTACATACAAGCCATATGATGCGATATCATTTGGTAAAAATGGTGTACTAAGACCCATTTTATCAAGACCAGCACATGCTTCTTTAGTATAAATTGGATAAACATTAGTTTCAAAGTGCATCCAATTCGAGATTCTACAACAATCCATATTTTCCAATGTTAGGAGATGTTCTAGTAATCCAACATCTGGATATTTGATGGTTTGAATTGCCATGCCGACTTCCATTACGACATCTTCCGGCCATACAAATGGAGTTTGTTTAGCCCAACTATCTGCAATTTCGATATGCTTGATGATATCTTCACCAGTTATTGCAAACAGTGATTCCTGGTATGGTCTATCTTCGTAAGCATCGCTTACCAATTGTGGTAATACTGAATAAAAGCGATCAAGTTCTATTTCATCGGCTCCGTAGAGCGAGACGGGGATCATCAAATCACCTTCAGGCAGTTGCGCCGATACCGCTTGCAAGTTGACGTGGTGTCAATGGCTTATCTTCGACCCATTGTTGCTTGAACATCTCTTTCAGAGCCTCTTCATCTTCAGCGGTAGGAAGTATAGTCTGTAGATAGGCGGCGTATTCTTCGTCAGTACCTTCGAATAAACGACCATCAGTGTAACAGTTCTTACCACCAAACTCTCCAATCTCACGATGGAAATTCTCATGTGGTACAAATAATGGAACTTCGCAACCTTCGGGGAGGTGTCCATTTAGTTTCTCAACTTCCTTTGCGATTTCATCATGGTAATGTCCACGGCTCTCTTCGTTGAGAACTTCTTTGTCGACATCGATGTTTGCATCGAGTTTTTTACGCTCATCCCAGCGTCCTTTTACTCCCCAAACATACGCCCAGTGAGCGGATGTGGAAGAATCAGTTCCGAATAAATCATGTGCGGTTGCAACCCACTTGTTCATGTAACGTTGCAACATGTCTAGAGGAATTACTCCGGCCTTGATAATACGCCTTAGACCATTAGAACCAGTTCCTAAGTGGAATGACTCTTCTTTGAGCATTGGTCCCATAGATGCTGCGAGTGGCTTGAATGCAGATGTAGAAAGCATTCCCAACTGGAATTTACCATCACGGTCAACGAACATTGTGTAGCAGAAAAAGTCTAGCCAATGTGGCATTGGACGATTGAATGCACCTAGCAGGCGGTCTCCATCTTGCGCATTCCTTTCCAATAACTTTTGAGCTTCACGGCGTCCCTGCTGTCCGAAAAATGTCATCAAGAGATAAGCCATTTGCCAACCATGTCGTTGTTCTTCAGCCATGATACGTGCCGCTGCATAACGGTCATAATCAGTAGGTGCAGTTGCTAAAAGATGGCGCTGTTGCTCGACAGATGCGAATTCAGTATCACCTTGAACAGTAATCATTGAAATCAGGGCATCACGGATATTTTGATGAGGAACCTGAAGCGCTCTTTCCCATTTGGTACGGCCAGCGTAATCTCCAAATTCAATTACATCTCCAGCACGGTCCCAATCGAACAGAATTGAAAGATCAAAATCACCAAGCCATTCACGGTCGTAACCAACACGGTCTTGCCAATCTGCAAAGTTTGCAACCCACTCTTCCCATGTTTTCGGTAGTTCTGCCATGGTACGGGGAGAGGGTACCTACTATTCATCAATTTGCGAACATGTTCGTGCGAACCTGTTCAGGGAGAGTTGCGGCGAACATCATCTGCGAACGAATTTAGTACAACTCCCTCTATCTTATGAAGTTGAACGGATAGTGTAGATTTGCTAACATTTAGCAATTCAGCTAGAGCGCTAAGTGTAATTCTTCGTGGTGAGTCCCAATATCCTTCATTCATTGCAGAATCAAATACCACTCTTTGTCTTGAAGTTAACATTCGTGTTCCTGTTGAGCGTGTTGAAATCACCCGGTAAGGGATTTCATCATCTCTAAGCAATTGAACTAGTTCTCTACTTTTATCAGCAGCGCATTCAATCAACCAGTCAACCCAACCATCTCGGACTTCAAAAGGCGATTGAGGTATAACTCCAACCTCACGGATAGGTTTGATGTATCCTCCACCACCTGGTGCGATATCAACTTCATATCGGTTAGCACCTAATTCTCGAACTTCATCCACACCTGCATGTGTTTCTAATTCAGTGATTAGGTCGGTGGATGAAGAAATCCTTGCAGTACCTCTCCCTCTTCCTAGTGGCATTGTCTCTTCAATGCGTAATACTGCTTCAGGTCTACTGCGAGAAACATCTCCGGACCAATGCCCTTCCGGCAGTCGAACCTCGATGCGCAGTTGGTTTACCATGATATCACAATACGTGGGTACGATCGTGGCGAGTGACTTCACCGGTTCGAACATCTATGAGTTCAGCAAAAGTTTGGACGCTATCTTTACCGACGATAACACCAGGTAGGTATCCATCACAAACACCGGATGCAGCAAATATTGCATCGTCTGAACGGCAAAGGTCTGTAGCATCCCACAGTCTGGTCAAATCATCATCTACCATTTTTTCTGCTCTCTTTTCTTCTTCTTCGGAGCGGAAAACGAGCCTTCCTTCAAAGACGCCACCGATTCCACGCAATGCGGTAGCGGTGATTACTCCTTCAGGCGCTGCCCCGATTCCGAGTAGCATATCGTAAGGTCCATCAGGTCGAGCGGCCCAAATCGCTGCAGATACATCCCCGTCACCCATTAGGTCCAGTTGTGCACCAGCCTCTCTTATTTCTTTGAATAATTCTGCATGGCGCTCTCTATCAAGTGCGACAACTTTGACTTCAGAGATTGGTTTATCCAATACATATGCCGCCTGTTCGAGATTGTAAGTAACTCCTCCATCCAGGCTGACATGACCTGCAAGTTCGGGCCCTGCTGCAATTTTATCCATGTAACAATCCGGTGCATGAAGTAATGTTCCACGAGGTGCTGCGGCAAGTACTGCGATTGAATTAGGAGAATTATCTGCACAGTTATTTGTGCATTCCAATGGATCTACAGCAATATCGATTTGTAATGCACCTTCCATGCCAACTTGGTTACCAAGTTCTTCACCGATGAATAACATCGGGGCTTCATCTCTTTCACCTTCACCGATAGCAACTCTACCATCGAAAGGTACCTTGTCGAAAGTCTGGCGCATTGCTTCTACTGCAGCAGCATCGGCAGCATTCTTATCGCCTAAACCACGCCATGCTGCGCTTGCTATTGCTGCTTGATCAACAGCTTCTAGGAAGTGATGTGCTAGGTCCGCAGTACGCGCCATGTTGTGTGCGATACGCGACCCCTCCATCAATCAAGCGGGTCAATCCGCCTTATGCTTCTCGAGCACAACAATGTCTGAAATACTAGTTTCAGGATATTGTCCATCCACATCTTTTTCGAATGATTTTACCATATCGAGCGCACATAGCAGCCCCGCAGCAACTCCGGTAAGTGCTTCCATTTCGATGCCGGTTCGATAGTGTGCACTAACCTCAACAGTACAGCGTAGAGATCGATCTTCCCATTTCCAATCAACTTTACACCCTTCTAGTGGTATTGGATGGCAATGAGGAATAATACGAGGTGTTTCTTTGACGGCTTGGATTGCAGCAATAGTCGATGCTTCTACAACATCCCCTTTCTTTACATCACCCGAAATAATAGCCTTTTTAGATGCAGTAGATAGTTGCAATAATCCAGTCGCAATCGCCCTTCTATGAACAATCGGTTTGCCCCCGATATCAACAACTCCTTGGATACTTTTTTCCATTAATTCACCCCAATCCTGCTTTCCACGCTGCACCACTCGGCTTGACTTCTTTCTTCCACAGAGGGGCTTGGCGTTTGAGTTCATCGATTAACCAAGAGCATCCCTCAAAAGCCTCTTTGCGATGGGGGCTGGCGACGTGTATAGCGACAATATTTTCTCCGGGTCCAACTGAACCTGTGCGGTGAGACATAACCACCGAGTGAAGAGAAAACTTTCCAATAGCTTCTACGGCTAAGGAGTTGAGGGTTTTAGATAAATTATCTTGCCAAGAATCAAACTCGAGTCTAAGAACTTCTTCTCCTTCATCATAACCCCTTGTAATTCCAACAAAAGAGACTATTGCACCGCACCCTTCGGTATTTAGATGAGTTCGTAAATCATCCACGTCGAGATTTTGAGGGGCCTCTTGGATGAATACATTCCCCTGCATATTGTATCCCAAGTCAGCCGCATCCTTGAAACCATCCACGGCCATGTGAAAACCATGGCGGACGATGGGCCAATCCATGTTATGGGTGCGGGTTTGTCAGGTCTGGCCGCTGCAATCACACTGGCCAAAGCCGGTGTTGAAGTCCATGTTCATGATGCCCGTGAAGATTCTGGCAAACGCTTTGATGGTGACTTTCAAGCATTGGAAAACTGGTCGATGGATGTGGACTTCTTCGACCAATTGCGTACATGGGGGTATGATCCAAATGAATTCAAAGCAACCGAATTCAAAGTAGTTGATTTAATTCATCCCGATGATGAAATCTCAAAAACTCATTCGTCAAATATTGCGTATAGGATTGTCGAAAGAGGAACTTCGGAACATACTATTGATCAGGGATTCAAACGAATGGCTATTGCTGCGGGGGCAACTCTGCATTACAAAAGTAGAGTTAAGGAAGAGGATTGTCAAATCATAGCATGCGGCCCTAAAGGGACAAGCGCGGTTGCATACGGTGAAATCTTTCATACAAAACATCCAGACCATATTGCATTCCAGCTCAATGATAAATTAGCACCAGGGGCGTATTCGTATTTGATTATCATCGATGGAGTGGGTCTGATTTGTACCTGTTTATGGCGTAAGCAGAAAGGAAGTGATAGATTTCTAAACGAGACAATCGCATGGTACCAAGAGCATTATCCCGATATTGACATGGAGCCGGTAAAGCGGGTCGGTGGCAAGGGTGATTTTACTATCAACAAAAACTACTTCCAAGATGGACGATACTATGTTGGTGAATCTGGAGGATTACAAGATTTCATGTGGGGTTTTGGGATGCGTATGGCTGTATGGTCTGGACATTTAGCAGCCCAAGATATACTTGGTAAGTGCAATTATGAAAAGGAAGTGAGGAAGCAATTGATGCCTTACGTTCGAACTTCAGTAAGTAATAGATTTCTTATGAATAGAGTGGGGGATAAAACATTCAAATTCATGTGTAAATCTTGGATGAGGAATCAATCGAAGAAAGGAGATGGTCTAATTTGGATTGGTAAATTATTCCGTCCTAAATGGTACAAAACTATGCTATACTATATCGTCAGCCCATTCATGTTGAAGGGTGACTCAAAGGCGATGGGAAGGGGTGTGCGTCGTTTGCCATTCCGTAAGGCAAAGAAGAGAGATATTTGGGAACAATCCGAAAATGCGCAAAAGGTTGGCGAAAGATGGAATGAAGTTCGGCGCTCTGGCGGAAATACCTCGTTTAGTGAATCTAGCGATTGACTCATTAAGCCGACCCTATTGGCAGAAAGTATGAGCGACCTATACGGACTCAAACTTGAACCAATGCCAAACCATCTAGTTAACTATGGTACTACCGACAACGGTATCGCAGTAATCGAATTAGCATCAGACTCTGCAGGTGCTCCTCTAGAAGGAGATGCAATGGGCCCAAATACATACACTCATGGAATGATGTGTGATATTGATACTGCGGTTATCAAAGCACGTTTTGATGATGATGTTACAGTGATTGTAATCACTGGAAACGGTGCAAAGTTCTTCTCCGCAGGGGCATCTATCCAGATGCTAAACAGCGTAACTCCTGGTTTCAAGTACAATTTTTGTCTTCACGCAAACGAGACACTATCTCGTTTCGAACAGACATCTAAGTTGGTAATTTGTGCAATGAACGGACACGCAGTTGGTGGCGGTCTAGAAATCGCAATGGCCGCAGATATCAGAATCGCCCGCAAGAATGCAGGAAAGGTTGGACTTCCAGAGATCAACCTTGGTGTTCTGGCAGGAACAGGTGGAACCGCTCGCCTAACTCGTCTTATTGGTAAGGCTAAGGCACTAGAGATGATGGTCACTGGCGAACTAATGTCTTTCGAAGACGCAAAAGATTGCAACTTAATCAATCACATTTGGGAAGGCGATGAAAATGAATTCCGCCGAGACGTTCTTGACTGGGCTAGCCAATTCACTCTACCTAACAAGGCAACAAAGGCTGTTGGAAACATCAAGCGCTCATGCCAGACTGGACCTGAGATTCCATTCGAGTACCATCTGGCACTTGAGCGTGAACTTCAGGCTGCTCTATTCGGAAGCAGTGATGCAAAGGAAGGAATCGCAGCATACGTTGAGCGAAGAGTTCCAAGTTTCGAAGGCAAGTAAGCAATTATTGCTTAACGATGAAAAATCTGCCAATACGGCAGAGGCAGAATCTTATTCCTAGGAACTATATTTGTCGCTAAGATAGCGGTAATTGTGATGATTTTTTATAGAATTCAGAAACGATGTTTTGAAGTCCTTGAGCAAGGTCGCCAAGTTTGATGGCGACCAAGTATCATGTCCCTGCAGATGTTCCAGACGAACTAATCGAGACTTTTATCGACAACATGGATGCGGCAACTTGCGGAACAGGCAAGATGAATTTATTTGCTTGCGACCAAAAAATCGAGCACCTGAACGATGATTTCTATGATGGGGGAAACAAAATTCCATTGTCGTCAAACAATCCGGGGCACCTGTTCGAAATTGGAGCTAAGGCACATGCTGAAGGAACAATCGGTGTTTTGGCAGGTCAACTCGGATTAATTTCGCAATATGCAAGAGATTACCCTGATCTTCCTTATTTGGTAAAACTTAATTCCAAATCTCATATGGTTGGTACTAATCAAAGAGATCCAATTTCTCAAGCACTTTGGGATTTAGATGACGTTTCTGCACTACTCCATAATGGAATAAATGTGGTTGGAATTGGCTATACTGTTTACATCGGTTCCGAATATGAGCATGACATGCTTACTGAAGCTGCAACTTTTATTCGCCAGGCCCACGAGATGGGAATGATTGCAGTTGTTTGGATGTACCCGCGTGGTAAAGCGGTTAAGGATGAAAAAGACCCCCAACTTATCGCTGGTGCAGCAGGGGTTGCAGGGTGTATAGGGGCAGACTTTGCCAAAGTAAATTATCCACGCGCGTTTGAAGGAATGACGCAACCTGAAAGTCTTGGAATCGCAGCAGAAGCTGCAGGGCGATGTGGAATTATTTGTTCCGGCGGAGGTTCACTGCCGGCTGAGGAATTCCTAGGTAGACTTGTAGATCAAATGCAAATCTCAGGATGTCAAGGTGCAGCCACAGGTAGAAATATTCACCAGAAGAATACCGACGAAGCGGTTAGAATGACTGCGGCGTGTAAGGCAGTAATCTGTGATGGAGCCGATTTGAAAGAAGCTCTTGCAATTTTTAATGGCCAGTAATCACTGAACCATTCCACATGAAGAACAAATGCTGGCCACAACTAGGCCGCCACAAAACATGCAGATGCCAGTATCACTGGCCCGTATATTTTTCATAATTGATTAATCAGTTGCGCCTGATTAAATCATTGGTCTGAACATTGCCTTCATTATCGATGATTAGAGGTTGTCCCTCTTCCCATCCTGGGCAGTTATCGGAAACCCATGTGCGTGTAGCCCATTCGCAGATATCATATCCGCCAGAAAGAATTCCAGATCGCTTGATGTATCCTACCTTTACAATGTCCTTATCCTTTGAAAGTACATTACCGAGTTGTTGGCTTGTTGTGCCATGTCTCATTGTACCGTTGATGTGTTCAAGAATTTCAGCTGTATTGCGGGGGCGGTCACCAAGGAATTTCTTGATTTTTTCTCTGATTCGTACTGTCTTCATTGGCTTTTCCTCCTAGTCATTCGGCCGTTTCCTGTATTTCGGGTGGGCCGTTAAACTTGAGGAGCGAAGCAGCCCATATAATGGTTCTCCCGTCAAAGGCTTCCAAGTTACATTAACTACCTCGAATCTCTATTGAAATAGCGGTTTCATTGTTAAACCGAGTTTAATAAATCCGTTCTCCAGTGGAAATATGTAACTAAATGTAACAAATAAGTGTAAAGTAAGCAGTAATTTTGATATGTGTATTATTTTTGGGACAAACTGGTGACAATTGTGTATAGTCGAATACGGTCTACTTACCAACGTAGAATTCTCGATTGGTTAGCAGATGGAGGGGGTACCGTAACCGAGGTTTCAAATGCCCTCGGATTGAGAATACCACACGCTTCGGCAGCATTGAAACAATTACGCGAATCGGGAGACGTCGTACGTGATGATCACAATATCAGAGGTTCTAGATATCGCTTAACATCTCAGGGGCTAACTAGATTTGAGTCAGATGGTCTTGCGCGATTAACCGAGTTAGTATACTGGCCACCTCCACCTGGAGCAGCAGGAATCGTACTTGCGAGAGATGGCCCAATGCTACTACTTGGTTACGCATCCCAACCAGCAGGACCATTGCTTGGCCTACCAGAAAGGCCAATGGATGAAGAAAGTGGAGTGATAGAAAACTCCACTGGAAAAGAGGGGGCCTCGCTATCATGGCGTTGGGCTGTACAAAGAGGAGAGGGGCCGACCTGGTGGGACCTCGAATCATTACGTAGGGCACAAGCTCCAACTGAAACAAGTTCAATGACGCTCACTGCTTGGATGGAGCGGCCTAAAGTGATGGGTATTGTTCGGGCTAGAATACTTGAAGACTCAATACCATGGCCTCTAGGCGTAGGTAGTTGGTTTACATCTTTGCCTGATGGGCATTGGCCTGAACTTCCTCAAGTTTTGCGTGATGGCGATGCCCCGATAGGCAGGGCAGGTAATTCAGGCCCACAGGTTCGCCCAAGAGGCGGAATTCATGCCAAATTAGGAAGAAGGATTGATCGTTCACAAATAGCAAGTGCGGCTGCGAATAATGCATTAACTATTATCGATGGAGATTTATTGTCCAAAAATCAAACACCGTTACCCAAAGAAGTGCTCAGGCATTGGTTAGAAATTATTCACCCCAGACTCGGTGAGCAATCGATAGATGAGAGGTTTAGTCGGTTACTAACAGACCTCAATTCATCAGTATCAAATGCATTGACTCGAAAAGTTTTGAATGATTTCCCTGGCCGTAAATGGGTGGATTCCTTTGAAGACTTTATTGACACTCGCTATATTTCTCAAACGGGAGGAGAATCAGTTCTCCGATTTGCATTAACAAGTAGTGAAAAGCCGATAGTATTGGATTGGCGTTGGGCCATGAATGAAACTATACTCAAACAATTTGCTAGCGATAGCCGTTGTAGAATTCTTATTTGCGAATCTGCAGATATCGGTTTACCATTTATCCTTACATCATTAGAAGGCAATGGCAAATTCGATTTGGAAATGCCGGGCCGTCTCCATTTACCAATTAGCGTAAGTTCTGAAGTTCCCATTCCCAAGGATTGGATTGCACCAACTAAACCTGATGAATTATCACGGGGTGATTTGTCGAAAGTCGATGATGTAAGTAATGAATTAGAGGCGATATGGCAAGCGACCAGATTACGAGACGGGGATAGCGCATGGGCAGATCGGCATGAAAAAAATTATCCTTTAGCATCCTGGATCGCAACACCAGTAAGTGATCATGCGGCAAGATGGAGGAGAATCGGCGAAAATCTAAATCCCGTTTGGGCAAATCTTGCAGACCTAACAACATTCGATGAAGAAGAACTCTGTAATCTTGCATTAGTAGATGACAACGCTTTGTCGATATTGATTGATAGAATCAGGAATAATCCACTCAATCTTATTTCTTCAGATAAATCGCATCCAGCGATTGCTACAGCAATCTTGCTCAGCCAAGAATGGATAGAGGGAGATATTGATGTCAGTAAAGCATGGCTTACACAGCCATTGCGATTAAGTGATGTACTTCGTAAGAATTGGAATAGCGATAATATTTCTCTTTTAGTAACCGCTTGTCCTTTCCACACTTTACTAATTGAAGATAAAAAATTGACTCGAGAAGAAATGTTAGCAATAATGGAGGATGTTCATTATTCACTTTGGATTCAAAAATCAGTATCTTGGCTGACTACCTGTCTTGCATCAACAATGGGCAGGAACGCATTATCAATGCTCGATTTACCATGGCCAGCAATATTGTTCCAACAGAATTTAGTTTCAGAAGATGTTACCTTAGTCCACCATATGCCAGATGGAGTCGGCAAAACATCTCTATTGGACGTATTAGATGGAATTATTGCGGCTGAGCAGGGAAAACCGCCTGCACTTGGTCGCACCCATCCATTAGCAGGTTGGCTTTTCCAAAAGCACGTTCCAATGGTACCTATTGAGAATGAAAATGATCCCGATGTGCATCTTGCTTTGCACCGGCGGCTTCAACAATGAAGTGCTCTGAGACTCAACTGACCGCACATGCAACATCGCAGGGAGGGCATTTGCCCGATGAACTGTGATACCAATGATGTGGTCACGTGCCATCGACGAAGACCAGGGTGACTCCTCGGAGAATGACCTCTGATGCAAACCGATGGACAATGTGGTCGGTAATGGGTCCTCGCTGGACGAGAGAGTGAGAGTGAGACAACCAACCGGCTGCACAGATAAGCCCTGACCCTGGGTCAAGCCTCCGAGGAGACAGTGACAGGGGCTGTTACGGGTCGGGGCACAGCTTTCTTTGCGATTCATTGAATAGCCATCCAAAACCAGTCGTTCGCATGGCGAAGTTGGAACGCTGCTTAGTTGGCGGAACCTTCGATAGATTTCATGCAGGGCATATTGCATTACTTACTACTGCACTAGAAGTTGCAGAATTAGTTGAAGTGTGGATAACTAATGACGCAATGTCAGAAGGTAAATCACCATTTATTCAATCATTTGAAAATCGTCGTGAAGCAATACTTGTATGGGCTGATGAGCGAATAACTACGCATGAATTGCAGGATGCAGATGGTCCTGCTCCATTCCGTAAAGACTGCGATAGTATCGTCTGTACACCAGAGACTCTAGGTAATTGTCAATCAATAAATGAAAAGAGATTAGTCAATGGCTTGCTCCCACTTGAAATTATTGAAACACCCTATTCTATGGATGAAAGCGGTGGAATTATTTCGAGTACCAGAATTCGTGCGGGATTGATTAATCGAGAAGGAAAGCTTTGGTTAAACGATGATGAAAGAACACAAACTTACCAATTTCAACCACAACTCGACTCTGAATTAAAGGAACCATCAGGTGAATTGTTTCTTGGGCCAGAGGATATTCCAGAAGTAGCAATGTCTGCAGCCATGGAGAATATTGCACCAGGGAGTTTAATCGCTGTTGGCGATGTTAGTGTTGCAACTCTTCTTGATATGGGGGTTGTACCTGATATCGCATTAGTTGATGGGATGACCAAGCGAACCGAATTAACCGACAAAGTGGATTTATCTCCATTTAATTTGTTGCTCAGTGCAATTAATCCTGCCGGACAAATTACTCCATCATTAATCGATTCAATAGATACAGCATTGCATAGTGATCAAACAACTTGTATTGAGGTTGATGGAGAAGAAGACCTCGCTCCAATAATTATTCACTTATTGGCACCACTTGGAACCAATGTAATTTATGGCCAGCCAGGGAAAGGAGTTGTTTTGAGAATTACAGAATTCGATGCTAAAGAGCACTGTCGCAGAATTTTAGCCCGCTTTGAGGTGATAATTTGACACTTGTTTCAATTGCAGTATGTGTTAGAAATGGATTGGATTGGATAGATGGTTGTATGGAATCATTGGTCAATCAGAGCCACAGTCCCTTAGAAATTATACTAGTTGACGATGGCTCAAAAGATGGTAGTACAGAAAAAGTCAACGAATGGTCAAGCCATGAATTGGTAACTGTATTAATTCAAGATCCCATTGGCTTATCCGCTGGAAGGATGGCTGCATTAGAAGCTGCAAAAGGGGAATGGTTTGCGATTACTGATATCGATGTCCGTCCTGAAAAAGATTGGATTGAACGTATGCTTGAAGCATCTCCTTCTCAAAGTGGTGAACAAGTAGTTGCAGTAACTGGTCGTACAATATTTGGGCAAGCAGAAGATGTAATTTCACGAATCAGATCAATTGAAATTGAATCAAAATATCGATCAAGACCCCGTAGAACAAAACTAGCAAATGGCCCCTGCTCTATGTTCAAGCGCGAAACATTACTTTCACTTGGCGGATTCGACCCTTCTTGGTACCACGCAGAAGATATGGAAGTGTCGCTTAAATTAGTCCAAGAAGGAGGCACTATTGTCTATACTCCAAATGCTGTAGTAAATCACATTCCCGAAACAGGCCTTCGGAGATTTTTACAAAAGCGTAAGAGGGATGCAAGAGCGCATGTGAGAATACATCGAAGATACAAGGGAGTAAAGCATGATTTCATTGGTTCCTCATGGATTGTTCTTTGGATGTTACCACTTGTCACATTAGGTTCATTTGGAGTTTCACTATATGTGAATAAATTATTAGATGTCGAGAAATTAGATTTAGAATCTTTTTACTTAGCACTGACAAAAGAGATATTATTGCTCTGTATTTTACCGTTATTTTGGTTATCGGCTTACTTGCGAAGCCACCTCCCTAAGAGAAGTATCAAAGGAATATTCATTCTTACTACATGGTCAATAGCATTGTGGCAAGGAATCCTACTTGGCTATTTAGACGCAATAATGCGTCGTAATGGGCACTAATCCTCGTCGTTTTCAATCGTAGAAAGCATTCGTAGAATTAGTCCTACTGCCATTACTGAAATGGCTATTGAGTAGACACCTGGGTCTATCCATGCCATGTGAATTATACCCCAATAGAAGTAGAAAGCAAGACTTGCAAGAATTGCCCAAGTTCCTAAAATCAAAGACCATCCGCCTTCTTCCGATTCAATCAAATCATTGTACCAGTCACTTTTGACCATTGACAAAAGCCACTCGTCTATACTGTCATCGCCAGCAAGAGAGCGGGCGCCTGTTGTGATAAAGAACAAACAGCCAAACATGAAAACAGCATCTCCTACAGCGAAAGCCGCTGCGGTATCTTTGTCACCAAATGCTGCATTCGTCATTTCGAATGTTAGAAGTCCACCCCATGATACATGGTAATTTGGATGGATCTGCCCGATGAGATTCAGAATTGCTAACATTAACCCCAAGCATCCTAGCCAGAAATACCAGTTTGCAAGAGTTCTCGAAGGCATTGTCAGAATCGACAACATATTGTTCTCGGCATTCTCACTGTCAGTGCTCATGCGCCGTTCCAACTTAGACGCGGTTAAGAGTCTTGGCATAGCCCCGTAGGGGCTTTAAGCAATCATAGTTGACTTTGATGGCGGTATTTTGCAGAGAAAACCTCGGTCAAGATTGGTTCTGCTTTAGCCATAATATCACAGGGGTCAATGTTAGTAGGAATACAGGAATTAATCTCTTTACTTCGTCCGTATCTACCTCTTGAAATTGTTTTTGCAGTTATTACTCCAAGCATATCGAGATTTGATATGATTCCAGAAACTCGCCTAGCAGTAAGGAATTGCTGGCCACTGTGTGAACAAGCCTGTTTGTAGATATTGTAAACTTCACCAGTTTGCATATTCCGGAGTCCATTTTTCTCATTGATTAGTACTGCTGCTAACACCAACTTTTGCTGAGTTGGAAGAGTTCGTATAACAGGGGTAACTTGGTCCGATTCAATTTGGGCTTGAGCGATACGAACATGGTTTTGCTCCACTACCTTGACACCATCTTGCTCTGCTTTTTCAGTGGATACTCTAAGAAGATCTAGAGCACATCTTGCATCACCGTGTTCTTGCGCAGCTAGAGCGGCACACAATTCGATAACTCCTGGTCCAATCGCACCTTTACTAATTCCAACTTTAGCACGTGAGCGCAGGATATCTTGTAACTGCTCAGCATTATATGGGTTGAATACTATATCTTGCTGACCCAGGCGGCTCCTGACTCTTGGATCTAGGAAATCTGTGAATTTGAGGTCATTAGAAATACCAATAACACACGCTCTTGCACCTTTCAATTCAGCATTGAGATTAGTTAGATTGTAAAGTAAATCATCTCCCGCCTTTTTGACTAGGTGATCAATTTCATCAAGAACCAAAACATAAACTCCGCCGCGTTGATTCATGCGCTTGACCAATTCTGAGAAAACTCGGTCAGTAGGCCAGCCAGTGAATGGAATATCATCCATTTCATGTTCTTCTAATAATGCATTACCGAGATGTGATAAAACACGGTATTGGGTATCTATTTGCCTACAGTTAACCATTACGGGATGGACGAATCGGCCAATCGCTTCTCCCTTGCGTTGCAATTGATCACAAACAAATTTTGTAACAGCAGTTTTACCTGCGCCGGTAACTCCGTAAAGAATCATATTAGAGGGGATATCTCCTTTCAGAGCTTCAACCAAATTGAATGAAAGTTGGTCTCTTTCATAGTCTCTATGTGGAAGGCTTTCTGGCTGGTGAGTGTGACGCAGTACTTCCTTCTGCACAAAGAGAGTTTTTTGATTCAATATTCCATCGAAAATATTTTGCTTCAAAAAATAACACCTCCTCTCATTTGTCATACTCGATGCAAGCCGGGCCCGCACAGTGCGTGATGCCTACGGGGAGTCCGAGTCCGCCATATAAGGGTAGTCCCGAATATGGGAGTGAACCTCAGGTTTTGTCTACTTATTAGAAACCAATTGGGGGTATAAAAAGGGAATAGTAAAATCATCGTTCTAGTTATTAAAAGGACTAACTGTGAACCTGAAATTTAATCTATACGCCAAGGTCTAACAAAAAATAATTTGTTGTGGAAATAGCGCGATGCATAATCGTTTTTATCTTTTATTAACTAAAGAAAATTTTTGATAGATCTGAGAAATCAAAAACAAGAATACAAAAATTATACAAATGCCATGGAGAATTTAAATAACGCCAAAAATTGGTATTTTTTAAACCTGTTTTATTACACTACGCGACCTTTAGCGTTGAGTTCAAATTTCATACCGTCCTCGCCATGGATTACATTTTCCGGAAAATCAGGAACTTCTTTTGTAATAATCTGGTAATCAGAGTCGATATATGTGTGGGTTACAACAATTTGTGTTTTGGGATATTTATTGGCTAAATTCAGAATGTCACTTGGTTTGTGATGGTGCTCGGTCTGAACCCATTCAGGAACTCCCATTTCAACAACAGCAAAATCACACATTCCAATCCGGTTCCATAGTTCATCACATGGTCCGGAATCACCTGAATGAATTATCGACCATCCTTCTTCATGACTTAACATCCATCCGTGCGGGTCTACTTCAGGATCATGAAGAACTTCGAAGCGCTCCATCTTCCAACCATTTACTTCTGGAATATCTACCCAATTGATGGTTTCAATTATTTCTTCAAGAGAACCAGGGTAAGCGAGTTGGCAGAGATGAATTAGTCTCTCTTTTACTCCACTAGAGCCGGCAACAGTTAGATTTCGCAAACCCTCTCTGTCAGAAATATATTTTCGTTCGAGTAAAAGGAAAGGAAATCCAAATACATGATCTCCATGAACATGTGTAATAAGAATAGTATCTATGTCGGCAGGACTTATGCCGGCAATTCGTAAACTTGCTAATGCCGTGGGAGGGCAATCAATGATGATATGTCGGTCTATTGCTAAGAAGGAATGTAGCCGTCCAGAAGGTAGGAAAGCATTGCCGCTTCCGAGCAACTCCACTAGGGCCATGGAAGTTGGAGGGACTTCAAGTCTAAGACATCATCGCACTAACATTCATCTATCGGGTTCAGGTGGCCGAGACTATCTGGTGTATACTATGGCGAACTGGAGCGCGAAGAATCCATACATGTCCAAGATTACTGAGTCTTATATCCTAAATGGTGAAGGTTCTCGAAAAGAGACTCGGCACATCGTTTTCGACCTAGGTGATTCAGGATTAGATTACAAAGTAGGGGATGCACTTGGCGTACTTGCTGAGAATCCGGAAGCTACCGTTGACCTTTTGATTGAAACTGCAGGTTGGGACAAAGATCAGCTTGTAACAACTCAAAACGGTGAAAGAACACTCAGAAATGCCTTGAAAAAGGATGTTGAAATCCATCGTGTAAACAAAAAATTTGTCAATTCCCTTTCACAAAAGGTATCGACTAGCGGAATGCGAATAACAGTCAAGCTCATTGAAAGATATAGAGAATCAGTTGCAGGAGATGGACCCAATTGGATGGGAGGAGATACTCCACTCAGTGCTGAATTATTACCTTCAATCGCCGGTAGTGATCCTGTCGGAAGAGTCGAATCTTTGGTTACAGATGGTAAAGCAATGGAGGACTACATCTGGTCTCGTGATTACATCGACGTATTGAGAGATTTTGATGTAAACTATACAGCAGAAGAATTCATTGAATTAGCCGACCGCCTAAAACCTCGCCTCTATTCTATTGCGAGTAGCCATGATGCACATCCTGGTTTTGTAGAGTTAACAGTAGCAATAGTTCGTTATTCACACCATGGAAGGGAACGGGGTGGACTTTGTACAGTTTACATGGCCGATGAAGTTAAAATCAATAAATCAGATGTTGGAGTCTTCATGTCTCCTACGAAGTCTTTCGTCCTTCCTGCGGATACTTCTACTGACATTATTATGGTTGGACCAGGGACAGGTATTGCGCCTTTCCGTGCCTTTATGGAACAACGTGTACATGATGGTGGTACTGGTAAGAACTGGTTATTCTTCGGAGACCAATCTGAAAAGACAGAATTTTACTATAAGGATTCAATAGAAAGTTGGATGGATGAAGGACATTTATACAAATTCACTACTGCGTGGTCACGTGACCAAGAAGAGAAAATCTATGTTCAACATAGATTGAAAGAACATGGAGCAGAAGTCTGGGAATGGTTTGAAAGAGGAGCCTATTTCTATATCTGTGGCGATAAGACTTACATGGCAAAAGATGTACACCGTGCATTAATTGAAATCGCAATGGAGCATGGCGGTATGTCTCTTGATGATGCAACTTTCTTCATCGAGAAAACAATGATGCGAGAAGAAAAGCGCTATTTGCGTGACGTTTACTGATCACGCTTCGCCTTCAGGCGGAGTTGGTATTTCTATTGCTGTAAGTCCTTTCTCACGTGCGCGCCTAATTGTAATCGTTGTCCATTTGGATTTTGGTCCAGGGAATGCAATAACATGTGTGGCGTGTTCTAGCATTTTGTCTACCAGTGTAGGTGATGCTTCGGGCCGTCCAGAATCTTGTAATCCACTACGGGGCTCATTCCATGCTTCTGAGAAGATAGCCATCGGAATTGCATGATTATTCGCCCATCTCTCTACAAGGTAATCGACACCACTTGCGCCGCCGATAATTATCAAATCTGGATGTGCATGCCATTTTATCCATTGATCTAGTTGCTCTTCCAACCATTGATAATCATAGAATCTTGAATTGCCACAAATTGCTAAATTTATGATTTGTCCATCTTGATTTAAATCTCGTCCGGCTAAACGCTCGACAGTCGCCGCTCCAGTGTTTTTATCGTCGGTCATGTTACCAAATAGGCGAGGTATCCTATAAGGGAGACCCTAAAAATGCCCTTTTTCGGGGATTATTACTTCCTTTGGTTCGGAGATACGGGGATAAAAACCGTCTCCAAATTAGTTATTTCAACCGCTTTCATCATAGAATAGTTCCGACTCGCAACCCTCATGGCATTCAAACGCGTGCTAATCGCCAACCGTGGTGAAATCGCATTGAGAATACTCAGAGCGCTTCGTGATATGGGTATAGAAGTTGCAATCATACATGGGCGAGAAGATCGTTTATCGCTTCCAGTACGTATGGCAGATGTGGCCTATCCAATCATGAAGGCCAACCCTTTAGATTCATATTTAGATATCGAAGCAGTGGTTAAAGCAGCTAAGGATTTGAATTGTGACGCGGTCCATCCCGGTTATGGATTCCTTGCAGAGAATGCACATTTTGTAAAACGCCTTGAAGAAGAAGGAATTACTTTCATCGGACCAGCATCAGGAGTTATTACCTTACTCGGTGATAAAATTGAAGCGAGAGCGGCGATGGAGGCGGCTGGCTTACCTACGGCAAAAGGTAGTAGCGAATCAATATCATCAGCGGCAGTTGCTAGTAAATTGGCTGATGAAATTGGCTACCCGGTTATCATCAAGGCCGCCGCAGGAGGTGGCGGTATAGGAATGCAAATCGTTCACGCTGAAGGTGAATTTGAAGGCGCATTGAAAATTTGTCAAAGCCGTGCAAAATCTGCATTTGGCGACGATCGTGTTTTCGTTGAAAAGTATATTGAAGGAGCCCAGCATGTGGAATTTCAGGTTCTTGGGGATGGGGAAAAAGCCATTCATTTTGGAGAAAGATTTTGCTCAATACAACGTAGACACCAGAAGTTAGTCGAAGAGGGCCCCTGGCTTAGCGAAGAGAAACGTGCAGAAATTGGGTCTCTAGTTTGTGCAGGTGCGGAATCTGTAGGCTACAAAGGCTTAGCCACATTTGAATTCCTACGGGATAAAAATGGAGATTTTTACTTCCTAGAGGTCAATCCACGTGTTCAAGTTGAACATACCGTTACAGAATTGATAACTGGATACAATCTGGTAGAACTTGGAATAAGAGTTGCTCAAGGCGAGAGTCTACCACTCACTCAGGATGATGTAGTAATTAGAGGGCATGCGATTCAGTGTCGCCTTAATGCAGAGGATACCAAAAATTTCATTCCATCTCCGGGTCGATTATGGGAGTGTCATTTCCCATCAGGATTTGGAATACGTTGTGACACTCATGCTCATCCAGGCTACGAAATGCCAGGTTGTTTTGATAGCCTGTTGGCAAAATTACTCGCTTGGGGACCTGATAGAGAATCAGCCATCCGCAGAATGCGTACTGCACTCGATGAAACAATCATCACTGGTGTTGAGCATCTAATTCCATTACATCGGAGAATCATGGATGAGGAAGATTTCCTTGCAGGTGATATTACAATCGCTTACATCGATGAACACGACCACCTTCTGGGATGATTAGAATGGATGTACTAATCGTTGGCAGCTTAGCCTACGATTCATTAGAGACCCCTCATGGTTCTAGAAATGATGAACTAGGTGGTTCTGCTTCATACGGTGGATTTTCTGCTGCATTTCATAACCGCCGGATTTCAGGTGACGGTGTCGGATTAGTTGGAGTAATTGGAGAAGATTTCAATCCTGAGCATCTTGCTTGGTATACATCTGCTGGATTGAATATCAGCGGTATAGAATCTACATCAGGCCACACTTTCAGATGGAAAGGTTCGTACCATGGAAATATGGCAGAAGCAGTAACTCATGAAACTCATCTAAATGTCTTCGAGCATTTCCAGCCAAAGGTACCAGATAGCCACAGAACTCCAAAGGTACTGATGTGTGCAAACCTCCATCCATCATTACAATCAGCAGTACTATCTCAAACGAATGCACAGCGTATGTCTATATTGGATTCGATGAATCTATGGATAAATATCGCACATGATCAATTGCTAGAAGTCATGCGTGAAGTGGATTTAGTAGTTCTAAATGATGGCGAGGTTCGAATGCTTGCTTCTGATGAGAACTTAGTAAGAGCGGCACACAAGGTTCTCGAGATGATGAATGGTGGAATTTTAGTTGTAAAACGTGGAGAGCACGGTGTAATAGCATTGCACCCAGATGGATTTATTTCTATGCCAGCATACCCTACTTCCGATATTATCGACCCAACTGGTTGTGGGGACTCATTTGCTGGTGCAATGTCACAATTTTTGGCTAATGGAAGTGGTGAAGTGAGTCGGAAAGAACTTGCAGAATCCCTTGTCCACGCTACAGTGACAGCATCGTTTACCATCGAAAACTTTGGTTCTGAAAGACTACGCAATCTTACAATTGAAGAATACAATCAACGTCTTGAAGAATTTAGAATAATCTCTAACACTTCATGATTGCACTATGCTCAAGAACGGAGCGCAACTCGCAGAGGTATGACCGTACTAAATATCGCAATGGTTGGCAGCGATGACTTGGCTAAATCAATCGCTAAGGCTACTGACCAACGTGATGTACATACCTATGTTCACAAAGAATCAGGACCGAGTGGACCTCGTATACTTTCAATAATTAGACCTGCCAAACTCCCTGAAAGGATACGTCCTTTCTTCAACGCCTTGTGTGCAGCAAAAGTTGGCCTGGTCGAAGTAAATGCTATCGATGCAAATTTTGGCGAGGTTTTAGTTGGCTTTGCTTCAGCGGGAATAAGCAAAGGAATTATCGTAATAAATCCTCCAAATGGAGAGTGGATTGATGAAGAGCAAGTGAAAGGATTCTTTGCACAAGCAGGACTTAATTCATGGAAGCAGTGCAGCACTGATGGAATTGAAATCCGTGATGCATTGTATGATTTGATGAATGAGATTTCAGGAGAATTAGAATCTGCAAAAAAAGAATCATTAGTGGTTCCTATCGATCAGCATTTCAATGTCAAGGGAATTGGCCTAGTCGCTATAGGTTATGTTCAATCAGGTTCTATTGCAGTTCATGATGAATTGTTACTTCAGCCAGCAGAAGGCCCAGGGACCGTCAAAAGTTTACAGGTAATGGATGATGATGTGGCCGAAGCGGTTGCAGGTGATAGGGTCGGTATTGCTTTGCGCAATACTAAGGAAGAACACCTAACAGGGGGATCTTTAGTCATACATCCAGCAGTCGAGGATAAGAACAAGGGAATTTCAATTCCGATTTCTCTAGACAAGCATGAAAAAAGTACTCTTGAATTAGAGATTTCTCCATTTCAAAAGAGAACTTTAGTTATCGGGGATATCGTACATGCTAGTGTTGATTTACAATTCGTAGTAGGTCGTGTAGAATCATTGGATTCAGGACTTGTCGTTGCATGGGAATCTCCTTTGTATATCCGAAAAGAAAATCCACCAGATGTAATCCTTGCACAACTTGATTCTAAACCTCGGATTTTGGGTAGTGCGAAACTAATTCGGCTAAGTTGAACCACCTCAAAGAACGGCCCCCCTAAGGGGGGGCCAAACGGTGGGTTGATAACCTCGGGTTCAAGTTCAACGGTTCGGGATGCTTATGGACACTAGGCCAGAGGGGCTCAGTGTTAAGGGGACGGAAGTTAATTTTCGTTCCCTTTCATTGGGGGGAGTTCGTGGTAAGGTTAGAGCAACTCTAACCGAAAACCAGGTCTCGTTTGAATCACGTTCTGGACATGCTTTGGATATCAGGCTAGACGCAATACAGAGAGTCCATCACCACCATACAACTCTAATTCCAGGATGGCTCGCAGCAGTTGGTGTAATCTTCATGTGGGTTGCATGGAGAGGCGTAAACGGTCAGTTACAAGCAATACTTGGCGCGATGGGAATCGTACTATCACTTTCCCATTTTATGACTCGTAGGCCAACGTTAACTATCGATACAAAGGCTGATGATTGTCATACTGTTTTCGGTTCTGATCTGGCTATGATCCGGTTGTGTTCTTTGATTCAGAAAATCCATAATGGAATGACTCTCGAAGAAGCCAAGTCAAGCGTAGATACCATGGTCAATGATTCAGAGTACCCGCGATTTGGAAATACAGATGATGAAGAAATAATTCTAGAGCCTGTTGAGATATTCCCTTCACCTGTGATCGGTCATTTCCTAGATACAATCAATCCGATTTTATCTGAGGATGAAACTGAAAGTCCAGAGATTGCAAGTCCTGCAATTGTAATCGAAGACTTAGATTTGCCAATTTGGGATGATGAAGATGAACCGCTGGTTCCTGAAGTTTCTCCGAATTTAATTTCAAGAGCACAATCCAATCTGTTCACTCAGAGAAATAATATAATTCAAAACGGTTGGCAAGAACCGCAACCTCAACAACCCTTCAATGAAGTACATAGAGCTCAAATCCGGGAAACACCATCATATGAAATGTTACAAAACCAAGGCATGATACCGAATTATTCTGCTCCTGTTAACAACCCACAGCCTACTCCAATACCAACAGATTTCCTTCCTTCATTTGTTGGTGCAAGCGGTGCTCACGTTCCTGGAATAAATCCCGCAACATTCACTTCACCAGATGCGCCACTCCAGCAACCTGAGGTCGAGGAAGTACAATCTCTTGTGGCCTCGGCAAGAAAGGATGAGCCACTTGAAGCTACAATTGTTGCAGATCCGGCTGAAGTTCCAGTAAATCGTTATCCAAATCTGAGTAAATTATCTACAAATAATTCCCGCAAACGAATAACTACGAGAAAAAGCAGAAATTCAAGATTACGCGGTTCATCGGTTATTGCCGAATTGGTAAAACCCTCGTTTGGCAGAGCTAGTGCAATTACTAAGAAACTGTTTAGGAGAAAATCTCGTACATCAGATGCATTGCGTTTGCAGGCAGAACAATCTCGCCAAGCGGTACTTGCAGATTCTATCCAAAATCTTGCAAAGAGCAAAGGCGGGGATGTTAGTGATGAAGAAGTCAGTAATATGTTATCACACCTATCTAGTCAACCAGTGATACCATCAAATTTTGGTGACCTAGTTAGCACCGAATCAAAAATTAATGAAAATAAGGTTACTTCCTTACAAAATTTGGAAGAATGATTATTCCTTCTTTCGTTGAGAGAGCATGTGCTGCTTAATCGCTTTAGCATCGTCCCAATCTGTAAGTTCTTCTTCAGTAACAGGAGTGAATTGAGGAATGGGGATAGGTCTCATCATTGAATCGATCGCCACCATGAAAAAATAGCCTTCACAAATTTCAGTTTTTGTCCAATCCGATTTATTCATAGCCCAAGCAGTGACTTTTGCACATGCGGTACGAGGGGATGTATAGACAATTTTTGCGGTTACTTCGATTAAATCACCTTGCCGAGCCGGAGCTTTAAATTCGAGTGTATCGATAGAGATCGTTACAAATTCGCGGTGCGCAAATTTCGCACAAACAATTCCAGCCGCTTTGTCCATTAATGACAATAGTCGGCCACCAAAAAGTGTGTTGTAGGCATTTGTATCCTGTGGAAACACTTCCTCGATGAGCGTAACAGGTTCAGTACTGAATGGTTCCATTATTTCCACGGGATTGGTTCCTCCTCCTTCAATCCATGTACTAATTACCCACATAATGTGATATTTGATGAAGGATAGGCTCTGCCACAGTAACATGACGGGCACTTGTGTTGCGCTAGTAAGTGGGGGAATTGATTCTCCAGTTGCAGTCGCTAGGATGCTCGTTAAAGGTTGGAAGGTATTTCCACTACATGCCTCACAGGAGCCAATAACGGGACCTGCTGCGGAGCAGAAAACTATTGCATTACTCCAGCATTTACTTCAGTTAGAAGGACCAGTGGGAGATGCTGCGAGAAAAAATCTATCGCGTGAATTAATTGTTGTTCCTGTTGCAGAAAAGCTTGCACTTTTTACGGAACAATGGAATCATACGGAATATTTCATTCACATGAAAAGATTGTTCAACGCTATTGCAACAATTCATGGTGAAGAAATAGATGCAACTCATGTTCTAACAGGTGAAAACTTAGGTCAAGTTTCAAGCCAAACTCTTGGAAATTTAGGTGGTATCGAAATTGTGACTCCTCTCAAACCTTTACGTCCATTACTAGCATTTGATAAAGTAACGATAATGACAATGGCGAGACGTTTGGGAACTCTTACGATTAGTGAAGGACCGGAAGTATGTGATGCTCTAGGGCCAAATAAGCCGACCACAGTGGCCAATAAGGAATGGCTTGAGCGTTCTGAAGAGCGCGTAGGTGGCTTGCAGCATCTTGCTTCTGACTGTTTTTCAAACCACCATAAAGTCTCATTGTGAACTTTACCGGGTCCCCCCCTAAGGGGGGAACCCGTGTTGTACACATTCCCGTCGGTCTTTTATGCCCGTCTTGAGTGGAGGAGAGGAGAGGGTGCCACCTATGAATGACAATAATAATGCAATCACCGCTTTGGTTTTCACATGCTTGATGCTGATTTCACCATTAGCCGGAGCCGCTTCAGCAACCACTTTCAGTAATGGCGATACTGAAATTACTGTAGAAGTTAGAGACGGACCTGAATACACAAATAGTGAAGATGGTACAGTAACACTGCCTTCTGGTGCAACAGTAACCGGGGCTTCAGTAAAAATTTCAACCGATATGGCAACCCATGATTCTTTTACAACAATCAATTCAGAAACCGCTCAATATGTCTGGGATCCAGTTTACAACAATCAACAAACCGAGTATTCAACGCTTAATGATTTCACATATCATGAAGACACAGTCAAGCTAGTCAGCGGCGGTTTCTCAACAGACTTTGAGCGCAGTGCTTCTGGTTTCTTCGATCACACACAACCTCCGGTTTATGACGGAACTGGATGGCAGCATGGCACTCTAGCGGACTCTACAGTAATCAACGATGGATGTAATACCGGTAATGATTGCTGGGGAACAAATATGTTCGATAATGATAATGATTATACTAACGATGACCAAGGTTCCTCCTTCTCATACAACTTGATTACACCAGAAATGGAAGTCGATCCAAGTTCACATATAGCGCGCTTTTCCAGTTGGCATGGATTACATTGGTCTCAAACAAACCCGGGATCTAATCCAACCAATACCTACTATGATTGCGCATACATAATGGTCAGAAATTCATCATCTCCAAGTTTCCCTCCTCCTGAGGTAGGATGGTCACACCTACCGTTTGATGCAACAAATTCAACCGGTGTCAACTATGCCAATGGATTGTATCCAATTGGAAGTGGAAATGGGAAAATCCAAAATTGTGATTCTTTAACTGGAACCGATTATGCACTTGGTGGCGAATCTACTCATCCAACAAGTAACCCCACTGGTTGGGCAACACTTGCAGTAAATCTCAACCAACATATTCACAAGTATGTTCAATTAAAGTTCGTAATGAGTTACAATTCAGGCTCTGGAACTCCTGAGAATAGTACAATGCCTGGCTGGTTTATTGATGACTTCCGATTAGGAGATCCTCTGCCACAGTCGGGTTCTATGACTGTGAAAGGATTCACTCCTAAGCAATCACCTAACCCTGGGTTCCCAGACGGATATGGTATTCTTACATTGGAACAAGAAACCACTCCTACTAATTCACTAACAGTAACCGTTCTTCGTGGAGGCACTACTGATATCGTACTGGACCGTGATGGTAACCAGATGACTGGGCTAGTAGGTCCAATTGTCGAACTTTGGGGAATTGCTTCAGCAGATTATCCAGTGATTGATTTAAGATTTGATTTCGATACCGGGCAATATAAATTGTCAACAGCAATTCTTCATGGATTGAATATAGGAACCCGAGTTGGTTCTGGATTAAATGATACAAACGTGGTATTCAATCCGATGATTATGGACGGAGTATGGCAATCTCCGGGCAATAACCAGCCGATGATGTATGCTCCATCTATATTGGACAATTCATTCAACCCTCCTTTGTTCCGTAGCAAATTTTCACAACCGATTGTTGGAATCACACCACGGATTGTTGATGACTGTACAGAAGATCCTTCAATTCTAGTTAATTTCCGTGATAGTAACATGCACAATTTAACGAACGGACAAAAATGGGCTCCACCTGAACCAGTGTTTGGTTTCTCTTCTATGATTTCTTACACCAACCCTTGTGGTATGTCTGAAATGTGGTTTGATTTAGAGTTCGGACATTCTGCAACAGGCGTTTCCCTCGATATTGCCAATGATGGTGATATTGAATGGGCCATGAATGAACCAGCGTTTGGTTCATTTGGTCGCCAAACGACTCTATGGTCCAGTTATTCCAATGGCATAAATTATGGTACAGATGAGTCAACGCTCACGTTGAATCTCAATGGTGAAGCAACAGGTGGACGTTTCATGTTACCAATTGGTGCTGATGTAAAAGTCGCTGACATTGTATTAGCCGACAATACAGCAGGCGATTTTTCTCTATCTATAAGTTCAGGAGGACAAGATGTTTCATTGGGAACAATGCCTAATCAAACAGTGCTGGCACACGAAACTCTCGAATCAATGTTTAATTTTAAGAGCGCATTGGTTTCTCTGTTAAACAATCCACTGGTAAACCCGTCTCACACCGATGCTTATGGTAATGATTGGGCAACATTCCAATTGAATGTTGTAAATGCTAATGCCGCTAGTGGTACACAAGTTACAGTACGTGACCTCGATATAATCTATGATTGGGAAACCACTTTGGATGGTTCAATAAATTTCGATAGAGAATTGAATCAAGGAATTGCATTAGGTACTGGAGCAACTGTAGATGTGCCATTATCATTATCTGCAAATAGTGGAGGTGCAGTCAATCTTTCGGATCTGTCAATTACCACTTCTTCAGGTTATGACTCATCTCTAATATTGACTGGAAGCCCAGAAGGATTGTATCCAAATGGAGACATAGTTGAGGCAATATCTATTCACAGTGTAGACCAATCAACAGGGACTTCATTTGCTGAGGCAAGACTTCGCATGGAATCCTCCAGTGGAGTTGTCGAGTTATCATTCTCTGAATTGACATTATTTACTGAATCTTATGATCCTATGAATTTAATTTCTCTAGAGTCTTCATCTTATACTGAAGTCGGAGATGAAATGCATATTACTTGGAGATTTAGAGTAAATACTGCTTGGGAAGATACTGCGGAATTACGACTCTATGCAAGTCTAGTTGGCGCTGATGGCGTCAACGGTCTTCCGGGCGCCGTTGTTTTAGCACCTGCTAATGGTAACGCCATCGAAAATGATGCAATGATATCTTCTTTCGAGTTACAGAATGATGCTGGAGTAAGCCAAAACCTTGCATCTGCAAGTTCTAATCAAAATATCAATTTGATTGGTAGCATTCGTCTTGAAGGATTAGACGTATCTCCAGATCCAACTTCCTACAACCTATCTCTACAGCGTTGGGATGTCCAATCAATCAACGGTTCAGTTATTTCTGAGTGGATTGAAGTTTCAAACACATCGGGAGTAATTGGTGGAGATTTCAACTGGGCAGTAAATCTTGGATTAACTGCTGCAGGACAGGCATCTTATCGATTCATGATTGATGGCTATGTGGGCGGAGACACTCTATGTCCAGCAGCTCCAATCATTTCTGATGTTGATTGTGCTATACCATTCAATCTTTCAATCGATACATATTCACCAACTCTTGTGAATATCTCGGTTCTAAAAGCTTCAAATTATGACCCAACAATCTGGTCCAATTGGAGAGGATTGGTTGATGACACATGGGTTCTACCTAATGCACAACAAAAGGTACGCGTACTAGCACAAGATATCCCTGAGCCTCCAAGCACACTAGAGATGTATTACTGGGTTGAGTATGACCACGATTCCGATTCCGATGGAATCGCAGACCCTGATGAATATGCTTCTATCACTCTAATCAGCGATAATGAAGCACCAACTGCAAACTATACTGGTACCTTTAGTGATGATGCGAATAAGGGGCAAGACCCTCCTGGTAAAGTGAGCATTTACATTGAAGGCTCCGATCTAGGAGGAAATGCAATTGAAGGTGGAAATTATGGATTTGAAGATGATTTAGTAACTTATGTTTCAATGGATGCAAAAACTCCGAACATCAGAAATTTCTTCATTGAGAATTCCGATGGAGAACGACTACACAATCCAAACGAAGGAGCACCATTCTATCAGGGACCATGGAACATGAGCATGTATGCTGGAAATGAATACCACCTAATCGTCGAAGCAACAGATGAGAATGGTTGGAGAGATATCAATTACTTTGAAATCGATCTAGGGCCTGAAAATATGGTAGTTTACTATTCACCTCGTAATGAAACAGCATGGGCCGATACTACAGATATTGAAATCGTTAATGCAAGTAACTCAAGCGAAGGGCCTCAGGTCTTACGAATGGATGGCGGCCGTCTAATAGATCCGTTTGAAGATGAATTCTACCTAGATTTGCCAATAAGAATGAATTGGGATATTATTGGAATTAGTTCGACAACTTACGTACCACAACTAAGAATCAAGGATATGGACAGAGATCCTTCATTGATGAGTGAATCTGGTGGACGTCACAAGCAGCGCTGGGTTTACAGCGACGGAATACAGTTGGATTTCAGAAATGGAATAAGTCCAACATTTAGTGATCTATCAGAGCCATATTCACAAGATGTATCAGTGGCTTTCGTATTCCCCGGTGATACCATTGCAATGGAAGGACAATATGCTTACCTCGATGGAATTAACAATGGTGTTTACGTTCTACCAGAAGGTGAATTTACTGTTGAAGTAACTCGGTTAGAAGCATCTATGGATGGTTCAAAGGGCTATCTTAACTATCCAGCGGGTGGTGCAGATGGTTCACGTACAGACGGTCCAACCTTGCATACGATTGATGGTGGTGCATTCAATATCAATATCACAGCACCTCCATTGTCTAATGAATATACATACAACTTCCGTTTGGTAAACCTACCAGCCGGTGCAACTGATACCACCGCGTCGATTTGTGATGGGAACAGTGCTTTCGGATGTGCTTCATTCAAGATTAAGGTCGATGGTCAGAAGCCAGAGATCGAAAAAGATTCTTGGACTGCGGTTTCTGGAATTAATCAAGAAGTTCTAGGAAATACAATGCCGTCTTCTACAATGCATTGTGTAGATGTACAGGCAATAGTTGAAGAAAACGCTGCTCTAATTGCTGGTGAAGTTAACCTAAAGTGGTCTTACTACTCTGATGCTGATTCTAATCTGACTTGGCCAGTTTATGGTCAGAAATTTGGAGCAGAGCCACAATCTCATCCTCTTGGACTTAAGATTCAAGGTGGAGATTATCTTGTTAGTGCAGACTGTATTGATTTGTGGCCAGACCCACAAGATCCAACTCAGGCTCAAATCACAACTATAGATTTAGTTATGTGGATTGAAGGAAGAGACTCCGCTGGCTGGGCAATTGAAGGCGGTGGCCTGAACAGTGAAGGTGGAATTAGCTCAATTTGGTCATCTAATCCAGAGCATAATTCACAATACAGATTGGTCCATGAACAGGCTAAGTTCAGTGTTATCGATGTTAGAATGACTCCGAGGAGTCCCGAAGTAGGAGATAATCCTGAATTAGAAATATCTCTACAAAACATCGGAACCAAGGATGGCAATATCACTCTAGAAATCCAATCGGTAACCGATGGTGAATTCCCTACAACTGAATTGACATGGACTACAGAGGACATAGAACAGGGAACAATGTTGAATGTTTTCGTTACAGAATTGGAAGTATTTGCTACTCCAACTAGTGGAATGTATTTCCTCATAGTAGATGCAGAAACTAATGAAGTCCTATGGAACGGTTCACAAAATTCTAAGTCATTTAACGTGGCTGAAGAAACAGATGATACTGGGTTCTTATCAGGTTCAGGATCTGGACTACTGATAGTAATAGGACTAGGTGCTTTAATTCTGATATTATTAGTCGCTGTGGTAGTTCTAGTTAAGAGAGATTCAGGTGATGTGCCATATGAGTATGAATATGAGTATGAGGATGAAGAAAAATCCTATGTTGAAATCCCTTCTGCTGGCGGCGTAGGTCCTCCAGCTGCAGCAGCGCCTGCAGCAAATGTGGATCCTCTGATGGCAGCAGCAATGGCTGAATTCCCACAATGGGATCAGGAAACAATCCAGGGTTACTTTGACCAAGGATGGAACATCGATACACTCAGAGACTGGGTAAACAACCAGTGATTCATCATGAATCTCGACTGGGATGATATCCATTGGGAAGACCCCGATGGCGGAACAATCGTGTTACACGGTATTCTACCAACGGTAGTTTTGCCTAGAGGCATGCGGCCACGTTTGCAATGGCATGGCCTGGGCATTATGGGGTCTAGTGAGGAAGAGGACGTTTGGATTGAAGAAGAAAAATCTGAAATAAAAGACGCAGGAATTAATCTTGATAGTGCGATTCTAAACGGAGGACTTGATGGCCTTTATCTCGAAATGCTGAGTTGGATTGATGGATTACAGGTTGGAAGGTTTCCCGACCCTGAACCGCGACGATTACACAAATCTGCGGTAAACCATAACCGTTCAATCTTCTTTGCAGAGCCAGATATGGATGATGAAGAGTGGGCTGATTTTCTTGAAAGAGAAGCAAAAGAAATGACAAGGCCACTCAAATTATTGCGGATTGTCTTTACTTCTCGACGTTGGCGAAAGAGTATCAAAAGAATGCGTAAGAAAGTAGTGGAACAACCACCTAGAGAGCCAGACGATCTTCAGGCAGCGAGTGCACTCGCCGCAGTATGGTGGTCACTAAACCGTGAAAATTCTGAAAAGAAATTGAATATTGAGAAAGATGAGCGCTTTGCTGGACGACTTAGAGGCGGATTAGCACAATTGCGGACCGAACATGGAAATGAAGCAGTATTACTAGTCCCAATTCAACAAGCATGGAGAGAGTCTATGCATAATGCACTAGAAAAGTTACCTAATCCAGAGGAGAGTTCATCACTCTCGAGCACTTCGGATGGAGAGGAGGAGTGACAATGGGAGGAGTACACAGCATCGAAGTTCGGGTTGAAAATCTTCTCGTAAGATTCACTCCATCGCCAGCAGTAGACCTCGAAGAAGCAATCGAGCGACTTGGAGGAGTGCGAAATGGAGATGTCATTATCAAGATGCTAGAAGCACCTCGCGCCACTCTTATCATTGATGCTAAAGGACGAATTATTGTACACGGTACTCATCGAATTGAGGCTGCAAGAGCTGCAGCAAAGGAAATGCTACTTCGCATGGGCCGAGATGATTCGGGGCTTGTTGCCGAATTGGGACCAATCGTTGCATCATTTGATTTCGGGGATCCAGTTCCAATTCACAATATTCGTTCCAATCTTGGCAGCGGTACAACTTCAATTGATGAAAGACTGGGTTGTATGCGACTTAATGATACTAGACATGATTTAGAATTGCTAATTTGGCCAACCGGTAAGTGTGTCGCTTTAGAAGCACGCCATCCAAACATGGTGGCTATGGCAGCGGTTCACTGGAAAGGCAAATTTGCTGACAAAAAATCGCTTAAGGCGTGAGAATAATGGATTGGAAAGGCCCAATCCTCGATGATCACTTTCATCTAAACCGTGGCGGTAGATTTCTTGATGCTGCAAATGATTTCTTGCGCGCTGGCGGGACTGATTTAGTTCTAGTTCACTGTCCAGATTTCGCTTCCCCCCCTGTTACGAGAGTCGGTCATACTGAAGCTTATGCAGATACTATTGCCATGGCAGAAGAGGTTAGAAAACTTGGACTTGGAGTTAGAGTAATTCTGGGACCTCACCCAGCAGCATTTGCTCATCAATTCGAATCGCTAGGAGACCGGGCAGAAGAAAATTATTGGGATAGTATTGAGACAGCCTTAGAATTTGTTCATGAAGGTAAGGCTCACGGTATTGGTGAAGTTGGAAGGCCCCATTGGAAGGTTTCAGATGAAATTTGGAATCGCTCAAACGTTTTGCTTTTGGAAACTATGCAATTAGCTGCTAGAGAGGGAATACCATTGCAACTCCATGTCGAGGGAGAATCGGATGAAACTTATGGCGATCTGGCCAGAATGGCAGATAAAGCCGGGCTATCACGGGAACGACTAGTGAGGCATTATGCTCCACCTCGTGTGGATGCATCATTTACACAAGGAATTACACCAAGCGTGTTAGCCGGCAGTGGCTCTATTGATGAATTAATGTCGACATTTGAGGCATCATCACACGGATTCATGTTGGAGACAGATTACATGGATGACCCAAGAAGGCCAGGCGCTGTATTGGGCCCAAAGACCGTTCCAAAGAGAACTCGTCAATTACTGGAAGCCGGCCTAGATGAAGAAATCCTGTACAGATGCCATAAGGACCTACCTGACCAGATTTATGGTTCAGTTTAACCAAGACTTCTTGACCTTCTCTTTACTCGGGAGGGTTAATGCAATCTATGAAGAGAGTAGTTTTAGTCTCGATTCTAATGCTTTGCTTGTTTATTCCGATGGAGGCTCAAGCACAAATACCTGGGCTAGGTGTTGATATTGAATGCTCTCAGCAAACAATCAAAATCAATGTGCATCCACAACAAAATGCGCCGGTGGAGGTAGATTGTACTGTGACAAATACTGGAGCGGTGGCAGAAGAAATAAGCTTGGATAGCAATGTAGAGGGCAATGGTTTTTCTTTGGTACTTTCAGAAACTACTTTCGATTTGGGAGCAGGTGAAGATGCCAGTTTCGTTGCTAAATTTTCAGCATCTGCTCAACTTGCAGTCTTAACAGAAGATTACAACATTTCAGCAAGAGTAGTTAGCTTTGGGGTGGAACCGATATTTATTCCATTAGGGGGGCCTTTGGAGCAAACTGCAGAGTTAAGCGGCGAGGTCAGTTCTCTACCATATTCAAAAATAGATTTTAAACTAGCGTCCGGTTATAGTACAATGACTATCGAAGAAAAGGGCGAGGATGGCTTCATATTACTCCAATT
>Ga0315321_10000223_pt1 | contig 39421 bp, 37 predicted proteins | sample M180m21515metaG_FD_203464 | JGI IMG/M metagenome (GOLD analysis project Ga0315321, IMG submission 203464) | Ammonia-oxidizing marine archaeal communities from Monterey Bay, California, United States - M1 80m 21515 | ecosystem: Environmental > Aquatic > Marine > Intertidal zone | place: USA... | reverse complement strand
AATTAGCTCATTAGCTAGTACTGTTCCCTGAAATCTAGAAACCTTATCTAATCTTTCTTTCTGTCGACTAACAGTAAGTTCCTTATCAAATAAGATGTTTGGCTTGGTAAATTCATTAATGAGTTCATAGCTAAGAATTGATTTAATATCTAATTCATCTTCATAAATAACATTGACTTCTTCTTTGTTCTTTTTCCATGCAGATTCAATATCATTAAAGTTCTTTACAGGGCTAATAACTAATTCTCCACCTTGGACAATACTAATATTTAAACTTTCAATGCTTTCCAATGGTTCATCTAACAAACCTTCAGCCCAACGATTTAAACATATCTGCTTAATAGAATTCTTAAAATTTTCTAAATTAATAGGCTCTGATAACTCATTTGTCACCCCCAATAATTGGTCCCATTGATTTTTTTCTATCTGAAAAGAATACTGATTTAGAAAAGCATCATATAAGGTAACATATGTTGTACTATCTGCAATAAAACTATTTTGAAAGCTCTCAAATTCAGGTTCATATCTATAATTATATAGTGAATCTTGAGATGCTAAATATTGATCATGAGCACTATTAATATCATTTAAATAAATAAAGAATGTGTCAATCTGAGAAATTTGATTGTTTACAAAATCTTGATCGCGCGTAAAGCTATATGGAACAGACTTTTTTGCTTCATCTAAATCCTGTTCAAGTTTCTGTTCTGTCTTCAAGATTCCAAAATCAAAGGGAGCAATGATGGGTTCTGTAGCAATATCATCTATCTGATACGCATACCTAATAGAAAACCCAGTTGGGAATGTTAAAGATAGCGCTATCGACAGTCCAAAGAAAATCAATAAAGGAATTTGATTAGCTTGTATTATTTTTTTGATTTGAGAAAAATTAAACATGTTATTACCAACGAATTGCAGCTGATGCCCAAGTATATCCACCGCCAAATGCAGTTAATATAATATGATCTCCTTTTTTAAACTTTCCTTCTGCAAGCGCTTCACACATTGCTATAGGAATTGTTCCTGCTGTAGTATTCCCATATTTATGAATATTCACATACATTTTATCCATTGAGATACCCATACGCTTAGCACATGTTTCTAAAATACGATAATTAGCCTGATGCGGAATAACTAATGCTACATCATCAATTGATAGATTATTATGCTTCATAGCAAACTCTACTGACTCAGGCATTCTTCTTACTGCGTTTTTAAACACTTCTCTCCCATTTTGATGTGGAAAATGATGTCCTTCATCAATATTATTTTTATTAATGCGATTAGGATAGAACATTGAGCCAGGAGCTTTGGCATGCAAGTGTTCCATACCTTCTCCGTCTGCATATAAATGTGTAGATAGAATACAGCTTTCATCTGTTGAAGGTTGTAATACTACAGCACCAGCACCATCACCAAATAAAACGCCTGTAGCTCTACCTTCAGGAGATTTATCAAGAAGACAGGACATAACATCTGAACCTACTAATAAAATATTTTGATATTTTCCACTTTGGATAAATTGATCTCCCATTTCAAGAAGATATATAAATGCAGAGCATGCTGCACTAATATCATAAGCTGGAATATGTCTAGTAATTCCTAGTTTTTGCTGTAATATAGGACCCATTCCTGGAAAATTATAATCAGATGATACTGTTCCAACAATTATTGCATCTAAATCTTCTGCAGTAATCCCTGCAGATTCAATTGCTTTTATGCATGCTGGTAATGCCATATCAGAATTAGCCATTCCCTCTTGCACCCAACGTCTCTCTTTAATTCCACTTCTTGTTTGAATCCATTCATCTGAAGTGTCCATCATTTCTTCGAGATCATGGTTAGTTACAATATTATCAGGAACATTGAATCCAATACCTGCTATCTTTGTTCTATTCATTTTCTACTTAATCGTCTTTTTTATAAATCAAAATTCTTTGAGCCGATCTATAAGCCGGGTTCTGTACACCTTTCAATGCGATGATCATTCCTCTCTATCCTATATCACTATAGAACTCTAGCGATCTACCCGTTCCTCAATGATACGAGCCGTATCTTGGAACTACTTGATCTTGCACCTAGTGGGGTTTACAAGCTAGTAATGTTACCACTACTACTGGGGGTCTCTTACACCTCCGTTTCACCCTTGCCAAATAAATGGCGGTCTATTCTCTGCTGCACTATCCATATTCTCACGAATCCCACCCGTTAGGTGGCACTATGCTCTACGGTGCCCGGACTTTCCTCTCAAATAAATTGAGTAATCATCCAATCAGCTCATTTGGATATAATAAGGGATAGAAGTTGAATTAAGAAGAAAAAAATTAATTTTCAGACTTATGTAGAAAACGGCTACAGGTACCGCAATGCACAATGCTTTTTGCAAGCGCTTCATTGACCACTTGTGGGGGAATATAGCCACCACAACCTTCACAATTATTATCAAGAATCTCAGAACATGCAACACCATTTCTTGCTTCATATATTTGTGTATACTTATCTAATACATCTTTATCAATATTGACGACAATAGTCTCACGCTCTTTGGTAAGTGCATTTTTTTCTTCTGATACATCTTCTACTTTTTTATTGAGTGATTCTTTCTTGGTATTTAACTCTTCAATAATACCATCAAGCGCTGCTTTATCTTCATCAATTTCTTTTGATAAAGATTCTTTATTTTCCATTAAAGACAGTAATTCATTTTCTTTCTCAAAAATAATATTTTTTTCATAATCAATCGTATCCATCATAGCGTCATATTCTTTATTATTGCTAATAGATCCATCAATTAATCTGTCTTTTAAGAGATCTACTTTATCTTGAGTGGTCGCAATGAGTGTCTCTGAGCTATTAATTTCTACTGTAGTATTTTTTAACGATTCTTCTTTTTGAGATAAGGAGCTAGTTGTTGCTTCTTCTTGATCGGTTAATTCTTGAACTTGTTTTGGAAGATCCCCTAATAATTTATTGATTTCAAATAATTTATTATCAACATCTTGTAATAGAATTATTTGATCAATCATTGCCATGATTATGCCGTACTATCTCGATGTGTTTTGCTGTTCATTGCTGATGGGAATATATTTCAATTCTCTTTAAATAAAAACATTTATTATATGTTAAAAATATAATATTTTGAGCTCCATGAATAAGTTTAAAAATATCAAAGAATTTAAGCCTCTACCTTCATTTTTGACCATTAAGAAATCAGGTATTCATGGTTTAGGTTTATTTGCTACTGAAACAATTAACAAAGGCACTGAATTGGGTATTAGTCATATTAAAGATGATAGATTTCTACATGGATATATCAGAACACCTCTTGGTGGATTTTTTAATCATAGTGAAACACCAAATTGTGAAGCGATATATGATAATGATTTTATTAAACTAAAAACCTTAACAGTGGTAAATTCCAATGATGAAATTACTGTCAATTATAAACTTCATGACTGGATTCAAGGTAGCTAAATGAAAGAATATACTTTCACATCTGAATCAGTATCAGAGGGGCATCCTGACAAGGTAGCTGATTTAATATCAGATGCCATTGCTGACTATATTATTGATAATAATCAATCCCATCGCGCAGCTATTGAAACATTAGTTACAACAAATAAAGTATGTGTAGCTGGTGAATACAAAAGCTCAAAAAACCTTGATAATTCATCGCTAGAAAAAATTATAAAAAACACGATTCAAGATATTGGTTATGATCAAGAAGGATTTAGCTATAAAAATGTGCACATTGATATTCAGCTTGATCAACAAAGCCCCGATATTGCACTTGGAACTGATAATTTTGGAGCGGGAGATCAAGGTATTATGTTTGGGTATGCATGCAATGAAACAGAAGCATTAATGCCTAGCCCAATTTATTATAGTCATAAAATTACAAAAGCATTGTCAGAGGCAAGACATGCTGGCCAATCTTGGTTAGGTCCAGATTCTAAAAGTCAAATTACCTTTCTATATTCTGATATTAATCAGCCAGTTGGTATATCCAATATTGTATGTAGCACACAACATGATGCAAATCTATCAATAGAAGAGGTTCGTAAAGAAGTAAAAAAAATTATTGAGCCAACTCTAGATGATTATGAGACATCAAACATAGAATTTTTAATTAATCCAACAGGACGATTTGTTGTTGGTGGTCCAGCTGGAGATACAGGATTAACAGGAAGAAAAATCATTGTAGATACTTACGGAGGATATGCTCCACATGGAGGTGGCGCTTTTAGTGGAAAAGATTGTGTTAAGGTTGATAGAAGTGCAAGTTATATGGCTAGATATTTAGCTAAGAATATTGTTTCAAGCAATATTGCAAGAAATGCAACAATACAACTAAGCTATGCTATAGGCATTGCAGAACCTACTTCTCTCTATGTCTATGCAGATGGAAAAGTTAGAACAGATATTGCAGATTGGTTAAAAAATAATATTGATTTAACTCCATTGGGGATTATTAATCAATTTGAATTATTTGATATGAAGCTGACTGAAACAACAAATTATGGTCATTTTGGTCGAGAAAATCTTCCTTGGGAAAAAACTGATTTGACTAATAAATTAGGTGAACTATGAGCGCAAAATACAAAATTAAAGATATTAATCTATCAGATTTAGGTAGAAAAAAAATTGATATATCAGAAAAAGAGATGCCGGGACTAATGGCATTAAGAGAAAAGTATGGAAAAGATAAACCGCTTAAGGGGTTTCGATTAACTGGATCTCTACATATGACCATTGAAACAGCTATACTCATCGAAACACTGAAAGAGTTAGGAGCTGATGTAAGATGGGCTAGCTGTAATATTTTTTCTACTCAGGATGAAGCTGCTGCTGCAATAGCTAAAACGGGCACTCCTGTTTTTGCTTGGAAAGGTGAAACTTTAGAAGAATATTGGCAGTGTACATTTGATGCTATATCATTTGGTGAAGACTTAGGTCCAAATCTCATTGTAGATGATGGTGGAGATGCAACATTACTAATTCATAAAGGATATGAATTAGAAGAATTCTATAATAGTAATGGCAAAATTCCAGAAATCACTACTAGAAATAGAGAAGAAATAGTAATTGAAGAATTATTAAGAAAGATTCATGATTCTAATTCTGGCTATTGGCATAAAATTATTCCGGATATTATTGGAGTTTCAGAAGAAACAACCACAGGTGTTGCACGATTAACACAAATGAACGAGGATAATAAATTATTATTTTCTGCTTTCAATGTTAATGATTCTGCAACAAAATCAAAATTTGATAATCTTTATGGTTGTCGCGAATCTTTAGCGGATGGTATTAAACGTGCTACAGAAGTAATGTTAGCAGGTAAAACTGTGGTAGTTTGTGGATATGGAGATGTAGGTAAAGGATGTGCTCAATCTATGAAATCTTATGGATGTAATGTAATGGTAACTGAGATTGATCCAATATGCGCATTACAGGCAGCAATGGAAGGGTATGAAGTTAGAACTCTTGATAGCGTTATAGATAAGGGTCATCTATTTGTCACAACTACAGGAAATAAAGATATTATTACGCTAGATCATATGAAAAAAATGAGAGATCAAGCTATTATTTGTAATATTGGTCACTTCGATAATGAAATTCAAGTTGATGCTTTAAATAATTCTGATGCTATAAAAGAGGAAATTAAGCCTCAATATGATAAATACACTTTTCCTGATGGTAAAACAATATTTCTTCTAGCAGAAGGTAGATTGGTCAATCTAGGGTGTGCTACAGGACATGCAAGTTTTGTCATGTCCACATCATTTGCTAACCAAGTGCTAGCTCAGCTATTTTTAGCTAAAGAAAAACCTGAAGTTGGATTGTATCATCTACCTAAAGAACTAGATGAAGAAGTGGCAAGACTACATTTAGAGCATCTCGATGCTGATCTAACAATATTAACAAAAGATCAAGCAGATTATATTGGCGTTAAAGTTGAAGGTCCTTTTAAAAAAGACGAATATAGATATTAATTTTTTTCATCTATTAATAGCTGAAAATGTTTATCAAGTTTTGTAAAATTTTTTTCAAAATCAAAGTTTTGTAAAAATGTTTTTGATGCATTTTCAGAAAATTCATTAAGAAGTTTATCATTAGTAGACAATATAGATAAAGATTTTTTCAAATCATCTTTATTGGAATAAAATATACCAACTTTATTTTTTTCAATAAATTTCCTTAAATCTCCGTCCAATGAAGTCAATATAGGCACACCATAGGACATATATTCAATAGCCTTATTTGGAAGTGCTTTCTTGAAATCTATTCTACTTCTTAAAGGAATAATCCCAAGATTACATTCAGATATAATTTTATCAAGTTGATTTTTTGAAACAAACCCTTTAAAAGATATTTTTTCAGAAGAAATTTCTTTATAATAATCTAAATCATCTCCATCGCCACAAATAATAAGCTCATAGTTTTCATCTAATTTATTAAATACTTCAATTACGCTAGAAAGATGAGTTTTATTTCTTGAAATTGCACCAAAATAGATAACCTGAAATTTATTATTTTCAACTTTTATAGATAGATTAAGATTTGAATTGTAAGATTTATTGAAAACAAGATCATGATTTGTATATCTGTTACAACTATTTTTTTGTGCGAATTTTAAAAACCCATCAGAAATTGCAATTATAGATTTAGCATTCTTAAAAATATATTTTCTTTGAATATACCATGGCAATAATGCAACCATTGCAAAAGGATGAAGTATTTTTGGAAGAGCAGTTAAAAAAATATCTGGCCACAAGTCTCTAAAATCTACTACAACAGGAATATTATTTATTTTACCAAACCTTACAGCCTCATAAGCTAATTCAATTGATGGGAAGCTTACATAAATAATATCAGGCTTTTTTAAAAATTTAATTTCTTTTTTAAACTCTTTTGATATTAAATAGTGATTAATAAATCGTGATAATGAAATATTTTTTTTATAAGGCCTAGCTTTTAGAAAATTGATTTTAAAATTTTTATTATCATGACTGTATTTTAATATCTTACTTTCTTCTGCATTTACAAATTCTTTATTAAAATGATCAAAATTTGAAGTGAACCATGTTACATCATTGCCTTCCACATGAAATTGATATGCGAGTTGCCCGCATCTGTGCAGATCATTAAAATTTACTGGTATTGGAGTGGGCTCTCCTATTGCAATAAACCACATATTCTTTTTTTTGATCATAAAAAATTTATGAGTTTTTCATTTATAAATAATTTGATTTTTTTATCATCGATATTATTTTTATAAATTATTTTTTCTAAACTTTCTTGAAAATTTTTGAAATCTTCAATATCTATGTTTGTATCCAAATATATTAACTTATCGATATTAGTATTTATTGGTTTCTCGAAGGTATAATTAAGTTTTTCAGAAATTTTTTCACCTTTTTTGAGCTTACCAAATTTAATTTTTATGTCTTCATTTGGTTTTAAATTATTTAATTTAATAAGTGTTTCTGCGATATCTTTAATTAAGATTTCTTCTCCCATGTCAATCATAAAAATTTGTTTATTATTATCTCTGATTGTTAAAGATTGTAATACTAAATAACATGCTTCTTCAATCGACATAAAAAAACGAGCTACTTTTGGATTGGTTATAATAATATCCTTTCTATCTTTTATTAATCTTGAAAAAAGATTTAGTACACTACCTGAACTGCCAATAACATTACCAAAACGTACAATTGACATATTAGTTTTGGATAATTGTGAATTATTTAAAACTAGCAACTCTGCTAATCTTTTTGATAAACCCATATTATTAGAAGGTTCTACAGCTTTATCAGTAGATATTAATACAAAATCTTTAATATCATATTTTTTAGAAAGTTGTATAATATTTTTGGTACCAAAAAAATTCGTTAAAAGACAATTTTTTATATCATTTTCCTGGAGATTGACATGCTTCAATGCAGCAGCATGAAATACAATATCAGGCTTATATTTATTAAAATAAATATCCATTAATCTTTTATCTTTTATATCTGCAGTTTGATAAAATAATCTTTCATCAGATATCTTTTTTGTAAGTTTGTATGTATTGTATTCTGAATTATCAATACAAACGACTTTCTTTGCCTCGCCGTTTAAACACAATTCTAAAATAACAGAACCAATTGATCCTGCTCCACCTGTAACTAAAATTGTTTTATCTTTTATCGAATTAGTAATATTTTGATAATTAATTGGCATTTCTTTTCTATTAATTAAATCTTTAATATTAATATCCCTCACAGATGTAATTGATTCAGGCTTAACTAAAATATTTTTAAGAGAAGGGATTGTAAGAATTTTTTTATCAGTTTTAAGTAAAATATTATAAATATCATTAAAACGTTTTTGAGATGAAGATGGTAGAGCAATAACAATCTCATCAAACATATTAGAATATTTTTTAATATTTAATATTGAATCTAAAACTTCTACGTCTTCAATCTTTTTGCCTATTTTCTTTCTATTGTCATCAAAGATACCAATAAATACAAATTGACTATTTAAGCTAGATCTTTTTATTGTGTTAATAAATCGAGCTCCAGCGTCTCCGCCTCCAATTACAACCATTCTCTTTATAGTTTTATTAGTTAAGTTCATAGAAAGTTAGATACCTCTATTTAGAACAATATGTGATGAACCAGGTGGAGTAGTTGGAACTAAAGGATCTTTTCTTAAAACTATATCAGTAAGCTGCTTATCAGCCCCAAAATTTTCAATAATTTTTGAAATAATAGACAAGGTTTTATCTCTATTAATAAAATTAAATAAAGTTAGAATCATTAGCTGCAAATCTAGAAACAGTGAGACATTTTCAGTATAAAAAATTGCCAGCCTACTTTTCCAAGGTCTAATTAGTTGATTATAGTCAAGATCAGGATCTTTACTATTCTCTAAAATATCACCTTCATCTGCAAATACTATTGAAGATATATCTGTTATACCTGGTCTCATTCTTAATATTTTTAATTCTTCATTAGTATATAAATTAACCTCTCTTTCTACATTTGGACGAGGTCCAACAAAGCTCATCTTAAATGTTAAGATGTTAATTAAATTAGGTATTTCGTCAATCTTAAATCTTCTAATAAAATTTCCTAGCTTTGTAATTCTAGGATCGTTAGAAGATGTTGAATCAACCTTATTAGCATCAGCATTTACAATCATAGATCGAAATTTAATCATATTATAATTCTTATTATTTTTACCAACTCGCTTAGGTGTATAAAAAGGGTTAGAAAAATCTTGCAAAAAGATTCTTAATGCAAAATAGAGTGCTGGAATAAAAAGAATAACAAACAATATCAATGCTACCAAAAAATCAAAGGTTGGTTTTAAAATAATTCTATATAGATTTTGCATTTTCTACTATATCATTAATATTAATATAATAATCTTCTTCAAGAGGTTTACTTGTAGGAGCTGGAGAATCTTTCAATCCCATTCTTCTTGGAGGAGATTGAAAATCAATAAATTTTTCTGATACAGAAGCAATAACTTCACCTGCAAATCCACAATTCTTCCAAGATCCATCCAATACTAATAATTTTCTAGTTTTTTTAACTGAGTCAATGATTAAATCTGGATTAAATGGATTTAGTACTCTGCAATCTATTATTTCTGCGCTGATATTATTTTTGGCTAATTCTTTACCAGCTTCCAATGCCTGGCAAGAAGTAAATCCAGATCCTACTATTGTAATGTCTGTACCTTCTTTAATGATTTTTGGGCCAATAGTTTTGATATCTAGCTCTTTAAGTTCTGTGACTTCTTCTTCTAAGTCAGCACACCACCTATCATCTATATATAAAACTGGATCATTTGATAGAATGCTTGCAATTAATAAATCTCTAGCATCATTTGCAAAAGCTGGCATTACAACTCTCAATCCTGGTATGTGTGCATACCAAGAATGTAAGGCTTGAGAATGTTGAGCGCCTTGCTCACCTCCCCTGTTGATAATAGCTCTAATAGTTAGTGGAATTTTGATTCCTCCACCAAGCATAGATTGCCATTTAGCTGCTTGGTTAACAACTTGATCTGAAGCTAAAACCATAAAATCCATTCTGGGATGTACAACAATAGCTTTCATACCATTTAAAGCAGCGCCTAAGGCAGTTCCCGTTACGGAATTTTCAGATACTGGACAATCTATAATTCTTTCTTTCCCAAATTTTTTATCAAGATCAACCATTGTGTTACCAACATACCATGGACTCCACAACCCTTGACCTATTATAAAAGCATCATCATAGTTTTCTAAGATATATTCAAAAGCAGTCTGTATACCTGATCCGTATGTTATTTTTTTGCTCATCTATAATATACCGTGTCTAATAGTTGTTGTTTATTCGGATAAGAATCGGAAATTGCCTGATCAAATTCTTTATTTAATTTATCTAAAATAGATTTATTGAAAGAGTTAAAATCGCTTTCAGACATAGCATTTTTAGCAATAAGAGAATTCTTTAATCTATCTATAGGGTCTTTTTGTTTCCAAGGCTCTAAGTCTTCTTTTCTTTGTAAACCTACATCAATATTATCATCATGACCTACATGACCTTTCCATCTATAAGTAACAGCTTCAATAAAAAAGGGTTTTCTATGACTTCTAGCAATTTCAATAGCCTTTCTAGATGTATCTAACAATACCTCTATATTATTTCCATCAATGACTGCGTTTTCTATCCCATGCGCATTTGCAAAGCGAGAAATAGAATCAAATTTTTGTCTTTCAGAAATATGCATATGGCTAGAAAATAAATTATTCTCACAAACAAAAATAACTGGAAGATCATAGTATGAAGCTATATTAAGCGATTCGTGTAAAACCCCTTCTTCGCTTGTACCATCTCCAAAATAAGATACTGATACTGATTGATTTTTAGATAATTTCATAGCTAAACCTGCACCTACGGCAACGGGAATAGTAGCTGATACAATTGGAACAGACCCCCCAAATCCTTGAGACTCTCCTACAATGTGCATTGACCCTCCCATGCCTTTAGAGCAGCCAGTTTCTTTACCAAGTATTTCAGCAAATAAACCATATGTATCCATTGTAAGACTGAGATAGTGTCCATGAGATCTATGATTGCCATAAACTCTATCATCTGAATGTAAAAATTGTGACATGGCTACAGGAATAGCTTCTTGACCTATAGCTAAATGGCAAGGACATTTTATAAGTCCACTTTTAACATTGTCAGATATGATTTCTTCTGCAACACGAATTGTTATCATTTTTTTTAATAGAAGAATATATTCTTCATCAGTAAGAAGATTCAGTTCTGGATTTTCATTACCAATCTTTGGATTTTTTAAATCATTTAAATTCTTCATCATGAATAAAACTTTCTAATAACTGCTGATACATATTCTGCGTCATCTAGAGACATAAGAGAATTCATTGGTATAAGCATACACTTTTTAAATAATTCTTCTGTAAAAGAAAGATCGTGACAGTCAAATCCTAATCCGTCAATTTGATGAATTGCCTTGCCACCCCACTGAATTAAAGTTCCAATTCCATTATCTGCAAGAAATACTTTTAATTTGTCTCTTTGTTCACATCTGATTTCAAAATTTTGAAAAGTATCAAATCTTTCTTTTTCAGAATCAGGAGCAGGTGGCATTGTTATTTCTTGAATATCATTTAATTTTTCGTGATATAAAGAAGCAATATCCCTCCTTAGCTTGATATCATCTTCAAATGTTTTAAATTTTTCAAGCAAAATTGCAGCCTGAAGATTATCTAATCTAGAGTTAAAGCCCCAAGATACATGCTCTCCGCTTTTGTCTCTACCATGATCTCTCATTTCTGATACCTTAGAATAAATATTCTTATCATCAGTCACAACAGCGCCTCCATCTCCAAAACAACCTAAAACTTTTGCAGGGTAAAAACTATATGTACCAGCTAAACCAAAAGTCCCTGCCATTTTATTTTTATATAAAGAACCTAAACCTTGAGCAGCATCTTCAATAATTAACAAATTATTTTTTTTAGCAATATCTGATATACTATCCATATTACATGTTCTTCCGTTTAATTGAACTGGCATAATAGCTTTCGTTTTATCTGTAATTCTTTTTTGTATATCATTTGGATCTAATAAGTGATCAACTCCACATTCTGCTAAAATAGGTTCTGCACCAACAAATTTGATCGCAGCAGGAGAGGCAATATAGGTATGAGAAGGAACGATAACTTCATCTCCCTTTCCAACATCAGCCGCTAACAATGCAAGCCAAATAGCATCAGTTCCATTTGCTACTCCAATGGCATATTTTGAATTAGTGTATTCAGCTAACTTATTTTCAAACTGGACTAAGTCATCTTGTAAAATATATGCACCCTTATTAATCACAGAACTTATTGCAGCATCCATTCTATCTTTTTGAGATAAATATAATTGTGGATAATTAAAAAATGGTACTTTTCTCATTTACTCTCCTTATAATATTTTTCTATTACCTTAATAACATTTCTTGTATGTGCATATCCTGTAATACAACTTTTAGGATTATCAAAATAAGAAATAAATGAATTTATTTCATTAGATAATGGTTGCGATGAATTATCAAAATCAACCTGTTGAACTCCATCATTATTATGAATATAATTTTTATCTATAGATATATCATGTATAGTAATTTTTTTAGTCATGTCGTCAAAAATAATGGTTTTTTTTGATCCAATTATCTTGAGAGATCTAATTTTTTCTGGATAATACCAGCTAACATCAATTTTTGCATAAACATTATTATCATACTCAAGTAATGTTGAGGAAAAATCATCATGTGGAGAAAATGTAAAATTAGATTTTTGAGTTGACATATTGATATAATCTTGATCATTTAAGAAAAATTGTACCAAACTAATATCATGCGGAGCTAAGCTTAGAAAGACATCAGTATTTTCTCTCATAATACCAAAATTTAATCTTTGGCTATGTATAAACATGATTTCACCAATATCTCCATTATCTGTAATCTCTTTAATTTTTTGTATTGCAGAATTATATAAATAAGTATGCCCAGACATTAATACATTATTATTCTGTTCTGACAAACTATTTAAAATATCTATTTCTTTAACTGATTTTGTCATTGGTTTTTCTACTAATACATGAATATTATTTTCTAAGCATTTTTTAGCTAATTCAAAGTGTGTATTTGGTGGAGTTGCAATAATTGCACCATCAATTGCATGTTTTTTAAATAATGTATTATCAAATTTTTTATAAAAAACAACATTGGGATATAATTGATAGAAATTGTGATCAGAATCAATTGCTGGATCTACTACATACAAAGAAGATACATTTTTGTTTTCGTAAAGCTCACGTAAATGATTTTTACCCCAATATCCAGCTCCAAAAAGTACTATATTTTTTAAATTATTTTCCATTATCTTTTTGCCTAATACAAATAGATTATCTCGTAAATATTCTTATTTTATCAACAAATAACCATATTAAATTTAAATATTTTATATTGGAAGAATAGTCTGAAGCATCCTTAGGTTTTTCACTCATGATAGTCTCAAATTCTTTATCTGTGAAATTAAGTTTTTTTAGAAAAAAATCTTTATCATTTAAAAATGATCTCTCATCATATAATTTATTATTTAGCAAGGAAAGTGCATCCGATCGGTTCATTTGCTTGCTTATAATAAGATTAGAGTAATGTGCTTTTCTTTTATCTATATTATATTTTTCAGGTAGGATGTATTGTTGAAAAAATTTAGTGATCATAGATTCATCATGCTTAGATGCGTAAGGTCTATATTCCAATTTTTCTTTTAAAAGATCAAAAACATCATTTTTATTATACTCAAAATAATTTAGTATAGGCACATATTTAATTCTTTTTATCACAAAATAATAAAAATATTCTATCAAGTTCATAGTTGGCGTAGTTTTAAGCTTACGATTTGAAAATTGTCTTGTAATAGAGGAAATAAGCTTTTTGTCATTGTTTGTTTCCATCCAAGAAAAAGGCATGATACCTTCCGTGGAATTGTTTCCGCCATGTAAAATAAATTTAACTTTATTTTTAGCAGCAACCTTAATCAATAAAGAGACAATAGCATGATCAGTCGCCATTTCTATATTCTTTACTGATGACAAAATTAATGATCTTTGTATGTCTCTAAATTCATTCCAATCTACTACATGGGTATATAAATCTATATCTAAAATATCTAAGCAGTTTTTTATATTTTCTACAGCTAATTCGGAATTCCATCCATTATCAAAGTGTACTGCAAGAGGATTTAGTTTTAAAACTTTTTTCACTATGTAAGCTGTATAAGTGCTATCTACCCCTCCGCTCACACCTATAATACAATCATATTTCTTAGATTTGGAACTTTTTTGTATTCTTTCTTTTAGTTTTTTTAAAGACTCTTCATCATATTGGGATGCTTCATTATCTATTTTATGAATGTGCTCTAAGCACAAATTGCATTGACCATTTTTATCAAATACTATATCAGGCACTGTTGTATCCATAACGCAGTATGTACAAACTTGATTAGCTATCGTGGACTTTTTCATAGACATAGATTATATGAGCAATATAATTAACTATCAGTAATTTAATAATTGTTTTTTTTCATCATAATTAGGATAGTTAATCAATACAGCATTATGGGGACCATAATATACAAAAATACTGCCTGCAGCCAGTGCAGAAGCTTCAGTTTCTTGAAAATATTTTTTAATATATTTATGGGAAGAAGCTCCTCCTGTTCCAATAACGGGAACTGTTGAAATGTTAACTATATCTTTAATAAAAGGTATATCCATTTTATCCATTGTGCCTTCATAAGAAACACATTGCAAAAGTATTTCGCCCGCTCCACATTGAATTGATTCATTAATAAATTCGAATATATTTTTTTTTGACTTTTTTCTTCCGTTTTCAAATAAACAAATTCTTTTACCTATAAAATTAATTTTGTAATCAATAGCACATACAACTGCTTGATTTCCAAATTTTGAAGCAATTTCGCTTAAAACTTCAAAATTATTCTGATTGACTGAATTCAAAACTACTTTTTCAAATCCACTACGAAAAATTTTTTCAGCATAATTTACATTTGTAATACCTCCACCATATGATAAGGGCATAAATGCTTCACCTGCTAATTCATATAAAAAGTCAAAATCAGGTTCTTTATTAGACTTATCGATATCTAAAATCATTAACTCATCAACTTCTTTTTCATTAAAAATTTTGATTGCTACTATTGGATCTCCAACATAAGAAGGATTTTTAAAATTATTTGTTTTGTACAACAACCTATCTTTTATTAATAATATTGGTATAATTCTTTTCAAACTTTTATCTCACAAAAATTTTTTAATAAATTCGCTCCATATTTTAAACTTTTTTCAGGATGAAATTGAAAACCAAATAAATTGTCTTTAAAAATTATCGAATCAAAATCAAAACCATAGTTTGTTTTGGCTAAAACATTTTTATTATTTTTGCAATCTGCATAATAGCTATGTACAAAATAATATCTCGATCGATCTTTGATAGAATTATCAAAAATATGATGACTACTTTTCAAATGAATATTATTCCATCCAATATGTGGAACTTTAAAATCATTGTTCGGAAAATGAAACTTTTTAACACTGCCTGAAATTAATGATAGCCCTTCAACTCCACCAGATTCTTCACTTCCATCCATTAAAAGCTGCATTCCGAGACAAATACCAAGAAATGGAATTTTTTTATTTAAAACTATGTCTTGAATTTGGATAAATAAATCTTTCTTTTTAAGGATATCAATAGCCTTCCCAAAATTACCTATCCCAGGAAAAATAATTTTATCATCAGATGAAATATCTTTCAAATTGTCAACGATTTCAGCTTCGTAACCAATCCATTTAATTATATTTTTAACAGAGTTTATATTTGATATTTTTGAATCTATTATTTTAATTTTCATTTCTTATCATTAGTTATAAATTATTTAGTAATACATTATTAAAATAATCTCGAATTTGATTTGATTCTTGATCCCAATTATATTTTTTAAAAAATTCTAAACAATTTTCTTCTAAAAGATTTCTATCCATCTTTTTTATCTTAACAATAGCATTGTTAATGGATTCTAGCTTATCGCCTTGCTGGATTAATACTCCAAGATTATATTTTTTAATAAATTTGGATTGCTCTAAAAAACCTCCACCAATCATAGGCAATCCAGCCATTGCACTTTCAAAAAATTTATTGCCGATCCCATATAAATTATTAATTGGCAATTCATTAGAAAATTGCAGGGCTTGAATTGAGTAATCTGCTGATCTTAAAATACTATATAGCTTTTCTTGTGGTACAGGATCATGAATAAAAATTTTATTAGTTTTACTTGCAAGAGATTTAATATGATTTTCATTTTCAATAATTCTGCCAATAAATACAAAACATATATCTAAATCTGTTTTTAATGCATAATCCATGTAATAGTTTACACCTCTACTATCATCTAAAACACCAACGTAAGCAAAAATATCTGTTGTATTCTTAATATTAAATTTTTCTCTTAAATAATTATTTTTGGGGAATTTATTATAAAATGGAGCATTATGAATTCTCACAGGATCTATATTATACCATTCTTTATATAGTTCTTTAAATTTATCATTTACAACTACTACAACATTGGCAAAATTAATTAAAAATGATTCTACAACTTTTGCTATGCTCTGAGTAGCAATTGACCAACCATCTCTTTTAGCTTCAATTTCATGTGTATCATATACAACTTTTGTTTTATTAAATAGCTTATAAAGAACACAGACTGGCAAGGATGCAAGATTATGAGCGTGTATAACTTGAGGTTTTTTTTCTAATAAAAATCGATAAGTAAGCTGTGACAATTTAAAAACATTTATGACTTTTATATAAAATCCTGTTTTTAACCATTGTTTTTCACTAATACTTAATCTATGTATAATAATATTTTTTTCAAGAATTTCATTTTTTTTTAAAGTGCCATCATTAATTCCTAATAAAAAAATATTGTCAAAATATTTTAAACTACTAATTGTTTTTGAAATTTTTTGTATCCTTGATTCGTGAATCATAATTGAAGGATAAATATGGACATTATTTTTCATATTGTATTTTATATCCATAATAGTTTCTAGGTAATATAAAAATCAATAATAAAGAAAAAAGTAATCCTGAAGTTAAAAAAGCAGTGAAAATCGAACTATTGATTAGAGTAAAGACAGAATATGTCATAACTAGCTTAACAAAAAACAAATTCTTACCATATGAAAATGAATCAACAATTTTTAATACTACTAGAAAAACAACCAATACTATAGCTACTCCCATGATTCCTAATTTAGCATATCCATCAGAAATTAGACCAGTATTAGCACTTGATCCTATCTCAAAAAATATTCTGCTAATTTCTCTTGGTAGATCTGTATGATAAGATTTGCCAAAAATAGAACTAAAAACGCTTGTATCTAAAAAATAAGAATAATCATATTTCTGAAAATAATTATAATATGATAATGAAACAAGTTGTGGTACAAATATCAATCGATTTATGAAAAGACCTGACAACAAAGGATTAACAAAAAATAATAAACTTGCTACTATTGTCATAAAAATATAGCCTTTTATATAACTAATCTGTTGAGAATGATTACTAATTTTTTCAATAATAATAATTCCAAAATAGAGCGCAAAAGTAAATAGTAAAGATTTTTCAGATGATGTCGAATAAATCATCATTCCTAGTAATAGTGAAATGCTTGTTAAAAAAAAATTTCTGTATATGATTGAATAAGCAAATAAAAGAGGTGTGCCCAATGTGAAAAATGTCATAATTAAGTATCCTGCGCTTCCCATTGATTTAAAATTGGCTCTCTGACTATATACTAAATCGCTAGTGATTGCAAGAAGATCAAAATCTATATTAAAACCATATTTTATGAAAAACATTATAGTCGAAATTATATAAAATGAATAAAAAACTAATTCAAATAAGGAGGAGTTCTCAAAAGAAGGGGTTTTAAATTTTATAGTTGATAAAAAATTATTCATTAAAGTAATAAATAAAAATGAAGATAGATTAATTAAAAACCAATCAAGAGGAACTAATCCAAAAGTATAGAGTGTGCTCAGTGGTAATAATATTCCTATTAATAGAATCAATATCAAATAGTTAGAGACATTATTTCTTTTATCATTTAATAAAAATGGTACTACAAATAATAGAGAAATTGGAAGATTTAAAAAATATAAGCTCATATCTGCAGAAAACCCTTGGTAGGCATATATTTGAAAGCTAATCAAATAATATAGGATATCGAGTATTAACCGGGAAAAAAGAAGAAAAGAGATAGTTTTATAGTTAATAATCAATTCTAGAGATTTTTGAATTTTTTAGCACATATAGCGATAAAGCTAATAAATTTAAAAATACAAAAAGAAAGATTAGATTTCTTAATCTTGGAAATGATTTATCTTTTGGCAAGTATGGACTGTCAATTAAAAAGATGCCATTATTGGTATTACTCACTTCAATAGATAGAGATTCTTCTTCTGTTCTTAAGCTAACATATACAGATTTAGTTATTTGAATCTCTGTTATTAGCTTACTTATCTCTAATTGTAAAGAAGGAGATTGTGCTAGCCTATTTCTTTCTTGAAACTCTTTTAAAGAATTTTGCTGCTTTAAAAGCTCAACTCTTAAGATTTCATTTCTTTCTTTAAGAAAATTAAGTTTTTTAATATTATTTTCAGAAGTAAAATCATTTATAATACTAATTGTATCTTCAAAGATTAATTTACATATCTCAAAAGATAGATTTTTATCATTAGTGGTTACCTCAAAGTGAATAATTGAACTCTCTAAATCTTGATAAACATTAATAATATTTTGATATAAACTTTCTTTTGCTCTTTCAAAATGTATTTCATTATTTATATCTTGCTTTGGAAAAAGAAGATAAAAAATCTCCTTTGGTTCTTGATTGGTCAAAGAAAGATTATAATTAAGTATTTTAGAAGATAATTTATCATTCTTTGCAATATGCTTTATAACATTTGGATCTGTTAAAGGATTAGTGCTTTGATTCATATTATAGCCAAATTGATTTGCTAGAGAAGATAGAGAAGATTTTTGAGAATCATTATTTCCTGAGGGCAATATTGATGCATAAGATTTGAATTCATTTGGTATTAGCATATATATGAAAAAAGACACAAATAAATTAAATAGTATAATAAAAAATACTCTTTTTTGATGATTTTTTAGTCTCAACAATGATTCTAAATTAAAATCTACTTTATAGCTCATATGTATTAATTTATAATCATAATTCGATGAATAAAAGAATAGATAATTATTTAAATAATTCTGACAAGAAAGTTGCTATACTTGTAACCGGAACTCTTGTAGCGCAACTAATTACGATTTTACTTACTCCATTACTATCAAGAATCTATTCTCCATCAGACTTTGGATTATTTGCAATTTTTTTTAGTACAACAGGAATTTTATCATCAATAATTGGTGGTCGTTATGAAATTGCAATAGTGCAACCTAAAAAAATGTCTGAATCAATGACTTTAGCATTTATCAGCTTATCTATAATGCTATTATCAACCATTTCTTTAACGCTATTTTATTTTTTATTTAAAGAGAAAATTTTTCAGTTAACAAATGTGGATAGCAATTTTCTTATATTAATACCTTTATTAACTTTTTTTATTGGATTATTTAATATTTTAGATATGTTAAATACTAGATTAGAAAATTATAATTCTATATCTATTGCAAAAATTTTAAGATCTTTAGTACAAAATGTAACACCAATAGCTCTAGCCTATATTTCAACAAATTTTATTAACCTTCTAGTTGGGTATCTAAGCGGATTTATTATTACATATACTACTTTAATTAAAAAGATATTCTTTAAAAAAGAAAACCTAAAAGATATTTCAATAGAAAAAAGTTTTTCAATTATAAAAAAATATAAGGTCTTTCCACTTTATAATGCTCCTTCATCATTTGCAAATACTGTGACACATCAACTACCATTTATTTTTATATATTATATTGGAGGAGAAGCAACCAATGGATTATATTTTCTAGCAGCTAGATTAATATCAATTCCTACAACTTTAATTGGAGTGTCATTTAGTCAAGTTTTTTATCGTCAAATTATATTTAACATAAATAATAAAATTAAACTTCTTCCCCTTTTCAATGAATCGATAAGAAAATTATTTTTTATAGCTCTCCCTTGTTTCCTTTTAATATTTTTTTTAAGCCCAAAATTATTCCCTCTAATTCTTGGAAAAGAATGGATTGAATCTGGCATAATCGCCCAATATCTTGGTTGTATATTTTTAATTCAGTTTATTGTATCAACAGTAAGTCAAGTAATATCGATAGAGAAATATGTTTTGAGGGGAGCAAAATGGAAATATGGCTATTTCTTTTCATCAATTTTATTATATAGCATGTCATATTTTGCAAAAATAGATTTTTATACATTTTTACTATTTTTAGTTATTCATGAATATATTTTGTATTCAATATATTTTTATATAATTCTTAAATCTGTAAAAGAAAATGATGCTTGCCTATAATTTTATTATTTATTAAATAATTTTTTTCTAATCTTGGTTGCAGAAATTTCTTTTATTGTTTTTGGAGGAATATGTTCAACAATATCATATCCGACACCTCTGCCATAGTTAATTGATTCTATATCCGGGATTATCATAATTTTGACTTTATTTAATACAATCAAATCTTCCAGTTCCTTTTCAAGGTTATCCTTTACTTCTTTTGGTGTGTATGGATTATTTTCATCTGTTTTCATATCTCTTATGCATATAAGAACGCTTTTACCATCATTTAATCTTTGATCAATCAACCAACGATGACCTTTATGCCAAGGTTGCCATCTACCAATAAACATTGAGTATTTCATCTAAACTTTCCTCTTCTGATTTATTTGTTGTATCCATATCTAAAAAATTTTCTTTTGGTGGTTCATAATTTTCTGCAAAGTAATTTTCTCTTCCTCTGATTTCAGTAGTATGTAAATAGACTTCTAACACTTTATATTTAGATTTAAACTCTTCTCTAAGATCTATGTATGGAGATACTAATGAAACAATAGGGGTACATCCTTTATTAATTAAATATGCTGCAATACTCATACCTAATCGTATATTTGCTTCTCTACCCTTTCGTGAATAATCTTTGTTTTGAAAAAGATCTCTTAGGTCATCTCCATCAATATTGAAATACAGATTATTATCTTTTGAAAACCTTTTAAGAAGCAGATTAGCTAAAGTTGTTTTTCCGCTTGCAGGTTGGCCTGTAAGCCAGATAGCTTGGTATTTATTCATTTTCATCGCTCGAAACTGCTCTTCCCTTTAATTGTTCCCAGTCTCTTTCAGGCCTAACTCTTAAATTAGTTTCCCATGCGCCCTTTAAAACACTCATTTCAACATTATTTTCTTTTGCAAAGGTAATTAATGCTTGGATATCTTTCGGAAAACAACTTCCGCCGAAACCAAGTTTTCCATCAGGCCCAGGAACAGCAAGGTGTGAATGGCCAATTCTTCCATCTAGAATAAAGCCATCAATCGCATCTTGCCAGTTAACTCCAACTTTATCTGACAATAATTTCATTTCATTTAGAAATGAAACTTTAGTAGCAAAAAACAAATTATTCATATATTTAATCATTTCAGCAGTTTCAAAATTAGTTTTCAGCACTGGAATAGGTCCAAATCTATCTTGATAAAGTTTTTCAACACGATCTAAAGATGAATCTTCACCCCCAAGTATTATTCTACTTTGATTGATAAAATCAAAATTTGCAGATCTCTCAGTTAAAAATTCAGGGTTAAAAACAAAATTAATATTTTTAAATCTATCTTGTAATTTTCTTGTAGTTCCAGGAACAACAGTTGACCTCAATAAAAGAATATTATTTGTATTTTTATTTATTTTATTGATTTCCTCTAACGACTTTTCAATGATAGATAAATCTATAGATCCATTTTTTTTTGATGGAGTAGGCAAAGAAAGAAATATAAAGTCAGATTCATTAATTGTCTCATCTAAACTATTTATAGATCTGCTAGGATCTTTATCATATATCTTTAAATCTGAATCATATCCAGTTTGAGAAGAAAAACCTTGCGCTACAGCAGAGCCCACAAATCCCTTCCCAATAATTCCAATTCTTGGATTTTTATTATTTTCTTTTATCATATCATTTCCTTTTTAAATATTTATGTTATCTTGAATAATATTAGTAATTAATTTTATATCTTCTTCTTCCAAATAAGGATGCATAGGTAGGCTCAATATTCTAGAACCTAAATCCTCTGAAATTGGGAAGTCTCCTTCTTTGTATTTTAAATACCTGTATCCAGCTTGCAAATGACCTGATATAGGGTAGTATATCACTGAAGGTATGTCATTATCGCGCATTTTATTTTGAATATTGTCTCTTATTTCTTCTGAATCAAATAGTATTGAAAACTGAGCATATACTGAATTATAGTCTTTTGGAATATGTTGAAAAATGATAGGTAAGTCTGCTAATCTCTTTCTATATAAATTTGCTATTTTGTTTCTCATTTTAATTTCGTTTTTAAAAATGCTAATTTTTTCTAGTAAAATAGCTGCTTGCAAAGTATCAAGTCTAGAATTCATACCAACTCTTATATTATCATATTTATCAAAACCTTTTCCATGAACTGCTAAAGATCTGATAATTTTAGCGTAATCATCTGAATCTGTAAAAACAGCTCCACCATCTCCATAGCACCCTAAAGGCTTTGCCGGGAAAAAAGATGTTGTAGTAATATCTGAGAATGTACCGACTTTTTTATCACCTTTGCTTGCACCAAAAGATTGTGCTGCATCGCCAATAACTTTTAGATTATATTTTTTAGCTATATCATTAATCATTCTATGTCTTGCTGGTAATCCAAATAAATCTACCGGCATAATAGCTTTAATTGTTTTGTCAGATTCACTAATTACTTTTTCAATGTGATCTGGGTTCATATTAAATGTTGAATCATAAACATCAACTAATATTGGTGTTGCTCCTACGGCCGCTATAGCTTCAAGCGTAGCTATATATGTAAAAGGTACAGTAATCACTCCATCTCCTGGACCAATATCTAGTGCCATTAGAGCTAACATCAAAGCATCTGTGCCATTAGAGCATCCAATAGCATATTTTGCACCACAAAAAAGAGATAGTTGATCTTCGAATAATTGAACTTCTTCTCCGCCAATATATCTTCCTTCATCTAAAACTTTTTTTATACGTTCATCGATTGAAGCTCTAATGTTTTCTTGCTGCTTTTTTAAGTCAATAAATTCCATAACTATAGGTAAAAACTTTTTATTTTATCACAAACATGATCTATTTCTTCATTAGTTAACTCTGGGAACATTGGAAGCGAAAGAATTGACTTAGAAGTTTTACTGCCAATAGGAAAATCCGCTTCTGAATAGTTTAAATCTTTATAACAATCCAGCAATGGCAATAAGTTTGGATAGTGTAGCGCTGTACCAATATTATTATTTTGTAAGTATTTTTTTAGAGAATCTCTTTCATTAGCAAGAATAACATATAGGTGAAAAACATGCGATGCAGAACTATCAATATTAGGAACTTTTAATCCTTTAATATCCTTTAATAAACTATGGTAACGCTGAGCAATTTCTTGTCGCCTAGCAGTCCACTTTAGTATATAATTTAATTTTGTATTAAGAATGTTTCCCTGGATACCGTCCATCCTAGAATTTATTCCCTCATAAATGTGCGTATGCTTAACGCTCTGGCCATGGTTAGCAAGCATTCTAACTTTTGTAGCTATTTCATCATTATTTGATATTACAGCTCCAGCATCACCAAATGCTCCTAAATTTTTTCCTGGATAAAAACTTATTGTTGCTATGTCTCCGAAAGTACCTACATATTGATTCTTATATTTTGAAAAAATTGCCTGTGCACAATCCTCAATAACATAAATTGAATGATGTTTTGCAATGCTTATTAGCTTGTCTAGGTCTTTTACTGGTTGACCATATAGGTGTACAGGTATAATTGCCTTAGTATTTTTTGTAATAGCATCTTCAATCTTATTTACATCTATATTATAATTATCTTCTTCAATATCAATAAATATAATTTTAGCACCAGTCTGGCTAATTACTTCGGAAGTAGAAATCCATGAATTACAAACTGTAATTACCTCATCTCCTGGGCCAATATCTAATGCTTTTAATGCTAAATATATTGCATCAGTACCATTTCCTACACCAATACAATTTTTAATTCCATACATATTTGAAAAATTTTTTTCAAAACGCTCAACATACTTTCCCCGAATAAAAGCAGTATTATCAAGTACCTCATTTATAGAGCCATGAATCTCTTCTTTAATACTTTCATATTGTTTTTTTATATCTGCAAAGGGTATTTTCATTTTATAGTCTTGGCAGGGGAACCTGCAACTTTCGTATTATCAGGAACATCAGATGTCACTACGGATCCGGCTCCTACAACAGCATTTTTACCAATTCTTACCGGAAATATTACACAACCACTTCCAATAACTGCATTATCACAAATCTCCGTTTTTTTCCAATGCTCTTTTGATCCAGTTCTTTTGAAAGACGGTGGATTGACATCGTTAACTGTCATAACTGAATGCCCAATGAAAACATCATTCCCGATATCAACTAAAGAACAAATAAAGGAGTGAGAGCTTATAATAGAATTATTACCAATTTTTGTATTATTTTGGATTTCTACATACGAACCAATTTTTACATTATCTCCTATGTTCGTACCATAGATATTACAAAAATGCCATATTTCAGTGCCTTCACCAATTTTAGAATCAGTTACTATTGAATGTTTACCTTTTTTCATTTTTTTCTTTTAGTAGAATTGAATTTTAAACAAAATCTCATATAATTAAAGTAATTATTTTTAATATAATTAAAGCTAAATTATTCACAATTCTTTAATGTTAATATATAAGAATTAATATTTTAGGGCCCATAGCTCAATTGGTTAGAGCAACGGACTCATAATCCGCAGGTTCGGGGTTCAAGTCCCTGTGGGCCCACAAATGAGCAGTCATTCATATATATCAAATCCAAAGAATGAAGATATTTTTATTAATATCAATGGAGAATTGTTTCATAGAAGCAAAGCAAAAATTTCTGTTTTTGATAGTGGATTCTTGCTAGGAGATGGTGTTTGGGAAGGAATTAGACTTCATAAATCTAGTCTAGTTTTTATAGAAGATCATCTTGATAGATTATATTCAAGTGCACGTGGTATTTCATTAGATATCCCTTATTCAAAACAAGAAATAATTCATCAAATAAATAAAGTGATAGATAAGAACAAGATGCATGATAACATCCACATTCGTTTAGTTATATCTAGAGGAGATAAGATTACTCCATACCAGAATCCTAATTCAAATGTAGGTCCAATTAATTTTGTAATTATTCCTGAATATAAGGAAACAGACCCCAATACATATATAAAAGGTATAAATATTGGAAGAGTCCCTAATATTAGACCTAATGGTAGCATACTAAGCCCTCATTACAATACTCTTAGTAAGCTAAATTGTATTTTAGCCAGTATAGAAGCGAATAAACTTGGGTACGATGAAGGAATAATGAATGATATGAACGGCAATATTAGTACATGTAATTCTACCAATCTATTTTTTATTAAAAATGAAACAGTTTTAACTTCTACCGGAGAATATTGCTTAAATGGAATTACAAGAGGAAAAGCTATTTTAATATGTAATCAAAATAATATAGCATGCTCTGAAACTAAATTTAAATTTGAAGATATTAAAAACTGTAATGAGGCTTTTGTAACAGGTACATTTGCAGGTATTATTCCTGTATCACAATTAGAAAATAAAAAACTGGAATCAACTAATTCAGAATCGTTAGTTAATAAAATTAGAATGTTATACAATCAAGAAATTCAAGATTATATAAGCTAGTATGAGAATTGCTTGCTGGTCAGGTCCAAGAAATATATCTACCGCACTAATGAGATCTTGGTCATCTAGAAAAGATTCATTTGTTTCAGATGAACCTTTTTATGCCTACTATCTTAAAGAGAGACAGTTAAAACATCCAATGTATAAAGAGATTATTCAATATTACCCTAATACGTATGATGATGTTGTTGCAAGTCTTATATCTGAAATACCCAATGGTAAAGAGCATTGGTATCAGAAACATATGGCACACCACTTAATTGATTTGAATAATATCGACTGGATTAAAAATTTTGAAAACTGTATTTTAATTCGTCATCCTAAAAATGTCATAAACTCTTATATTAAAAAAAATAATCTATATCATGTAGATGAACTTGGTTATCGTCAACAATATCAACTCATAAAAAATTTAAAAAAAAATAAAATGGATGTAACAGTAATCGATTCAAATATTCTTCTAGCAAATCCTAGAAAAATCTTAAGTCAATGGTGCTCTCGCTTAGGAATCAATTTTGATGAAAATATGCTAAAATGGGAAAAAGCTATCTATCCAACTGACGGAATATGGGGCAAGCATTGGTACGACTCAGTTAGAAATACAAACAAATTTTCGAAAAAAATTACTCAAAATAAAAATATAAAAATAAATTCAAAATACTGTTCTATATATGATGAATGCATAGAATACTATAAAGAAATGTATTCAATGACTCTGCATTAAAAGCTGTTTTTTAAGATATTTAGGAAAATATTCAACCATTTGCTTTTGTAATTTATTAGACATTCTTCTTTTTACATCAACACTATCGTCTTTTAAAGACTCCATTGACGCATTTGGTATATCTGATACTGCGCTTGCTAATAAATCCATCTCCATCTCATACTGTCGTACGGCTACACTATGAAATGTATCCCACTCAAACAAAGGTACAATAGTTCTTTTTATTAACCATCCCTGATCAGCTTCCTCTGAAATTATATGACTTGTTACTCCTAAAGGTTTGTCATTTAAAATTGACCATTTCATTGAATCTAATCCCCTTACATAAGGCAGATATGCTGGATGAGAATTTATAATTTTTTTTGAATCAGTTAGTTCTTTTTTTATGATTCCTGCTCCACCAATTAACACATAATCATTTTCTCCTATTGAGGGCAAGTCATCTAAGCTATTTAACTCAGTATAGTTAAATCCCAATTTTCTTGATAAATCTTTAGGATATAAATCAATTGTTGCATTTTTATGAAATTCAAATGGTCTATGAGGCATGAAAGGAACAAAATTTTTTCTTTCTGACCATGGCGTTGAGAACACTTCAACACTCTTAAAATCTTTAGCCAAAAGACGAAATAAAAGATCTTGTGTTTTTCTGTGTGGATAATTATATGTAATAACAAAAATCATTTTTTTAGTCTATTAAGTATAATTTTATTAATTATTTTTGAAGCGCTTCCATTACCATATAAATCTTTATATATAATTTCTGAATTAACTAATTGATTTACAGCATGCATTATATCATCAAGCTTTGAAGGGTCTATCAAGATAGATGCATTATTCTTTTTTAACTCAGGCCATTCAGATTCAGTACGACAAACTAATGTTTTCTTTTTAAGATAGTACGCATCTTTTTGTAAGCCTCCCGAGTCAGTTATGACAAAGTTTGATTCGCTTACTAATGATAGAAACGTGCTATAACCACAAGGATCAATCATTTTAATATGTGAAATATCAATGTCTAATGATTTAAGAGCTTTTTTTGTTGCTGGGTGTATTGGTAATACAACAGAAAAAATGTCTTTTGAGATGGTATTTAGGGCTGTAAATATATTATGTAATTTTTCTTTGTTAGAGGTATTTTCTTTCCTATGAATAGTGGCAACAATATACCTATTTTTTATTAAGCCCATTTTATCATAGGCTTTTTTAGTTAGAATATTATCTTTATTTTTTACAAAAGTATCTAGCATTATATCTCCGGTAAAAAATATCTTATTCTCTGGAATGCCTTCTTTAAGAAGATTGATCTTTGATTCTTGGCTTGCAACACATAAAATTGTGGATAGGTGATCAGCTACTATCCTATTATGTTCTTCAGGCATATTTTTATTATAAGATCTTAACCCTGATTCGACATGTATTATCTCACAATCATAAGATGATGCTGCAACAGATCCAGCTAAGGTTGAGTTAGTATCTCCAAAGAGAACTACAATATCTGGCTCAGATTTATCAAATTCAAAATCAATTTTTTTGATCATTTCACCAATCATTTGACCGCGAGAAACATCATTAATATTTAAATTAATATTCGGGGAATCTATATTAAGATTTTCAAAAAAAATTTTAGACATGTTGTTATCATAGTGCTGGCCAGTGTGTACCACTATTAAGTTAATATTTTCAATCTTTTTTATTTCATTGGAAAGTGGAGCATATTTAATAAACTGTGGCCTAGCGCCAATTATTATATATATATTCTTTTTATTCATAAGTAATTTGTAATTATAATAATATAATTAAATCAATAAAAAAATAAATAATGAAATTTTTATTATATATATGGAGTCAACCTAGTTGGATAAAATGGATAGCCTACTTTGCTATCGCTTATATACTTTTTGCAATCAAAGAAGCCTTCGCTATTGTTCTTTGGTTTTTGTTTTGCATTCTATTGTACTACATCATTTTTGCTAAAGATATGTTTCAATCAACAACTTATTATGAAAAAAAGATATAATATACTCACATTCTGTATCTTGTTAATTGCTTGCAATGCAAATGTTGCTAATTTGAGACCTCATGGATCTCAGGCTGGTGTGCCAGAATTAACGCGTAATAATTATTTAATGGGATTTTTAAATGAATATCGCAGCTCATACGACGTATCATATTATGACATCAATATAGACTTTAATATTGAAGAAAAATCAATCGATGGTTTTGTAACCATTAAAGCAAGAGCGCTCAATGACATTGACACCCTACAAGTAGATCTAGCTAAAAATTTAAATATTAAAAAAATTACTCATCAAAATAGCTCTGTTGAATATAGCAGAGAAGAAGATGCTGTTATGGTGATCTTTAATCAAACTATAGATAAAGATACATTATTTGATTTCACAGTCCATTATCATGGAATGCCTCAAAGTGCTGATAATCCACCTTGGGCAGGAGGATTCACATGGTCTAAAGATAAAAATGATAGAGATTGGGTAGCAGTTTCTTGTGAAGGGGAAGGTGCAAGAATTTGGTGGCCTAATAAAGATCATATTACTGAAGAACCTGATAGTGTTAGAATGGCTTTTACTGTACCATCTAATTTAGTAAGTGTTGGTAATGGTCAACTAAGAAGTGTTCTAGAGAAAGAGGATGATAAGACTACCTACGAATGGTTTGTGAACAATCCGATTAATAATTATAATATCTCTGTTCAAATCGGACACTATGTTGCCGTTCAAGACACATTTATCAAAGGAGCTACAACCCATTATATGAATCATTATGTACTAGATTATAATGAAGAAGTTGCACAGAACTACTTTCCACAATCAAAAGAAGTTATTCGTTTCTATGAAAAATATTTTGGAGAATATCAATGGTGGAATGATGGATATAAATTAATTGAAGTCCCATATTTAGGTATGGAACATCAGTCAGCTGTAACCTATGGAAATGGATTTAGTATATATAATGGTGTTAGAAGCAGCAGCTGGGCAATGTATGGAGTAATCGATCCGCTTATTATACATGAAACTGGACATGAATGGTTCGGAAACAGTGTTACCGCAGTCGATCCAACACATATTTGGATTCATGAAGGGTTGCAAGTCTATTCTGAGGCATTATATTTTGAAGATAAATTTAATAGCTACCCAGTGAGTATTGACTATTTAAAAAGTATCAAATCAAGAGTTCAAAATAAAATACCTATTGTAGGCCCAGAAGATGAAAATTATTGGGCTTTAAATGGTGATACTTATATGAAAGGTGCTTGGGTAATGCACACCTTGAGGAGTGCTATAAATGATGATCCTGTTTGGTTTAGCATACTAAAAGAATTCATGGTTGAAAATGCAAAAAGTCATGTAAGCACAGAAGACTTCTTTGATAAGGTGAAAGACAAAACTGGTACGGATTATTCATACTTTTCAGAACAATATTTTTATAGCCCGAATCAACCTGAATTAGAACACTACCAAACAGATTCTAGCTTTCACTATAGATGGAATAATGTTAATGATAATTTTATTATGCCGATAGATTTATTAGTTAACGGTGTCGAAAAAAGAGTTTTACCCAATAAAGAGTTTCAATCATTTGATATAAAAAAACACTCAACTATTGAAGTAATGGATTGGAAATTTTATGTTAAGCCGATTCAAAAAAATTAACATTAAAGATTATTACATAGGATTGTCAGTAATACTATTTACATCACTTTGTTCGCAAGATTTTGAAAGCAAATACAATCTAGAATTCAATCCTAATTTTTCTAACCAATGGTGGTCCCATTATAATAATTATGGACAAGAACCCTCGAAGATCAATTTTAGCTATAATGCTCAATATCAAAAAAATAAGACCAATTATTATTTTTTAGTCCTGGCTTCAAAAGATAGAGTGGATATCAGCGAATCATTTATTAAATCCCAATTATTTGATAGTACATATCTGAAAGCAGGAAAATATTATAGAGATTTTAGCATTTATTTAAATGATGAACTTAGTTCTGGATCAATTTTGATTAGTAAAAATGCTAAACCAATGCCAAAAATAGGTTTATTAAGCTCATATAAACTAAAAAAAAATGAAAATATTGATTTTAATTTTGGAATCTCACACGGACTTTTTAAAAAAAATGAGATTTACAATAAGGCTCCTATGTTGCATGAAAAATTTATTTATTTGAATTATAAAAAAAATAAAAATCAACTTAAGGTTGGAATTGTTCATGAAGCAATATGGGGAGGTGGAACAGAAATTGATGGAAATTTTCCAAGTTCTTTTAAAGATTTTTTAAAAATATTTATTAGCGAAGATGGTCCTTTATTAGAAGGAGATTCTCATGCAAATGCTCTTGGTAATCATTTAGGAATTTGGGATTTTTCATATATCAGGACAATAGATAATAAAATCTTAAAAATTTATTATCAACATCTTTTTGAAGATACCAGTGGGCTAAGATTTGCAAATAGATATGATGGATTGTGGGGTTTAGAGTTAGTCAATTATGTTCCAAAAACTAATATCCTATTAGAATATTTAGATACAACTAATCAATTTATAGATCCCCCATATGTACAAGAATCATATTATAATCATGGTGAGTATCCTGAAGGTTGGAGCTATGCTGGCTATGCACTTGGCAATCCTTTTATTAACGCAGGTAATTACTCAGATGTTAACCCGTTAAAAATGCTCCATATTGGGATTGGCTATAATGAGTTGAGCGAATATAACTATCAATTATTATTTTCTAGAAAGATTGATACTTCTGACCCCATTAAATACAAAATAGTTTTTGGAAAAGTAGTAGATAGTCTATTATTGAACATGTTTATCATTGGCGAAGAAGGACAAAAAAATAATATAGGGATAGATATTTCTTATTATCTATAAAGAATTCTCAATTATATCACATAATATGTGGCCAATTAAAATATGCATTTCTTGAATTCGCTGAGTGCTACTAACATTAATATCAATATTAACATCAGAATGATTAGCTAATATACCACCATTGTTTCCTGTTAAAGAAATAACTTTTAATTTATGCGACTGTGCAAATAATGATGCATTTACTACATTCGAAGAATTTCCGCTTGTTGATAAACATATTAAGATATCTTCAGGTTTGCTAAGAGCCTCTAACTGTCGTACAAATATATTATCAAATGAATCATCATTAGACCAAGCTGTAATAAATGCTGTATCAACATTTAGGCATAAAGATTTAAAAGGCTTAATTTTCTTTTGATACATTCCTCCTACAAGTTCTGCAGAAAGATGATTAGCTTGAGATGCGCTTCCCCCATTACCACACCAAAATATTGTTTTACCCTTGCCAATAGCATCAATTATTATACGAGATGCTGAATTAATCATATCTTTGTTAATATGTTTTAAAATTTCAGAATGGTCTTTTATAGAGCTGTTTATTAATTCTTTCATTTATTTAACTCAATATAATTATTAATCTCATCAATTGTAACAGTTGCAGTTCCAGGTTTACCAACTACAATCGCAGCTGCAGTATTAGCAATTTTAACAGATAATTCTATATCTTTAGTTTGAGCATATGCTATAGATAAAGCAGAAATAACAGTATCTCCTGCTCCTGTAACATCTGGACTATCAACATGATGCGGTTTTATATGTTTTACAAAATTATTTTTTCCTATAATGATTATACCTTCAGCGCCTCTTTTTGAAACTACATAAGTAAAATTATTTTCTTTAATAAGTTCATTACACGCATCTATGATTGATTGATCATCTTTAATATCAATTTGAGTAGCCCTTTGCAACTCATTAAAGTTTGGGGTAATAATATGTGCATTTTTATATAAAGAAAAATCATCTTTTTTGGGATCTACTATCATCATATCTGTGTTAATCTTTATATCGTTTATTACGCCCTTGTTATAGTCAGACAATATACAAATATCATAATTATCAATATCATTAGATAAAAAATTTGATTTGAAATCTATAATTTTTTCTTTGTCAAGTCTTGCAACTTGCTTTCCATTTGAATAAATCCTTTGTTTTAATGTAGTGGGGTGATTTTGAATTATTTTTATATCATTAATATTTATACTTTCATTTTCTAATATTGAGAGCAGTTTTTTGCCCCAAATATCATCTCCGACAACTCCTAAGCATGTCACATCCGCTCCCATTGAACGTAAATTCATTGCTACATTCCCTGCTCCTCCTGGAATAAAATACTCTTCTTCTGGTATAACTACAGGCACAGGAGCTTCTGGAGATATTCTATTCGATTTACCTATGATATAATGATCTAACATCAAATCTCCAATTAATAATACTTTAATATTCGAAAAATCTAAGTTCATTTTGCTTTACCTTGATTTACCACCATTTCTTGTTTTGCTTTTAACTTTTCTTCATTAATGAGGTATTCTTTTTCTAACACATTCAAACTTTTATCTAATTTATACACTAATGGGACACCAGTGGGGATATTTACTGATACAATTTCTTCATCTGATAATTGCTCTAAAATCTTAATAATGGCTCTTAAAGAATTGCTATGCGCTACAATAAGGTGATTCCCTTCGTTTTGATTTATATGATTGGCATATTTCCCCCAGAATGGTTTTAATCTATCAATTACATTTTTTAAACTTTCTCCAACGGGAAGTTCGCTCAAGATATTTTTAAACTTATCATCAAATCTTGGATGGCGCTCATCATCGATATCTAAAAATGGTGGTGGAATATCATAACTTCTTCTCCATATCTGTACTTGATCTTCGCCATATTTAGAAGCTGTTTCAGACTTATTCAACCCTTGCAAAGCACCATAATGTCTTTCATTTAATCTCCAATCATATTTTATTTCTTCTTTGGGAAAATTAATAATGTCTGTAACAATATCTGTAGTTTCAGTAGCTCTATTCAATAAAGAAGTATAAACACTTTTTATCTCAAGATTATTTTTAAGCAATTTTTTACCAGAAAAATGGGCTTCGGCAATTCCTGTGGGAGTTAGTGAAACATCTTTCCAGCCTGTAAATCTATTTTCTAGATTCCACTGACTCTCACCATGACGGAGAAGAACTAATTTCATAACAATTAATCGTTTTGATTGTCAGCTATGACCAATATAGCTGCGATATTTGCAAGAGTTGATGCGAAATCAGCAATAAATGAAGTAATATCAAAATCTTGAGGATCTGGGTCTAATGGTACAAAAATAGTGTCGCCTGGTCTCACATTCACCCCTAAACCCTTTAAGAGAGAAACCTTCTTTATTCTTCCATTTGCACGTTTAACATATATCTTATTTGAAAGGGTATTCGGTTTAGCGCCACCTGCAAGATTAATATATTTCTTAACTGATTTACTACCAGAGTGTACAATCAATCCTGGGTTATAAACATTTCCTTCTATACTTACAACATTTTCAATTGGCAATACATTAATAACTGAACCATCGTGAAGTTCAAAATCTAATGATACATCATTCACTTGAATGGTTTCTTCGGTTTCTTCTCCCTCGTCATTAAGAGAAGTGAATCTTTCAAAAACAGTAATTCCATTTTTATTAGCTAGTGGAGAAAAACCTTCTGCAAAGTCAATCGCATCTTGGACTGTCATTCCTCTTTTTAATTGAAAACTACCACGTTTATTAACCTCTCCTTCTATTGTGATTGAAAAGAGATTATTATAATTAGCGTCTTCATAAACAAAAATTTTATCATCAGGATTAATTGCAAAATTAGCTGATTCATCATAAGTCATAATAAATTCTGACCCATAAAATTGTGTATCATCTTTTCTAATTATTATAATACTATCATCACGAATACTTTTTCTAAATAAAGGGTCATTAAAACCACCTGCTATATCCAAAATATCTTTTAATGAACTATTGATTGCTGAATACTCTCCAGGATTTTTCACTCTACCTAACACCTCAGCTGTTGAGGATACATCGCCAATAGTATTAACGGTCATTTCATCTCCGTTATTTAAAAATAATGATTCAAAGTTTTTAACGTTGATATTTTGACTAGATCTTGCGTTATCATCAGAAATTCTGCTTTCTAGAGGAATAATTTTCTTAATTGTAGCGCTTGATGATGCTTCTGATGTAAAGCCGGAAGCATATGCTATTAGGTTTTTGACAGACTCTCCTTCTACTGATTCATAAAAACCTGGTCTATTAATCTGTCCATTAATTAAAACACGTGTTGCAACATCTGGAATATGAATTACATCTCCATCTATAATTTTTGTATTAGAAAAATTATTTTTTCCTTCCATAAAAAAAGCATAGAAATCTATAGTTTCGATTACTAAGCCATTTCTTATTAATTGTATATTCCTTAAGGATCCACTCTCCCTAATACCTCCTGCTTGAATAATAGCAGAGAAAATATCTGAAAAAGGATGGACAAGATTGATACCTGGACTTTCAATATGGCCAGAAAAATAAATATTCATAGATTTTAACTGACCGAGCTCTAACATAAGATCAGTTGGATTAACGGCATCTTTTAAAGTAGAATAGACTCTAGAAAACTCCTCTTGAATTATTAGTTCTGCAGATTGGAGAGTTTGGTTAGATAAATTAATAAATCCAATATTCTCATAATATATCATTCCATTTTTGTTGATAATGAAATTTTCTCTAGAATTAGTTTGACCCCACAAAGATATAATAATTTCATCTCCTGGACCTAGTTTATAGTCGGTTGGAGTAGGTATATTATCAAAAAATGATATATCTTTCTTAAAATATTCATAACCAAATAATAAAGGATCTAATCCCTCTGATAAATCTTCAGTAGTGATCTCTACAGGCAACAGATTGTTTATTACTTTGTCTGTTTGAACATCTTGTTGATTAGGAACAGTTTCTGTTAACTCCGCTTTAATAGCATCTAACTGTTGATTGCTCAATTTATTAATATCGCTCATAGATACTTGAGCAAATAAAATATTGAATAGTATTGTTGATAAAAAAATATATTTGTTTTTCATGTTTTAAATTTAGTTTTAAATAGGTTGTTTACAAATAGATTATATAGATAGCCATCTATCATTTTTTAGTGTCCATTTAATCGTTTGTTCTAGTCTTTCAAATGCAGATTCTGGTGTCCAGCCCATCTTTGCCATCTTTGATCCGTCCAATGCATAGCGTAAATCATGTCCAGGTCTTTGTGAGTGAAAATCTACCATCTCATAGTTTAATTCTTTGTTTTGTGTCTTAGCGATGAACTCTGCTAGTTGGAGATTATCAATTTCATCCTTGCCTACAATATTAAACTTTTGACATTTCGCTCCTGTTTCGTCAGAGCCTATGCTAGACAGATCATAATTATATAAAAATAATAATGCATCTGCGACGTCTTCTGCATGAATATAGTGTCTAGAACCTGCGATTGTTTTCTCTGAATTGGCATGAACAGTGACTTGTTCATTATCTCTTACTCTCTTAATCACCATTGGAATATATTTTTCAGGATTTTGCCTCTCTCCAAATACATTCATTGTATGCGTTATAAGTGATGGTAAGCCATAAGTATTTTCATAGGCAACGACTAACTCTTCTGCACCAGCTTTAGTGGCTGAATAAGGATTTGTAGAATTATATCTATCATTTTCTTTATAATTTACTCCCTCTGGTGCTGGCCCAAACACTTCATCGGTGCTAAAATATGCAAATCTTTCTAAATGATCCAACTTTCTAGCATAATCAAGAATATGTGCTGTTCCTACAACATTGTCCATTACAAATTCTAATGGATATGTAATTGATCTGTCTACATGCGATCCTGCTGCAAGATGACTAATATAATCTACTCTTCCAATAGTAGCTGTAATTTCTGGATTTAATTCTGCTTTCAAGTCATGGTGAATAACGCGTACTCTTTTTTGTTCAGATTTAGGATAGGCCCTTACAACTTCATTTAATCTATTGAGATTGCCGCTGAAATCTAATCGATCTAATGTAATAATTTCCCAATCCGTACTAGATAAAATTTTATCAATTACATGGTGAGCAATAAATCCTGCACCGCCTGTTATTAAAATCTTTTTCATAATTTAACTATATCCTTTAATGTTTTTTGAGGATTCATAAACTTGCTCATGAATGGTACCTCACTTAATTCATTGTCACCTTCTCTTCTTTGACCAAATTGTACTTTAAACTTAGGTCCGTTTTCTTCTAGGAATGCATTTATATACTCTAGCACTGTATAAGACTTGCCAGAACCAAGTGGTTCATATTCGGTCATAGCTCCTGGATCATTGATTGCTTGAATAATTGCATCACATAAATCATCAACATGCACATAATCTCTTACGCATGTTCCATCCTTTGTATTATAATCATTTCCATGAATAGTAAATATTCCTGATTCACATGCACTTATTGTGGCTGCATATAATCCTTCAGAGTTGCTTGGTTCTCCACCGCCAACATTAAAAAATCTAAGTATAGTATAATCTTTGCATTGACTTCTTATGAGATCTTCTGCTGCTACTTTTGATTTTGCATAAGGTGATGTTGGATCAAAAGCTGCTCCGGTAGAAGCAAAAATCATTTTAGCGCCAGGAAAATGGGTAATTACTTTTTGAGTACCATTAATATTGGTATTATAATAATCCCATGGCTTTTCAACGCTCTCGCCAACTTTTACCAAAGCTGCTAAGTGAACTACAACATCACAACGATGTGGTAATCTACCTTCCATTGGCACTGTTCTGATATCCCAATCGTTAATATCTATTAAATAAATATCATAATACATATCTTTTAATTTCTTAACTAAAGTTGAACCAATGTATCCATCGCTCCCTGTTATTACAACTTTCATTTAATCTAAAAATTCCATCATAATTGACTTAAAATTAACACAATTATTCCCTGAAAGAAAAAAATAATAATTACGACACAATTTAATGGTTGCTCTTCTCCTGGAAATAAGTCAAATTTGCTGAGGATACATAGCTTGTATCCTTAAGTTAATATATTAATATATGAAGATAACCGAGAAAAAGGAGTTAACTATGAATCGTATGATTCTTGGTGCGCTATTTGGAATTGTAATGATTTCTAGCGCTCTCTTTGGTCAAGGCACCGTGTCTGGAACTGTTACAGATGCAGACGGGAATGCTTTGCCAGGAGCAAATGTTGTGGTTGAAGGAACCACATTGGGTGGAGCTGCTACACTTAATGGTAGCTACTCAGTGAACGTTCCTAATGGTACATACACAGTAACTGCTAGTGTAGTAGGTTATACATCAGAAAGTGCTAGTGTAAAAGTTTCAGATTCTAACGCATCTGCAAGCTTTTCACTTTCATCATCTTCCGTCGCGTTAGGCGGGGTTGAAGTACTAGCTGATCGTGTAGACAATACCTCAGCAATCCCTTATGATGACCTTACTAAAGCTGAAATTGACTTTAGATTAGGTGGTCGTGGATTGCCAAAAGCATTATCAACACTACCAAACGTTTACGTTGAAAATGGTGGTGCTTGGGATGACGAAAACGTATATGTTCGTGGTTTTGACGATCGTTATACGTCTTATTTGATTAACGGAGTTCCTATGAATGACATGGAGAACGGTAATCTATACTTCTCTAACTGGACTGTATTAGGCGATGTTGCAGCAGTCGTACAAGTTCAAAGAGGAGCTGGATCTGTTAATCTTGCAACGCCTAGTTTAGGTGGTGTGGTGAACTTTATGAGTGCACCTGCATCAACTGAAGCTGGTGTTGTTTTCAAACAAGAAGCTGGTGAACATAACTACTCTAAAACAGGAGTAACAGTTAATACCGGCTTATTAATGGATGGTAAACTAGCAATGATGATGTCAGCATCAAAAAGAACAGCTGATAAATTATTTGCTAGAGGTACTTATTCAGATGCGTGGTCATATTACTTTAATGCATCATATTCAATTGACAGCGACAATCGTTTAGAGTTTGTTGCTTTAGGTTCACCTCAGACTCATGGTCAAAACTTTTGGAATAATCGTATTTCAAACTACAGTCATGAATTAGCGCTTGAAATGGGCGTTGCTGAGGAAGATCTTAGAACTGAATATGGTATTGATTTCAATCCAAGAGCGGACTATCTTGACGTTCCTTACGTAGGTAAGAGAGCTTTAGCAAGTTGGGTACCGTTTGATGGTTGGAATTATCGTACAACTGGCCAACATGATAACTATATGATTAATGAAAGAAATAACTACTTCCATAAGCCAATTGTTCAATTGAACTCATATAACAAGTTAAGTGATACAATGAGCATGGCTACATCTTTCTACTACTCAGGTGGTGAAGGTGGTGGTTCTGGTTCTGCTGGTTCTATTTTATGGGGCGATGATGGTCACAGAGACTATGATGGTACAATCCTAAGAAATAGCACAGACAACTGGGTAGATGGCTATGGCTATCAATCAGCTGGTATATTAAGAGGAAGCAGAAACAACCAATCTACTTATGGTATAATGTCTAAGTTAGATATGGAAATGAATGATACAACATCAATGACTTTTGGTCTTGATATCAGAACTGCAGAAGTAGAACACTATCGT